>Ga0247727_10001253_pt1 | contig 61057 bp, 66 predicted proteins | sample WisWelCaveWW1625_FD_202498 | JGI IMG/M metagenome (GOLD analysis project Ga0247727, IMG submission 202498) | Biofilm microbial communities from Wishing Well Cave, Virginia, United States - WW16-25 | ecosystem: Environmental > Aquatic > Deep subsurface > Groundwater > Cave microbial mat | place...
AGCAACTCCAAAAATTAGCCCGATGAAAAAAATCACCAAGACTAATATAACAAGCTGTTTAATTGTTTTTATGATTTCATTCACGAAGAGATTATACCATCCTTGAGCGCAAGGAACTGACCCCACTCCCGCCGCCTGAGACGCTTCAAGGCTGAAATTCCCTCCAAAAGGTTGTTACCAATTATTGGTAACGACCCCCTATCTATCCGGAAAAGCGGCGGTATGATGGAGCTTGGGAGAAATCCCAAGCTTTTTTCTCGTCGGCCTCATGAACCGGCGATCCTGACAACTAAATAGAAGTCCCATGCGCATGGGCAAGATCTGCAGTTTCGACTGCAGGTCCTGCCCATTTTTATTTGGCTGTCAGGAAACTTTTAAAGGAGAAACGGTGGCCGTATCCGCTCAAGTCATGCTCGACAACATCGAGGCCGCAATCAACGCTCGTCTGACGGGCGGAGCTGTCCAGTCGTATTCAATCGGCGGTCGCAACCTTCAGTACATATCGCTCAGCGAACTAAGGCAGATGCGAGACCAGTTAAAGCGCGAGGTCGCCTCTCAAACGCCAAATGGTGCTAGAACCTACGCGAAATTTACGGACCCAGTATGAATCAAAAAGAAACCTTAAGCGAACGCATCAACAAAAGCATCGACAGCTTCATCGGGCTATTTTCTCCGAAAGCCGCGTACAAAAGAAAAGCGTTCCGTAGAGCGCAGGCGATGCTCGGGTCATACCGCGGGGCGGACAAGACGAGACTGCGCGGCAAGTGGTGGCCAGGCGGCGGGTCGGCGGACGAGGATCTTTTGCCGGATCTTTCGGCCTTGCGTGAAAGAAGCCGGGATCTTAACCGCAACGACGCTCACGCGTCCGGAATCACGACGACGGTGACTTCAAACACGGTAGGCACGGGGATCAAGCCTCAAAGCCGAGTGAAAGCGAAGAAGCTCGGTATATCCGACGACGAAGCGACCGCGTTTCAAGAAGCGGCCGAGGATAACTGGGAGAAGTGGTGCCCCTTCGCCGATGCGGGAAACCGCATGGACTTTTATGAAATTCAAAACCTTGTCGACAGGCAAATTCTCGAAAACGGCGAAATCATCCTTTTGCCGCTCATGTTGGAAGACAAGTCGAGGCCTTTTTCTCTGGCCTTTGACGTCGTCGAATCAGACCGCCTTGAAACCCCGCCCGATAAAAGAACCGACAAAAACATCCGGCACGGCGTTGAGATAGGAGAACGCGGGGAGCCGGTCGCCTACTACATTCGGAAAACTCACCCCGGAGATCTCGTTTTATCCCGAGGAGTCGAACGCCAGTATGTGCGCATCCCGGCCGTAGGCGAGACGGGAAGAAAAAACGTTATTCATCTTTACTGGGTGAACCGTCCGGGTCAGACGAGAGGCGTTCCTTTCTTCGCGCCGGTCATGAATTATTTCAAGGACCTTGCCGATTACATGGAGGCGGAGCTCGTTGCGGCGCGTGTCGCCGCGTGTTTTGCGGTGTTCATTAAAAAAGACGACAACTATTCGGCGGCTTTAGGCAACACCGCCGAGATAAATTCCAAAGGCCAGAGGATTCAGGAACTCGAGCCGGGCATGATCGATTACTTGGGCCCCGGCGAGGACATATCCGCTTTCAATCCCAACAGGCCCGGTGGGCAGTTCGAGCCCTTTGTTGATCGAATCCTAAGAGCGATTTCAACGGGTCTCAATCTTCCGTATGAGATTGTCGCCAAAGACTTCTCGAAAACAAATTATTCAAGCGCCCGGGCGGCTCTCCTTGAGGCGCGGCGTTACTTCATGGTGCGTCAAGCATGGCTTTCAAGAAAACTCTGTCAGCCAGCGTGGGACATGCTTCAGGAAGAAGCGTTCCTTAAAAACCAGCTTCCGGCCAAATCGTTTTACGAAAAAAAGAGCGACTGGTGCCGCGCCCGTTGGATTGCTCCCGGCTGGCAGTGGGTGGATCCGGTGAAAGAAGCCAAGTCCTCTGAGATGGCGATAGACATCGGGATCTCGACCTTAGCCGACGAGGCCGCCTCTCAAGGCAAAGATTGGGAGGAAGTCTTGGAGCAACGCGCCCGCGAAGCGACGAAGGTAAAAGAACTCGAAGATAAATACGGCGTAAAGATTCTCGGTTCCGGATCTGGCGACGCGTGGTCAGACGATCTGGTCGGCACGGCGAGCGAAACGGGCAAAGGGAGCGACGCCTCATGAAGCGGGAACTTTTAAGAACCGAAATCGCAAGAGGCATCAAGCAAGGTTTCGGCGTCGACCGCGAAAAGGGGATCATCCGCGGTTTCGCGGTGATGACAAAAGGTTTCATCAAAGACCAGCGGGGTTGGGAGATTGACGAAACCACGCTTCTTCAAGTCGTCGAATCCGGAAACAGTTTGAAGACGGGTCTTAAGTCCCGGTTCGGACATCCCATGATGTCGAGCGAAGCTTTGGGGACTTTTCTTGGGAGGGTCAAGAATTTCGGTAAAGAAGGCGACGTTGTCCGCGCCGATCTTTATTTTGACGAGTCGGCTTACAAAACGCCGGACGGGGATCTTGCCACTTACGTCATGGATTTAGCCGAAAACGACCCGGAGGCTTTCGGGGCATCAGTTGTTCTTCTGGAATATGACCTTGAGGAACAGCTAGAGGCAGACGGCAAAACGCCGAAAAAAGATGCGAACGGAAATCCCCTCCCCGAGAGACTTCGTGTCGCCAAACTTTCATCCGTCGACGTGGTGGACGAACCAGCCGCGAATGAGGGGTTTTTCGGAAAGTTCTTTCCGGACAACGTAAAGCTTTCGGCGGGTTTGGCTGAATTTCTCGACAGGTTCATTCAAAACCCGGAAGCGGTCGAGAAGGCAGGTGCTTTTCTTAGGAGATATCAAAACATAAGAGTCGAGGAAAACAAAAAGGAGAACGAACCAATGGATCTTAAAAGCTTAACACTCGAGGCGCTTAAAACGGAGCGGCCTGATTTAGCAGACGCGTTGCAAAAAGAAGCAAAAACCGCTGGATCTCAGGATGGCGTTACATCCGAAAGAAAGCGTGTCCTGGGGATTCTGGCAAAAGCCGAGCTTCCCGAATATCAGAACATGCGCACCCTGACCAAGGCATCCATCGAAAACGGGGACAGTCTCGAAACGTCAGAGGGGAAGTTCAAGGATCAGAGAATTAAGGATCTTGAAACTCAAGCTCCCAAAACTCCGGGCCCCGGTGACGGCGGCGAAGGAACGGAAACTTCGCACCTTTCGGTCGAGGAACAGTGCAAGCGTGACTGGGAGACGAAGCCCGGGATTCAAAAGGAATTTTCGTCGCTCGGCTCATATACGTCGTATGTGAAAGCCGTGAAGCGCGGCCAAGTAAAAGAACTGAAGAAATAACTAAACACTCAAAAAGGGAGGAAATAAAAAATGGCAACACTCGCACAAGATAAACCCCGCGCTTTCGGCGTCGGGGATTTCAACGAACTGCCCGTCATCGCAAGCGACATCATCTTTGAAGGTGCCGCTGTAGGCGACAACGCGTCGGGACTGGCAAGGCCGCTTGTGGCGGCGGATCCATTTCTTGGATTTGCCAAGGAGCGTTGCGACAACAGCGCGGGAGCCGCGAGCGCACGAAACGTTAAGGTTTTCGAGCGCGGGAAGATCGAGCTCGACGTGACCGGCGTGGCATCGGCCGCCGACGTGGGAGAGGCGGTGTACGCGTCGGATGACGACACCTTCACGCTCACCTCGGCCGGTAACTCGGCCATCGGAAAGGTCGTTCGTTGGGTTTCGGGTACGCGCTGTGTCGTGTACTTCGAGGGCGTTCAGGTCAGGTCTCTGTAATTTTTAACCAAACAAGGAGGATATGAAAATGGGTCTTAAACAACTTTCAAGCCGCGACGTCATCGGCCAGTTTTTCGAGGCGCTTGAAGCCGCGACCGGGGTCACGTGGATTCCGAAAATCAGTATGCTTTTCCCCTCAAACCAGCAGTTTGAGAACTATAAGTGGCTTGGGTTCTCACCGGCCTTAAGACGCTGGATCGGAGAAAGACAGGCGAAAGGCCTCCGCGTGAACGGGGTGACGATTGAAAACCTGCTTTATGAATCCACGCTTGGGATCGATGTGGATGATATCCGCCGCGATAAAACGGGACAGATCAGAATCCGCATCAAAGAGCAGGTGGAGGAGGCGATCTCGCATTGGGCGACGCTTCTTACGACACTCGTTCAAAATGGCGAGACGGCGGCTTGCTATGATGGGCAGTTTTTCTTCGATACGGATCACCAGGAAGGTGATAGCCCCTCTCAGAAGAATAAACTCGCCGCAGGCGACTTCGGGGAGCTCAACGTCGCCACTCCCACAAACCCCACGGCGAACGAGCTGGCTGATGTCATCTTAAAGATGATTCAGCATCTTTACAGCTTGAAGAACGACCAGAACCGTCCGATGAACCGCTTTGCCAGGGAATTCCTCGTGATGGTGCCGGTCGGTATGTGGGGAAATGCGATGCAGGCCGTCACAAAGGCGAACTTGAACACCGGCTCCGGTGTCCGAGACAACCCACTCATGGGTTCGGGCTTAAGGATCAGCGTCGAGACGAACCCGGAGCTCACTTGGACGGATAAGCTTGCGATCTTCCGTACGGACGGAAACGCCAAGCCCTTTATCCGGCAGGCTGAGCTTCTGGATGGCGCTTCTCAAGCGGACGATGAGTCGCTTGGTATCCAAGTCCAGAGCATCGCGGAGGGCTCCGAGGAAGAGTTCAAGAATAACCAGTGGCTTTTCGGCATCAAGGCCAGCCGCAACGTCGGCTATGGCTACTGGCAACACGGGGTTATCGGCCAGTTATCCTAAGCCGGGGATTTTCCCCATGGCTAAGGGAAAGGTCTGTCTTGTCTTAATCGAAACAAAGAAGATCCGGGGCGAAGAAGTTCTTGCTGGGACGATTCTTATGGAAGGCGCTCTAGCAGGGGCTTTTTCGCTCAAGGATATTTCAAAGGCAGTCCGTCTTGGCCAAGCCCGTACAGAAATTAAGAAAAGAAACGGCGAAAAAAGCCTATGACGCTTAAGTCCAAGATGCAAGATGACGCGAAGGTTGCGTTTCTCAACAGCGATGAGTTTGCCGAGTCGGTTGTTTACACTCCAAACGGCGGATCCCCGAAAACAATCAATGCGATTGTTGTGCGCGAGCGGCTTGAATCCAAGGGCCCGGATCAAAACATTTCACTAAGCCGGGGATGCGAGATTCTTATCGCCAATGATGCCGTGGCCGGTGTCACTTCCATTAATAAAAATAACGACAAGGTTTCTTTCCCTGTTCAGGTTGGCGGCGCATCCGTTATTTGGACTGTGGTCGAGATTTTACACCATGACGATGCGATGTGGCACTTGAGGGTCATCAAATGATCAAAACTCAAGTCGACGCATCACGCGTTCTTTCGGTTCTCGGCAAGCTCCCGGTGGCCGTTCGCTTTCAGTTTGGCGACGCGCTCGATCATATCAGTCTTAAATTCTTAAAGAAACTCCGCAACGAACGGCTTTCGGGTGGTGAGGGAATAAAAGCGCGTCCGGGTGGCCTCTTCAGACGTTTTAAGAGAGTTTTTCTCGTTCCATCCGATAACCAAACAATGGGTGTGGAAATATTTACCTCTTCCAAAATCGCAAAGCTTCACGAAGAAGGCGGGGTTATGCGCGGCACGGGAGGCCTTCGGCTTGCCGTTCCGATTTCTGCGAGTGCAGGGACGACCGAGACTTCTACAGGAGCCATCAGGCGTCAGTTTGGCGGCACTGCCTATAACCGCGATGTCAGACCGAAAAAGAACGTCATGCCGGTGAATGTAGGCGGCAAAACCTATCTCTTCCGAAAAAGAAGAAAGGCTGGGGATGTGTTGCCGCCGTTATTTGTTTTAAAAGAAGAAGTTCGCCTGAAGCCGCGTCTTGGTTTTTACAAAACCTGGAAAGATATGGAACCCGATGCGATTCGAATTGTGAGTAACGCGCTTACAAAAGCGGCGAAGGAGGCGACAAGCTAGTGCCGAATACCGTCCGAGAGAACATTTTTCAAAACATAAAATCTACACTTTCGCTTATCTCGGTTGCCAACGGCTTTGACAATAACATCGCAAGCGTTCAACAGTGGGATGTAAACGGCAACACTTTGGCGTCTGTTCCGACGATTATCGTCAATTCCGGTCCTGAAGACGGATCGGACAATGCCTATCCACTTACGACTTGTAGTCTGAAAGTTTTTCTTACTCTTTGGACGCGCATCGACGAAGGATCCCCGGACGCGCCAGACACCGTTTTAAACAGTCTCTTGGGCGACATCAAAAAGAAATTAAAAGAGGACATCACACGCGGTGGAAACGCCGTCGATACGGCGGTCACATCTGTCGAACCGTTCGACACAATCGAAGGCCAGGGAGAAGTGGGGCTTGTCATCACGGTTGAAGTTAAATATCGCCACGCTCAAACAAATCCGAAAACGGCTATGTAAAAAAGGAGGGGTTTTAAATGAGATCAGCACTTGGGGTCATATACGCGAAAGTCGAAGGAACTTACGGCACGGATTCGGTGCCGACGGGTGCGGCAAACGCCATTCAGGCATTTGACGTAAAGCTGGATCCCCAGCACGAAACGTTGGAGCGAGATGACTTTGCAGTCAGCAAATCCAAATTAAAGAGTTTGGGGGGCAAGAGAAAATACGAGCTTTCGTTTTATGTGGAGCTTAAAGGATCGGGCGCTGCCGGTACGGCTCCGCGTGGGGTCGGGGATCTTTTAAAAGCGTGCGATCACACCGAAACCATCAGCGCCGGTGTCAGCGTCACCTACGCGCCGCGTTCGGGGTCGCTTCAGTCCTGCACGATTTATCTTTTCATGGACGGAGTGCGTCATATTCTCACGGGCTCGGTGGGAGATATGGAATTTGCAGGGGTCGCGGGAGAGGTCGCAAAGCTCAAATTCAAAATAAAGTGCCTCTATGCCACGCCTACAGATCAAGCGCTTCCGGCGAGCCCGACGTATGATTCGACGGTGCCTGTGGTTTTAAAGAATCTCACGGCGACGATGGACGCATACGCCGCTATTATTCGTGAGCTCATGTTGAAACAAGGCAACAAGATCACCGAGCGCGGGGATTTGACGGCGACTCACGGGATACGCGGCTTTGATGTCGTTGACCGCAATCCCGAAGGCGAGATCACACTCGAGGCGACGACGCTTGGCACGAAGAACTGGTACACGAAGTTTGAAGCCGACACCGTGCAGGTTTTAAGCATCGCTATCGGAGCAAGCGCCGGGAATATCTGCACGATCACCGCCAACCAATGCCGCTTAAAAAACATTCCTTATGACGCGTCAGACGGCATTCTCGTTCATAAGCTGCCGTTCCAGATGGCGCGTTCGGTTGCGGATGATGAGTATGCGATTGTTTTTACGTGATTTCTAAATAACTTAAAACAAAAGAGAAAGGATAAAGAAATGATTATTTCCGATTTGTCAGATAAGCACGAAGTAAAAATCAAAGACGCGACGTTCAGCGTGAGAGCATTGCCCGCGAAAACCTACCGGAGTCTTATCTCAAGGCTCTCTTTTTTGAGGGAGATGAGTAACAAAGTCACGAAGGAAAGCTTCGAGAGTTTGAAAGCCCAGGATCCCCAAAAGTATGAAGAGGTGAACGAAAAGCTTCATGAGGTTTTTAGAGACTTCATCAAACAAAGTGTGGTGGGACACACCGGCATCACGAAAAAGGACGGCTCGGACGTGGTTTTTGTTTCTGACGAAAAAGGCCTCGTGTCCGATGAGACATTGGACGCTTATGAGCGCCTTCACATCACCTATATTTTGGCGAGTGAAGTGATTGCCTTGAATACCATGACAGGGCAAGACCTAAAAAACTAATCGTTGCCGTCTTGCAGTCAGAACTCGTCAAATCCCACGAGTGCGAGACGGCCGCACCGGCGGCCCGGGAAATCATGGGTTGTGACAGACCAAAACCAGAAAGTGCTTGCTTCAAGTTTGACGGCATCGTGATTGATCGGTGTCCGGGTTTTTATCTAAAAGAAGGCGGACTCATCAAATTCGCCTACGAGCTTCACAATTGGCGTGAAAAAGGATTTTTGCCGTATCCGGGCGGGTATCTCGATCAGCCAAACCGAATAGTCGAGATTTGTAATTACATGGATTATTTGTTCGCGGAAAAACTTAAACGGGAAACAAAGTCATGAGCGATACAACGCTAAGCATAAAGCTTCTCTTGGACGATAAAGATGCCTTAGGGAGGCTTAACGGCGCCCTGAAACAAATTGGCAATGATTCGAAAAGTTCCACAGATTCGATGAATCTGGGCTGGGCGGGGTTTGCCTCGCAGCTCTTTATCGTGGAGAAAGCCATCGGGCCCGTAATTGAGCTCATGAAGAGCGCCGTTGTGGAAGCCCAAAAAGATGAAGAAGCCTTTCACAGGCTTTCGATGGCGCTTCAAAATCAAGGTTTCACGACCGATGCCTTATCGAAAAAGTATGAGGACTTAGCAGATACGCTCTCTCGGTCGACGCGCTTTAGCAGAAGCGCCCTAGAGGAGACAATCACAACCCTTATAAATCTCGGCAACGTGGGCCCGAGTCAAATGGATAAGATTACACGGGCAACGCTTAATCTTGCGACGGTAACGGGGCGCGATCTTCCGCAAGCCGCACTCATCATGGCAAAGGCCGCTGAAGGCAATCTCACCGCCTTAAAGAAATGGGGCATCGAGCTTGATGAAAACAAAACTAAATCCGAGCAGTACGACCAGCTTTTAGAAATCCTCTCCACGCGCTTCGGCTCGGCCGCGACTGAAGATGTTAAAAACTTCTCGGGCGCACAGGCGCAGCTCGGGAACGCCATCCATGAGGTTTTAGCAGAGCTCGGAAATTTTGTCATCAAGTCGCCGGGTGTTCAGGCGGCTATGGCAGGCATGACGAAAGGAGCGCTCGATCTTGCCGAGAGTCTTAAGAAAATCAACGCAGAATCCGAGAGCGACCGGTCGAAAAAGTTTATGGAGGCGAATAAACAGAATCCCGATATCGCCCGGTTTTTACAGCAACAGAACGCTTCAGCCCTTGCCTCGGGCGGAGAAGCTCAAAATAACCTAGCGAGGCCTTCTTCGGAAGAAGCTTTCTTGAGAAACCTTGCTAATGCGCGTGCCGAGGTCAGCGCCCAGATAGAGGCCGACCAGGTTCTTCACAATCAGCGGATGGATGAGATCGACCGGCTATTTAATGATTCAAAGTTAAATCAGCTGATTTCAGGTTCAGAAACCGCGAAGCTTATTAAAGAGAAAGAAACGCAAGATTATCTTGAAAAAGAGCAAAAGAAAATTGACGCATTTTTAAAAGCCGCTGACCTGGACAAAGCCACGCAAGCTAAGCTTCTTCAGTACAAAAAAGCAATCAGTGAAGCGGAGCTTGAAAACCACCAGAAAACACAAGAAGCGGTTTTAAAGGCCGAGCTTCAAAAATTTAAACTTCAGTTTCAGTTGGCATCAGCTGTGGCCAATTTAAGCCAAGAGCTTTCGATTGCAACAGGATCAAGCGCTCTAAAAGGGATATCGGTGGTCTTGAACGCCAGCGTTGCTGCGGCAAAAGCGATCATTGCGATCAAAGCAGCCGTGAATCCTCTTGCGCGGATCACCGCCGCGGTGGAGCTTGCCGCGGTCATTGTGAGTGCCGCTAATGCTTTTAGCCAGATTAATGCCGCTGAAAAGGCGCTGAACGAATCAAAAAATAAGGAGCTTGATCTTCCCAATATTCCGGGTCTTGCCGGTGGAGGCACCGTCACGCGCACGGGAGCCGTTCTTGTGGGAGAGCGGGGGCCTGAGCTTTTAAATCTGCCTCGCGGCGCTGTGGTTTCTCCGAATCAAGGTTCAGGCGGGAATGTCTATCATATCCAGATCGTGATCAATAATCCTGTTTTTACTCCCGACAATTTGGCGGATCAAGTCGTAAGGAATATCGGGCCCCGGCTTTCGCAGTTTATCGACGTTGAAAGGGAAAGACTTTAATGGCTGATGAAATCGACATAAATATTGGGACGTTCGACCTCGACAGCAATAACAACGTCGCCGTCGAAGACATTAATATCAGCGTCGCCAAAAGTATTCAAGAGTTTGACCTGCCGAAGTTTCACGGATCGGTTATTCCTATTGGAAAGAGAAAAACTCTGAATGTCAGGATCCGTGGCACGATCACCGGCTCAAACTACGACAACTTAAGATCAAAACTCGACGGTTTAAAAGCCGCATTTGAGGGTTCATCCGAACAGAATTTGACGCTCGATGACGACAGAATCCTTAAAGTCCAGTACCGGAATTTCGCATATTCGTATAAGACACTTCGGACGTTTTCGGATTTCTCGGTTGATCTTGTAGCATCTGACCCTTTTTGGTACGCCGTGGCTTTGACAACCCATGATCAAAACCCGGCTATAAGCGGCTCAAGTTATGTGGTGAATAATCCCGGCAATGCTCCCACTCGGGTAAAGGTCCAGATATCGAATTCAGGAAACTCGATTCAAGACGACTGCAAATTGGAAAACCAAACCACCGGCGAGACGATGCAGTACCGGGGAACGGTGGCGGCCGGACAAAATCTTATCGTGAATAACCGGGTGGATGCCCAGGATCTTTCCGTCACCAATAACGGAGTCGACGATATCAAAAGTTTCGAGGGGGACTTCATCACGTTAAACCCTGGAAACAACACCATCGTTTTTACAGGAACATCCGGCACAAGGGTGCAGCTAATTTTTAGACCGGCTTATTATTAAAAAGGAGACGCCGTTTAATCGGCATAGACATTACGAATGGCTATACAACACGTTCAAACCCCATCAGCTTCTGCCAAATATGTGACAACTATTACGAGCGTCACCGAAACTTTCTTATCGAACACCATTAACGGGAATTTCATACTCGTTTATTTTGTGGTTTTTAAAAGTGGGGGCCCGGTGCCGTCAATCTCGAGTGTCACGGATAATTTCGGGAATACATACACGCTGGCCGCGAGCACATCAAACTCCGATAGGAACGGATATATTTATTTCGCCAAAAATGTTTCCGGTGGCGTCTCGCATACCGTGACGGTTACTTTCGGCTCAACGGCCGACAGCGCCACAATCGCTATCAGTGAATATTCCGGCATAGACACGGTAAATCCCTTGTGCCAGCTCGGTGGCGGGATCTCAGGTACGAGCACCACACCCACGGCTAGAAAACTTAACGGTGGCGGCATTACGAATCTTTATATCGGGCTTTTAGTTCCTTACAGCAATCCGACAATTACCGAATCATTCACTTTGCGTGCCGAACGCGAAACCCACTTGGGGTTATGCATTCAAGACACAATCGGAAGCGGGCCAATCACCTTGACGTGGACGTATAACGTATCTAATTTTTGGAATGTTTGCTGTGCAGTATTTAGGTCGAACGAGCCGGGGCCCCAGCGCGTTCAAGATGCTGTTTACAGCGATGATTTGCTGCTGACAAGTAAGTCCGTCAACCTGCCGTCTCCGGCCACGGCGGGCAATCTTATTTTGGCGGCTGTGGCCATTGATAAAAATTCCGGGACGATTACGGTACCGTCAGGATTTACGCTTATACAAGACAGCGTGAATACCAGTGTCTCCAGCGCATTTGCTTATAAAATTGCGACCGGCGGAGAGCAGACGATTACTTGGAATTGGGTAACCTCTCACTTGGCGACGGTTTGGGCTGGCGAATACACGGGCACTAAGTCCGTTGCGCCAGTTATAGACCAATCGGCTGAGAATTCGACGGAAACGGTTGTGACGTCATTAAGCGCCGGAACCACCCCGTCGACGACTGTGGATTCCGAGCTTGCTGTAGCGATGATGGCGGCTGACACAGGAACAAGTGTGGACGCAGGACGAACCTGGTCGAACAGCTTTACCGAGATAAATTTTGACATTGGAACCGGATCCGGCGCACCGGGTCTTTTTATAGCGGAGAAATATCTGACATCGGCAGGGGCCCAATCGTCGACTTATTCCACGACAGACACAGGAGATCAGATGAGCGGAGCGATTGCGACATTTTTTTGGAATGTCAGTGTTAGTGAAGTAAATTTAGAGCGTTTCCCCATTCGCGGACTTTGTAGAGGAGTTGGAATCCGATGATTATCCTGCGTAAATACAACACCGCGACGCATATTTATATCCCAATCGTAAAAAGAGCGGTCGTTGATTTCGCCGTGGGTGCCGACTGGACGCCGGTTGCGGGGGATGTGAAGATTTCAAAAGATGGCGGAGCCGCGGCGAACGTCACGAATTTACCGACGGCCATTGCCATGGGCAACACCGCCATGTGGGATTTCAACTTAACCGCGACGGAACTCCAAGCGGCCAAGATTATGATCACGGTCGCTGATGCCGCGACAAAGGCCGTTGAAGATCAATGTATCGCCATTGAAACCTACGGAAACGCCTCGGCTCAACATGCGGTTGATTTAAGCGATTCCGTCCGCATGGGACTCACCGCACTTCCGAATGCAGCCGCCGGTGCAAACGGCGGCCTTCCGCTTGGGGACGCAAACGCACGAGTTGACGTCGGTAAGTGGATCGGCACGGCACCCAATGCTCTTGTCCAAGGCAAGCTTGATGCCGCAACCATAGTTAGGAGTGGAACCGCGCAAGCGGGTGCGGCATCTTCGATCACCCTTGATGCGGGCGCATCGGCCACCACCGATTTTTATAAGGGCCTTGCCGCTTTGATTGTGGCCGGAACAGGTGCCGGTCAAATGCGTGAGATCACCGCCTACAACGGAACGACAAAGGTCGCATCAGTCGCTCCGAACTGGGCAACGAACCCTGATGGAACCAGCGTTTTTATTCTCATTCCGGTAGATGGAGTTGTCGTCGGAGCGGACGCCAAAGCGATTCTTTCCTCGGATCCGCATACAGGCGCGGTTGTTCCGACCGTCACTGCTGTGACAAATGACGTCAAGATAAGCTCGGCTTTCAAGAAGAACGCGGCTTATGTGAATTATATGTTCCTCATGGTGGACGACACGGACGGTAAAACTCCGGAAACGGGACTCACGGGCATCAGTTGTACCAGAAGCATCGATGGTGCGGCATTCGGGGCCTGTGCCAACAGCGCCTCCGAGGTCGGAAACGGCTGGTACAAGATTGACCTGGCGGCAGGTGATTTAAACGGCGACGAGATCGTGCTTCGTTTCACCAAGAGCGGTGTCGCCCGAAACTGGGAACACAAAATAAGGACGAATCCTTAAGTGTCCGCGAGAATTGTTTCGCCATCGAGCGTTCAAGTTTCGCCGGATCAAGGTGTCATCGGGCATTACTCGTCACGCGTACCGATTGTCACCATTTCGCCTTCAAGATACGCGATTGAAATCCGGGATAAGAACTTCACATTGAAGCGAAGGATCGAATCTCAAGTTACATCTCTTTCGTGGGAGTGGAACCGCATCGGAGGTTGCGGCCGGGCGACCATCAAAGTCGACGGAGATTATAAGAATTTTCAGGTCAATCCCGATGATGACGTAAGAATTTATCTGCCGAAGGCGGGATCGGGAGCTATCCTTTGGTACCGGGGATACGTGGAAGCCGTGTCGCCCACAATCCAAACGGGAAACTCAGGCTCCATCACGATTGAATGCACCGGCTACTTCGGCTGGCTTGACCGGATCATCGTTCATGACTCAGGGGCAGGCAAGGTTTACACGAATCAAGAGGTAAGCGCCATCGTTCAGGACATCGTCGACAACTTCATCGTCGGAAACTCAGGCATTACGCGGGGCACGATTCAGGGGAACAATTTTTCACCGGATTCGATTTCATTTAAAACGACGGCCAAGGAAGCGGTCAGAACGCTTTTTGACTTAATCGGCACGGTCGAATACGGCATCAACGAGAGCTTGCAGTTTTTCTGGTACAACCAAGACCCGATTTTAAAGCACGTTTTTTATCTCGGGGACAAGGTGGTGAAGATCACCGACCGGGTGGATTTCAAAAACATCGTGAACAAGATTTACTTTGAAGGCGGCGAGGCAAGCCCGGGCGTGGTTTTTCAAGCGACAGGCCAGTCGCAGTCGAGCATCAACCGCTATGGCAAGCACGAGGAAATTATCTCGAATGGCTCAATCTATACCACAAACGTCGCAAGCCAATTCATCACAAGCATTCTTCGCCAAAGGGGCATTCCGGCACGCCAGCTTTCTGTTGGTTTGAAGAATACCACAAAACGATTTGAAACGTCCTTACCGATTGGCGCGGCTTCCGTTGTTGATTCAGAGAATAATCAGACGGGCGCTGTATACGGCACGACCGCCGCAGGCGGGTCAAACAAGTATTACGGATCGATTTTAAACGGTGGGTCGGGCCAGCTTTACGGCGGGGTCGCAAAGCACCAAGTTGACCGCGTGCAATATCAGATGAGCCCCGAAGACGGGCGGGTTCATGCGGAGGTGCAGTTTGGCACGTCCATCGGCTATTCGAGGGCCTCGGCCGCATTACGAAAACTCGAACTTGAGCAAAACGCACTAAGGCTTCGGAGTCTTTAAATGGCCGGATCAACCACCTACCCCACAAGCGTCGACAATAAAACGGCACTCCAAGACGGCGTCGATATCATTCAAGCCGATGACGTCAACGATGCCTACGTGCCGGTAGACGCCATCGAAACCTTTGTCGGCGCATCGGGCAAACCCCAAAGCGGATCCATCGATCTTTTGGAGTATTTGAGGTTTCTGGGGGATCCGGTAAACGAGGCAAGGGTAGAGTGGGTCAGCGCCACGTCGCTCAAAATCAAGGCGGGCGTTATCTGGTGCACCAACGCATCGGGCTCGATCCGCGTTCCAAGAAAGCTGACAGCGGATCTTACGCTCACCTTTGCGGACCTGGACGCGGGAGCAGAGGCCGCAAACACCAGATATTACGTGATCGCCGTTGCAGACGCGGCGAATACTTCGATCACAGGAAAGTTTAGTTTAAGTAAGACCGCTCCAAGCGGGATCACGACTTTCGCGGCGCTCGCATCTTTCGTGAATAACGCCTCATCCGACATCGACAAGTGGTCGGTGAAAAACTTAAGAGACCGGACGAAACCCGGCGAGATCATGGAATGGGCGGGAACAATCGCCTCGCTCCCCGAAGGCTGGAAGCACTGCGACGGCTCGGCCATCTCAAGAACGCTCTTTGATGATCTTTTTAACGTGATCGGCACCCAGTATGGTTCAGGAGACGGAAGCACAACCTACAACTTGCCGGAGGCGAGAGACCGCTTTGTGGTCGGAGCGAAACAGGATGATTCGGGTGTGGCAAAAACAAACCTTACGGGAGCACTTACCAAGTCCGGGGGCGATACAAACCAGCCGCCGAAGACGTCGAACGATTTAAACGGCGCGTTCCAGCCGTCAGGTTCAAACCCGCCACTTTCGTGTTCCTTTTCACCGCACCAGCATAATTTCACGCCGCCGTTTATTTCGTTTGTGGTGGCGGTCAAGATTTAAGGAGAGGGCCTTGTACGAGATCGAAAAGAACTCATTTATCTGTGTTGAAGATAACGCGCTTCCGGATCACTTGTGCGACGAGATCGTTTCGTTCTTTGAGCATTCTCAAAAGAAGCTCGAAGGGCGCGTGATCGATGAAAAAGGGAATCACGTTGTTAACCGAAAAGCGAAGATCTCGATGGATCTTGATTTAAGCGGCGAAGCGGGGATGGGATCCGGTATCGACAAGGAGCTTTACCAGCTCGTGGGTCGGGCGTTCAACACCTACGTCGATATGTTTGGGGTCCTGAAGGCTTTTTCGGTGTACGACACGGGGTATTTTCTGACGAAATATTTTAGGGGCGAGGGGTTCTACGATTGGCATATCGACGCCGGAAATGACGCCACAATTAACCGGCTTTTTTCATGCCTCATTTATTTGAATACGGTGAGCGACGGCGGGGAGACGGAGTTCTTTTATCAGAAAGTAAGCGTGAAGCCAACAAAGGGCAGGCTTATTTTGTTTCCGGCGGCCTGGACGCACCTTCACAAAGGGTCGGTTCCGGTGTCGGACAACAAATATATTCTCACTACTTTTTTGACGCACAAGGTTTCAAATTTGATGGAGCTTAAAAACATTTAAGGGGGACTCATGCTTAAACCAACAGGTGAAAAGTTCACCGCCGAAATCGACGGCAAGATCAGAGAAGTAAATGTCTACACCCGCGAGTCGATTGCGACGCGGAGAGTGGATCTTGCCTCTTTGAAAATCCGGAAGGCCGAACTCGAAAAAGAACTTGAGGAAGTAAGCCAGATCATTCTGGAAATTGTATCTGAGGAAGCATAGCCCAATGAGCAATCAAGACACGCAGAAACAACTGAAACCGGCAAACGGCGAAGCCATAAGGATTCTTTGGTGGCTTCTGGCCACGGTCACGGGCGTCATGGTCACCGGCGCGTGGTTGTGGGTTGCGAGCGTCATGTCCAAGATAAGTGTCGTCGAAGCAAGCCAAGTCTCGGGCATCGAACGGGTGGCCAAACTCGAAGAAGCCCTTAAGGGATTGTCAAAAGACATTGGAAAAATTGACGTAAAGGTCGAAGCCACAAACGAAAAGCTCGACCGGCTTCTCGAATATCAATACCGGATTCCAAAGGGAGGGAGATAACGATGGATTTTATAACCGAAAATACGGGGACAATCGCGCAAAGATCGACGCGGCCGCAAGCGGCGACAATCAAATTATCGCGGCGGTGGCGGGTAAAAAGATCAGGGTATTGAGTATGTTCTTCGTGGCGGGTGGTGCGGTGAACGCCAAGTTTCAAAGCGACTCGGGTGGCGGCGCGACCGATCTCACGGGCGCGTTGCCTTTGGCGGCCAACGGAGGCGCGTCGCTTCCCTTTAATCCGCACAGCTGGCTTCAGACGGAGGCTGGGAAAAAGCTGAATCTCAATCTCTCAGCCGCGGTGCAGATTTCAGGATCGATAACCTATGCGCTGATCGGATAGGACATGCCGCTTACTTCGTTTGAAAGTCTGCCTTGGGACAGGGTCTATGAAATAGGAAACGTGGCTTTTAGCAGTATCGCAAGAGCCGGGCAGAGTTTTCAGATTCAAGCCCAAGCCGAGGTCACGGGAGCCCGGGTATATCTTCAGAGAAACTCAGGCCAAGCCCAAGTCCAAGTCAGAATTGAAACGGACAGCGCGGGCTCGCCCTCGGGGACCTTTGTTCATGCAAACGCCTTGGCGACCCTTGAGCAGGCGGATATTCCAACCGCCGAAGGCTACGTCAGCGTCTCTTTTCAGGCCTTTACGCTTCAAGCGAATACAACGTACTGGCTTGTTCTGAAAAGGACAACGGAGCCGGGCCCCAACTTCAGCACGTATTACTGGTATGGGAAGCTTAATCCACCAAGCTATGACAGCGGTGTCGCAAAATATTTTAACGGAACCTGGAATCAGTTTACGGGACAGGATCTTATCTTTGAAATCAGCGGTGGCGGAGGTCTTCTTAAGGGATCAATGGCACTTCTTGGGGTGGGTGGCTGATATGTGGAAATGGATCATCATAGGTTTTTTAGGTCTTTTTATTTTAGGTCTGTGCGGGTGCGCGTCGGTTATGCCAAAGTTTCCGTCGCTAGTGCCACCCGAAAAGCCCCGGACTGTCTACAACTGGAACGAGGAAATGATCACCGAACCGAAGGTGATCAAGACCGGCGAGGGGGAGTTTATCGTTCAACGAACCGAAAAGAGGCTTTCGGCCGGTCTTGATACGACACCGAAAAAGATCGGCTTTATCGAAAGGATCGGAAATTTCATCGGAGGACTGAGCTTCTGGATCTTCGCTTTGATTGTTCTCGCACTAATTTTGGCTCCGGGTACCACGATAGGATTCTTGTTCAACAAGTACCAGCAGTACAAGAACGCCATGAAACAGACTGTCGCAGCGATCAAAGAAGCCCGGGCGGTTGATTCACAGGCTCTTCATGACGCACTCAAGGCAAGGCAGACCGTTGAGACGAAAAAGATTGTTGGAAATCTCAAAGCTGATTTGTGAATTGTAATGTGGTAGGAGAAAAGCCGATTTATAAGCCAACACAAAGTAGTTCTCTAGTTATTTAGCTCTTGTGGTTTAACCGCACTTATAAATATTTATATACAATATATTGTGTTTTTTCTTGACAATCAATTTTAAATCCTCTAATATCCTTTTCACAACTAAATAAAAGATAGTGGTTATCCTTAACCGGATATTGAAAGGGAAGGCAGTGTGAATCTGCCACGGTCCCGCCGCTGTAATCCGATCGCTTATATTTTTTAGTAAGCGAACGTTTTGACAAAAAAGCCACTGGTTTAAACTGGGAAGGCGTCAAAGCGTAGGAGAGTCAGAAGACCTGCCACTGTCATAGCATATATTTGTCCTCTCGAGTCGTGGTTAGAGAGGATAATTATTATTTTCTGGGGCCTAGAAATCAGGGAGCAACCCTTAGAATCCTTCACAGGATCTAAGGGTTTTTTTATTCATTATGGAGAGCTTATGAACGAACCAATTCTTAAAGAAAATAAAGATCGATTTGTTTTATTTCCGATTCAACACACGGAAATTTGGAATATGTATAAAAAAGCCGAAGCCAGTTTCTGGACAGCCGAGGAAGTCGATCTGTCGCACGACCAAAAAGACTGGGATCGGCTTCAGAGCGGTGAGCGACACTTCATTACGAATGTCCTGGCATTTTTCGCCGCTTCGGACGGCATCGTGAACGAAAATCTGGCCGTCAATTTCATCCGCGAAGTACAAATTCCCGAAGCACGCTGTTTTTACGGCTTTCAGATCATGATGGAAAATATCCATTCCGAAACGTACTCTCTCCTTATCGACAGCTATATCAAGGACAACGCCGAGAAACAGCGTCTTTTCAACGCCATCGAAACCGTGCTATGCGTCAGGAAAAAGGCAGAGTGGGCACTGCGTTGGATACGCAAAGCCTCTTTCGCCGAACGCCTGGTGGCGTTCGCGGCTGTCGAAGGGATTTTCTTTTCCGGCAGTTTCTGTTCGATTTTTTGGCTGAAAAAGCGCGGCATCATGCCTGGCTTGGCGTTTTCAAACGAACTCATTGCGCGTGACGAAGGTCTGCACTGCGATTTCGCCTGCCTACTCTACGGCATGTTGCAAAACAAACTTACCGTTGAGACTATCCACGAAATTATCGGCGGTGCCGTTGATATTGAAAAAGAATTTGTTTCGGAATCCCTGCCGGTGGACTTGATCGGCATGAACGCCAAAATGATGTGCCAGTACATCGAGTTTGTCGCCGACCGTCTGCTAGTGGCGCTCGGTTACCCGAAGCTTTACCGTGCCTCTAACCCATTTGACTTCATGGAATTGATATCGCTTCAGGGTAAAACCAATTTCTTTGAAAAGCGGGTGGGCGAGTATCAGAAGGCCGGCGTCATGAATGGCAACAGTATCAACAAGGAAAACTTCTCGTTCAATAAGGACGTAGATTTTTAAAACTCTCGCCAGAGGCCGGCAGGTTGAGTAAAAAAAAGGAAACTTTCTATGCATGTTATAAAAAGAGACGGAAGACGCGAATCGGTTAAGTTCGACAAGGTAACATCTAGAATTGAACGACTTTGCTACGCGCTGGACCCCAAGCACGTGGATCCGACCGACGTGGCAAAGAAGGTTATTCAGGGAATTTATGATGACGTCACCACTTCCGAACTCGACAATCTCGCCGCTGAAATTGCGGCGTCGCTGACCACTAAGCATCCGGATTATGCACTCCTAGCCTCGCGCATCGCGGTCTCGAATCTTCACAAGAATACCAAGAAGTCTTTCTCCGAAACCATGCGGGACCTCTACCGGTATGTCAGTCCACGTACCGGGCAGAAAGCGCCACTGATAGCCAAGGACATTTATCAAATAATCGAGAAAAACGCCGACCTTTTGGACTCAACTATTATTTATGACCGCGATTTCGATTATGACTATTTTGCTTTTAAGACACTGGAAAAAGGGTATCTTTTGAAAATCAACGGTAAAATTGCTGAGCGTCCCCAACATATGCTTATGCGTGTGGCTGTCGGGATCCACCGCGAGGACTTGCAAGCTGCCATCGAGACGTACACGCTCATGTCCGAGCGCTGGTACACGCACGCGACGCCGACTTTGTTCAACGCAGGCACGCCTAAGCCCCAGCTTTCTTCTTGCTTTTTGATTCAGCTTAAAGACGACAGTATAGATGGTATCTATGACACGCTGAAGCAATGCGCCAAGATCTCCCAGTCGGCCGGAGGCATTGGGCTTTCCATACACAATATCCGCGCCACGGGTTCCTATATTCGTGGTTCCAATGGAACATCTAACGGCGTCGTCCCTATGCTGCGCGTGTTTAACGATACCGCGCGCTACGTCGATCAGGGCGGCGGTAAACGCAAGGGCGCATTTGCCATTTATCTCGAACCGTGGCATGCCGACATTTTAGAATTTCTTGACCTCAAGAAAAATCACGGCAAGGACGAAATGCGCGCGCGTGATCTATTCTATGCGCTTTGGATCCCCGATCTTTTCATGAAGCGTGTTGATGAAAACGGTATGTGGTCGCTTTTTTGTCCCAATGAAGCCAAGGGCCTTTCTGAGGTTTACGGCGAGGAATTCGAGACGCTGTATGCCAAATATGAGGCCGAAGGCAAAGCGCGTAAAACCATGAAGGCCCAGGATCTCTGGTTCGCGGTGCTCGAGGCGCAAATCGAGACCGGGACCCCTTACATCCTATTTAAAGATGCGGCGAATAAAAAATCTAACCAGAAAAATCTCGGCACTATCAAAAGTTCGAACCTTTGTACTGAAATCATGGAATACACGTCGCCAGATGAAGTGGCCGTCTGCAACCTGGCCTCCATCGCGTTACCACGCTTCGTGATTGACGGACAGTTCGACCATAAGCGACTTTTCGAAGTGACGAAGGTCGTTACGAAGAACCTGAACAAAGTCATTGACGTCAATTATTACCCGATCGAAGAAGCGCGTCGTTCCAATCTCAGACATCGGCCGATTGGTATCGGCGTGCAGGGCTTAGCCGATGTATTCATTCTTCTGCGCACATCTTTTGATTCAGACGAGGCGAGGTGGCTCAATAAGCAAATTTTCGAGACAATTTATTTCGCCGCGATGACGGCGTCGATGGAGCTGGCCCAGATGCAAGGAGCTTATGAGACTTACGCAGGTTCACCGGTGTCACAGGGCATTTTTCAGTACGATATGTGGGGAGTCGAGCCATCAGATCGTTGGGACTGGGTATCCCTCAAAGAAGCGGTGAAACAGCATGGCATTCGCAATTCGCTTCTGGTTGCGCCGATGCCCACTGCTTCGACTTCGCAAATTCTTGGAAACAATGAATGTATCGAACCCTATACGTCCAACATTTACAATCGTCGCGTCCTTTCGGGAGAGTTCATTGTGGTCAACAAGTACCTCTTGAAAGATTTGGTCGATTTGGGTATCTGGAACGGCAAGCTCAAGGAAAAGGTCATTGCTAACAACGGCTCCGTGCAAAACATTGAGGAAATTCCGCAGTCGATTAAGGAAATTTACCGTACGGTGTGGGAAATCAAACAACGCTCGCTGATTGACATGGCGGCCGACCGCGGCGCTTTCATCTGCCAGTCGCAGTCGCTGAATCTCTTCATTCAGGAACCCAACTTCGCCAAGCTCACGTCCATGCATTTCCATGCGTGGAAAACAGGCCTCAAAACCGGAATGTACTACCTGCGCACCAAGTCGGCGGTTGACGCGATCAAGTTTACTGTCGAAAACGAAGAAAAGGTGTTGATAGACGCAGTTACTAAAAATGCTACGTCTAAAGAGCAAAAAATGGCTGATATCACTTGTTCGTTGGATAACAAGGATGAATGCTTGTCTTGCGGTAGTTAATCGTTAGCGAAAAGTTTTTTCAGAATTATAACGTTTACCACCGTCAGTCGGGGGCGGGAAATATGCCGGGCCTCGTTGGCATACCTCGTCTGGCGGTGTTTTTTATTAGTTAAATAAACAAAAATAAAATCAACTATCAGTTGAATAGAATAAAGGATAGGGTGCTTGATAACTTCTTCCTAGTGTTTTATATTTTTTAAAGTATGTGGAGAAATTATGGATCTGGGTGGACGCATTCGAACTTTACGGGAGAAGAAGCATCTTAAGCAGGTTGATCTTGCCAATGCTTTGCAAATTAGTCCCCAAGCCGTGTCTAAATGGGAGAAAAATGAAAACGCACCGGACTTGGTCAGTCTCCCGCGTCTGGCAAAGCTACTCGGTGTCACCATAGATGAACTTTTAGGAATGAACAATATCGAAAATGGAGTATTTGAGGCTACCGTCTTTTGTTCTTCGATATCTGGTTTTGCAAAGGGAGCGCTTGTCGCTGGCTCCAAGGAAGTCGCCGACCGGACAAATGTTATTTTTCATCACTTGACCGAGGTTGCGCTTAAATACGGCGGCGTACCGATTAAATACGTTGGGGATGGATTTTTATGTTTTTTCTCCGGCGTCGCCCACGCAGATCGTGCGCTTGAGGCAGCGCGGCACGCTAAAAGGTCATTAACTGATCGCTCAATTGCTATTTCCCTTAATTCTGGAGATATTTATTTGGGCTCAATAGGTCATCCAGAATATGCCAGCCGGGATATATGCGGGGATACCGTCAACCGGGCTTTTCTTATTTCGGAACGGATTGCAGATATCTGTAAGAGCGGGATCGGTTTGACCGAATCTGTTCGGAATAAGTTAGAAAAGAAAAATTCTTTAACACCACCTAAACAGGTTTTTGTACGGCATTTGAGGACACGTCTTGCCGTCTATGAGCCGCGATTGAATAAGAAGGAGCAATAAATGTTAGCAAAAAGTGAGGCCCTTAAAACTTGCGTATTGGGTTTTCCGAGAATTGGCGAAGAAAGACTATTAAAAAAGTCCACCGAATCTTATTGGAAAGGTGAGATATCGGAAGAAGTACTGAATGCGGCCGGATATCAGATTAGGTCAAAAAATTGGCTTATTCAAAAAGAAGCCGGTATCGACATCATTCCTTCCAATGATTTCAGTTTTTACGATCAGATGCTTGATATGACCGCTCTCTTAGGGGCTGTGCCATCACGTTACAAATGGAACGGCGAGAAAGTTGATTTGAATACTTACTTTGCCATGGCCAGAGGAACAAAATCAATTCCTGCTATGGAAATGACAAAGTGGTTTGATACCAATTATCACTATATCGTGCCTGAGTTCCGTAGGAATCAAAAATTTAATCTCGCTTCCAATAAGCCATTCGACGAATTTAAAGAAGCGCTTTCCATGGGAATCCTAACAAGACCCGTATTGATCGGACCCATCACTTATCTCATGTTAGGCAAATCAAAAGACAACCAGTTCTCTACTTTGGATCTTTTGGAGCCCATCCTTGAAATTTATACGGTAATCCTGAACAAGTTCAAGGCTATTGGCGCCGAATCTATTCAAATAGATGAGCCAATACTTGTGCTAGAACTGGATACAAAAGTGAAGACCGCGATTAAGAAAGCTTATGCGAAATTCGCAAAAGAAGTGCCGGACATGCCTTTGATATTGACTACTTATTTCGGAGAATTGAAAGACAATATGAAACTTGCGGTTTCATTGCCGGTTAGCGGCCTGCATTTGGACCTAATAAGAGCTTCTCGAGAACTGAAGAAGCTTGTGAGCGTAATGCCCGACGAAATGCTTCTGTCGTTGGGCGTGGTTGAAGGAAGAAATATTTGGAAAAATGATCTGACGAGGAGCATCGGACTTTTAAAACCCGTCATTAAAAAAAGAGGTGCTGAGAAATGCATTATCGCCACTTCTTGCTCGCTTTTGTTTTCTCCGGTGGATCTTGAAAACGAGGCCCAAATTAATGCCGAATTAAAAAGCTGGCTTTCGTTTTCGGTTCAAAAGCTCCACGAGATTGAACTGATAACGAAAGCGCTTTCCGATGGCGAAGAGTCTATTGCCTCAGAGCTTAGTCGGAATAAACGCGATATAGAAGCTCGCAGAAAAAGCAAAACAATTCATAAAAAAACGATTTTGCAAAGGATCAGGAAACTTAAGGCGGAGAACTATGCTCGTAAAAGCTCGTTTAAAATCCGTCAGGTTATACAGAGGGAAAGATTGGGTTTGCCGCTTTTACCAACAACAACGATCGGTTCTTTTCCTCAGACCTCTGATATCCGTCAAGCACGGGCTAATTTTAAAAAGGGCGCTTTGTCCTCAGATAAATACGAGAAATTCTTGAAAGGAAAAATAAAAGAGTGCGTCGAGCGTCAAACAGAAATCGGTCTTGATGTCTTGGTACATGGGGAAGCCGAGCGTAATGACATGGTTGAGTACTTTGGCGAACAATTAGACGGATTTGCTTTTACGAAAAATGGGTGGGTGCAATCTTACGGCACGCGTTACGTCAAACCTCCGATTGTTTATGGAGATGTTTCAAGGCCAAAGCCGATGACGGTTAAATGGATAAAATATGCGCAATCTTTGACCGATCAACCAGTAAAAGGAATGCTTACGGGACCCATCACGATTCTTCAATGGTCATTTGTAAGAGATGATCAGCCACGCAGTGAAACGGCCAGGCAAATTGCGCTCGCGATCCGCGACGAGGCCGCCGATTTGGAAAAGATGGGTTCTTCTATCATCCAAATAGACGAACCGGCTATCCGGGAAGGATTACCTATTCGAAAATCGGAATGGCCGAAATATCTCAAATGGGCTGTCGAATGCTTTAGGCTTTCGTCGAGCGGCGTGCAAGATAAGACGCAGATACACACCCATATGTGTTACAGCGAGTTCAATGACATTATCAAGTCCATTGCTGCCATGGATGCGGATGTTATATCAATCGAAACGTCACGGTCACAAATGGAACTTTTAGACGCTTTCGTTAAATTTCACTACCCGAATGAAATCGGTCCCGGTGTCTATGATATTCATTCTCCCCGGGTACCGTCCGTGGAGGAAATAGAGAATCTGCTTAAGAAGGCAGCCTCTTTATTACCAATTAGCAATCTCTGGGTGAATCCGGATTGTGGTTTAAAGACTCGGGGGTGGGAAGAAACAGCTCTATCTTTGAAAGCGCTGGTGAAGGCTGCCAAATCACTTAGACAGCAAGCGACTGATAAGAAAAATTTCAAAATGCCCATGACCTCCTGTGCGAAGAACGCATCATAGGCGGAAATGGGATAGTTGAAAAAGGATTCTGCCAATTGACGAAAGGCGCTGTTTTACCTAAAGTTGAATATTTTAAAAGAAAGTAGAGGGGTTTTTATGGGACGAATTATCTAGCAAATGGCCAAACATCGGTCGTTTAAAATTGACAAATTTCTCCGGGCAGTTGACCCAGAGCTTTTGAAAAAATATTTCTCCGAGAAGGAATTAAAACTTCCTGCTAATACAAATTTTAGGGACGATAGTTTTGAAAAGGTCTGGGATGGCATCGATGAAAAAAAGAAATCGGAGGTCGATGATGAGCTCCAGTACATTAATGATACGGCAGACGAAGTGCGCGACTGCCTCGAGCAGTCTGTAAAAACTTTTAAGATCGAAACAAGTGATGATGAAACCTCCGAGACGACCGCCATGCGAGTATTCCTCCATAGTGATGAGGCGTTCTCCCTCGCTTTCGATCTTTATCTTTACCATTCTGCGGAATCCAAGAAGCTGAGTCATCACAAGTTTGAGAAGGGAAAGGCCGATTTTAGCCAATCCAATTTTAAACGGTTTAGGTCAGAGGTTGAGAAGCACTTCAAGGAGTGCGGAAAAAGCGACAACTGCGATATTCGGGAAAGGATGGACGGCGACAAGCACATATGCCTAATTGCTCGCGGTGATTTTATGAAAACCCAGCTTATCTTTGAAAGCGGGAAGGTCGAAACGCGTACCTTTAGACCGGCCAAAGAAGACGTCCTTGTCTATGACATCAAGGCTTCAATTTTGAGCGTACATATAAACAGTCGAAATAATCAGGATAAAGAAAAATACATTGAGATCTTTGGCCGGTCAATCTTAGGGCTGTCAGAGATCGACGAAAAAACCTTGAATAACACCCTCGTTTTTCTTGATCCGATAAAAGACGAGAGTTTCGACTACAATGGTAATAAAGACATCGAATCGATCCGTTTGACGGAAGTCCGGGCAAGGCTTCCTCGAGAAAGGGATCTTTTTGTGACGCTGAAATCCAGAGACATTGCCGAGTTTCTTTCAAAATATGGCTTGTCGCAGGACGGTGCAGAATTCATCTCGGCCAAGCTCAAGTTTTTCATTAGGAGGGAAGGCAAGAAAAGCAGGCCGGTCAGCATAGAAATCAAACCTCCGGCCAATTCGAGAGTTCCTAAAAAGAAAGAAAAGAAAATCATTGAAGACTATCTCCGGGAGCAGGGCGTTTTACTTGCTTGATGGTTTATTCACATTTATTTTAAAACGGATCGAAGCCTTCCCGAAGGCGACGTTTTCCCAGAGTGAACTGACCCGCGTTTCAAAATCTTCCTTCGAGAATCTTAAGAAGCAGAAATTCCTCAAGTACGTTCAGTACGATCCAGAACAAGAGCCGTATTACTCCCCGGGCGATGACGGAAGCGGACGCCTTGTCAGGAAGATCGACGGAAAGTACCTGGCCTTCGCGGCCGAAGGATCGCCGCTTACCCTGACGTTTGAAGATTTAAATCGCTGGTCGTTTGATATCAAACCCCTTCTTGATGAAATCAGTGCGGCAAATAAGCTTACAAAACCTACGAAGGCGCTAACCCACAGAATCCATTTTATCGGAGAACGAGATAGCGGCACCAAGCTCGTCCGCGTATGTTTGGGATTTTTTAGCGGTGATGAAGAGGCTAAGTCCGAACTATTTAATTTACGTTCATCCGTCGGATTAAAAAGCCATGTATTGATTCTTTGCCCGAGCTTTGAAGTCGGGGTTGAGTTCCATTCGGAGCTGGATGCCCGGAACATCACTTGCGCTACTTTCAAACAAGCTTTTCCTAAAGGAAATTTAGGAATTGATTTTGGAATTATAAGGGATGCCCGAGCTATTGAGCCGGGAGTATCGGAGTTGACGTCCGAAGAGGAAGCGGCCAAGCAGAAATACGGCTATAAGAGTCGGGACGCTCTCAAGTTTTTAAGTGAGCGCGGCAGATACAGCTCATATTCGATTCAAGTAAATGACAACAAAGAAATTATTCCCGCCTCGCAAATTCTGCTTTTAATCTTCATGGCGCAAAAGCTTAAAAAAGACAAGAAAGGCTGGATAACAAGAGAAGAAGCCGCCCAGGCCAAGATTATCGATCCTTATGAGAACAATCATTTTGACGACCTCATTCACAAACTGCGAAATAAGCTCGGGCCTTACCTTAAAACCTGCAAGAAGGACGAGTTCTTCGAAACGAGTCAAAAGCGATTTCGGCTCTCAACTCATGCCGGTCGGGTCATTGTGCCGCATGAACGATGGTTGAGCGAAACTTTCAACGAAATCAAAACGGATCTCTTAGAGAAGCGTAAGAAAAAAGGCGGCGAGCAGTGGCAGGATCAATGAAAAACAGGCCAAAAATCAGAAACTCAATTTCTTGACTAAGCCCCATTTTGGGTGGTATACTTCCAGCATCATCCCAGTAAGACCTCGTGTTTTGCTGGCCCCGGCTTCCTGTGGAGCCGGGTTTTTTATTATATAGGACTTATGCGAAAACTAGCCTTTTTCATAGACGGTTTCAATCTCTACCACGCCATAAAAGACAATAAAAACCTGCATAAGTACAAATGGCTGGATCTGGCAAAGCTTTGCAGGAGCTTTTGCAGATCGGACGATGTCGTTCAGGAGATATTCTATTTCACGGCCTATGCCACTTTTAAACCGGAAGGCATGGAGCGCCACAAAACGTATGTGAGGGTCCTAGAATCCAAAGGTGTTAAACCTATTTTTGGGGAATTTAAACGCAAAGAAAAATTCTGTTTCACTTGCAAAAAATACACTCAGTCCTACGAAGAAAAGAAAACAGACGTAAATATTGCAATCAAGCTTTTCCAGACGGCGATTCACGGCCTTTACGATATGGCATTTATTATCTCTGGAGATAGCGATCTGATTCCGGCCATTCAAGCGGTCAAGGAGACTTTCCCGGACAAAACAGTGGGTGTTATCATCCCAATCGGCAGACGGGCGGAAGCGTTAAAACAGGCGGCTCATTTTCACATGAAAATGAAACAGCGACATCTTGAAACATGTCAGTTACCAGATCGGGTTGAATTAGATGGGAAAACAATCATGCGACCGGATCGTTGGAAATAGCATCAATGGGACAAAGAGCGAGCAAGAATTTTAAAAAACGTTTTGGTGATCCTCCGCGAATCACTGTCTCCTATCTCAAGAAACCGTTAAGCGCTGTTGAGAAGAATATTCAAAGCACTAAGATTCGGGAAGTCTTTACCCTCATTCTTTCCGAGCAGTTAAAAAGGCCTCCCACTGAGGCCGAGCTTCTCGGATGCGTTGATCTTCAGAAAGAACTAAAAAAGAAGAGTTGATTCCCCGCTTTTCCAGGATTTTAATTCTTTGCTTGAAGCAACCCGCTCCCATGATAGAATACTTTGCATACGCAAAGTCATGGAGTGGGGGAGACGTTGAAATTAAATCCGCTGAAAAAATGGCGTACTGTGGCTCAGGTAGCCGAGCAATGCGGCGTTACGCCCCAGGCCATCCGGGATGCGGTTAAAACGGCAAAGATCGAGGCCTGGCCGGTTGGCGAATATCTTCTGATTCATAAGGATCAGGTGCCCCTGTTTGAAAAGACGCGGTTAAGAAAGATGCGGCAGGTTGGCGATGGGAAATTCAAGGTCGACTACCTGCCTGCCCGTGGTCGGCGCAAGACCTTGAATCGGGATGCCGGTGTAGCCGTGGCGGGATCTCAGGCTTGAGTTCCTCTGAGGGATTCAAAAGATTTTGCTCTATTAACGGTATTGAATTTCTGCTAGTATTGGAAATACGCGGCGGTCATCTCTTCAGCAGGACAGAAGTCGCCCGTCCGGGCAAGCCGGGCGGTGTTTTTGAGGGCTTTTTGGAATTGAATAGTGGTCTTTGACCAAACCAGGGTTCCCTGGGATATCTGCTCGGGGAGGTTTTCGAACCTCTCCTAAGGGTCAATTGGAGAGGGTAAAAGCCCTGGTTCATAACCTGAATCAGGGCTTTTTTATGTCTTTGAAACGTCGCGAGATGTGCGATATTTTCTTCGCAACAGCTCCCAAATATTCCATCCTTTGGATCGTTTGATAAAGCCAGCCAGACACGCGCTTCATTTTCTCCGAAATAGACCCAACCCTCTCGAAAGTGGCTCGTATTTAATGCTTCCTATTTAATGGAATATTGGGCAAATTTTGCCTGTCGGATCTGTGGGTTCTTACCAGCCATTTGGCATGAAATAGGAAATTCTAAGCTAAAAGGGGAGAGGGTGTCTCAGTTTTTGGGCTTGGGTCGGCGTATTCAGCGAGAAGCGCTTGCCAGCTTTTGGTTTGTTTATCCCAGTCGGCCTCTCTGACGAGCTCGTTCATCTTGTACTCTGGCACTTGGAAGATCGCTTTGTCGCTGGAGAGGAGAATGTCCTCCTGGATCTTGGGCGCAAGAAGCGCCATGCCCATGATCTGGTTGATGCGCACGTGGATCATGTTAAGGTGGCCTGTAAGCTGCTTCACGTCGTTTATTTTGCCGGTATCCAGAAGGTCTTGGATCTGGTGAGCCAGGGCCAGATTCTGGCGAAGTTTCGGCTCTTCCTTGATAGCTTCTTTTTTCGTGGCCTTTATGTGTTTCAGGTCTTTTAATTCGACCGTGTATTCGCGCCGTTCGCTGTCCTTGTGGAGCACAAGGCCGAGGATCGCGTCCTTGGCGCTATAATCGATTCCTTTAAGCAAAGCCTTGACCGCTTCAACTTTTTCTTCCAGGGCGAGTTCCTTCCAGGCCTTTTCCTTAAGCTTTGGTTCTTGGCTTAATTTTCGAAGGATGCCCAAGACCACGTTTTCAATCTTATCGGCGCTGACGGATCGCGTGGGGCAATTACTGTGGCCGCGTTTGATGGCGTTAAGGCACACATAATAGAGGTACCTGAACTTGCCTTTTTGGGAATACGTGTGGCACATGGCCACACCACACTCTTTACAGCGAAACAAGCCACTTAAAATACCGATGCTCTTTGTGTTTGTCGAAGAACCTCGCTCAAGCCTGTTGCCTGTCAGGATTTCATTTGCCTGGAGAAAGATCTCTTCAGAGACGATGGCTTCGTGAAGCCCTTGGTAAGCTTGGCCCTGGTGAAAGACTTTTCCGGCGTATATCCAGTTGCGGACCATCCATTGGATATTCGTGTTTTTGAACTTCACGGCCCCGGAAGGTTTGCCTTTGTAGATCCGGGCCTTGGTGTTCAGGCCCTGCTCATTTAAGAGCCGTGCCACTGTTCGAAGTGATTTCTCCTGGATGTAGAGATCGAACATTAGCCGGATTATTTTGGCTTCCTCGGGGTTGATCACGAGTTTCTTATTTGCCCTGTCGATGTCGTATCCGAGAGATGGTAACCCTCCGGCCCATCTACCTTTCTTTCGCGCCGCGCCTAATTTGTCTTTGGTTCGTTCGCTGATGATCTCTCGCTCAAACTGGGCGAAGGAGAGAAGGATGTTGAGTGTCAGGCGACCCATCGAAGTCTGGGTGTTGAAATGTTGCGTGACGGAGACAAAAGTAACCTTGCTCTCTTCAAAGAACTGGAGAAGCTTCACAAAGTCGATAAGGGATCTCGAAAGCCGATCTACCTTATACACGATGACGCAGTCGACTTTTCCTGCCTTAATGTCATCTGTGAGCTTCTGAAGGGCGGGGCGGTCGATGTTGGCACCGGTGAAGCCACCATCATTGTACTGGTCTGGTAGGGCTATCCAGCCCTGGCTCTTTTGGCTTTGAATGTAGCTTTCGGCCGATTCCCTTTGATTGTCGAGGGAAGTGAAGTCTTGGTCTAATCCTTCACTTGTGGACTTGCGCGTGTAGATCGCGCATCGGATTATTTTCTTTTCTTCAGTGTCAGTTTTCATAGGTTAAAAAACAAGAACCCGTTCCAATGTGCCCCTGTGATCTCTTTCGCGATTGCCGTGAGGGACTTATAAATTTTGCCGCTATATTCAAAGCCCTTGTCCAGCGCCTTCACTTGGATTTTCGTGTTTTTATAATCTTTTGTGATGATCGTACCGGGAAGGGGAAGTCGCCGGTCTCTTTTGGGGAGGAAGCCAGATGAGGCCACTTGGGGCTTGAGGGCCGCATTGTTCACGGGATCATAGGCGTCCATAAGTGCTTTCAGCTTGGCCTTCGCCCTGGCAGGTAATACGCCATATTCAGCCTCCTGAATTCTATACGCCACTCTACGCCATAAATAGGTACGGTTATTGGAGGCCTTTTTGTCTGGGAAATGCTCGGTGTAGGCCGCTTGTAAGGCCTTCAAAGGCGACTCTTTTAGGGCTTCAATTTTCTGGGCTATTTCGTTGCCCATGCCATCCTCTCTTTCTTGACTGCATAGGGCCATACGTTTCGAGAGATAGCAAGGGGTAATAGCGAGACGGCTATGGGACGATTCAGAGAAACTTAACAACTTTAAAAAGGCACTGAATTTACACGCGTGGTAGAATAGAACCATATATTTATTAACCAAATGCCACAAAATTTAAAACTCTCAGATTTCTCTAATTTATACTTGGTTGATCGAGTTGCCGATGAGGACAAATTCGATCACCAGGATTTTTCCGAAATTCTATGGCGGATTATTCAAGATAAGACTCTGACCGAAGACCGCACTCCTTTTAACATAGGCATCTTTGGAAAATGGGGAGTAGGGAAATCAACGGTTGTTAACCTGTTCCGAAAAGAACTGGATTTATGGAATAAGAATAATGGCCATCAAAAAAAGTACGAATTTATTGAGTTTAAAATTTGGAAGTTCTCAAAAGAGGCCATAAAACGCAAATTTATATTCACAATTGGCCGGTCCTTATTAGGCGAAAACAAGCTAGACGAACTCAATGTTAAAGTCAGAGGCCAAAGGGTTTTTCAGCACTCCCTATTATCAGCCCCCGATTATCTTGTAAGGGAGTTACTGAACTGGAATAAGAACAAGCCGACTAAATGGATTAAACTGGGCATTGGAGTATTCGCTGCTTTTGTTGCCGCGGTCTTTCTTTTTAATCTCAAATTTCAATGGGTTCACTCATTTAGTGATTTTTTCTCTCTTCTGTGTGCTTTTCTTATTTTCCAATTGCCATCTGCTTGGGCATATATTTGCAAGGCGGTTAATAATGCCAAGATTGAAATTTCCTTTGATAAGTACGATTCAGACGAGCAATTCGAAGAAGAATTTATCCGTCAAGTCAAAGACACTGAAGAAATCATCAAAATAATATTTATTGATGACTTAGATCGTTGCCCCGACGACAAAGTGGTCGAGGCTCTTGAGACCATCAAGACTTATCTGGATGTCAAAACATGCGTGTTCATCATTGCCTGCGATGATGAGGTTATAAAAAGGGTAGTTGAATCAAAAAGAAAAGAGCTTCTTAAAGATGGGAATGCCAGCGACTATTTGAATAAGTTTTTCCAATACACCCTTAGAATACCTCCTTTTATCCATCAAAACATGCGTGATTATGCTAAAGAAATTCTCTCTCTTCAAAAAAACGATCTCTTGAAATTAGAAAACGTTGACGATATTTTGGAGGTTCTTATTCACCCAGGTGTCGTCAATCCTAGGAAAGCTATATCCTTAATAAATAACTTCGCGTTTGATTTTGAAACAATTCTTAAGAGAGAAGAATCGGTTTCTTCCAAGTTACGCGCTGGCGATGTTTCAAGCCAGCTTCCTGCTCTGGCGGTTTTTACAGTCATCAAGAACGACTACTCGCCAATTTACGATTTATTGCTTCGGGACAATGAGCTCCTAAAATATCTCACTGAGGATGGAAAAGCCGAATTTGGAGAAGAATACCATCAGAAAATTATTCAAGAGGCCAAAAGTTTTCCAGACTTTGCCAAATTTATTTATTTTTTGAATGGCGTGACTGAATTTATTAGAGATGTTGACGATTTTACCCCGTTTGTATATTTGGATGCTGATAAAAATAGTTCAAGCTTGAAAAGCGACCGCCAGAAAGACCTCTATCACTTTTTCAAAACTGGTCAATCTGAAAAAGTTAAACAAATGATCCTCGAAAATAAAGATGTAGAGCGTCAGGTTGCGCACTTTGAAGTGATTGTGGATCTGCTAAACAGGCTAAAAATTTCTAGAGAAAAGAAAAATGGCCTAAAGACTATTTTTGATGTTGTGGAATCTGTGCCTGATAATCTAGCGCTTGGTAACCTTTCCGTTCGAATCATGGCTAAGTTTCATGATTTTGTTAGGACTAATGAAAAATGGGTCGAAGAGTTCAATTTAGAAGGTGTGATGTATGTGCTTCAGCATCTCTGGCATTCTAAATCTACGCAGCAAGAAGTAATCGGGACATTTGTTGATACTCTTAACAAGACATCCCAAATAGAATTAGCCCATAAGTTAGTTCGTGCGATATTAAAATACGAGTTTCTTCTCACCGATCCCGTTGTTATCCAAAAGGTGCAGAATTATATTGATCGGAATAAGCCAGTGGAGGCCAATAAGGAACTGGTTTGGCTGTCTATAACGGATGTCGCTAATTTGGTTATTGAGCAAGCGGGAAGAAAGCAGGCTTTGAGTAAATTTATTTCTGCGGCAAGGATTCAAGAAATATGTGATGTGATAGCTGATTTTGATAGAGATGGCAGAGAGCTGACGGATGAAGAAAAAACGCAATTACAAACTGCTATATCCGCGTTTGACATTATAGATGATATTTTATTGACAACCCAAAATAGAATCAAAGACAGGATTGCCTCATTTACAAAGCTTCTCCCAACGAAAACCTACTATTTTGCGATATTAGACAGGGTAAAAAAATGCGTGAAAGATATTCCCGCCGACTGTGTTGATTCGTTGATAGGGGCACTGATCTTAGAAATTAGTTCTGTTGATGGAGATGAACTAAGAAGCCTGCTTGATGCTATTGATCGCGTTTCCGCGCATAGCGAGTTAAAACCCGTACAAGGGCTGTCTTCCATAGTCACTACGCTACCTAAAAAGATATTTGATGAATACAGCGAAGAAAACTTTCAGGTAGGCATAGAATACGTCATTAAATATTCCGATGGTCGACTGTCTGTAGAATCTCTGGAATCGATTTTGTCTTATTTGGTTCAGAAGGTGAGCCTAGCCTCTCAAGCAGAATATAGTCGTGCGGCTTTTAGTTTCTTTCTTGAAAATGAAAGAATTCTAAGTCAAAAAATCAAAACCGATATTTGCAGCGTATTTGTAAAAGAGTTAAGTGACCCAAATTTATATGCTTTACAAAAATTTCCAAATAACGAAGGCTTTGTTTTTCTGAAATCAGTATCCGATAAGGTAGTAGCATTCTCAGAAAATAAGAATCAATTAGTCGCTAGCCTCAACGCTTCCGGGATACTTCAAGCTAATACAGTTTCTTTGACGCTTAACCAAAAGTCCGACTTACTAAGCCTAGTGCGATCATATTTCGACCATTACGATGCGACGACCAGGGATGCGTTCTTGGTGATTTTGTTGCCTTATTTGACCAACGCAAATAAAGATATTGCTGCCTGGGGGATTGAACAGATCGATATCACACTACCTCTCCTTAAAATTGAAGATATATCCACCGCATCCCAAGAAGGCCTAGTGCGCTCAGCAACTAATTTGGTCAAGACCTTGGATGGAGCTGACGATAGTGCGAGAGTTTTAAGGAGTCTTTTGTTTTGCGCAGATAAAGCTAAGCAAATGGGCGGAGTTTGTATTGCGGCGTTACTGGAGGCAATTGAATTACAATTTCAGCCGAACCGTAACCATCAATTAGCTTTTAATGCACTTGTTGCCAGATACGATGACTTTAATTTAGAAAAACAGGTGGTATTATGCGGAAGTTATTTAGGTTCAACCGCATTCTCTGGTGCGAATACTTCTATGTTGTTGAAAAAGATTGAAGAGCAGTTTTCTAAGTTGGCTTCCAAAGAAGAAAAGTTAGATTTGATCGATAAGTACGCGGTTGGCGTTAGTCTTGACGAGCGAGCATGGACTTTCTTTTCTCAGGTTTTGGATAGTTTGCATAAACAACTAGATGCTGATTTTAAAAAGGAAATTGCCGAGAAAAGTATCACGCGAGTCAAAGCCCAAGACGAAACCTCGAGTGTCACAAGGAATCGGTTTACTATTGTTAATCGGCTAAAGTCCGATAAGGTGTATCCAGATTCAGAAATTTACGGATTGTTTACCCACTTATTTAATGGGGATTCCGACGAATCAAAAGATTTGGCATGCGATTTGATAAATGTATTTTATGGCGATTTTCAAAAGATACCAAAGAGACTTAGAGAGAGCTACAAAACTACTATAGAACAATCAATAGACAGAACTGAAAACGAAGCAATTAAGGCTAAGATGAAATCGGTTCTGGGGTCAGACTGGCTAGTATTTTGATTAATTTTTTTACAATATGAAAACACTGCAAGAATCTAAAAGTTTAAACATCAGCTTCATTCAAAATCAGGAAAAACTTGGGCAAGAATCTCTAGTAGATTATGCGGAAAATTTGGCGGCTCAGCATATTCAGATTAGCGATTCTGAGCAAAGAAAAACCAAAGGCCAGTTTTTTACCCCAAAAGAAGTTGCCCGTTTCATGGTTGGTTTGTTCGATATAAAAGGCCAGCGGATCAGGTTGCTCGACCCTGGAGCGGGCGCCGGTATGTTGACCGCGGCATTCTGTGACCGCGTTTTACACTTGAAAACAAATATTGAATTGAATATTGATATTTATGAAAATGATCCTTTGATAATTCCTTGTCTCAAGAAGGTGCTACAAAAGTGTAGATCAACTTTGAAAGAAAAGGGGCACGAAGTTAGTATTAACGTTATAGAGGATGATTTTATCCTAAAAAACGCCAGATTCTTTGATAGTGAAGAGCTTTCGTTATGGGCTGATAAGCGCCCAATGTTTGACTATGTGATTTCTAACCCTCCTTACTATAAGTTGAACGCCGATTCCGTACACGCGAAAACCATGAAGGGGCTTGATTTGGGGCACCCAAATGTTTACGCGCTCTTCATGGCGTTGTCTCTTCGGCTTCTACGGTTAGATGGGGAGATGGTTTTTATCACGCCAAGGAGTTTTTGTTCAGGGCTCTATTATAAGAAATTTCGCGCATGGTTTCTTAAAAATGTTTCCTTCTCGCGTATCCATATGTTTGGATCAAGAAAGGACGTGTTCGATCAGGAAGGGGTTTTACAGGAAAATATCATTTTTAAAACTAGACCTCAATCTTCTAAAGACAAAACATCTTCTGTAGATATTACCATCAGCAAAAATCAGTCATTTGAAGATGTAAGGGGACACCGAGTTGCCCGCAGAGAGATTTTCCATGAAATGAACGAAGATACTTTAATAAAAATTCCGACATCGCAGCTTCATATTCAAATCCAACATGCGGTTAAAGATTGGAAATACACATTACATGATCTCGGTTTGGAGGTTTCTACTGGGCCTGTTGTCGATTTCCGTGCCAAAGCATTGTTGATAGACTTCGTGGATACAAAGAAGACCGCCCCTTTGATTTGGATGCATAACATTCAGGGAATGAAAGTGGTTTGGCCGCTCGAAAAAAATGGGAAGCAGACAGGAGTCCGGCTTACCAAAGATTCTGAGTCATTATTGCTGCCTGCGAGAAACTATGTTTTGATAAAGCGTTTTAGCTCAAAGGAACAGGAACGGAGACTTTACGCGGGGGTTCTCTTTGCCCATGAGATCAAATCGCCAACCATTGGCATTGAGAATCACGTCAATTATCTCTACCGGCGACGGGGGAACATGTCGTCAGATGAAACCGTTGGTATGGCGGCGCTTCTTAATACTGCCATAGTGGATGAATATTTTAGATGTTTGAATGGGAATACCCAGGTCAATGCCTCGGATTTAAGAGTGTTGCCATTTCCTTCGCTTGATTTAATAGAAGAAATTGGGAACGTAGTGAGAGTCAGGAAACCAGAAATCGGTTTTGAGATGGATAGTATCGTGGCGGATATCATTGGTATGGATAACCGAATTATTGAGAGATTGTATGAGAAAAGTTAAAGAAGGAATCGCGATTTTATCAATGCTTGGAATGCCACGAGGGCAGCAAAACGACCGATCTGCCTTAACCTTGCTTGCCTTGCTGAATCTTGGAAAAAATAAAAGGTGGGCTCAAGCCGAGCAAAGAATGATAAGAATACACGATATTCTCAAATTTGCAAAAAAAGAATATAAAAAAACTTATGCTGAAAATTCTCGGGAGACTTTTAGAAGGCAAACACTCCACCAATTCGAGCAAGCAGGCATAGCTGATAGAAACCCCGATGATCCAAGTCGATCAACCAATAGCCCCAAAAATGTTTATATGGCGACGACAGAGATCGTTGAAGCAATTTCAAAATTTGAAACTTCTCGGTGGCAATCCGCCGTCAATAAATTTACCAAAAATAAAGGCAAACTTATTGATAGGTATGCGAAGCGTAAAAAAGCAAATCTGATAACTATGAATGTACCGGGAGGAACGTCGATTGCTTTTTCTCCCGGAAAACATAATGAGTTGCAGGTACAGGTTATCGAGGAATTCAGACCACGCTTTTGCCCAGACTCCGAGGTGCTATACGTCGGCGATACCGCTCGGAAGATGCTTTTTGTTAAGGAAGAGGCGTTTAAGAAATTAAATATTCCTATTACCCAGCATGACAAGCTGCCTGATATAGTTTTATATAATAGGAAGAAAAATCATCTTATTTTGATTGAAGCCGTAACTGCGCATGGTCCGATGTCACCGAAGCGGCAGGTTGAACTTGAACAAACATTGAAAAATTGTAAGTCGCAGAGAATATATTTAAGCGCGTTTCCCGATTTGAGGCAATTCAAGAAGCATATTGATAATGTTGCCTGGGAAACGGAGGTCTGGCTTTCTGACAATCCTGACCACATGATTCATTTAAATGGGCCAAAGTTTTTTACAGCCTATGACCCACCGGCGTAAGGCATATTCGATTTATTTATAAAAGATCTGGCATTCCCCGCTTAAAAGCATCTGCAAGCTTCTTGATAGTATCGACTGTCACGTTTGGCGGGTTTTTCCCCTCAATTTTCTGAAGATAGCTTCTTGAAATCCCTGCACGCTTGGCCAGCTTCTCCTGCGTCCAGAAGTAGCCTTTCCGTAACTTCTTAACCCCTCGTCCAAGCCTGTATCGAGCGCTTTTCTTGGCCATATTGCCCTCCAATTGGCACTATACGGCCATAGGTTTGGCTGGATATCAAGGGTATTGGGAAGTAGAAAAGCTTCTTTAGAAATCCAGAAGCTTGGAGCAGCTCATCTTGAAGGCTTTAGCCAGCTTTTCAATGGTGTCGATTTTAACCGGCGAAGGAGTTTTGCCTTCCAAGCGCTGAATGTGCTTATAGGCGGTATCGGCATGATCGGCCAGGTCTTCTTGGGTCCAGTCGTTTCTTTTCCTTAGCTGGCGCAGTCTCCTGCCGAATTTATAGCGTATTTCAGGGTACTTTCGCATGAGATTATCCTAAATCTCACGCCTTCCAACTGCCACCACCCAAGTGGCCTTTTTAAGTTGATATATCCAAGCCCAAGAGCTAACATCCTCTTCTTAAGGGAGAGGTCTATGGGAGAAGCTGAAAAGGTGCGGATTGATGCAAGGCCAAGCGCAATTCTGGCAGGGGTGGCTGGCGAATACTATGTTGCCGCCGAGCTTTCAAGCAAAGGGTATATAGCTTCCATTACCTTAAGAAACTCCAAGGGCGTTGACGTCCTCTGCTCCAATTCTGATGCCACGCGATCCGTGGGCATACAGGTTAAAACATCTTTCGGCCATGACAGAAGGTGGCTCTTAAACCAGAAGGTCGAAGACTACTACGCGAAGAACCTTTTTTATGTCTTTGTGTGCCTCAATAAGAATAAGTCAAAGCCAGAATATTTTGTTGTCCCCAGTAAGCACATAGCTAAAAAGACAAAAGAAGGCCACGCCAAATGGCTTCTAACCCCCGGGAAAAAGGGTCGTGTCCACAAGGACAGCAAGATGAGGATCTTTAAAGATAAAAAGGAAGAATTTAAGGACCGATGGGATCTTCTGGGGTTATAGAAGGATTTCTTTGGGGAAGGTGGTAATAAATGAAAGGAGAATATATGAAAAGAGGACTAGGCGTTTTTTTGATAGCGCTATTTATGTGTGGATGTGCCACGACAGGCACGCGCATCGAAACCGATAAGGTCCAGCAGATCAAAGAGGGTATTACTACAGAGAAAGAGGTTGTCGACATATTGGGAAGCCCTTGGCAGAAGACGCTAGGATCTGATGGAAAGACTTTAATGGTTTACCAATACACGAAGGTAAAAAATAGGGCTCAGAACTTCATCCCAGTCGTGGGTCTTCTTGCCGGTGGCATGGACATGGATCAGCAGATGCTGACAGTCCTGATCGGGAAGGATGGCAAGGTCGAGAAATACACTTTTAATGACAGCAAGAGCCCGATTAATTCAGGTTTATTGAACACACGCTGAATTAATTGAATCGCCAGTGTACCACTATACATTTAGGGTCATTTTCGTTAACCATATTTTTTTGAGCCAAAAATATCTGCATTGACATCGTGATATGCTTGGAGTAGATTAGATACGTTCGTTTGGATGACGAACAACTGAACTGATCAGAAGACCGACCGGTTCCTTAGGATAAAACAAATATACCTAAGGAGCCGGTCTGTCTTTTTTTGTGCCCAAAAACAATGAAATCAAAAAGATGCGGAGGATCTATGGAGATGGGAAAGGACCCAGATACTGGGGAAACGGTAGTCAGACGCTGGACAAAGTGCAATGTCTGTAAGTCTACTATGCGAGTCACAACTAACAATATTAATTTCGCGCAACTACAAAACGGCGAATGGACGGGTTTGAAATGTCCAGTTTGCAATAACAACGGAGAGCTAAGATGAACATTAAAAAAATGAATATCGATGATTTAAAGCCAGCAGAGTACAACCCGAGAATTGAACTCAAGGAAACAGACCTTGAATACAGGTAAATTGAAAATTCAATAGATGAGTTTGGGCTAGTAGATCCGCTTGTTTTTAACGAACAGACAGGATGCCTTGTATCCGGACACCAAAGAAGGAACGTTTTAAAGAACAGAGGGGTGAAAGAAGTTTACGTCAGCGTCGTAAATTTGCCACTTGAGAAAGAGATCCAATTAAACTTATTGCTCAATAAGGCCGTTGGGAGATGGGACTTTAACCGGTTAGCCATTATTCTTGACGAAATGTCGCACATACCTGATTTCAATATTGAGCTCACCGGTTTTTCTTTACCAGAAGTCTCGGAAATTCTGGACAGGCACCTCAAAAAATCCGAGGAAGACGATTTTGATTTCGATAAGACCGTTGAATCCATAAAGGAGCCGATTACTAAAAAAGGAGATGTGATAAATCTTGGGCCTCACCGCATCATGTACGGCGATTCGGCAAGTACGGATGATTTAAATATGCTCATGCAGAATCGGAAAATAGCTCTCATTCATAGTGACCCCCCGTATGGCTGCAAATATTTATCGCAGAACCGTCCGGACCTTGAGTCGCGCCCAAAAAAATCTAAACGCTGGGAAAAATTGTATAAGGATGATTTAAGTGAAAAGGATTATGAGGACTGGATTAGGGGCGTTCTAAGCAATATACGACCTCATCTTAAACCGGGCGCTTCAGCGTACCTCTGGAATGGGCACGCCAAATTTTATTTTATGCACCAGGTGCTCAAGGAGCTTGGATTCCACGTATCGACCGTGATCACGTGGGCGAAGCCGACTTTCGCGATTTCGTACGGCGATTTCAACCAACAGACCGAATTTTGCTTATTTTCTTGGCTTAAAAACGGTCCCCACAAGTGGTATGGCCCCACGAATGAGACAAATCTGTGGGAAATCGCCCGAGATAAGGCATCCACTCTAATTCATCCGACGCAAAAGAGTGTTGAGATTCCTACTAGAGCCATTCGCAATAGCTCAAAGAGGGAAGATGTTGTGTTCGACGGCTTCCTTGGCAGCGGGTCTACTCTGATCGCCGCTGAAAGCCTTGGTCGTCGTTGTTACGGCACCGAGATAGAACCCAAGTACATCGATGGAATAATTCTTCGGTACACTGCATTCGTTGGAAAAGAAAAAGTCTCAAAAGAAATCAGAGACAAGTATTTAAAGGAGGTTTCATCATGAAAGCGCATAACGAAGAATTAGATCAGATTTCCGTCCACGCGGTTTTAAGCGGAATCCAAAGTAACACGCTTGACGCAGGCACTTTGTCAAAAGCCATGAGGCAGCTTTGCGTGGAGGCGCTTTTTTTGGAGGGTTACACGCCTACGTCGCTTGCCCAGCTTTTTAAAGTGAGCGACAAGACGATCCGGCGCGATATGGAGGAAATTCGAAGAAAAAACGCTCTTCTTCCAAGTGTTGATTTTGCAAAAGAAATGATCGGTGAGTTTTGGCAGAAGGTTCAAGTCCATGAAGCGCATCTTATGAAGCTCGCTCGGGCCAAAGATAGTTCTATAGGTGAGAAGGCTCAAGCGGAGTTTCTTGCGTTCCGTGTCATGAAAGAAGCGATTCAAATTTTTCAGACTTTAGGATACGCACCTTGTAAGCCCACCGAACTGGTAGCCGAGCTTTTTCATTATGACGCAGATGACAGTGGCTTCGACGATATTCGGAAAAAACTCGCTGAATTTGAGGCCATTAAAAAAGAAACAGGCGCTTTCCCAAAAGAAATTGAGGAGAAGATTGAAAAACTGAAACTACAAATCGATAAAACGGAAATTGAAAAGAAATTGGACGAGCTTAAAAAATTCCGCGAGGACAGTATCCATGAAGACCCTAAATAAAGAGCTCAGTCTTGCAAGGCGCGAAGCCTCAAAAGACCTGGCAGTGTTTAGAAAGCTCTATTTTTCTCATCACCATGACCAACCTGATTGTATTTTTCAGAGAGAGACAGTGGAGCTTCTATCCCAAATGACTCTTGGCAGGCCCACCAAAGTGGCTATTGCAGCACCTCGTGGAAGCGCTAAGAGTACCCTTGTGAGTCTTGAATATGTGCTTTATCTCATCTGCCATAAGCTTGAGCCGTTTATTATTCTGATTTCCTCGACAGGCGACCAAGCTGCGAGACTGCTTGCCAATATTAAGCGCGAGTTAGAGGAGAATAAGCTGCTTGCCGAAGATTTCCCCGACGTTTCCGAATTCGGCTCAAAGAAGCCAGGCCCGCCAAGGTGGAGACAAGACGGGATAATAACCAGAAATGGCGTTGAAGTCATCGTTTTGACTCCGAATAAGCAAATTCGGGGCGTAAAAAGCGGTAAATACAGGCCTTCACTGATTATTTTAGATGATTTTGAAGCGGATTCTGAAAATCAAACGCCCGAATATTTCTATAAACTGCATGAGTGGTTCTCAAAGGCAGTTTTAAACGCCGGAGACGGCCACACGAATTTTATCATTTTAGGCACCATCCATCGCCCAAATTCTTTCCTTGATAAGTATACGGACCCACAATCAAATCCGGCCTGGATCAAGAGGATTTACCGTGCGGTGATTACTTGGTCCGAATCAAAAAGATGGGAGGAGTGGACAAATATATTAAATTATAGAGCAACGTTTCAAGACCAAGACGGTCTTTTAGGAGCTAGGAAATATTTCGAGGCGTATAAAGATGAAATGTTGGAAGGTACCCAAGTGCTCTGGCCTGAAAAGATGAGCTATTACTGGCTCATGTTAAAAAGAAACGAGGACGAGGCCTCATTCGATGCCGAATATCAGAACATGCCGGTTGATCCAAGAACGGCTCTTTTTCGTATTGAAGAGCTTTGCTATTGGAGTGATCGCTTTCCTTCGCAAGACGTGCTTTTGTATTCTCTAGGGAGAGGCAAGCAATTTTATGGGGCTTGTGACCCATCGATTGGAAAACAGCGCCAAAAAGGCGATTACTCGGCTATTATTTCCGCTGTTTGCAGCTCAAGAGGGATTATTTATATCCTGGATGCCGATATCGAAAGAAGAAACCCAGATAAAACTATAAACGATATTTTGTTGTACTGCCAAAAATACAGGTTTGAAAAGTTTGGGTTTGAAAAAAATGGCTTCCAAGAGTTTATGCGTTCAGAGCTTGAAAGAAGGGGAGCGGAGGCACGAGTTTACCCTCCCTTATTTCCGATTGTAAGTAGCAGAGATAAAAAAGGCAGGATCGAAAGTCTTGAGCCCATGATTAAGAAAGGACTGATTAGATTTTCAAGAAAACACAGGATGCTTCTCGAGCAAATGAAATTTTACCCAAAAGGTCATGACGATGCCCTAGACGCCTTGCATATGCTAGTGGAAACCGCAAAAGCGTCTCGCGATGGCGGACCTAAGATTCATGCAATACCGCTCTGATAAAAATCAAATACAGGAGGTAAAAATGGGAAGACGTATTGGAAAAGTTGAAGAATATAAGGGGCCTAAAGATATGTATAATAAGCGTCTAAAACAAAAGCTGGCAGATGGCCGCTTTATGTCCAAATACATGAGTTGTATTGAAGATCCTGATTTTAAGATATATATTGTCATAGAGGAAAAGCAAACAAGACAGCGGCATATTTTTATACCTCAGCATAGGATTAGCACAGAGATACCATGAAGATTATTTGCTCTTGGTGCAAAAAAGTCATGGGCGAGAAGGAGCCGTTTGATGATCCTTCGGTTACCCACGGAAGATGCATGGCGTGTCTCTCAAAACAAGGAAAGACCCACGCAGCCACCCAAAAGAGCCTCGTAGTCTATACCCTGAAAGTTGTCCTTCAAGGCAGCGATTCACCCATCTGGCGGCGTATCCAGGTTCGGGGTAACACGAAGCTCGACGTGCTTCATATGATCCTGCAGTCTGCAATGGGCTGGGGCGACAAGCACTCCCACGAATTCATCATCGGAAAAAAGAAATACGCCAACCCTTCTCAAGAGCTGGAGAAAACCCTCGACGAAGCGGAATACATGCTGAGTGCCTTGGTGAAATCCGAGGGCCAGAGCTTTAAATATATCTATGACTTCGGAGACGACTGGATTCACGAGGTCACGGTGGAAAAGGTCGAGGCAAAAGATGCAAAGCTTCCACATCCTGTTTGCCTAGCAGGCGAACGCGCCTGTCCTCCAGAGGACATCGGAGGCATCCCGGGCTATGAGGAACGTCTGCTTGCCTTAAATGACCCAAGCCACCCGGAGCATAAGGAAATAGCCGATTGGTTTGAGCCGTCCTTTGATCCAGCCGCATTCAATATCGAATTGGCGAACAAAGACTTAAAGACACTTAAGGGATTTTACGCCCGATAGTAGTATCTGATTGACCCTTCTGTAGCCCAATTTTAATGTCCTATAATAAAGCAAATGCCAAGTAATCCACGCTTTCTTAACGCGTCCCTGTCGATGAAATTCAAAAGGTAGTCTAGGAAATATTTTCTAAACTGACTTTTTAGGAAAATACGTCTAACATTGTCCGAATGTGGAAAACCTACTCCTCCATGATTCGGAAATATCCAAGACTTACACTTCGGGAAGAGCGGCGGCTTATTCGTGAAGCAAAAAAGCAAACGAAGAAAGCTGACGAGCTAGTCCTCCGCCACATCAGCTTTGTAATTTTTAGAATCTGTAAGAAAACCTTTCCGAAGTATATTGAACGCTTTGGTGAGGACATCTTGTCTCAAGCGATATTCATGCTCTACGGTAAGATCAAAACTTATAATTTGAGATATTACGATAAGCAGGGTAATTTCAAGCCAGTTCGTTTTGTGTCCTACATCTGGAAGGCAGTTGACGGCCATATTTTGGCCTGTTTGAAGAAGGAGCTGGAAAAGGAAAAGCGACAAGAAAGTCTCGACTGGGAACGGTTTGATCATGAAGAGTATCTGATCCTAGCGAGTTAAACCGAGTATATTGTTTACTAATATGGGGTGTAGAGCTATAATTCACTTTAGCGATGAAACCTCTTCTTAAAGCCACTTCAGCGTTTTCTGCTTTCGTCTTTTTACTCTCGTGCAACCTATGTACTATGGAGTGCGCATCCGCTTCCGAAGAACATCAGCATTCCACGCAGATTAGCGTCACAGATAAGCATTACAGCGACACCGAAGAAAAAGATGGGCATTCGGATTCAGACGAACATGACGCAGGATCGCCTTGCTGCTCATCGCTCGTGGCGACCCAAAGCCCTACAAGCTTTCCGACAAGTTTTGGGCCTGTAAAAAATCTCATTAGCGATGTCCTGTTTTTTGAAAGACCACTTTCTCAAGCAAACATTCGTTTTGAAAGAAAGTTCGAATTTCCCCCGGGGGCTTCTCCGCCTCTGGTATTTCTTCTAAGCCATACCACCCACGCTCCTCCAGCTTCACTCTAAGCATTTCTTCGGAAAAAGCTAAGTAGTAGCTTTTTCTTCCTTTTTTAATATTTTTAAAAAAATAGAACGGTGGTTTATGAGGCAAAAAAAGTACGTCCTTATTCTGTCATGTCTTTTGGGCAGCCTCGTTTCGCAGATAGCGAGAGCGGGCAATGCCGATATCGAAAGGATATCTAATGAGGTGTCATCGCGTATCGATCAGAATATTTCTAAATCAGGCGCGAGGACTGCCGAGACTTTAAAAGAACTTTTAGGAGATCCCCTGACATCTGACTCAGCGGTGAAAATCGCTCTCTTAAACAATCAATCTCTTCAGGCTGTCCTCGAACTTTGGGGCATCGCCAAAGCTGATTTCAACAAAACAAGGCTTCCCGAGAAACCCATCTTTGGGACCAGTGCCCGTTTTCCCAAAGAAGATGAGCCGTATAACAACGTAGAATTCACGGTTGAACAGGATTTTTTAAGTTTTGTCTTGTTTCCTTTAAAAAGTAATTTGGCGGGAGCGGAGCTTCATAAAGCCGAGCTGGAAATCACGAAAGAAGTTCTCGATCTGGCCTTCGAAGTAAAGTCCGCTTTTTATGACGCCCAAGGCGGTATGACGATGCTTTCGATGCGTCAAAGGGTGCTTGAGCAGGCAGAAGCATCCCAAGAACTCGCCAAAAGACAGTTTGAAGCAGGCAACATCAGTGATCTCGCAAATGCTAATGAACAGTCTCTTTACAATGACTTAAAGCTTGAAACCCTAAAAGCAGAAGCAGACTTAAAACAAAAGAAAGAAAATTTAAACCGGCTTCTTGGGTTCGGAGGCGAAGACCCCTCCTGGGAAATAAAAGACGATCTTCCGGAACTCCAAGTTTCGGAACCGTCCTCAGAGGAGCTTTTTTCTCTGGGAATGTCCAAGAGACTCGACCTTTTGATCGCGAGGAAAAACATCGAAGCTCTAAATCACGCTCTTTCCCTAAACCGCTTCGGAGTTCTTGGACACCCCGAAGTGGGGATAAGCACCGAGAAAGATGTGAGTGGTGGCCGAGTCACAGGCCCCAACGTTAAAACGGAAGTGCCCATCTATGACCTTGGACAGACGGATGTTTCTAGGTCGGGCGCTGCTCTCAAAGAAGCAGAACTTCGTCTCAAAGCGCTTGAAAACGACGTTCGCTCTGAGGTCAAACAAAAAAGAGACCATCTTTTTGCCATGCGCGATCTTGTCGAGGAATATAAGGGCGCTGTCATTCCCGTTCGGGAAAAGATCACCGTGGAAACTCAGAAAAACTACAACTATATGCTTCTTGGGAATTACGACCTTATCCGCGCCAAGCAAAATGAGATCCTGGCCAACAAAGAATACATCGATTCTTTAAAAGAATATTGGATTGCAAGGTCGGATCTTGAAAAAGCGGTCAGTTCAAAACTACCTTTGGGTAAGAGCGTTAAAAAAAATATGAAAACAGAAGAACCGATGGCCGGAATGAGTCACATGAATCACGGAGGAAGTCATGAGTAAAAAATTATTATTCGCAGCACTGATGGGTATTTTTATAGCCCAAAGTCCCTCTGTGCGAGCAGAGGACCTGCCCTACACGCCGGTCGTGACACTGAACGGTTCAACGCTTCCCTGGAAAATGGTCGACGGCGTGAAGGAATTTCATCTGACAGTCGAGGCGATCGAATGGGAAGTGGCTCCAGGGATGAAGATCAAAGCCTGGGGTTACAACGGCCAGACCCCGGGGCCCACCATCGAGGCGGTAGAGGGAGATCGCGTCCGGTTTATTGTGACTAACAAACTGCCAGAACCCACAGCCGTGCACTGGCACGGCGTTCTTCTTCCAAGCGGCATGGACGGCGTTCAGGGGCTTACTCAGAAAGCCATTATGCCCGGCGAAACCTTTGCCTATGAATTTACGCTCAAACAACACGGTACCCAGATGTATCACTCTCACGGGGATGAAATGGTGCAAATCGGCCTTGGAACAATGGGATTTTTCATTATCCACCCCAAACATAGAGAGCCAAAAATCGATAGAGACTATGCCATCTTCTTAAATGAATGGTTTGTGGAGCCCGGTAGCTCCAGGCCTAACCCAAATGTTATGAGTGACTTCAATATGTTCACATTTAACAGCCGTGCATTTCCGGGAACAGCACCGCTCTTGGCGAGGCCGGGCGAGCGTGTGCGTATCCGCGTGGGACATGTGGGACAAGAGTTTCACGCGATTCACTTGCATGGTCATAATTTTAAAATGGTTGGTACCGACGGAGGTGATATTCCTGAATCCGCTCAGTATCCCGAAACCACTGTTGGTATCGGCCCCGGCCAAACCCGTGATGTCGAGTTTACAGCGATTCCTGGAGATTGGGCGCTTCACTGTCATCTCAGGCATCACCCCATGAACGCGATGGGGCACGGATTTCCTAATCTGATAGGCGTAAATCAGGACGGTATTCAAGAAAAGATTAGAAAAGAAAATCCTGGTTATATGGCGATGGGTGAAACCGGAATGAGTGACATGGCTGAAATGGGAATGCAAGGGCCTAAAAATACGCTTCCCATGATGGGAGGAGACGGTCCTTTTGGAAGCGTTGGAATGGGCGGTATGTTTACCGTCCTTAAAGTTCACGATGACGTCCCGAATTTTAAAGATGCCGAAGATTATACAAAGCAAGTGAAATTGCCCGGTGATTTTGGGTGGTACAAAAATCCACCCGGAACCGTAGCGACCATCGCTCCGGGGTACGAAAAAAAGGAGGTTGAGCCTTCCGGTCAAATGTATGTTTGTCCGATGCATCCGGAAGTTAAACAAGACAAGCCGGGTTCTTGCCCGAAATGTGGGATGACCCTTAAAGCAGTATCTTCAGATCAACCCCAAGGTCATAAAAACATGAAAATGTAACAAGGAGGAAAAATGAAAAAGTTATTATCGCTGTTCTTAATTGTGCTCACCCTTACGGTAGCAACAGGGTGCCAAAAAAATTCTTCGATGCCTGGTATGTCCGCCGAAGAGCACGCAAAAATGAAATAGGATTAAGGGACTAAAATTTACAGGAGGCAAATGTGAAAATAAGGACATGGCTGGTTGTTGGTATTTCATTACTTATTACTTCAGGACCCGTGTGGGCTCATGGCGGGATGGAACATGCGGATTCGACCGAAGCCGTCGCGCATGTGATAAAAAATGTGCCGCTAGGGTTTGAAGGCGCCAAGGAAATGCTCAGCACGCATCCGTTAGTTGTACATTTTCCGATAGCCCTTCTATTTATGAGTGCGTTATTTTATTTTATTGGGGTTTTTGTAAAGAAAGAGAGTCTCATCGAAGCAGGCAAATGGACGCTATGGAGCGGCACCCTATTTGCAATAGTCACGGTCGTCACGGGACTCCAGGCGGCCTATACCGTTCCACATAATGATGAATCCCATCGAATTATGGTCGTTCATCAAAATATGGGATACGTGATCCTTGGAATAAGCATTGTCTTGAGTGTATGGCTTCTCATAGTGAAGGCGTCTATTCCGAAAAAAGGACGGCTAGTTTTTCTTGTGGCCTTAGCTTTGCTCAATCTCATTTTGATTCAACAGGCGGATTTGGGAGGGCGTATGGTTTACTTGTACGGGACAGGAGTAGGTAGGAAAAGTATGCTTCAACAGGCTCCGGCCGATCAAGCACAAACGCATGGTGATCATAAGAAGATGGGACATTAAATCGAAAAAGTGTAAAGAACAATGAAATGTAATTAACTTAAGGAGATTCGCATGAAAACAAAATGGTTCGTTATCGTAGCACTCAGTATGTCGTTCGCTCTCGTGCGGCTCGCGTCAGCAACTGCAGAACACGAACACATGGAAGGTGAAGAGAAAACCCCAGCCACCATCGGCGGCATCTGGTCCGAAGTGAAAGAGCACGAGGAAGAGCTGGGCAAGATCATCGCGGACAAAAAACTCGACAAGGTGCACGAGGCTGCCTTCGAGATCCGTGACCTGGTCAACAGCTTACACGACAAATCAATAAACCTATTGTCCACTGATAAACTGGTCATAGTCAATGCAAACGCCAAGGATGTGGCGGACATTGCCACGCGTCTTGACGAATCCGGCGATACCGGCGATCAAGGTGCCACGGAAGCCAACTTCAAGAAGTTGCAGGGCTTCTTAAAAACTATCGAAGCTCAGTATCCGCAGGAGATGGTCAAAATGTATGTGTGTCCGATGGACGGTTACACCTCGGATAAACCCGGAAAATGCCCTCTTTGCGGTATGAATCTTAAAGAAAAGGAAATGACGGCGGCTGAAGCCGAAGCGGCAATGGAGAAAACTTCAAATAAAGAATAACAGCATTAGTTCCGCACAAGTTTTTAGTGAAATGAAAAGTACGAAAGGAGGGCAAAATTGTTACAGAGATAGGAATAGTTAGCGGTGAGATTTGGCATTATTTGGAGCAGCATAAAACCTGTACTCTTACGGAGCTTGTTCAAGGCACCGATAAGAGTAGGAACGTTGTGCTGATGGCCTTGGGCTGGCTTGCCCGAGAAGGGCACGTGATTTTAGACAATAGAGAAAGCGATTATAAAATCACACTCCGTTTTTGACTAGAAGGGCGGACATAATGTTGACAGTTGCTGAAAGAATTGGGCGTTGCCGAAAGGCTCTTGGAATGTCAAAAGCAAATCTCGCAAAACAGGCGGGTCTTCCGAGGGCTACCATCACACATATTGAACAACGTCGTTCAAACGGTCTTTCAACGATTACGTTGGTTAAAATTGCAGACGCTTTGAATGTTTCTGCGGATTTCCTGTTGGGAAGAAATTCTAGAAAGTTTCGTTTTTAAAGAGCTGTCATGATGCGAAGAATGCATTAAAAAACAGGCCAAAAATTAGAAACAAGGTTTGTCAACGCTATTGTCAAATATGGTATACTTTTAGCGTGGACAAGTGGCCGAGGGTTTTGATATCCTATGGCTCTTCAAAAAGGTGACTCGTATGCCCAATGACAAAAAAATATACTCCAAAATTGTATCCGACGCCAAGGCTCCTGCGGGAGTGCAAGAGTTAATTAAGGTTTACGAGCGTTTCAAAGAAGCAAACGCCATCACCGAAGAATACTTGAAGCTCATCTCGCCTCAAACTTACCAGTCCAACAGCGACAAATCCCTTTTGGCTTAGACTGCTTAATGCCAACCTGGGGCGAAATTTTAAATGAATTTAACACGCCCCCAGCTAATCCAGATACTGTCCGCCGAAAATACCTGTCTCTTCTGACTCAGCACACAGGCAGAGATGTAATTCTTTATTCAACAAAATGGACGGATCCAACCGGTGTTAACCCCGATACTATCAGCATTACCGAAGAAGATTTACAAGGTTTCATGGAAGTTGTTCATGGCTTGCGGAATAACAAGTTGGACTTAATTCTTCACAGCCCGGGCGGTTCGCCCGTAGAGACAGAAGCCATCGTAAAATATCTGCGAAAAAAGTTTGAGGATATCCGGGTCATTGTTCCTCAAGGAGCTATGTCGGCAGGGACAATGCTGGCGTGTTCTGCAAATACAATCGTGCTTGGAAAACATTCGTTCTTGGGCCCTATCGACCCTCAATTTATTTTACAGACTCCCCTTGGCGTCCGCATGGTACCTGCCCAAGCCATCTTGGATCAGTTTGATATGGCAAAAGAGGAATGCAAAAATACCCAAAATTTAGGGTCGTGGTTACCAATTTTAAGCCAATACGGTCCCGGCATGTTGATTGAATGCAAAAATGCCATCGCTTTATCTAAAAAATTGGTGAAAGATTGGCTCGCACAGTTTATGTTTCATGGTCAAAAACGTGCGTCGCATAAAGCCAGTATCGTTGCGCGGAGTTTGGCTGATCATAAAGAATTTAAAAGCCATGCCAGACACTTAAGCCGTGATGATTGCAAAAAGTTGGGCCTTATCATTGAAGATTTGGAGGCAGACCAAACTTTGCAGGATCTGGTTTTGTCAGTATTTCATGCGTCAACAATTACATTTAATGTTAGTCCTGCCGCTAAAATCATTGAGAATCAAAACGGCAAGGCTTTTGTAAAGCTCTCTGGCGTGATTAACGTTATGAGGCCGCCCCAAGTTCCCCCGCCTGCACGGTCACCACAAGCGGCTCCGGCGCCCGCTCAAGCTAGTCCCGTCAGTAATTAAAACTTCAAAAACAATTCTTTGCTTGAACCAACCTCTGTCCATGATAGAATACTTTGCACACGCAAAGTTAGAAGGCAGGGGAGATGTCGAAGTCGAATCCTTTGAAGAAATGGCGCACTGTGGCACAAGTGGCTGAACAATGCAAAGTGTCGCCTCAGGCCATCCGGGACGCAATCAAAGCCGGTAAAATCGAGGCTTGGCCGGTCGGCGAGAATCTTCTGATTCATAAGGATCAGATACCTCTGTTTGAAAAGACACGGTTGCGGAAGATTCGGCAGGTTGGTGACGGAAAATACCAAATGGACTACTTGCCTGCCCGTGGCCGACGCAAGAAGGCAAGCCAACAGCAAGGCTCAAGCGGCGATGAGGAACGCGTTTTAAATCACGCCAAGGCTTAAACGGGGGCGTCTGGGGCGCTTTGGGAGTGTTTTAATGACTGGTTTACCCAATGATACTAGAAGGCCTTTTTGACGATGTCTATAAAACTGGATTAATAATACCGCTTCCTGGCTGGACCCTGCGGTGCGAATGGCGTCCAAGCCGGGGAGGTGGTTTTTGGAATCCCTTCTCACGCAAACAATAGTTATCCATATTATACGAACTTCTAAAATACCCTTTATTGAAAGCCGACCAAGCCGATTTTTGTTACTCATGTCCATTTTTATCATCGGCGTGGGATTTGTTCTCCCATTTTCTCCTTTGGCTTCGCATATTAAATTTGAGAAACCTCCGCTCCTATTTTTTGGCGCCCTTATTGCAATAGCCCTTTGTTATGTAATGACCGCCCAAATTGTGAAGATGTGGTATGTGAAAAAGTACGAATATTAATGTGAGCAAAACAAATCGAGTAAAAGGCATTCTTTGGACCCTGGGCATTATAGGTGTGGTCTACATAGCTGTTTCTTATTTCGTGCTACCCTTTATCTGGGATCATTATGAACATCATAAAAAGATGCAGGGCGCTCCTAAAACCACCTTTACAGCTCAAGGTATTCCAGGGGATCCGCTCAATGTGGCTCTTGTTGGGGAAGAGGCCGACATTGTTGACGCAGTGGTTTCGTCGGGGTGGACGCCGGCGGATCCCGAGACATTTAAGTCGAGCGCTCGTATCGTTGAGAGCGTTATATTAAACAAGCCTTATCCAAACGCGCCGGTAAGCGATCTATTTCTTTGGAATCGCCGTGAAGATCTTGCTTTTGAAAAGCCGGTGGGATCTAGCGCTAAAGAGCGCCATCATGTCCGCTTCTGGAAATCACAAGAACTAAGCGAAGATGGCCTTCTTTGGGTGGGGGCAGCAACATTTGACCGAAGTGTTGGATTAAGTCATACAACAGGTCAGATCACTCATCATGTCGCGTCTGATATTGATACGGAACGGGACAAGCTGATCGAGGATCTTAAGGGAGCGGGAAGGCTCGACAAAATCTATCAGGTGACGGGCGTCGGTCCCGCGTTTTTTGGAAAAAATGCAGGCGGGGATACTTATTTTACGGATGGAGAACTTACCGTAGGAGTGGTGATAAAGGGCGGGTCGCTTAGAGCTGAACCTCCGGCTCTTTTGGCTAATCCCGCCAGGGTCCAATGGAAACAGGCCGTATGGAATTGGATTCTCGGGCTTCGTAAGGGCTATACTAGGAAATGACCTTGTGACCGAAAGGACGAAGAATGCGCATCTTGCTGGTTGAGGACGACAAACGAATATCAAATTTTGTTAAAAGAGGCCTCCAAGAGGAAGGTTTTGCGGTCGACGTCTCCGAGAACGGCGAGCTGGCCTTGGCCCAAGTTCAGATCAACCCCTATGACTTGGTTGTCCTCGACGTGATGATGCCGGAAAAAGATGGTATGACCGTATGTCGCGAGATGAGAAAACAGAAAATAGATGTTCCAATCCTCATGCTCACAGCCAAAAGTGCCCTGAAGGACAAAGTGCTAGGCCTAAATTCCGGGGCCGACGATTATCTGTTGAAACCTTTCGAGTTTGAGGAGCTTCTAGCCAGGGTTCGAGCACTGCTAAGACGAAAGACCGATAAAACAGCCACCCTATTGAAGGTAGGTGACCTTTCTTTGGACCAACTGACTCATGAGGTGAAACGCGCCTCAAAAAAGATCGACCTGACCACCAAGGAATACGCCCTTCTTCAATATTTGATGCTCCATACCAATCAAGTCGTGACTCGCACCATGCTTTCCGAGCATGTCTGGAATGAGCATTTTGACAGCATGACCAATGTTATCGATGTCTATATCAACTATTTGAGGCAAAAGATCGATGACGGTTTCAAGTATCCGCTCATTCATACGCTTCGGGGGACAGGCTATGTGCTAAAGGAAAAAAATAGTGCGCATTAAATCCCTTAAGAACAAGATCAGCTTAATAAACATAGCCATCCTGGCGGTGGTGCTATTCGGCTATACGGTTCTTGTTTATTTTTTGATGCATAGTTTTGCCTTACGGCAGATCGACAAAGAGCTGACCGCAGAGGCCCAAGAGATCACTGATCTTCTCGATTCGTTTATCTCTCGTCCCACATCGGTGATTACTACCATTCAATCCGCATCGTCTCAGGTCATTATGCGTCGTCAGTTAAGCTATGCGGAAGCTCAGAATGACGCACTAACGAGGCGCATTCTGGAGACGGTGGACCGATACGAGCTAAGGGACGATTACGTCGTACTGCTTGATCCGTCTGGCCAGACAATTACGCTTTCCGATAGCGTCTCACCCGAATTGCAGGATCTGTTTCTTAAAATCTTTTCATCTGGGAGGCTTCACAGTGCATACAAAGACCTGGTGTATAACAGCAAACCACTGCGTCTATACACAACAACCATTCGGCTAAAAAACGGTGATAATTACGTGATAATGTTAGCCACGTCTCTACGGGATGCGAGTCGCATCACCAAAATAATATTTGTGGTCTCGGCCATGGTGACCCCATTTATATTAATACTTGCCGGATTGATCGGTAGGTGGCTGGCTGCCCGTGTTTTAAAAACTGTTGTGGCTATTGCCCAGGCGGCGGATCAAGTTTCTCATGTTGATTTAAGTCAGAGGGTCACGGTGCAAGACACGGATGAGGAAATGAAGCGACTAGGTCGATCTTTCAACGGAATGATAGGCCGTTTGGAAAAATCATTCCAACACATATCGGAATTCAGCGAACACGTAGCCCATGAGCTTAAAACCCCTCTGACGGTTATTCGTGGGGAAGCGGAGGTGGCTTTGCGCAGGGAACGAACTCCGGAAGAGTACCGACAAGTCTTACAGATCATCGTCCGAGATTCGCTAAGAACCGTGCGGGTTGTAGAGGACATGCTTCTACTTTCGAGGCTTGAACATGACCAGGCGGGCCTGGACCTTAAACCATTGGAATTGACTCCATTTATGGGGGATATTTATGAAGGAGCTAAAATCCTTGCAGATAAAAAGGAGATAGAAGTCATATGGACTGAACCACAGAATGATATTTCTGTCCGGGCTGATGAAAACGCTCTACGAAGGGTGTTCCTTAACATTTTGGACAATGCTGTCAAATTCACGCCGGAGCATGGTCGAATCACAATCTCGACACAATTCGATAACGCCTTTGTCCGAACAGCTATTTCAGATACCGGATGTGGTGTCCCCCAAACCGAGCTACCTAAAATCTTCGATAAGTTCTACCACAAAGACCAAGGAGCCGCCATCCCGGGGAATGGCCTTGGTCTAAGCATTGCTCTCTCCATAGCCAAGGCCCACCAAGGCGATCTTCAAGTTCAGAGCCAAATGGGTCATGGCACTACCTTTAGTATTTCCCTCCCAATCCTCAAGTAAGTCTTAGATCTAAGATTAGAAATTATAATTTTGGGCTAATCTTGCCCTCATCTTAAAAAGAGTATCCTTTGGTTGTAGGTTAAAAAAAGGAGAGCTTCGATGAAAACTAAATGGTTGGCGGTAGCGATGGTGGTAGGATTGGCATTGATTCAGGGCGCAGCGTATGCCGAGACGCTTACAGGCAAGATAGTTAGCGTGGACGCAAATGCGATGCGGCTTGTGATCAATGAAAAGATGCACACGAGCGGCAAGATAGTCGAAAAAGCGTTTTCGGTCACACCCAAGACAGCGCTCCATGGTTTTGCATCTCTGGGAGATCTAAAACCCGGCCAAAAGGTGCAGATCAAGGCAGAAGCGAACCCGAAAGCGCATGGGGAAGAAGCCCTGTCGATCAGCCTCGATAGCGCCAAGAGTTCGGCATCTCAAGCCTCTTCGTCAAAATCGGCTTCGAGTCCGAGAGCGTACTAAACAGGGAGTAGTAGAGTGGAGGCGGCGGACTTTTTGCCGTTCTCCGCTCTTACTCCGGAGGAGCACCAGATGACAACTATTCTTCTAGTGGATGATGATTCCGGGATTCAAAGTTTATATGGGAAACTTCTTAGGGAAGAAGGGTACGAGGTTTATCAGGCGCTCAGTGCTGCTGAAGCAACCAGACACATGATCACCCGAAAGATAGACCTAATTCTATTGGACATCAATATGCCGGAAGTTGATGGTGCTGTAATGCGTGAAGTAATCGATGAATATGACACAGACTTAAAGGTCATTGTTTCCAGCGTCTACCCTTTGGTCAAACAGAGAGAGAAAATTTCAAGGGCGGACCAATATTTTGATAAGTCCCACGGCACGGAGATGCTTTTGTCTATTATACGAGAAGTTCTACAAAAGCATATTGATGGAGCACACAATGTGGAACCCAAATAAACAGAACTATAGGGACCTTGTACCGGTATTCTCGTTTATCTTATTAGCGGGTATCAGCTATGCTGACTATGTTTCAAGGGACAAGGTGGAGTTCTTCATCTTTTACTTTCCCCTGATTATTCTCTCCGCCTGGTATTCAAAGCCCATGTGGCCGACTCTGCTCGTTGTTCTGCTAAGCTGTGTTTCATGGACGCTAGATTATGCACATTCCGGAGGATCAGCGGCGTCCGTATGGATCTTCTTATGGAATGTTGGTGTCCATGGTCTGGCGTTTGTTTTTGTGGGGGCTATTAGTCTGATCTTAAAGAAAAAGCATATGGATCTCTCATCCATCAAAGAAGAGCTCCACTTCATGCTCGAAAGAGAAAAAACCGTGTCTCGGTTCGACCCGTTAACTGGCGTTTTGAACCGGCGCGCTTTTGAAGAAAGATTGTCTTCTGAAAGAAAAAGGAGCACCAGATACAATCACCCACTCTCATTCCTTTACATTGATATTGATCGTTTCAAAGAGATCAATGACCAATTTGGTCACAAGAGAGGCGACGAAGTTCTTAAAAATGTTGCCTCGGCCATCAGGAAAGCCACGCGGGATGTTGATTCGCCGGCGAGACTGGGAGGTGATGAGTTTGGCCTGCTCTTGCCGGAGACTAGCGAAGACGGCGCTATGACCTGTGCTAATAAAATTATAGCCTCATTGAAGCATCTCGATCCGCCGATCAAGGTTAGTATCGGCGCATCGATTGTTAATGCCTCTGATAGGGTCGGCAGAGAGATCATGGAAATGGCTGATAGCGCTATGTATCGTGCAAAGAAAGCAGGCGGCTCTCAAGTTGTGAGCGCAAGTTAAATTTGATCATTAGAAGGAGGTTGCCATGACTTTGACCAAAATAAGGTTTGTGCCTTTCTTTATCGTGATAATTGGCTGTACTAATGCGCATGCAAATCAGGCCGATTTTCAGATAATGGACTCAAACAAAGACGGCTACGTAACATCTGAAGAAATAAATTCATACCAGAAAAGAAAGTTTGAAGAATTAGATAAAGATAAGAATGGACTCCTTGCCGCGGAGGAGCGGGAGCGGGATGAGTCGATGCTCTTTAAAAACACTGATAGAAATTCGGATGGGAATGTCGATCTGAAGGAAGCTGGCGAGCAATTTGACCAATATTTGAACGAGATGGACTCCAATAATGATGGCAAGGTATCGGAAAAGGAATATAACGAGCATGACTTGGTTTCAAGGAAATTTTAATGGTGGCGGTGGCTCATGTAAGGAGGGTAAATGAAAAGACCGAATTCAGAGCTTGAAGTTTTGGTTTCACACATATCAATCATAGTCGCCTTGCTTTTATCTACTGTAGCATATGCTGAACAACCATCAGACTACGCAGGTGGAGTTGTGGACGAAGTCAGCAAGGATAAAATAGTTCTTGCTCAAGATGATGACGGTTCGGGGATCGACGAAAAGCTGACTTTTTTGATGACGCCCGAGACAACAATGCAAATGCCTTTGAATTATTTTATAAAAACAGGGGATGATGTCGTTGTGGGTTTTAAAAATGATGGAACGGTATCTACGGCATTAAATGTGCTTCTTGTTGAAAGAAGTGCCGATATTGAACATGAGGCTTATCTCGAGCTTCACCATCATCATAAAATGGCTCTTCTTCACGCTTTGAAAAAGGATTGGAAGAAAACCAGTGCTAGGCTCAGATGGGCGGCTTCAAACCTAAGCAAACTTGCCAAAGCCGATCTTAGTGCTGAGAGCCGAGAGGTAGTCCAATCGGCTGAAGGGTTGTATCGCTTGGCTGAGGCATTTGAAAAAGGAGAAATACGCGATGTCCAGAAACTTGATAATGAATTTACCCGAGCAAAACAATCGTTAAAAAAGTGGGTTGTTCATAATCAGCAGGCGCAATAAATAATTATCGGAGCCCTATAATTGAATTCATCGCAAATCAAACGAATGCTAAATAAAGTTCCAGAAGTCACGCTGTATTTTTGGGTCATCAAGGTTTTGTGCACTACGGTTGGTGAGACTGCGGCCGACTATCTTATAGAGCACTTTTTTGGGCTGACAGGAACAACGCTTATTATGAGCGGGGTTCTTGTCGGCGTCTTGTTCTTTCAGTTCAAGGCCAGAAAGTACAGACCATCAATCTATTGGCTGGCTGTTGTCCTCCTTAGCATCGTCGGCACATTGATTACTGACAACCTAACAGACCATCTCGGGGTTTCTCTGGAGATGAGCACCATCGCATTCTCAGTTGCTCTTGTTCTGACCTTCGCGGTGTGGTACGTGGTTGAGAAGACGTTGTCCGTCCACTCCATTGTTACGATTCGTCGTGAAGCTTTCTACTGGCTGGCAATCCTCTTTACGTTCGCCTTGGGCACTGCAGCAGGCGATTTGTCAGCAGAAAAGTTTGGTTTTGGGTATTTGACCTCGCTTTTCATATTCGCTGGCCTCATAGCAGTTGTCACGGTCGCACACTACGTCGTTATGGGAATCTTCGCTGTGGATGATAAAAGACGTTCTTCAAACGCAGTTCTTACGTTCTGGCTAGCCTACATCCTGACTCGGCCACTTGGCGCGTCCATTGGAGACTCCCTTTCACAGGCCCGGGCTAACGGCGGCCTGGGTCTGGGAACGACCACAACGAGCGTGATTTTTCTTGTCGCAATCTTGGGACTGGTCGTCTATCTGACAGTTACTAGAAAGGACGAGATTTCTCTACCCAAGTGATAAAAGTCTCAAGACCCACGATTTGCTACGCTCTTTATTTCATAGGTCTTTTGGGCATTTTCTTTCTACATGCAGACATGCCTCTTTTTTCCTCGGATGAAGGCCGTTTTTCCGAGATCGCCCGTGAAATGTTCGTGGGCCATGATTTCATTACCCCGCGTTTTAATTACATCGAGCATTTTGAGAAACCGGTCTTTGCCTTCCTATTGACGGCGCTATCCTATGTGGCATTCGGAGTCCAAAGTCTATCGGCACGGCTTGTAAGCATCCTATCCGCGATCGCTGGGATCTTTATGATGTACGCTTTCACCCGAAAATTTCTAGGCAAAAGGACAGCCGAATTTTCGTCCATCATTCTAGCCACGTCCGTCGGTTATGTTCTTATAGGACGCTTTGCCATGATCGACATGTTGATGACGTTTCTTTTAAGCGGAAGTCTATTTTGCCTTTTGACTGCGCACATCAAACAAAAACCCCGCTATTATCTTTTTTCCTACGGGTTCATGGGCTTGGCGTTTATCACGAAAGGAGCGATTGGCCTTGTGCTTCCGGCGCTAATCTTTTTAAGTTATCTGGCTTGGACGGGTGATCTTGGGGAGATTCGGCGGATGCGGCTCGGCTGGGGCCTTGTGATCATTGCTCTCATCTTTATTCCGTGGGGGATTGCGATCTCGATGCAGGAGCCCGAGTTTTCTCATGTTTTCCTCTGGAAGCAGCAAATGGCCCGGTTTGCCACGGGCTTCTTCGGGAGAAAAAGGCCATTTTGGTTCTATCTTCCCATCCTGTTTGCGCTCGCCTTCCCGTGGTCGTTATTCCTGCCCCAAGCCGTCATGAGTGGCTTAAAAGAAAACGCCAACCGGAAAAGATGCATTCAATTCTTAATATGCTGGATTGTCGTCGTCGTGGCTTTCTTCAGTATTCCTAAGTCCAAGTTGCCCTATTATCTTTTGCCGGTCAGCATGCCTCTGACGATGCTCGTGGGGCATTTGTTCTGTGATTGGGAGACCTCCGAGCTCCGACTGGGTGTGCGTCCATCGGGATTTAAGCCTGTCTTTAACTTGATTGCATGTATTTACATTGCCGGACTCCTCGGCGTGAACACCTTTCTTTTATTTTGGACGGATGATCCCCGCTTATTAGCGGTCCGACCTGTGATCCAGGGGTTTTCAGTTCTTGGGCCCACGGTAGTCACCATGCTTTATTTTCTTTGCGGGAGGGGGCAAATCCGTCGTTTCTTTTATTCAGCGGCGGGGGCTGTCTCCATTTTTATGATCAACATTATCGTGTGCATGGCCATCCTGTCGCCTTACTTTAGCTCGTATAATTTTGCGTCTGAGCTTAAGCCGCACTTGAACTCCGATGATCTTGTGGCTGTCTATGCGTCCCCGGATCACTTTTCAGATTTTCCGTTTTATTTAGGAAGACGTATCGCTATTGTTGGTTCCGACCGTGGGACCTTGGCCGATGAGAGTAATGAAGCGGACCATTCAAAGGACCTGCATGTCTGGTTCATGGAGACTGGAGATCTTGTCACGCTTTTTAGCTCAAGCCAGCGCAGAGCGTATTGTCTGCTAGAGGAAAAGAAACTAGAAGAATTGCGGCACGTAGGGCTTCTTCGTTATAATCTTATGAAAAGGGAAGGCGGCAAGATTCTCATTTCAAATGACTACACAGCAGACTGACAGTTCGGGGCTGCGAGACGCCGTTCGGCTCGTGGCAATCCTGAACCTTGCGTATTTCGGGGTTGAGTTCGCAGTGGCGCACACTATCGGTTCAGTGTCGCTCTTTGCTGACAGCATCGACTTTTTGGAAGATGC
>Ga0247727_10001254_pt1 | contig 61034 bp, 53 predicted proteins | sample WisWelCaveWW1625_FD_202498 | JGI IMG/M metagenome (GOLD analysis project Ga0247727, IMG submission 202498) | Biofilm microbial communities from Wishing Well Cave, Virginia, United States - WW16-25 | ecosystem: Environmental > Aquatic > Deep subsurface > Groundwater > Cave microbial mat | place...
TTTCCGTGTCTACGTGTTTCCGTGATTACACTATTCAGATTACAATCGGACTCATGCCTCACGTCCAACTCTTCATCACCTGCCTCGTCGATTCCTTCTACCCGCAAACTGGTGAGGCAATCGTGGAGGTTCTCCGCCGCCTCGGCGTTGACGTGGACTTCGCCCGCAACCAAACCTGTTGCGGACAACCCCCCTTCAACGCAGGCTTGCGCGCGGAGGCGCGACCGATTACGGAACATATGATTCAGGTGTTCGAGAGACTTCCGAAGTCTTCAAAGACTTCGGAAGTCTTGCCCGATATTGTGACTCCCTCCGGCTCGTGCGCGCACATGCTCAAGCACGGATACATTGAATTATTTCAGGACGATCCCGATTGGCTCCCTCGCGCACAAGCATTGGGAAACCGAGTTTATGAATTTACAGAATATCTCGTGGACAAACTCGGCGTCACCGATTTGGGCGCGCGCTGGGATGGAACACTCACCTACCACCCATCATGCCATGCGTTACGCGGCATGCAGATTGACCGTCAACCGCGCGCCTTGCTTGCCAACGTCAAAGGCGCGCAAGTTGTGGAACTGCCCAACGCCGAAGATTGTTGCGGCTTCGGCGGGATTTTCTCAATGGAACACCCCGAACTTTCAGCAGAAATGCTACAACGAAAAATCTCAAATCTCGAATCTTCCGAATCTCCCACATTGGTTGTGACAGAGGCAGGTTGTCTCATGCACATCGCGGGCGGGTTGCACAGGCAGAAGAAGAGTCAAAGAGTTGTTCACATCGCGGAAGTGTTGGCGAGCCAGGGATGGAGTGAACAGTGACCAGTAATCAGTTTCGGGCACGCATCCGCAAATCGCTGGCAAACCAGCATCTTCAAACCGCGCTGGATATCAACGCCGAACGCCGCGTCACCAAGCGTATCAACGCGCTGGCGACCCTGCCCGATTGGAAGGAACGCAGACAAAGGGCACACGCAGTCCGCGCGGAGGTGATCGAGCATCTTGATCAGTATCTTGATCAATTTATTGCCAAAGCGCAATCGAATGGAGTCATCGTCCATCGCGCGAAGGATGCAAACGAAGCTACACAAATCATATTACGCATTACGAAATACGCAACACGTAATATACAACAATATGGTCTCGATACGTCCCGCGAAGAGCACGCGGGACTGCTCGACCACCACAAGGTTCTCGTCGCCAAATCAAAAAGCATGGTTTCGGAGGAGATCAACCTCAACCATGCGCTTGAAAAAGAAAACGTCCGCGTCGTTGAAACCGACCTAGGCGAATACATCGTGCAACTCCGAAACGAAAAGCCGAGCCACATCATCACACCCGCGTTGCATTTGCGGCGGCAGGATGTAGGTCAACTCTTTCACGAAAAACTTGGCATCGAATATACGGAAGATATTCCCACACTGACCAACACCGCGCGCAAAGTGTTACGCGAAGTTTTTCTCACAGCCGATGTCGGCGTGACAGGCGCGAACTTCGCGGTCGCTGAGGAAGGCGCAATTTGCCTCGTCACCAACGAGGGCAACGGGCGCATGGTCACGACAATTCCTCCAGTTCACATCGCGCTCATCGGCATGGAACGCATTGTCCGCAACCTGGATGATCTCGCCCTCATGCTCTCCCTCCTCCCGCGCTCCGCAACGGGGCAAAAACTCAGCGTGTACACACAGATCATCCACAAGCCCCACGCGGATCAACAGCGTCATTTCATCCTCCTCGACAACGGACGTTCGCGCCTTCGCAACTCGCCGCTCAAAGAATCCCTCCTCTGCATCCGATGCGGCGCGTGCATGAACGCCTGTCCCGTCTTCCGCGAGATTGGCGGGCACGCGTACAACAGCATCTACCCCGGACCTATCGGCTCCGTCATTTCAGCGGGACTCTTCGGAAGCGAATTTGTCCCGCTCGCGCAAGCATCGTCACTCTGCGGCGCGTGTAAAGACGCCTGCCCTGTGGATATTGATTTACCGAAATTATTGGTTCGCGTCCGTGCAGGCGAGTCCCCCACTCCCAGTGGGAGAGGGGCTAGGGGTGAGGGCGCGCACGGACTCTCCTCCCTCTCCTCTATCTCTCTCAGGATATACAGCCGCGTCGCGACTCACCCGCGCCTGTTCGCGGCATCTCAGAAATTCGCGGCGCTGACAAGTTACCTCTTCGCCCCGCGCTCGAAGTGGATTCGCCTCCCCGCCTTCACGGGCTGGGGTTACAGCAAGGATTTTCCGAAATTTGCAGGGAAAACATTTCGGGAGAGATATGAAAGTAGAGAAGTAAGCGAAGAAACAACAAGTTATTTCAAACATGAACATGTCACCCTGAGCGTCAGCGAAGGGTCTCTACCCCGAAAATCCGAGACTCTTCGCTCCGCTCAGAGTGACATAAATATAGTTGACCAATTCACCCAAGAACTCATCGCTGTGCATGGACATGTTCATCATACAGAAAATCCAACGCAATCCATCGTGGGTTTTCTGCAATCACGCGACATCAATCATATCCATCTTGAACCCAACGTACTCGATGAATCAGTTTTATCAAAAGCAGGCATCACTTTTAGCCGCACGCCTGATCCCGCGATACGCGTCGGGGTGACCCCGCACGTTTCACTGAATAGGAAAGAGACGTGCGGGGTGACAAAGGCAATTTGCGGGCTGGCAGATACGGGCTCCGTGCTTGAAGCGGACGGGGAGGGAAGTCCGTTGCACGCGTCGCTTCTTTCTGAAATCCATCTTGCTGTTCTTCACACGTCAGATATTTATCCATCGCTTGAAAACGCGATACATCTCACGCGCGAAACCAAATCCGCAGTCTTCATCACAGGTCCATCGGCAACTGGCGACATCGAAAGCGTGCATACGATTGGCGTGCATGGTCCCGGCGAAATTCACGTCTTTCTCGTTGACGATACATTTGCGCGGTGATACAATCCCGCACGCTCAATACAAATTGCCCCCATCGTCTAGTGGCCCAGGACGAAGCCCTCTCAAGGCTTAAACCGGGATTCGAATTCCCGTGGGGGCACAAAGTCCATCATTGCTGATGGACTTTTTATTTCAAACACTCGTATAATTCACGCATGAGTCAAATCCTTGTTATTGGTTCTCTCAATGCAGACCTCGTCGTGCGCACGCCGCGCTTTCCTCAACCCAGTGAAACCATCAGCGGCGATGATTTGCAAATGATCCCGGGCGGTAAGGGAGCCAATCAAGCCGTCGGCGCGGCGCTGTTGGGCGCGAACGTTTCGATGCTTGGGCGCGTGGGTAATGATAACTTCGGCGATTTTCTCCTCAACAATCTCAAACAAAATAAAGTTGATTCAACTCTCGTCCAGCGTGACGACGCATCCACCGGAACCGCAATCGTCGTTGTGGATTCAAATGGGCAAAACAGCATCGTCCTTTCAACCGGAGCAAATGGCAAAGTAACACCTGCGGATGTGGAGCGCGCCTCTTTCTCTGCCTTTAGTTTGCTCCTACTTCAATTGGAAATTCCCACCCCGACAGTTCTACGCGCCGCCCAACGCGCCAAAGAAAATAATATGCGCGTGATCCTGAATCCTGCGCCCGCGCAACAACTACCTGATGAATTGATTTCGCTCGCAGATTTCATCATTCCAAATGAAACTGAATTAAGTTTGTTGACTGGCAGTAAAGTGAAAGATATTGCTTCGACCGAACAAGCCGCACGGACTTTACTAAAGCGCGGCGCGCAACATGTGATTGTCACACTTGGAAGTAATGGCGCCTTGATCGTATCAGGGAAACAGGGAAACACGTATACAAGTACATATGTAGAAGCGTATCCGGTGAACGTGGTAGATACCACCGCCGCAGGCGACGCGTTCATTGGAGGGTTTGCAACCAAACTTCTGGAGTCCGACAGCTCATTGCACTCGCAGGGTGTGCTGTCGAATATGCAAGAGCAAGCTCTTGCACTCCAAGAGGCTGTTCGTTTCGGATGTGCCTGCGGCGCGCTCGCAACAACCAAGTTCGGCGCGCAGCCATCCCTGCCAACAAAAGAAGATGTGGAAAAATTCATCAATTCGTAGGGGCGAGATTCTCTCGCCCCTACAGGAAATCATGCCCCCAAAACGAATCATCATTGACACCGATCCCGGCATAGACGACGCGTGCGCAATTTTGCTTGCGCTGGCTTCGCCTGAACTTTCGCTTGAAGGTTTGAGCATTGTGCATGGTAATTGTTCACTGGAACAAGCCACAATCAACGGGCTCTCGATTCTGGAGTTGGCAAACGCGAGTCATATCCCTCTGGCGGTGGGATGTGAACTGCCGCTCGTGCAACCGTCCCTGCTCGCGCCGGAGACTCACGGAAACACAGGCTTGGGGTACGCGAAACTTCCAGAACCGCGAACCAAACCCATCCTCCAGCATGGATGCGATTTTCTCATCGAGAAGATTCTCGCGTCGCCGGGAGAAATCACGATCGTGGCAATCGGTCCGTTGACGAACGTCGCCATGGCAATCCGCAAAGAGCCGCGTTTCGCGAAGGCAGTCAAAGATTTGATCATCATGGGCGGGGCAATCAGGCACGAGGGCAATACGACCGCGCTCGCCGAGTTCAACACTTACGTTGACCCGCACGCCGCGTATATTGTGTATCATGCCGGCATTCCGACAACACTTGTACCATTGGATGTGACATATCAATGTGTGTTAACCGCGCCGGATATGGCGCGTCTGCAAAAAATCCAATCACCCATCCCGCCGTTCATCAAAGACTCGACGCGATTTTACATGGAGTTCCACGATGAGTATCAAGGCATTCAGGGATGCGTCATCAACGACCCGCTCGCGCTGGCGCTGGCTTTCGCGCCTGAATTATGTGACTATCAGGAGTTGTACGTGAACGTGGATATTTCAGGCGGGGTTTCGATGGGTAACACGTTTGCCGATTTTTACAGGATGACGAAGAAGCCCGCGAATATGAAAGTGGCGCTGGGCGTGCGCCCTCGGGATTTTATCGAGCTATTTTTGGAGAGGATGGAGAGATTAGCGAAAAAGACTTCGGAAGTCTCGTAGACTTCCGAAGTCTGGGATTGGCGCGAAACAAAACCGTATACGCGGTGTTGTAGGAATCAAATTTCAGAAAAGGAGAAATGCCATGTTTGACTCAATAAAAAAGGAGTTTACGACAAGGACACTCGTGCTCATCCCGATTGCGATTGCCATCAATATTGCGATTGGGGAATTGGTTGTCCGTTTGAAACTGCCTGTGTATCTGGATAGCATTGGCACAGTGCTTGTAGGGGCGCTGGCGGGTCCCTGGGCTGGCGCGCTGACAGGCGCACTGGCAAATATCATCTGGGGATTGATCAACCCGTTTGCCGTGCCCTTCTTCTACGTGGCGGCAGTGATTGGTTTACTGGCAGGTTTTGCCGGGCGCAGGGGCGCATTTGAAAAAGAATCTCCTCAATGGCTTTCCGTGTTGATTGGGGCGGTATTCGTTTTTTCGTTGACGCTCTTCATCCTCGCGTTTACCAATGCAACCACTGATGAAACCGGGTTCACATCCTACCCCGCCATGGCAGAACTGTTTTCCAGGTACGCGGTCATATTTATTGTCGCCATTGTCGTGGGTGGCGCCATCGGATACTTCCTGCTGCAAAAAGGCGGCTACGCTGGCATCTGGGGGCTTGTGACAGGTATCGTCGCGGCGATCATATCGGCTCCTACGGCGGCGTATGTGTTCGGCGGCGTAACCGGCTCGGGAACCGACCTGCTCGTAGCGGCTTTTCGAGCAAGCGGAGGCAACATTCTCGCCTCTGTCATGGCGCAGGGAGCCGTTTCAGACCCCTTCGACAAAATGTTGTCCTTCATGGTGGTATGGTTGGTCTTGCGGTCATTGCCTGCGCGATACAAAGCACAATGATCCAGGAAGCCAGTGAATAGTTTCAGCATGTATGCAGCCCGCAAAAGCGGGCTGCATAATCTTCATCCTCTCACGAAGTCCACGCTTGCATTGTGTCTGGCAATCGCCGGGTTGGTTTTACCCGGAAACTGGACTGGGTACTTCCTTGTCCTGTGCATTGTGTTTCCATTGGCTTTTTGGGGGAAGATTTTCACACGATTTTCCCGTTCACTGTGGAACGTCAGCCTGCCTCTTGCAATTTCATTATTCTTGATCCAAAGTATCTTCTGGGGAGAAAGTGAAATCCTATTCACCATTGGTCCCATCGCCTTCAAGGAGGAGGGCGCAAGGTTCGCCCTGATTAACATGGGACGCATTTTGCTGGTGATGTCAGATTTTATTTTATTTGCCATGTCTACGAGACCCGATACTTTGATGATTTCATTGAAACAGGCTGGCGCTCCGAGCGGTATTGCCTACATCATTGTGACAACCCTGCAAATCATTCCTCGTTTTCAAAGAAAAGCCTCCACCATCCTGGATTCACAACGCTCACGCGGACTGGAAACCGAAGGAAATATTCTGGTGCGAATTCGCGCTTTTATTCCCATCATCCTCCCTTTAGTGATTGGCAGTTTAATTGAGGTGGAAGAACGCTCTATTGCAATTGAAGCGCGCGGGTTTAATTCAAACAAAAAAGAAACCAGCCTGATCGAAATTCCCGACACAAACACACAAAGTCTTTTGCGAAGGATATTTATTATTATTTCGATGCTGGGCATCATTGCGAGAATTGCATGGCAATTGTTGATTTAACAAACGTCACGTACAAATATCCGCTCACCGATTCGCCTGCATTGCAAAATATTAATTTGCAGGTGAATGAAGGTGAGTTCGTCGCGGTGATCGGACCGAACGGCGCGGGCAAGTCCACGCTGTGCTATGCCATCGCGGGATTTGTGCCGCATTTTTTCAAAGGTGAGATTACAGGAACAGTTGAAGCGGCGGGCATTGAATCCAGCAAATCCAGTTTGCATGAGTGGGTATTGAATGTGGGGCTAGCTTTTCAAAACCCGTTTAACCAGATCAGCGGCGCGAAGTACACGGTTTTTGAAGAACTCGCATTTGGGTTGGAGAACATCGGCGTGCCGCGCGATGAAATGATCGCGCGCGTGGAAGACGCGATGAAACTGACCGGCATCAGCGATCTGGCGGATCGCTCTCCCTACTCTTTGTCCGGCGGACAACAACAACGCGTCGCGCTGACCTCCATCCTGGTCATGCAACCAAAGGTTCTCGTCCTCGACGAGCCAACGTCGCAGATGGATCCCATTGGGACGCGCGAAGTCTTCGGCGTCATCCGCACGATGGCGGAAAAAGGGATGACGGTGATTCTCGCGGAACACAAAGTGGAATGGATCGCCGAGTTTGCAGACCGAGTCATCGCGTTGCATGACGGAAAAATTTTGCTCGAAGGCAAACCACAGGAAGCGCTGACATCTGATCTGTTGCTGGGTAAAGGCTTTGGCGTTTCGCGGTACACGTCTGTGGCGCGGAAGGCAAAAGAGCTCGGCTTGTGGAAGAAAGAGAAATTACCTATCACGTTGGATGAGGCAGTGGAGGGGTTTGCCCGCGCCCTCACCCCCGGCCCCTTCGCGAAGCACCCCGATGGGGCTCCCACAGGGAGAGGGGAGTAGAATATGAAAATCGAAATCTCCAATCTCCAATTCACCTATCCAACAGGCGTACAAGCCTTACGCGGAATTACACTCGCGATTGACTCCGGTGAGCAGGTTGCCATCGTGGGTCAGAACGGCGCGGGGAAAACGACTCTCGTGAAGCATCTGAATGGGTTGTTAGGACCAACTTCCGGCTACGTCCGAATCGGGGACTGGGACACGAAGAAACAATCCGTTGCGAAACTCGCGCGTCGAGTCGGCTATGTCTTCCAGAATCCCGATGAGCAGTTGTTCTCGAAGAATGTAGGAACAGAAGTCGCGTTTGGTCCGAAAAATCTTGGGTATACCGGCGAGCAGGTTCAAAGTCTGGTTAACGACGCGCTGGCGATGACGGAATTATCTGAAAAAACGGAAACGAATCCATATGATTTATCTGCCGCCTGGCGGAAGATGGTCGCGCTGGCATCAGTGATCGCGATGGATACGCCAATCGTGGTCTTTGACGAGCCCACCACCGGGCAGGACGCCGCAACCATCGCGCGCATCGCAAACGTGATCAAAGTTTTACGCGAGCGCGGCAAGACGGTCATCACGATCACGCATGATATTGATTTTTGCGCGGAAAATTTTGAGCGGGTCATTGCTTTATCGCAGGGACAAGTTTTGCTCGATGGAAAAGCAAATGATGTGTTCGGGCAGGATGAAATTTTGGCGACCACGTATGTTGACCCGCCTCAACTGACGCGGCTCGGAAAAAGACTTGGCTTCAAAAACACGGTGAGAAATCAGGATGAATTTCTGGCAGCGCTCAAAGTATAAAATTTCAAATCCTTTTGTGAATTCGCGAAGACCTGTCCTGACGGTTCGACTTTCGCTCACCGTGTCGAAGGGTTAGCGTAGATTTGTGGATTAATAATTTTGCTCTGCGCATGTCATAACCGTTTATAATCCATCTTGCGCTTATCATTTTTGCAAGGCGCAAAACAAAAACTAGTAAATCCAATTTGCTCATGTAAAATTGGATTGCATGGGAGTGCATATGGCAGATTTGAACGTACAGGTTTTCAACAGCATCCATGAAATTGAACCCAAAACCTGGGACCGAATCGTTGCGGGGCGCGGGTTTCAAAGCCATCACTGGTATGTGTTTGGCGAGCGCGCCATGGCAGATTGCCGCCCCACATATTTACTTGTGTGGGACGGCGATACCCCAATCGCGGGCGCGGCGCTTTTCAAAGTTCACAATGAGCCATTGCCCTTACCCGCCATCGCGCGCCGCTTCATGGCATCTGTGCTCAAACGCAGGCCGTTACTCGTTTGCCGCTCCCCCCTTGCCGATACATCCGCAATGCTGTTGCCCGGTGAGCCGCTTCGCGACGAAGCGCTTTCCACTCTCGCTTACGCGGCGCAGGAGGAATTTAAAAAGCAACGTTGTTCCTTCCTTGTGTTCGATTACCTGCTCACCGAACAATTACGGTACAAATCCTGGCCCCCCGGCTATGAACCCATCACCGTTTCTGAACCCGGCACCTTCATGCCCATCGAATGGGAAAGTTTTGACGCCTATCTCGAAGCCGGCAATAAAAAAGACCGACAGCACTACAAAAAAAGCATCAAAGAAGCGGAGGAGAACGGAATCGTTCTTTCCAAACAGACGGCTGTTTCAGATATAGACGCCGCCCTCACCCTGATACGGAATGTCTCCATCTGGCACGGCTCCGCGCCCAACCCCTGGATGCGCGGCTTGCTTGAAAATTTCTCCATGATTGACGGCACCTGGCTTGAACTGCGCAAAGACGGAAAACTCGTTGGGTGCGGCGCAGTCGTACGCGACAATAAATTCCAACTCGCCACCGCGCTGGGTTTGGAGGATGATGTGCCAGGCGGATATTTCTATTTGCTCTACGCCGCCATGCAGGAAGCCTTTGAACACGAAGTCCGGCTCGTTCGGTTTGGCACGGGCGCGTACGATGTGAAACGCAGGCTGGGTCTTCATCTCGAAGATACAAACCACGCCATGGTCACCATGGCGGGATTCTCCGCCCGCGCCGCGAAGAAACTGATATCCTCCGATTAAACATGCTCACCGGAATCCCGCAATCCGCCGCGACATTGGTTACGATCATCCTGTTCTACACGATGGATTTTTTCCTTATCCGCCGCTACGACAGGCAAAGGTCTGCCAGCGATTCGGGCCGCGCCTGGGATTTCACATTTTTTATTTTCATCATGGTTGCGATTCTCATCCTGCAACCCATGCTCCTGCCAGTTCTCAGTTTTCGCACAACAGCAAGTTGGAGATTCTTCGTTCAACTGCTTGGTATCGTGTTGATCCTGAATTCGCTGGCTTTGCACATCTGGTCGCGCGCGCATCTTGGGCATTATTACGCCGAGCGCGTCGAAGTGCAACCCGAACACAAAGTGATAGACACCGGTCCCTACAAACTCATGCGCCATCCGGTCATCACTTCCTTTTTCGGAATCGCGGCGGGGCTGTTTTTGATTAACCCCGCGCTCACCACCTTCGCCGCTCTCGCGTATGCGATCTGGGATTTCACACGCGCCGCGCAACAGGAAGAGGACTTGCTCACACGCGCCCTGCCCGGCTACGCGGAATATGCGCGTCGGACTCCCCGATTCCTGCCACGCTTTTGGAAAAGCCGATGATTCCCTTCGAGCGCTTCCTGCAACTCCCCACCGACAAGGTTGCCGCGCTGGTGAAAGCGACCGGGCAAAAAGTGTGCGTGTTCCCCGTCAATGGGACGCGCCGCTGGTTCATGCTCGAACACGGCGATCAGATCAAGGATGATGATTTCTTTTCAGCCTACATGGAACTTTCGATCAAGAACCATGTTGAACTGTGCGCGATGTTGTTCGACCACGGCATTGACACCATCCTCGCCCCGGTCTTTGGGCGCGAACTCATGCGGCGCGGCGACGAATACACCCAACGCGTCGGCATAGACGGTTTGGTACGCACAGCCACAGATAAAAATTATCGCGGTTTTTTTGGGAAATACAACGTGAAGGTCCGTTTTTACGGCGATTACCGCGACGTGTTGACCGGCACACCGTACGAATACGCGTTGAAATCCATTTACGAAGTGACGGAAGCCACAAAGGACAACTCGAATTTCCGCCTATTCTTTGGCGTCTTCGCAGACGAAGTCACAGAAACGGTCTCGCGTCTCTCGGTGGAACATTACCTCGCGCAAGGCGGGGTGCCCGACAAGCAAGCCCTCGTGCGGAAATATTACGGAGAAGACCTGCCGCCGGTCAGCATGTTCATTGGCTTCGATAAATTCAGCGTGTTCGACATGCCTTTGCTGGGGACGGGCGAAGAGGACCTATATTTTTCCCTCAGCCCTTCGCCCTATATGACGATTCGCCAGCTCCGCGCCATTCTATACGACCATTTGTATGTGCGCCGCACAACTGAGCCTGATTACACAAAACTATCACCGGAAGAACTCACCTGGTTGAAAAATTATTATCAAAACAATAAAGACTACGCGTTCGGCGTGGGAAAACTGAAATTCAATCTTTGGTTTCCAGAAACGGGGAACGAATCGTGACAGACCTCATCGCAAAACTCATTGACGAAATCGGTCCCGGTCACATGCCAAGCACGGCATACGATACGGCATGGGCGGCGCGCCTGGGCGAAATAGACTCAAACCTGAGCAACCGCGCCCTCTCCTGGCTGACAAAGAATCAACTCACTGATGGAACCTGGGGCGCGCCCATGCCGATGTATTACCATGACCGTGTAGTTTGCACGTTAGCCGCTATGATCGCGCTGTCATACCGCGGGCACCGTGAACATGATAAGGAGCAGATCATCAACGGCAGACTCGCGCTCGAGCGGATCGTGAACGGAGCCACAGGGGGGTTACAAGCTGATCCAAACGGAGCAACTGTCGGCTTCGAAATGATCGCCCCCACTCTCGCGGCGGAGGCTGAAAAGTTAGGCATCATCAAACATCAGGGGAATCGCATCCTGGGGCGGCTGTCCAAATTGCGCGCAAAAAAACTTTCGTACCTGCAGAATAATATGATCAGCAGACATGTGACCATGGCGTTTTCCGCTGAAATGGCTGGCGCCGATGGCAGGCACATGCTGGATGTTGAAAATCTCCAGGAGAGCAACGGCTCCGTGGGGGTCAGCCCATCGGCAACGGCTTATTTTGCAACGTATATCAAAAAAGGCGACGAGGCTTCACTCAATTATTTGCGAAACATCATCAAACCCGATGGCGGACTGCCCAACGTTGCGCCCTTCGATGTGTTTGAAATTGCGTGGGCGCTGTGGAATCTCAGTTTTATTCCGGACCTAAAAAAGAATGGGAAACTCAAACCACACCTGGATTTCCTCTCGTTTGCATGGCAGCCGAAGCGCGGGGTCGGATTTGCGGCTGAGTATTCCGTAAAAGACAGCGACGACACAGGTCTGGTCTATGACACTTTGTTACGGTTTGGCATCGAAAAAGATCTGGCGAGCGTGTTGTTATACGAGGAGAAGGATCACTTCCGTTGTTTTGACCTGGAAGCCAACCCATCCATCAGCGCGAACATCCATGTACTCGGCGCGCTTGGGCAGGCAGGCTTGGACCAGAAAAATTCGTCGGTGCGAAAGGTCATCCGTTTTTTACACAAGGCAAAGGGGCTTAATCCCTTCTGGATTGATAAATGGCATATCTCTCCTTACTACGCCACCGCGCACGCGATTATTGCCTGTGCTGGGCTGGCAAATGAATTAGTGGAAGAGTCGATGGAATGGATTTTGAAGTCTCAAAACGCGAATGGTTCGTGGGGGATGTACCTCTCCACCGCGGAAGAAACAGCGTATGCCATGCAGGCGCTTTGGGTTTGGAACGACAAAGTTGCCCGCATACCCAAAACCGCCATGAAAAGAGGCGCGCGCTGGTTGAGCGAAAACATGGACAAGCCCTACCCTCCTTTGTGGATTGGCAAATGCCTCTACAGCCCAAACCTGGTGATCCGATCCGCGGTGATCAGCGCGCTGGCATTGGCGGGTTAAAAACATGAATTATCTGAAACGCTTCCTAATTATCTCCACCGCTGATCCGGACGACGCCCGCAAAAGGAAAATTTTGAATATCCTTTTGGCAGGTACGGGCTTTGTTTCATTTCTCGCCATTCTCCTGTTCAGTTATCTGATCGCAACATCCCGATTGGAAATGGTCGAAACTTCCCTGCTGTTGTATGGAAGCATTGCAACATTTGCCGGTGTTACGATCCTCTACGCGATCAATGCCCGCTATTCAGGGAGAATTGCCGCGTCCATTTTCCTTATCTTTCTCAGTGTAATATTCGCGTTCAGCGATTCGCCGGAACAAGTTTCAAGCGGGCGCGCCTTATTTGCCTTTACCATTCCCATCTTTATGGCAAGTATCCTGTTGACACCCGCGTCGAGCTTTATTTTCGGAGCATTGAGCAGTGTAATCATCTCCTGGCTGGCGCTTTCAATCGGGCTTACGCCCAACTACCCTGCCATCATTGGTTTCTTTCTCATTGCATTTGTGTCCTGGTTATCTGCGCGTAGTTTGGAACAGGCGCTCGGGGAACTTCGCATTATTAATGTCAACCTGGACCGTGTTGTCGCTGAACGAACCCTGGCTCTGGCAGAGTCTTTATCGAGGGAAAGGATCGAAGCGGGACGCAGTCAAGCCATCCTGAATTCCATCGCCGACGGCGTGATCGTTTTCGATAAAAAATGGAATGCCACACTGGCAAACCCCGCCATCCGGGGAATGCTCGATATTCCCCTTGAACTGATCGTCAATAAAAACTTCCGTGAGTTGATCGAACATCCCAGGCTTTCGCCGCGAAGCCGCGGGCTTTTACTTGCCATGATCGAACATGGCACACAGCCAATCGGATTCCGAATCGAATGGAGCGAAAAGACGATCTCCGTCAGCGCGGCGCAAGTTTATGATAATCAAAAACAAAACACAGGCACTGTGATCGTATTCCGCGATTTCACACGCGAAGCCGAAGTGGAAAGACTCAAAAGCACGTTTGTAGGCATCGTCTCGCATGAATTGCGCACGCCGCTCAACGCCATTCTCGGATATTCTGAAATGTTCAAGGAAAATGTATACGGTCCCATGAACGAAAAACAAGTCAACATGGCGGACCGTATCATAAAAAATACACAACGCCTGCTCGGCTTGATCAACGATCTGCTCGATCAGGCTCAAATGGAGGCAGGGAAATTAACCATCCAGGCACAGACCGTCAAAACTGCCGACCTGTTGGAATCCCTGCATGGCTTGATGGATAAATCCGCATCAGACAAAAGCCTGAGGCTGACCAGCGAAATTGACCCTGATCTCCCCGACGCGTTAACCGGCGACCCGGCGCGCCTGCAACAGATACTCGTCAACCTTGTGAACAACGCCGTCAAATTCACCGATCAAGGCTCCATCCACGTGAGACTCTTCCGCCAAGACGACAGCAAATGGGGCATGGAAGTCTCTGATACAGGGCAGGGAATCCCGGAATCCGAAACCCATTTCATCTTCGATACCTTCCGCCAGGTGGATGGAGCCGCCACGCGTTCACACGGCGGGTTCGGGCTTGGCTTATCCATTGTCAAACAACTCGTCAGCCTGATGAACGGCGAAATCAGGGTGCAGAGCAAACTTGGGGAGGGAAGCGCGTTCATCATCACCCTTCCGCTGATCATTCCCGAGGGCGTATCCGCCAGATGGAGAAACACATGAGCGAATTAGCATTGATCATAGAGGACGACGAAGACCTTGCCAATATTTTCGCGGAAGCATTGCGCGGGATCGGATACGCCGTTGAATATGCCGTGGATGGAAAGATCGCGCAGGAGCGATTAAGAAACGGAATCGCGCCGTTCCTCATTCTGCTCGACATGCACCTGCCGCACATCTCTGGCGCGGACCTGCTGGCAGAAATCAAACAGGATGAGCGATTCGCAAAAACAACGATCATTATGACGACCGCCGACGCGCGCATGGGCGAAACCTACGGCGACCAGGCTGATTTCGTCCTCATCAAACCAATTTCTTTCGTGCAATTAAGAGACCTGACCAATCGCTTAAAACCGAAGGGGTAAGAAATGTTATGGGTGGTGGCGCTCGATAAATGAGGTGGCGCTGGACGGCTCCCACAAACCCTTATTCTGGCGGGATAACACATCGTACTCGAAGGGTGTCCCTTGCCACGAAGAATCTTGGTTTCAGGTTAATCGTAATAATACTGCCAGCAGGAAATTTCATCCCCGCCTGGCGTTTCAACTTTCACGGGCCAATCTGTATCGGTGATCTTGTACGCATCCAAATCCTTTTTGATCTCGGCAAATGCGCGGTCAGCAGTAAAGCGCGAGAGATGAAAAGACTGCCAGGGGATTTCGCGAGTGTCTTGTTCACGGTCATATCGCTTGCAAGCCAGAGCCGCACCTACTTTTTCGCGAACCAAAACAGGAAGTGTCGTATTCTGAAACCCGTCCACCAGAGCAGGGACGGCATCATCGGACAAATCCAGGAAGTACTGCGCATCCAAATCCGCGCGACCCTGTGCAAATACCTGACCCACAGTTCCATGAAATTCGCGCTGAATATTTTGCCGGACGATGAACGCGTCCACATTCAACAGGCTGAGCGAGGCGACGAACCCAAGTGACGCCAGAACCATGGCAAATCCAATTGCTCGTTCGAGCCGCAAAATCTCCAGGATCAAAACTGCCACCAACAAAAGCGCGAGCCAGATCATGAAAACGTGTGTATACGTGCGAAGGCGGGAGAAGCCGTAAGCAAATTCGTAAAGCGCCAAACGCTGGAATGCCGAGACCAGCATCACAAGCACGAGAAGAACCAGCCCCACACCGGTGCCGGAAAAAACACGCCGTTGCGAATCAGTTTCGCGGCGCGTGATCGCGCCCAAGCCAAGCAACAACAGCAAACTGAAGAATGCCACCGTCACCAGTTCGCCGAAGCCTTTGCGCGCATATTCTGAAAATGTGTAGCCCTCCAGGTTGATATTGGCATGCCCGCCAAAGAAATACTGAAACTGAATCGCTACAAACACGGCGAACAAAATCAGCACACTGCCCAGCACAATGCTTGCTTCAGTAAAACCGAGAAAAGGCGGGATCAATGATTTCTCTTCGACCTTTTCATCAGATTTTTGCGCGGCATGAAGAAACGCGCCCGCAATGACATACGCAAGGATAAGAATCAACACGAGCCTGAAAATATATTCGGGCAGGTTCTCGATGTTGAACAAATCAATAAATTTCTCGAAACGATCCGCAAAGATAGGGTCGGCTGACGATAACAAAGAGGCAAAAATCGCGATGACGGGCAAAGCAATGACAACGCCGCGTACATAGGGCCAGACGGATGAACTGCGCTTCTGACTCGCTTCGGGCTGGTCGCGTTTCACCTCCGCGGCAAATCCCAGCGGACGGGCGATCATGCTCCCGAAGAGGGTCAGGTAACCGATGAAGTAATCAATCAGTCCATAGCGAATCCAGTGACCGCCGAGATACGTCAGCGCAAAGACTCCCATGAGGAAAATGGTCATCGAAATGGAAAGGAAGACCGTCATCGGCTCGAGGCGGACAAAGGTCATAGCGGAGAGAAACGCGATAGGAAACAGAAGCAGGCTGGAGCGTCGCGAGAGGCGAAGCCCGTCCGTTTGCAGGAGATAAATCCCTGTGGCGAGACAAAGCGCCGTGAAGAGGAAAAAGTTGATGCCCGCGGGCTTCTTCCAGAAAAGAAAGTCGAACGCCCAGCCTAGCAAAATGACGAGGAACCAGAAACGATTGGGATTGTTTTTCATACAAAGCCTCCAAAAGAATTTTGCACACTATAGCCGACGGGCACTTGCGGATACTCTCAAAAGGTATCAGAAAACCGCAGGTGGAATTATTACAAAACGGTAAGAGTTGAAACCCGCCTATTGACATTCAAATTGAAGTGTGACATACTGCAAACATTCATTCAGGGGAACAAACAATCAATTGCCATCCTAATGAAAGGAGGAGGTGATGTCTAACATGGATAGTAGTAACAAACCCAGCGCTGTGGCATCCCTCCTCAAGTAAGTAAAGGAAGCCGCAGCGCCCCACCAGTGCCGTCCGAAAGGGCGGCATTGTGGATTCTATCCCTCACCCCTACCCCTCTCCCACAGGGAGAGGGGCTACTCGTCTCCAAATGAAATGCCCATACCGCGCGCAGTGATGACAGCATCGCCATTGACATCCACCCGCTTGGGGGTCGCTATAGATTCTTCCAATGAGATATCCACAACCTGCCCGGCGCGCAAAGCCAGCACCCGATTGAATCCGCCACGCGCCGCCAAACGGACCGCCGCCGCGCCATAACGCGTCCCGAGCCAGCGGTCGAACGGAGTCGGTGTGCCGCCGCGTTGGAGATGCCCCAGCACAGTCACACGCGTCTCAAAACCGCTTTTCTCAATATACTCGCCCACCATGTTACCAATACCGCCAAGCCGCGGCACGTAGATTTCATCGCCGCCACGTGAGAAGACCTGCGCGCCTCCCTGTGGCTTGGCTCCTTCTGAAACAGCAATGATGCTGAAAAGATATCCGCTTTCCACGCGCTCACGAACCTTCGCAACCACCGATTCAAATTTGAATGGAATCTCTGGGATAAGGATGACATCTGATCCGCCAGCAATGCCGGCATGTAAGGCGATAAAGCCTGAATCGCGGCCCATCAATTCAAGCACCATCACACGGTGATGTGATTCAGCCGTGGTATGTAAACGGTCAAGCGCTTCAGTCGCAATGCTGACGGCGGTATCAAACCCGAAGGTCGTTTCCGTGCCGCCGATATCGTTGTCAATTGTTTTGGGAACGCCTATGATTGGCGCGCCTTTTTGAAACAACTCGTGCGCGATACGCAAAGTCCCATCGCCGCCAAGAACCAGTAAAGCATCCAGATTGAGTCGCAGGATGCCCTTGAGGATTTCATCGGAAACATCAATGGTTACTTCTTTGCCATCGCGCATTACCTTGCGCGCATACGGGTTACCGCGATTTGCCGCGCCAAGGATCGTGCCACCGCGCGCGATGATACCGCGCACATCTTCGATGCCAAGCGGCATTATTCCCTTTTCGTTTATGAAACCATCATAGCCGTCGCGGATCCCGAAGACTTCACATCCATATTCATAAATGGCTGTCTTCACGACTGCACGAATGACTGCATTGAGACCGGGCGCGTCACCGCCGCCCGTGAGGATTCCGATTCGTTTCATTGCTGGCTCCTTGCTATCATTTGGTCTCGATACGTGGCGCGAGGCGCCACTACTCGACCAGCGGTTTACACTGATCATACCGCAGACCTGCAATCTTTCTTGCACCTAATCGTATATCCCCATATAATGAGCGCAATGGAACAAGCAACCACACCGCCTCGTTATCATCAACTCATGCGTTGGTTCATTCCAATCGCGACGCTTCTTGCATTCGCGGCATGGTTTACCATCGCGCCGCCCGGCTTGCTCGGCAAGGCAGATGCCATCGGTTACGCCATCTGCCATCGCATTGACGAGCGGTCATTTCAAATCGGCGACCGTCAACTTCCTCTCTGCGCGCGATGCACAGGCGAATTCAACGCCGCGGCGATCTCATTGATCTTTTTTGCAATCGTCAGCGGAAAGCGGAGCGGCATGCCCGGCTGGAAACTTGGCGCGCCGCTCATCCTCTTCTTCCTTGCCTTCGGAATTGATGGATCAAACTCATATCTTTATCTACTCAAACAGTCATCAGGTGGCGCGCTGGATAACATCCCAAACCTTTACATTCCCAACAACACCCTGCGCCTCATCACAGGGAGCGGCATGGGCATCGCGCTGGCATCCATCCTTTTCCCTGCATTCAATCAAACCGTGTGGCAATCACTGAATCCCGAACGCGCACTCGACTGGAAAAAACTCGGCGCGCTCATCGGCATCATCGCATTGATTGACTTGCTCATCCTTACAGATAGCCCTCTTATCCTGTATCCCATCGCGATTCTCAGCGTGCTCGGCGTGCTGGTTTTACTCATTCTCGTCTTCAGCATGGCATGGTTGTTGGTCATGCGGCAGGAAAACGCGTTTACTCACCTCCGCGAAATGTGGATGCCCTTCCTCGCAGGGACGACTCTCGCCTTCCTGATGATCACCGTCATTGACCTGCTTCGCCTCCGACTCACTGGAACCTGGGGAGGCTTTCCTTTGGGTTGATTCTTCCCTGGAGCGCAGGAGCTCTTGTGCCCGTTAGGGTATGCTCCTGCAATTTCGGACAGCACACCCTGCGAGTGCAATGAGCTGTCCGACTCCAGAATTTAAAAATAGGAGAAAACTATGGAACTACTTACTGGAATATTCACTGCATTCGGGCTTTCAGCCAGCGCGGGACTGAACGCATACATCCCGTTGCTGATTGTCGGCCTGGTGGCGCGCTACACCGACCTGATCAAACTCAGCAACCCATGGGATACACTCGCCAACCCGTGGATCATCCTCATGCTGTGCGTGCTCGTTATCATTGAAATGCTGGCAGATAAGGTCCCGGCGGTCAATCACATCAACGACTTGATACAGACCGTCATCCGCCCGACCGCAGGCGCGATTGCCTTCGCCGCGAGCGCGAATGTAGTCACAGATATCAGTCCCGTGCTGGCGCTGGCGGCAGGATTACTCGTCGCAGGTACTGTCCATGTTGCCAAGGCTGGGGCGCTACGCCCGGCTGTCACAGCAACGACAGGCGGCGCGGGAAACGTCCCCGTCAGCATCGCGGAAGACATCATATCAACCGTGCTGTCCATTGTCGCGATCATCCTGCCGATCCTGATCGGGACGTTGATCATCGTCGTCGCGGCGTTCATCATCTATTGGCTGTACAGACGCGCCAACAGGGTCACTACCTGATATAATCAGGCAAGTCATTAAACTTATTTCAAAAGAGGAGTAGAAATTATGAACGACCAAATGCCCCCCGTCTCTGAAGAACCCAAGAAGAACAACCAGACCCTCATCATCGTCGTTGTCGCTGTCGTGTTATGTTGCTTGTGTCTTGTTGCCGCAGGAGCAGGTTACTACATCTGGACAAACTATTAAATCGTTCACAAACAAAACAACCTCTGTAGTTCAAAGCGGAGGCTGTTTTGTTTTAAGGACAGCCTGTTGTAATACAGCCAGGGCATCCAACGCTCTATTTTTAATTTCATCGCTAAAATTCGATGCGGTGAATTCATCTTCATCCAAAACGGATTGTTCCCCATCCACTGAAACCCACAAGTCCAACGCCAGGTCAACATACGAAACGATTCCATCTTCAATCACAGCGGGCATTCCAATGTTGCAGTACCAGCCTTTGAGTTGTCCGTCGTCGCGGTCGTAGACGGCAAAGATGTTGTACCAGCGGTCAGCATAATAATATTCGACGAAGCGGTCGCCTTTTTTGAAGACCACCTCCATGAAGGGCATATCGTCGCGGGTGAACGGGGCTTCGAGCGTGATTGAGTTTCCATCGCGACTTAATTCATTGCCTTCATATTCGTACATCACTTCACCAGCAAGATTCTTCTTTTGCACTTTGATCTTCATGCGAGACATTCTACCTGAACCCGCACAGAAATCTTTTGACCGATCCTGGGCGCGTCTTTCAAATAGACATATAAACCGTTGTCAAACGTGACTTTGAAGCGATCCTGCTGGAAAATTACGTCAGCGGCGACTCCACGAAGCGCGTTTCGACTGCGCTCCCTTTCGACAAGCTCAGGGTCACTCCGCTCAACGCGAACATTTTCAGTCGGTAACGGACGCGCCAATAAATGAACTCTATCTCCCTTTGAGTGTTTATGCGCGCACTCCGCGGCGAAGATTCCATGCTCGGTTTGAAATTTGTCCTTCTCTATCACTTCCGCTTCGATTACATTTCCCAGCCCCAAAAACTCCGCCACATACGCTGACCCGGGATTTGCCCAGACATCGGCGGGAGTCCCTTCGCGAATGATTTTGCCGTCATGCAGAATCAAAACGCGGTCTGCAATCGTGAATGCTTCCTCCTGGTCGTGCGTCACGTATACGGCAGGAATTTTCGTTTGATGCAAGATCGAACGCAACTCGTTGAGCAAGCCCTCACGCAAGGATCTGTCCAATGCGCCGAGAGGTTCGTCGAACATCAACAAGCGCGGGCGGATCGCCAGTGCACGCGCCAATGCGACGCGTTGTCCCTCGCCGCCGGAGAGGTCGGTCACTTTTCGATTTTCGAATCCAGTGAGACTTACTAATTCTAACGAAGTGGCTACGCGCTGTGCGATTTCATCCTGTCCTAGGCGGCGCATCTTCAAACCGAAGGCAACATTCTCGTTGACGTCGAGGTGAGGAAAAAGCGCGTAGTCTTGAAAGACCAGACCAAAGTCCCGAAGATGAGGCGGTGTGGAGGCGAGGTCGAGTCCGTTGAAGGAGATGATTCCAGAGTCAGGTGATTCGAGTCCAGCAATCATCCGCAAGAGGGTGGACTTGCCGCTTCCTGATGCCCCAAGTAAACAGATGGTTTCCTCTTCGGCAACGGTGAATGAAATGTCGTTGAGGAGCGGCTTGCCTTCGTAAGACTTGAAGAGGTTGAGGACTTCGAGCATTAGAACTCACTTTGCATTGAACGTCCCACAGGTCGGGTTTGAACGACTACGTTCTGTGTGGAAACCTGCGGGACGGTTTATGGACATTAGAATTCTCCCGCGTTGGGCAGACGAAATTTTTCGATAAGCAGAATGCTGGTGACTGTGACAGTCATGAGGATGCTCGCCATCGCCATTGCCTGACCATAATTGAGACCGCCAGGCTGGGAAAGGAAACGCTCGATGGCAACAGGGATGGTGGGATATTCGGGACGTGAAATCAGAAGCGTTGCGCCAAACTCGCCAAGAGAAATTGTGAAGGCAAAGGTCCCCGCGGCGATGGTTGCGCGGCGAAGAATTGGGAAATCTATATTTTTCCAAACTTCAAACGGCGATGCGCCGAGCGACGATGCGGCTTGACGTAATCGTTCAGGGATGGATGCAATCGCAGGTTGAAGCGCGCGGATGACAAACGGCAACGCGATGAGGGTATGCGCGAAAGGCACGAGCAACGGGGATGTGAGCCATTTGCCATAGGTGATGATGAATCCCAGCCCAAGCATGACAGCCGATGAACCTAATGGAAGCATAATAAGGGGATCAAGAATTTTTTCGAGACGAGTCGGTTTTGCCAGCGCAAACGCGGCGGGGAAGCCGAGGAGAATGGAAAGAAGTACGGTTGCGGAGGCGTATGTGAGCGAGTTGAGTATTGCTTGAAATGGAGGAACATAAAAAACCGAGTCGCGGCGATTGATAAAGAGTTCAGTGTAATAGTCGGTTGTGAATCCGTATTGGACTTCACCGCGCTGGCCGCGGTCTGCATCGAGGCGGAAGAGGGAACGGATTGGGAGGGAGGAAAGAGGGAGGAGGAAGAAAGAGGATAGAAGAAAGAGGAAGGTTGTGACAAAGATTTTTTCGCGGAGGTTTTTGGGTTTGCGGTTTTGCGTGGAGCGTGGGGCGAGTTGTGGCGAGTTACGAGTTACGAGATACGAGTAGAGGATGGAGAAGATTAACGTGCAGAGGAGTTGGATGATGGAGAGCAACGCGGCAAGTGGAAGGTTGAGTTGCCTAACAGCTTGGAAATAAATTTCCACTTCAAGAGTGGAGAATTGCGAACCGCCTAAAAGGAGAATAACGCCAAATGAGGTGAAATCGAAGAGGAAGACAAGCAATGTTGCCGCAAGAATGGATGGGCGAAGTAGTGGTAGGGTTACATTCCACCAGACGCGGAACGAGTCCGCGCCGAGGGAACGAGCGGTCTGTTCAAGTTTAGGGTCGAGGCTGGAGAGAGTCGCCCCGACGATGCGGATGATGATGGTGGTGTTGTAAAAAACATGCGCGACTAGTATTGCCGTGAGAGTTCCAGTAAACGGGAAAGAAGAAAGAGGAAAGAAAGTGGAAAGTAGTCCGCGTTGACCGAGGAGGGCGTTGAAGGAAGCCGCGACGACGACGGTGGGTAACATAAATGGAACCGCTGTGAGGGCACGGAGAATGGATTTGCCACGAAAATCATAGCGGGCAAACAAGACCGCTGACGGCAAACCGAGGAGAAGTGTGAGGAGAGTGGAGAGGAATGCCTGATAAAACGTAAAACGTAAGGCGAAATTAGCAATCCGTAAATTTTCGGGGGTGAGGGTTTCAAGATTGAAAGTAAGGGAAAGAATTTTGGAAAGAGGAAAGAAGAAAAGGATCGCGAGGAAGGAGAGGGGGAGGAGCCAGAGGAGAGTACGCGACGCATACAGGGATACAGGTATACACGTAGACAAGGACTCCAAGATTCCCTGTCTACGTGTTTCCTCGTTTCCTTGTTTACCTGTTTCCATATCTACTTCAACACAACATCCGTCCATGCCCGAATCCATTCGTCGCGGTTGGTGGCGATTTCATCTGGAGATAAAGTGGCGGGCTGAGGCGGAGTCTGCGCGTACTGGGTGAACGCATCAGGCAACGCGGCATTTGGGTTTACAGGGTAGACAAACATTTGCAGTGGCATATCTTCCTGGAATTGTTTGCCGAGCATGAAGTCAATAAACTTTTCGGCGAGGGCACGGTGTTGAGTCCCTTTGAGGATGGCGACAAATTCGATTTGACGGAAGCAGGTATCAATACCAAGAATGGAAGCCGTCAGCGATTCGCCTGATGGAGAAACTTCGGCAGATGGCGAGGACGCATACGAGACAACCAGCGGTTGAGATCCTCTTCCTGAGGAGGCGCTGAAGTTGGTGAAGTAAGCAGTCTCCCAACCGTCTACAACGACGACGCCATTGTCTTTAAGAGCGCGCCAGTAATCGGTGAACGAATCACCATAATGCGCAACCGTTGCGAGCATGAAAGCAAGTCCTGTTGACGATGTGGCGGGATTTTCAACCACCAGCAAATTTTTATATTCTGGTTTGATGAGGTCACCAAGCGATTGCGGTACGGGCAGATTGTTATCTGCAAAATATTTTTTATCGTAGTTGATGCACACATCGCCATAATCAACAGGCAAAGCGCGATTGGATGCATCGAGCTGAAATTCTTTGGGTATCTCCTGTAAAGCGGGCGATTCATAGGGCTCGAAGATATCCGCTTCGAGAGCGCGGGAAAGAAACGTATTATCAACGCCAAAGAGCAGGTCGGCGAGCGGCGCATCCTTTGTGAAAATGGCTTTGTTCAGCATTGCGCCCGCGTCGCCGCTTTGTAAAAAGACGATCTTTGCATGATTGGCTTCCTCAAAAGATTTAACAACCACTTCGCTCACGGAAAACGAATCGTGCGTGAGGATGGTAAGGGTTTGAGGTTCGAGAGGTTTTGGCGAACAAGCCGAGAAAAGAAAGAGGAATGAGGAAAGAAGGAGAGTGATGTGTTTCATGTTGAGCCTTTCGATGTGCTGGCGAGAATTACAGATTGGAGACTGGAGATTGACGGCGATGGATAATGAGCAAGAGACCTGATTCGATTTCGATGGATGCTAACTCTGAAAGCATTTCGTTGCTGATACCGCGTGTTTTTTCGGGATAGAGCGTTTCATTGTGAAGAGACCATTTGAGTCCCTGCGTTTGGATTCCGTGGACAGGGCTACTCCAGGGAATCAGCGAGACGAGTTCTCCGCTTCGCCCGTGAACTTTGGCTTGATTCACACAAAAGAATATTTCCTCCACCCCATCATCAAGCCGAACGTCGAAGGTCGAAAGTCGAGAGTCAGCGAGAAGCGCCATGTTACCAAGTGTTTGGTCGAGGCGACCGCCAAGCGCGGCGGCGATGATGATTTGTCTTGGTTGAAATTCGATGGCGCGGGTGATGGCAAGTTCGAGATCGGTTTCGTTTTTGTCGCGCGGGAATAATTCAATTTCAACGCCAGATTCCCGTAAACGTTTTAGTTGACCTTTTTCAAGCGAGTCCATGTCGCCGATGACGAGCTTGGGAGTCAAGCCAAGAGCCAGCGCGTGGCGCGTTCCGCCGTCCGCGCAGAGGATGAAGTCGTTGGGGCGTAAAAGCGCGCGGGCTTTGTTGAGGTCGGGGATGTCGCCGTTGGCGAAGATGATGATGCGATTCATAATGAGATTTCTCCCTCACCCCTGCCCTCTCCCGCTGGGAGAGGGGGGATTCAAGGAATGAAAAATCCTCCGATGGCGGAGGATGGTTCGCGATGAATCTAGGTTCCCTCCGCCAGCATGATCTGGATCAGGTAATTCGGGTTGAGCGCGGCTCGCTCCTCTCAGTCCCGCATCGTGGGACGCCCCGTTCAGTTGTATGGCTATCGTAATACTAATGTTTCCGAATGTCAACCAAATAACGAGGAGATTGCTTCGTCGCTTCGCTCCTCGCAAGGACACGCTAACGAACCCTGCGTTTCCATTCCTCTTTCATTTGCAGTTCGCGCGGGCTCATGCCGGAATCGAGCGCGAGGAAATCGGTAAGCAGGCGGTTGAAATTAACGGTCTCATCTATCATGGGGAAGTGACCAGAGCCTTCGAGAGTCATCTGGTGGGTCATTGTCGAAACGGAAACCTCTTCATCGGGTATCGTAATCGCCTGGTCTTTTTCTCCGTACACGAGCAGTGTGGGGATGTTCAAGGCGCGGAAGTTGCCGTATAAGTTGTCAGCTTGGAGCCCGACCATCGAAACGGTAACAGCCTGAAGGTCCGTTTTTGAGGCGTCTGCAAGGGCAGTGGTCGCTTCGGGCGTGCGATTCGATAACCAGTCCGCCAATTCTCCCGGCGGAGCAGTCCGCAAACGAGCGTTGACAGCTTCGTAGTTCAGCGGGCAACTGACAGCCATCACACGATCCACACTTTTCGGAAAGCGAATCGCAAAGTTCATGCTTACCAGAGCGCCCAACCCGTGACCGACGAGGGCGATCTTCCCGATTCCCATTTCAACAAGAAAACGGTCGAGGAGCGAGGCTTGTTGTTCAAGCGAATAATTCAAGACGTTATGAGCCGTATCCCCGAACCCCCAGAGGTCCAGGGCGTAGGCGCGATAGGATGTGGACGCGACCTGCATGGAGGCAATCCAATAGCGCCATGAGCCCACCCAGCCATGCAGAAAGATGACGGGACGACCGCGTCCCAGTACCTCGTAATGCGCAATGGAGCCATCCAGGAGAATCGCGCTCAAATTATTTCCCGAATTTTGTGAGAATGGCTTTCACATGACTGGTCAATTGATCGGGGGCGAATGGCTTGAGCAGGTATTCCTCGGCGCCGGCATCCAAGCCTTGTTGGATTTCATTTTCCTGTCCTTTTGCCGAGAGAAAAACGATGGGGATATCCTTCAGGTCCGGGTTGGCTTTCATCACTTTGCAGGCTTCGTATCCCGTCATACGCGGCATACGAACATCCATCAGGATGAGATCGGGGTTTACCTTAGGCGCCAGTTCAACAGCCTCTTCCCCGTTGGTTGCCGCGAACACTTCGTGCCCGGCAAACCGAAGGGTGAAAGCGACCAAATCGCGTATATCCCGTTCATCTTCTGCAATTAATATCTTTGCCATACAAGCCTCATTGATCTCCGTATACCGGTAAGGTGAAGGAAAAGGTACTGCCTTCGCCGGGTATGCCGTTGCTCTTCACCCAAATTCGACCTTTGTGCATTTCAACAATTTCTTTGACGATGGATAAGCCTAATCCGGTTCCCGGCGTTGCCAGAACCAGCGGATGTTCACCGCGATAGAACCGTTCAAACACGCGAGCCTGGTCGCTCAAGGCAATTCCAACCCCGTTATCCACTACATCCACCTGCACTTCGTGGCCGCCGTTCAGGGGTTCAATATGAACGGTGATCGTCCCGTTTTCGGGTGTGTAGTGATAGGCGTTATCTACCAGGTTGGTTAATACCAGGCGCACACGTTCCGAATCGCCGTATACAGGCGGCAATTTCTTCGGCGCGTCGAGAGAGAGCGCCACCGGTTTATTCTCCTCCTGCGAACGCCTGAGGATATCGCCAATCACGTCTTCCGCCACGTCGCGCAGATCAAGCGCCTGCGGCGAAAGCGTGACACGCCCCGATTCAAGCCGTGAAATATCCAACAGGTCATTGACCAGGATGTTGAGTCGTTCCGTGTTGCCTTTTACGATATTCAGGAAATGGGTTTGATTCTCATTCATCGCGCCAGCCGCGCCCATGAGGAGGACATCCGTATATCCGCGAATGGACGTCATCGGCGTGCGCAGTTCGTGACTCACCGTGGCGACAAACTCGGACTTCAAGCGGTCCACTTCCACTTCGTGCGTAATATCGCGGAAGATGGATACGGTCCCTAAAAAGTCGTTTTGCAGAATCACCGGCGCAAGGTGCACCAACACGATCAGCCCATTTTCCAGAGCCAACTTCTCGGCAAAGGTCTCGCCTTCCTGATACGCGGCGGGAGACTCCGACCAATCGCGAATGGTCTGCATCCACGCACCGGCAGACCTGCCAAACAAGCCGCCAAACACATCAATGGTCTGTCCAACAACCTTGCCCTCTTCCAAATTCAATATTTGCTCGGCAGAACGGTTGAGGAACGAAATTCGGTTGTTAGCGCCCGTGACCAGGACGCCATCTGCCACAGCCTCAAGAATGGCTTGTGAGCGGCTTGCATCCTCCTGTTCGCGGCGGAGCATACTCCCCAAACGTTCCGCCTGGTCGCGGATCAATTCATATAAATGCGCATTGTTGATCGCCACTGCCACCTGTCCCGCAATGGCATTCACCATGTTCAACAGTTCGGGGCTGAAGAAATCCGGCTTACGGTGGAAGACCATCAACACACCGATCACATCCTCGGCAACCAGCAAAGGCATGGCAATCGCGCTGCGGTGTTCGCGGGACGATGAGGAGGTTTTCACCCAGCGAAAATCGTTGACGAGGTCCTTGATCAGGGCAGGCTCTCTTTGCTCCAGCACCCATCCCGCCAACCCTTCACCAATCTTCAGCGTAAACCCGCGCCCCTCGCCGGAAACTTTATCTGAAAGATACCCATACCCTGCCCGGTAATGCAGGAGGTTATCCTCGGCATTCAACAACATGATCGTCCCCTGCTCCGCGCCGATGGCGTCGTTGAGCAATGCCAGCGTGCGATTCAAGGCGCGGTCCAGATCGAGGCTCGACGACACCTCGGTGAGAATTCGCAAAAGGGTTTCTGTATTTTGTTGCTCGCGTTGCAATTGAGCGGTGCGCTCTACAACCCGTTCTTCCAGTTCATAGGCAAGGCGCTGGGTTTCGTTGAACAAACGACCATTTTGAATCGCCACCACCGCCTGGTTGGCAAGCGTGCTCAAGATCTGCAAGTCATCTTCCGTGTATACGTTCGGCTTATAACTTTGCGCCGAGAGCATACCCATGGTTTTGCCGCCCAACGTCAGCGGCACAGCCAGAATGGAAAGCGGCGTATCCGATTTGCCATACGTGATGCCGCCCATCGAGTCAACCGTCTCGGCGCCATGTAAAAGCAAAGGCTCGCCCGTCGCAATGACGCGGCCGCTCAAGCCCTGGTCACGCGGGATGCGGGTGATCGGGGCGCGAAGGTTATCGTCAACGAGATAAACGCCCTCCACTTCATCCGTCGCTGAATCAAGCAAACTGATCACAAATGACTCAACCGGCATCAAACGCTCAGCGGCTTTATGAACCGCGCTGTAGATCTGTTCGGGGTCAAGATTTGCGCCCACCTGATAACTCGCCTGATTGAGAATCGAGAATCGCTCGGCAGTGAACAGCGTGGATTGATACAAGCGCGCATTTTCCAAGGCAATGGATGCCTGATTGGTCAACGTTCGCGCCAATTCAATTTCATTGAGGCTGAATCGAATAGATTCACTCTGATGGATAAAGATCAACGCGCGCAAAGTCGCCCCACTCACAAGCGGCAGAACAAGGAGGGACCTCGTTCCTTCTCCCAGGAAACTGCTCAGTGGACCCAAATCTGGTTCTGCGCTGACAGCGCCTGTGGTAAACACACCCAACGACTCCTGCAACCGTTGGAAGAGCGGCGCATCGGGTAATTTTTGGGGAAGTTTGGACTTTGTTTTCGGAAGGGCATATTTCCACATTGCGATTCCGCGCTCAAAGGTAACAACGGATACACGCGGCGCATTCAATGCATCCTGCAATTCCTGAGCAGTCAGCTGAAGAATCTTGCCTTCGTCCAGCAAGCCGCCCAGGGCAGACGAGAAGCGATTGAGCAGGGCTAGACGCTGAGAGCGCTCGTCCAATTCCGTTGCGCGGCTGAGGCTGTCCTCGAAGAGGCGGGCATTTTCCAGAGCGACAGCCGCCTGGCTCGAGAACGTCGTGCCAACCTGCATGTGCTCGCGGCTATAAAAATGAGACTGCCATTTTTCGAGAGCCAAAACGCCGATCACTTGATTCTTCGACATCAACGGCATTCCAAGCCACGAGAGGCGCGGCGCCTCCAGCGATGGGAAGCGCGGGTCCTGCCTCACATCCCCAACCTGAATCCCCTGCCCTGTTCGAATCATCTCATTGAACAACGCGCTGTCTTCCACGGCGATGGTCAAACCCAGGCGCCGCTCGGTATCGGGGAAGCCGCGCGCGGCGGCAACCGTTAACCGATCCCTTTCGCGCAGCCAAAGCGTCGCGGTGTCAAACGGAATCACCGGCTCGAGCTGGTCCAACAACGACGCCACCAATTCATTTCTTTGCAGGCTCGATGCCAGCGTGGTCGCCGCGTCTGTGAGCGCCTGCAACTGTCCTGCGCGTTCCTGCGTTGTCATCACCAACCGAACATTTTGCAGGGACAAGCCCACTTGTTGCGAAAGGGAAAGTAATAAGGTTTCATCTTCGGGGGTGAAAGCCGCGGGGGTGTTGAAGTTATCCAGCACAAGCACACCCACCGATTGATCTCCGTATTGGATCGGTATCAACAAACTGGAAACAGGTAAACGCCCTCCCGTTGCCTGACGATACAGCAACTGACCCTCCGTTGAGAAGGTGTAGTCGCGCGTGAATTGAATTTCATCCACACGCAAGGGCTTCCTGGATTCGAAAGCCTGCCCGGGCAATGATTCACCCGGATGATACAAAATTCGTTTCATTGTTTCGTTATCAGCATAGCCAGAAACAGCCTGGGGCAACAACTGATTTGCCTGCTCATCCCAGATCAACACAACGCCGGCATGTGCGGCGGGCAGGGCGCGGCGCGCGCTATCCAGCAGGGAGCGCACGATGCGGTCCGAATCCATGCCGCGCAACTGGCGGCTGAAATCGAGCAACAGGTTTACTTCCTGCAATCGTTTGCGCGTTTCATTGAGCAGGGAAATGTTTTGCAGGATGACCGATGTCTGCCGCGCGATCTGGTGGTACACCTGCAAGTCTTCGTCCGTGAACACAGACAACGGTTCAGGGCTTACCGCCAGCATCGCCGCAACCGTCTTTTTATCAATCCTGATCGGAAGGCTGATGACGGATTTTGCGCGCAACGCGGTGAGAAGCGGCGTCTCGCGCCATTCAAGGTTTTCATCCAAACTCGAGATCAGAATTGCTTCGCCGCTCTGCAGGCAAGCCCGAAGCGGATTCTTTTGCCCAAACAAAGCATCCGGGCTGGTGGCACGCGGCACGTTTCCCAGCACGTGCATCAAGCGCGGACCTTCGTTTGTCATCTCGGCGATCATCGCAACAGACATCCCCAGTTGCGTCAACGTTTCGCGCCCCAACGCCTGCAACGCCGAGGACGAATCCAACTGGCGGCTGACCGATTCTGTAATGGCAAGACCCGCACGCACGCGCTGTGCGCGCTGGTCGAGATTATGAATCGCAATCGTTTGATCCAGATCCTTGCGGAGCAAAATCGGCAGGTCATTTTGCGTGAGACTGATCAACCGTTGTTGCCTCTCCTTATCGAAGGAAAGCGAATCCACTTTCGCGCGCAATTCTGTAAAACGCGCGTGGTTCTCCATGGCAAGCGAAGCCTGCGCGGCAAAAATTTCGAGCGCTTCGATTGCGGCGCGATCGGGTCGCAAACCATTGCGCGGAGAATCCACGCTGATCAAACCAAGCGGTTTGCCTTGTGTATCCTCGAGCGGGATAATAACAATATCGTCCTTATCCCAGGCATTCGACGATTTCGGTGAAGCGGCGTCAGTTTCCAGCGTAACCAGGTGAACATCACTGGGAATGATCGGCGCTTCATCCACTGGAATAAAATAGGAGCGGCTGATGCGAAACTGCGGCTTGAGCATCTGTTGAACGCTGGAGAACGGTTGTTTGCGGGCAAGCAATTCATTGAGCGTTTCGGGAGCAAAACCGACGCCAGCCACGCGTCTTAACAAGCCGGTATCTGGTTCATGGATACTAGCCAGCACAGCCTGAAAAGGAGTCGCTTCACGAATACTGTTGACAACCGTCCGAAGCAGTTGATCGAGGGGTTGTTCAAAATTCAGGACATTGGTGACTTCGGTCAACCTTGTGAGCGTCTCAGCGCGGCGGCGGAGGAGTTCGCTTCGTTGACTCTGATCCTGAAATCTCTGCACATTCCCAATGGCAACCGCGGCTTGTGAAGCAAGAGTTTGCGCGATCTCAAGCGAGGATTGATCGAAGAAAGCAGGCTGGCTTGAATGCAGGTGCATCAACCCGACAGTTTTGCCCTGGTTGACGATCGGCATGATCAATGCGGATACAACCCCTTCGTGGATCGGCACTTTCCCGTTTTCGGTATAGTCCATCACCAGTTGCGGTTTGCCCGTCTCGATGGCATTTCTCTCGATGAGCGGGAACGCGTCGGGGAGGGTACAGCCAATCGAAAGGGAAACAGGCGGCGGGTTGGAGGAGGCGGTCAAGTCAAATAGCAGGATGGTGCCGCACTCGGCACGCGTCACACGCAGGCTTTCATCCCGAACAACTTCCAACAGGGATTTCAAATCAACCGTCGAGTTCAGTTCGCGGCTGACGCGCGCCAGCGAAGTCAACTGCTCCACGCGGCGGCGCAAACTTTCATCCGTCTGCATGGAATGGGCATCGTCATCAATTGCATCTGCCAGTTGCCCCGCCGCAGTGGAGGCGATCTCCAAATCGTAATTGCTGAAGAAATCAGTCTTTCGACTTGCGAGAATTAATTCGCCCAGGCTTTTCTCTTGAAACACAACCGGCACAATCACAACTGATTCGATTTGAAGGTTTGAAAAAAGCGGAAGATAGGCTGGGGAGATATTTCTTTCCAAATTCAGGCGGCCCGAGAGCAGGGGTTTTCGACTCCCTGTTACTGTAGAACGATATTGCGACGTATCCATGTGAAGGCGGGTAAGAGGGCTTGCCGATTCTGTTGACACGCCAAACACCGAACCGGTATGCAAGCGGAGTTCGCCCATCTTTTCATCCAAAAGAAAGAGGGCGGCAAGATCGCACTTGTAAAGGCGGGCTAATTCATTGATTGAGAATTGGATCAATTCATCGAGTGTTGCTGTGGAGGCAGTCATGCTGGCAATACGGCGCAGCGCATCAGACCGCATGGCGCGCTGGCGCGTTCGTTCAACGACAGATGAATTTTCGATGATCCCCGCCGCCTGGCTTGCAATCGTATTGATCAAACGCAGTTCCGCCTCGGAGAATCCAACCGAGGCTTGACGATGGTTCGAGATTTGAATGTAGCCAACGAGCCGCTCGCCCGACACCATGGGCGCGAGAACGGATTCTCGCAAGCTTGCGGCCTGCGCGATGGTTTGCAAACCAAGATCGTTCCAGGCGCGGTCTTCCGCGGCGTTGCGGGTGGTTAATATTTTTCTCTCATGCAGTATGTTTTCAGCCGCGCTTCCCGGGTGAATGGCTGTGCGATAAATTTCAACAATGTGCCGGGGTAATCCCTGAAATGGGATTTGTCCTTCGAGTGTCCGTTTACTTTCGTCATAGATCAGAAAACCCAAAATATCCACCGAAAAGAGCGGCGCGATGCTTTCGATCAGGCGGCTGATCAAACTGGTGTAATCCTGCGCGGCGCCAACCGCCTGAACGAGGTTCGCCAGCCCGCTCAATTCAGCAGAGCGGCTTTTTTCACCGGCATACAACATGGCGTTATGAATGCTGTACGCGGCTTGGGGTGTGACGAGTTGAAGTAAATCCATGTCCTGCTGACCGAGGACGCCTGAAGTAAGATGCCCGATTTCCAGCGTGCCAGCCAGTTCGTTATGGGCAATGAGCGGCAAGCCAATATAGGATTGCACGGGAGAACTGCCATTGAATTGAGGCAGAGAAATATCAGCCGCGCGGGTATTGGGAATGAGAAGCGGTTTCCGACGCGAGATCAGCGAGTCGGTAAGGCCATTAAACTGGGAATGTGTTGTGCGGATGATTTGAGATGAGCCGGAGGGTTCCAGCATATACGATGTGAGGGTTTGACGCGATGCATCCCATGTCTTTACTTCGAGGATATTCGCAGGGACAAGGTGCGACACATTCAACAGAATGGAGTAAAGTGTGTCTTCGAGGTCGAGGCTTTCGGTAACGCCCCTGCCAAAATCTGAAATAATTTTCAGCATGGACGAATCCACGCCTGCCTGTTCGGGATTGGAGGAAAGTTCCACGCCGCGCATGGTGAGGAGCATAAGCGGAAACGAACCCGGGACCTGATAGGATGTCACTTCCACCAATTTCCCGCCAACCGAGAGTCGTTTTTGTCCCGGGCGCGCGCAGAGGTTAAGAAAGTCTTCAGCGGGCCGAGCCTGGCGGACAAGCCTTTCAAGTTCCGGCACTTCATCGGCGCGCAACCCGAACCATTCATGCGCGAGTCCATTAATATATTCCACCCGCCCGCCCGGCTGGACAACCACTATTGCGTCATTGGAATTTGAAGAATCTGGGGAATTAAAATTTGATGGGGATTGTGTTGCCGTCAACAGGTTAGTCGGCAACCGGCGAAACCAAATCACAACCAGCACCAGAACGAACAGCGCCAGCGCTACAAATACCAACCATATGCCAACTTCGAGCCCGGCAAACATCTTCGTCAGGCACCTTATCCGCCAGGCGCGGAATCCTGGCGGCGGGCTTCAGCCGCAAGCTCAGTGATCTCGCGAATGTCTGCAAAGGAATGCCCGCTGGGCGATACAACTCCCACCGACATCGTCATGAACGGAACTTTTACTGTTGAGCCATCCGGTGTAGGAGCCTGCGCGAATCCCTGCTGGCGGTCAATAAAATTATAGTGCGTTTGCACCTCTTTATCGAACCTTTCTTTCAGGCGCGCCCTGATCGCGGAGGCTTTGTCCTCTGTTGTGATAATGATGAAATTATCCCCGCCCGCATGACCGATAAAATCGGACGTGGTGCCAATTTCATCCACCACTTCACCGATGACCAGGGAGGTGAAGCGAAGAACATCATCGCCCGCGACAAAGCCGTACACATCTTTAAAAGGCTCAAAGTCATTGACGCGCGCATCGAGCAGAGCCCAGCCATTTTCCCGAATGATGCGGCGCAGTTGGTCCTCGATGAGACGTCCCGCGGGGCGTCCAGACCGGGGGTCGGTTAAACTTTCGCGTTCAGAACGTCTGATGGCTCCCTGCACGCGCAGTTTCAGTTCCTCGATATCGAACGGCTTGGTGATGTAATCATCCGCGCCCAGCTCGAGACCCTGCAGTTTGTCACTGCGTTCGTCTTTCTGCGTGAGGAAAATCACTGGAATGTGGCTGGTACGCATGTTGGTGCGTAAATTGCGACAGACCTCATAGCCGTCAATATCAGGCAGCATAATATCGAGCACGATCAAATGCGGCAGGGCTTGTTTTGTTTTCTCCAACGCATCCGAACCGCGCACGGCGACATCCACCTCGAAATCCATGCCGCTGAAATAAATCTTCAGCATGTTTCCGATGTCAATATCGTCTTCAACCACCAACAGGCGGGCTTTTCCCATAAGCAGCCTCCAATTTACTGGCGCACCGCGCGCAAAGTACGGGCATTCTTTGCATTGCGGCGCACTGTTTCGATTTGTTGTTCGGTGACTTCGCGCTCGAACGAACGAAACCCGCTCAAGCGAAAACCGTGTTTCTTTGCCATTGCATCAACCTCTTCCACTCGTTCTCTCGTTAAATGTTTACCCAGGGTGTAATCTTCGAATCTGCCTTCCAGCGCCAGCGCTATCGTTTCGGCCATACAGGCGTATGCCTTGCCGGGGGGGAAACCGAAATTAAAATGGAAATCAACGGGTCCTGGCACGTCCACCATTCCGCCGTCAATCACTAATATATCATCTCTCACCGCCGCCACCATTGCAGAAACATCACGGGGGCGGGCGACATCGCACACCACACTCCCAGGCTGAAGAAATTCCGGGCGGATGACATCGTGGATCGCGCTCGTCACCGTCAAAATTAACTGGGCAGATTCCAACACATCCATCTTCGCGCTGACGATCAGTTCGCTTCTCGCGTGGACCCTCAGCCTGTCGCGCAGTCCTTCGAGTTTTTCCTGGCTTCTGCCGATCAAATACAACCGTTCCGCTTCGTCCGCAAGAAGTTCCGTGCATACCTGCCCGATCGCGCCTGTCGCACCTACCACAGCCACTGTCGAGCGTTTGAATGGAATATCCATCACGCGCGCGGCTTCGCGGAGGGCATCCACAGCAACCATCACCGTGTAGGAATCTCCAGTTGTAACCGGCACATCCAGCGCGTTCGCAATCGTAATCCCGGCATCGCCAACAACCGATGTAAATGCGCCCAGACCCAAAATTTGCGCGCCAAGTTTTTCAGCAAGCCGCCCCGTCTGAATGATCTTTCGATACACCGTCCGTTCGGGCAATTCCATCATTCGCCGCGGCGTGTATGGGCAGGCAATGAACCAACCTTTGATTTCCTTACCGGTTGCCTGCGAAGTAATCCCTTCGATTTCAGAAATATACACCGGCGGAAAAAAGGTGGAGAAGAAATCTATCTGCCGTTCGCTGAGAACGCGCCCAAGAAATGGAAATTTGCGGCTGACATCCCGTTTGGCGTCAATGGGATGAATAATGAATGCAAAAGTATCCAAACCGTTACCAAGATTCCAAGCCCGCTTCGCCTGGGCGCGGGTAGAGTCTCTTGTGCAGGCTGGCAAACTTGAATTTGTGATGATCGCTATCTTCGTAGTGAACATCTTTGTCTATCACGCGGCGGTCCTTTGAGGCGGCAAGGACGACATCCGACTCAATCGTGCGCGCAGGGTAGACGATCATCCCCGAACCGAGGCGGCAATTATGTCCGACTGCGCTCCCGATCACAGGGCGGTTTGAGTAGCTCAATTTTCCTGTGCCATCCAACGCGCGGAGCGGCGCGGGCACCAGGTTGTAGTCCGTAAACGTGGAACCTGCGCCGATGAAGGTATTGCGTCCCACCACGCACATTTGCAGGCAGGTATTCTGTGCGATCATGCTGTTTTCCATCACGGTCGTCATGAACAACGAAGCGCGAAACGGAAGAAACGCCCCATCCCCCACCACCGAAAGCATCAACTGCACATCCTGTGAGATGTTGACATTATTGCCAATGATGCAGTTCTCGATCACCGCGCCGGTATTGATCGTGACATTATCGCCGATGGTGGTGGGTCCATGAATGATGGCGTGCGGGTCTATCACACAGTTTTTACCAACCTTCACCAGTTCGGATGATTCGAGAATCTGGCGTCCTTCATAAAGCGCCTTGCCAAGAATTCGCAACTTGAAAGCAAGGTCTTCGCTGAGGCGTTTTTCAAAACGGGCGCCGCGTGAAAACAGACCAAAGACCACATCTGCAATAAAGATATGCACCCAGGAATCAATCGCGATCAAGGCACGCAAGGGGACTTGAAAAGTTAGATCCCCGCTCTGGTCTGCCATGTACGTCGGCACATGATAATAGCCAAGCTCACGTGGTTCCAGGTCAATAATCAGCGGGTCAACGTCTGCAACGGGCCCGCGCGGGTAATACCACAAGTCTGCAAGAAACACGCCGCCCGCAGGAGTATAGGAAGTTGCCAGCGGCAGGGCATGCTCTTTAAATGCCAGGTCGTCTGCGGAAAATGCGGCACGGCAGGCGCGTCTTTTTTTACGGGCTGTCGCGATAAAAACGCGAATGTACTCTTCGTCGAAGAACAAATTGTCGCGATAGACGATGCTTTCTTCGCGATTCACCGGCATCCGTTGACCCGGCTTCAACTCAAGTTCACGCGTGGTATAAGGCGCCAGCACATTTCGCTGATGAAGCCAGAGAGGGTTGTTTTGGATTCGCAGATCCCGCGCGGGTTCATTAAATGGTGTAATGGGGTGTGGGGCGTTGAGGATAACTTTTAGCATTTCAAAAACAATTATTCCACAGAATTGAGAAAAAAGGGACGATCACTTCCCGCCTGCTTTGCCGACAAATTTGTTTGGGGTGAGAAATCTCAATACATCGGGGTCTGATCAATCACAATCGTGCAGGTTTTATCACCTGCGGCGATACAGGTCTTCTCCTCCACGTTGAATACCCTGCCACCGCTCAACCAGAACAACGCTTCCTGCAACAACCCCACTGCGAGGTGACAGGCAGGCTCATGTGTGCGCCTCTCCCAACACACCGGACAGCGTTCGATGTGCCAGAGCAACTTTCTGTCTTCCTCTTCAATCCGAACGCGCTGGTCCGTATAATGATTGAATAATTCAGCCAAAGCCTTTGCTCCCGCGTTCAACTTCAAAGGAAGAGGCAGGAGGCGGAACGCCATTTCTGATAAACCAAGTTGGGTGCCATACTGACGAATGCCATAATTAAAACAAGCGCGCCCGACGCGCAGGGCAAGCCCGCGCCCGCCATGCGGACCGTAAATCTGCTCCAGCATTTCGCCAAGATTACTCACCGTGGAAAAAGGAAAACCAAGTTGTGTATCGTCGGCTGGGTAATTTTCGATCAGAGATGGATGGGAGGCAAGTTTAAGAACTGCATTAACCCCGTTCCTACCCATCACTTCTTCCATGGAAAGCAAAATGATCCTCCCCATTCGATTCGGATAATGATAAGTTTCGGTCATCAGGCTAGAGGGTCACAGACGGGGATGGAGTGAGTGTTGGAGATTTCTGCTCAGTACGAGAAGTTTCCTCCCGATCAAGGAAGACCTTGAGCCGTTCCGCGAACTGATGAGGTTCCTCCAGCATGGGGAAATGCCCCGCTAACGGAAACCGCTCGATGTGCGCGTGAGCGATTCCTTTTTGCATCGGCTGCCATTGTTTCGGGTGGACGATAATGTCGCGGTCGCCGTACATGCCCATTGCCGGGACCTTGATCTGGTCCAGCATGGGGCGAAGATCCGTTCTTCGGAGCGAGGCAATCGAAAGGAGGAAAGATTCGACGGTCGTCCTTGAAAGGTCGCGATCCATCATTTCACCAAGCCGTTCATCCCGGCAAATAAAAGGATAGGCGACCTTCATGCCCATACGAAACATGCCCATCATATTGAAAAGCATAAAAGCAATGGGGCGGTATCCGGCAAGTTTAAGAGGCAATGCCAGCGACGAACCCACAATCGGCGAGCCGACAACGACAACTTTGCTGACGCGTTCCGGGTAACGAATGGCAACCGAAAGGCTCACCGTCCCGCCCATGCTATGACCGACCAGCGGAGCATGGGTAATGCCTAACTGTTCCATGAACTGATTTACGAGACTGACAAAATCCTGAATGGCGTAGGTCTGGCGCTGTTTTCCAGATTCACCAAACCCCCAAAAATCCAACGCATAAGTTCGATAATAGCGACCAAGATAACTCATCGTCTCCTGCCACAAGCCCCACGAACCGAGCCAGCCATGCAGAAGAATGACGGGCTTGCCGCGCCCGTACACTTCATAATGAACGATTCCCTGATCAGTGGTAATTGACGACACGACTTGCTGACAAACGGGCTGCCCCTACTTACCCGACTCCATTTCAGCGAGAATATTATAGAGCAACTCAAGAAGGACGGATTTGACTGTGCTCTTGTCTGTAGCGACACAGGGAAGAAATTTTACTTTCGTATCGAGCCGCAGCGCATGGCGCATGTCTTCCAAATCCCAGGCGTCTTCCTTATCCTGTTTGTTCGCCGCGACGACATACGGCGTCGGCGCGTACGCGCGGAATGTTTCGAGAATCGATCGCGCTTCACGGAAGGTTTCAGGGCGGGTGCTATCCACCATCACGATAAAGCCGAGCATCCCTTCGGAGAGAATCTCCCACATGAAATCGAAACGTTTCTGACCCGGCGTTCCAAATAAATAAAGAACAAGGTCTTCGTCCACTGTGATGCGCCCGAAATCCATCGCGACGGTTGTCGCTTCTTTCACGGAGCGTTCCGCCGCGCTGGAGATCTTGCGTTCGGTCGAGACCACGTCAATTTCGCTGACAGACTGGATGAACTCCGTCTTGCCGGCGCTGAAGGGACCCGTAACCACCATTTTTACTGTTTGCATAATTTCTTTCCTTCCGCCTGTAATGATTACAGCGAGCGAATACGCCCAATTAATTTATTGACCAATGATTTCTGTTCTTCCCTATCCTGGGTCGGGAAGGTACTGGGGTGTTGTTGTACCACCATGCCCTCAGGGCGAATAATTTCAACCAACCCCGCCTGCAACAATCCGTACACGATGCGGCGCACTTCCACGTCATTCATCTTGTTCGTCTGCGCGATCTGCTTCATCGAATTCTTCGGGTTGATGAACGAAACCACGCGCCATTCCTCCACACTCAGGTTTACATTCTTCAGCGGGCGGTCTGTAAACTTCAACGCCATATCCAGGCTGGGGATCTCATCCTGCAACTGCTCCCATTCCCGTAATTGACGTGAGCCTTCGATAATAATGTTTTCAAGATCAAGCCGCACATTGATGCGATCATCGGGCGGCATCATCTCGCCTTCAAACCGGAAAGAACCTTCGACCCACGTAAAGAGCCGCCGAATAATTTCGGTGAAATAACCCTGTAAATTCGCAAGGATCTCCTCCTGCGAAAGATAGCCCGCGTTGATCAACAACAAACCCAGTTCTTTATCTGTGATCTTGCCTGCGCGCTCGACGATGGCGCGATATTGATTGACCGTCAACTTGTTGGCTTTGTGCAAAACAGCCGCCAGGCTTCCATCATCCTGCCCCACACGGGTATACGCCAGCTTCCCCTCGCGAAATGATATATACGCCTGTTCACTCGGACCATCCACAACCAGCGTGCCGGTCTTTTGAGCAAGATTGATCAGGTTGAGCAATTGTGTAATTGTAAAATCGCGTAAATTGCCGCGCAGAGCCATGACTACCTCAATACCGCTTATCTCATTAACTTCTAAACTTTTGGAGTAATCTGCGGACTAAAATTCAAATTCCTAGTTTAGATACGCATGTCAAACATGCGTGCGGCACATTGTAAAATCCCCCATTTGGGAGATAAAAAGATTATACATGCAAGGGATACATGCGTCAAACCAGCCTCTCGCGATTGCAAACTACTTGGAAGGTAACTGCTGTCGCATGTAACTCTCCGTACAAATGTCGTTGCGAGGCGGTCTTTGCCGAAGCAATCTCCTGTTAAACAAGATATTTCAACTTAAAAAGGAGATTGCCACGCCGCCAAAGAGCAAGAGCGGTGGCTCGCAACGACATCAATTTATTAGATGTACGGTAGAGAGTCGCATGTTACACTTGAGCGAAATTGTTCACGGAGAAAATCATGCAGACGAAGATCATCGCGTTCATTCTCAGCCTCAACCTGCTTCTTCCAACCCCAGCCTTCGCCTCATCCCCAGCGGATGTGGCGAATAACGAAGTCATCTTCGACTTTCCTAAAACGGCGACCTTCAGCGCGACCATCACCAGTGATTCTGAAATCCAATCCATCGTGTTGGAATATGGCAACGAGCAGGAGACTTGCGGCGAAGTGGTCGCAAAAGCCTTCCCGCAATTTACACCGGGCAAAACCGTGGAGGTGGACTGGACGTGGGAAATGCGTCAGAGCGGTTCACTGCCGCCCGGCGCAAAACTTTGGTGGCGATGGCGGGCTGTAGATGCAAACGGAAAAGAAACCGTGAGCGAAACAAAAACCTCCACCTGGCTCGACGACGTTCACAACTGGAAAACAATTAACGAAGGCTTGCTGAATTTCCATTGGTACAACGGAGATGAAGCCTTCGCCCGAGATTTGCTCACTGCCGCGCAGGGCGGGCTTGAATTCAACGAAACCGAATCAGGTCTCAAAGCCGACTCACCGATTGATATTTATATCTTCGCAGACACAAACGACTTGCGCGACGCCATCTTGTATGAGCCATCCTGGACAGGCGGGCAGGCTTTCCCCGATCAGGATATTGTCATCCTGGGCATCTCGCAATCTGATCTCGTTTGGGGACGAGATTCAATTGTCCATGAATTAACTCACGTTCTGGTTGGTCATCTCACATTCTCCTGCCTAGGTGACGTCCCCACCTGGCTCAATGAAGGCCTCGCCGTTTACAGCGAAGGCGAACTCGACTCGTCATCGCAACAGCAATTGGATGAAGCGATTCAAAATGATACATTATTGACAGTCCGTTCGCTAAGCAGTGGATTCTCCGAAGTGGCGGATAAAGCGTATCTCTCCTACAGTCAATCGTACAGCGTGACAAAATTTCTTGTTGAAACGCACGGGCAGGAAAAGATGACGGCGCTTCTCATATCCCTGCGCGATGGACTGACGATTGACGAAGCCCTCTTACAAAATTACGGCTTCAACGTGGAAGGACTTGAAGACGAATGGCGGAAAGGCATCGGCGCGCAACCTCGGACGGTTTCCGCGCAACCAACAGCACAACCGACTCCTACGCATGTCCCAACCATCGTCCCTGTTTCGGGAGGGCAACTTGCAGGGCAAGCTTCGCCTACCGCGATACCTACTTCATCTTTCGATAATCAGCCAACGCCCGAGACACCCACGCGCACTGGTCCCCCACTTTCATTGACACTTATCCTGCTGGGATTCTGTTGTCTGTTTTTGTTACTCATCGGCGTTGTTGTTCTTGGTTTCATTATCCGCAGGGGAAATCAAAAAGGATGAGAAAATGAATAGAAAAACCGTAGTAACGACTTTAGTCGTTCTCGCCGCTACACTTTCAACAATTACATCCGTCAGCATACACCCTGCATCCGCGTGGCAAGCAGATATTCCGCTGGATCAGGCTTTGGTGTTGGCAGGAGGCGAGTCCACGAATCCGCGTGATTATGATCCCGCGACGACATATAGTTCAGGAGATAAGCTCGTCTTCAGCGGACTCGTCTCATTCGATCCGAATCTGAATCTCACACCTGATCTCGCAGAAAAATGGGACGTGAGCGCGGATGGAACAATCTATACTTTTCACTTACGCACAAACGCAAAATTCCACAACGGACGCGCGGTCACCGCGCAGGATGTGATCTATTCGTGGGAGCGCGCCGCGAGTCCCGCATTAGGTTCGGATACGGTATTAACTTATTTGGGCGACATCGTTGGCGTGCGCGAAATGAACGCGGAGCAAGCCGATAACATCACAGGATTAACTGCGTTGGATGATCACACCCTGCAAGTGACCATTGACGCGCCTAAACCATATTTTCTATTGAAGCTCACATATTCAACCGCGTTTATCGTTGACAGGGAAAATGTGGAAAGCGGCGAAGAGTGGGTTCGCCAGCCAAATGGCACAGGACCCTTCAAGTTGACCGAGTGGAAACGATTCGAAGTAAAGGTCTACGAAGCGAACGCGGATTTTTATCTCGGCGCGCCGAGCCTTCCGTATGTTGTGGTTCAACTATATTCAGGCGACGGACAGCGATTGTACGAAACTGGCGACATTGACATCACGGGCGTTTATTCGATTGAACGATTCACCGATCCGACTGAACCGCTCCACAATGAATTGATCACAGGCGTTTCACTTTGCACAGGCTATGTCAATTTTGATTCAACACGCCCGCCGTTCGAAGATGTGAATGTACGCAAAGCGTTCAGCATGGCATTCGACCGCCAGAAATATATTGATATTGTTTTGGACGGGCGCGCGCTTCCCGCCAACGGGTTGTACCCGCCCGCGTTGCCAGGGTTCAATCTCGCGCTCAAAGGCTTGCCGTATGATCCCGCTCAAGCGCGGCAACTGCTAGCCGAATCAACATACGGCGGACCCGACGGTTTGCCTCCCATCGTTTTTACCGATGGAGGCATTGGCAGTTATATCGGCGGGGATGTTGCGGCGATGGCTGAGATGTGGGAACAGAATCTTGGCGTGATAATTACCGTTGAGAATCTCGAACCGAATTTTTATCTTGAGCAAATCTATTCGGGCAATCACGGTCAACTCTTCAGCGGCGGCTGGTGCGCGGATTATCCCGACCCCGAAAATTTTGCCGATGTGCTTTTTCACACAGGCTCGCCGCAAAATAACGGCGGCTATTCCAACCCGCAACTCGATGCCCTGCTTGAACAAGCGCGCGTCGAACGCGATGTAACAAAACGCATCGCGCTGTATCAGCAAGCCGAGCAACTTCTCGTGGACGATGCCGCGGCGTTGTTCACGTCACATTCGCTTTCGTATCAACTCGTCAAGCCGTATGTGAAGGGGTACGTCTACACCCCGATTGATATTCCGATTGAAAGATATATGTGGCTGGATGGAAAATGATTTGCCCTCACCCCTGCCCCTCTCCCAAAATGGGAGAGGGGATTACGGACGCGCTTCGACAGCAAATTCAACCCGCACGATTCTGCCTCCCACACTGGAAACCAAAAACTGAAACGGAAGACTCCCGCCTGCGGGAAGACTTACTTTGGATTCCCATCGGCGGACTCCGACCACGCGTCCCGCGTCGTCGTAGGCTGTCGCGACCACCCAAACCTGATTCGCCGCTGACGTTTGACTCTGCGACAGCACAACTCCACTCACATGCGCGCTGTGCCCTTCGGCATTGACTCGCACCAGCGCGTTGTTGATCGTCGCGGGTAAATATCTTTCATCGGTTGGCAGTAATCGAATCGCAGTTAACACTTGCACCTGTGGTTTCGCGCCGAATGGAATATCAGGCGGAAAGAAAACGGCGAGAGGTAAGGATGTGTTTGGCGGCAATATATTCAATGGAAGGAAAGCAGTTTGGCTCGCAATGGTTGTGTTGGTCGAGTCAACCAACGTCACCTGCGCGCTGACGTTTTCAATGTAGTCTGCAAAGTTGTTGTGAACCAGCACAAAGCACCACATGCCCTTGTCAGTTGCTGGGTAACATTCGATCTGTCCAACGGTGAACGGCGCAGGAGTCGGAGTCGGTTCGCCAGATGGATTATCGGGATTGCTAGGGATTTTGATAACCTGCCCTACAGACATTGCATTTGCTGAGACTTCAGGGTTCGCGGCTTGCAAGTCATCCAGCGAGACGTTGAATCGTTCCGCGATTTCACTCATTGTGTCGCCTGCCTGCACGGTGTAGGTGAAAGGCGTCGGGCTGGGGAGAGGCGTGGTCAGCGGGATCAAGCCCTCGGGAGTCTGACGCGGACTCTGGGTGGAGGTGACGAATGGGATGAGGTCAACTGCCTGAGGAGGTGAATCCATTTGTTGAGGGGCGCAAGCAGTCAGGAAAAGGATGAAGGCTGAAAGATGAAGGCTTGCCCTGAGCCATGTCGAAGGGATGAAGCGGGGGGATGTTGGCATGGGGGGATTATAATTGCATCACTAAATTCAACGGAGGCATTACATGAATTATCGTCATTTGGGGCGCACGGGGATTCGCGTGAGCGAACTCTCATTTGGATCGTGGGTCACGTTCAAGAATCAAGTGGATGTGGACGCGGCGGTGGAGTTGATGTCTGCGGCGTATGATGCGGGTGTGAATTTTTTCGATAATGCGGAAGTATACGCGAATGGCAAATCGGAAGAAGTGATGGGCGCGGCGTTGAAGAGATTGAAGTGGCGCAGGAGCAGTTATCTGGTCACGACAAAATTTTTTTGGGGAATACGCGACGGGGTGAATGAGCGGAATACATTGAATCGCAAACGCCTCATTGAAGGCATCAACGGTTCGCTCGCGCGTTTGCAACTCGATTATGTGGACGTGATCTATTGCCATCGCCCCGATAAAACCACTCCCATCGAAGAGACAGTGTGGGCGATGCACAACATCATCGAATGGGGCAAGGCAATGTATTGGGGCACGTCCGAGTGGAGCGCGGATGAAATCGTCGCGGCGATCCACATCGCGGAAAAACATCACCTGCACAAGCCGATCACGGAACAGCCACAATATAATCTCTTTGAACGCCAACGATTCGAGAAGGGGTATGCGCGCCTGTTTCAGGATTATGGTTATGGCACAACAATTTGGAGTCCGCTGGCTTCGGGGATGCTGACGGGCAAATATTTGAAAGGCATCCCGAAAGACAGTCGCGCCAACCTCAAAGGCTATACCTGGCTTCATAAGGATGTGAAAGATAAAGACAGACTCGCCAAAGTCCGCGCGCTCCAACCGATTGCAAAGGAATTGGGTTGCACGCTCTCACAACTTTCGCTTGCCTGGTGCCTCAAGAACCCGAATGTGAGCACGGTCATTTTGGGAGCCAGCAGGGTTGAACAACTGCATGAAAACTTGAAGGCGCAAAAGGTTGCTCCGAAGCTCATACCCAGGGTTATGGAAAAAATTGACAAAGCCTTTGGCGTTGAAAAAGAAGAGGAGGAGGATTAATAGGCTCGTTGCTCAAGCCGCCAAGCGACACCAGCCTTATTTGCGCTATCAGGAAATGACCGCACGCCACATCCCGATTGTTGTGTTTCAATCTGTTTGATTTGTAGGGGCGAGTAATTCGTGGAGGGGTTTAGGGGAATTATCTACTATAATTTACTGGTAGAAAACGGAGAGAGAAACCATGAAACGTAATGGACAATCAATTTCTGAGAAAAGGGAATATCTGGTTCTGAATGTTCAACAAGCAAAGCATATCGTAAAAGATTGGCTTTCAGAAATTCAGCTTGCCAATGTCATGAAGCTTGGTTTGCCTGAGGTTGATGACCGATACCATTATTGGCGAGTTCCTCTACGTGCAAAGAGCGGCACAAAAATGGGAGAAGTAGTCATTGACGCTTACAGCACTGAAATTGTTGCGTCCAAAACTACGAAGCCCGAAATATTGACCGCTCGGCTTTTAAAGCAAGATGAATCCAAAGTAATAGAAACAAAACAAAATAAAAGAGAATATAAATTATCGAACTTGAGAAACACGATTGGCTTTGGTGATTCCGCTCGCTTGTTAGAAGAAATGCCTGCCGAAAGTGTTGATTTAATTTTCACATCGCCGCCTTATTTCAATGCTCGCCCCGAATATTCCGAATACGAAGAATATGACGAGTATCTTTTCAAAATGCGACAAATTATCAGAAGATGCCATCGGGTACTAGCAGAAGGCAGATTTTTTGCAATCAACGTTGCTCCTGTGTTGTTGCGCCGTGCGTCGAGAAATGAATCGTCAAAGAGGATAGCGGTTCCTTTTGATATTCATAGAATATTTATTGAGGAAGGCTACGATTTTATTGATGACATAATTTGGTTGAAGCCTGAGGGCGCAGGATGGGCAACAGGACGTGGAAGACGATTTGCCGCTGACAGAAATCCTTTGCAGTACAAGGCTGTTCCAGTAACTGAGTATGTTTTGGTTTATCGAAAGCATACTGATTTATTAATTGATTGGTTTATTCGTAATCATCCTGAAAGAGACGTTGTGGAAGAGTCTAAGATTTCTGATGAGTACGAACGGACGAATGTTTAGAAAATAAATCCTTCAACAAATTCTAAACATCCTGCCGCATTTCCCAAAGAACTCGCTGAAAAAGTCGTGCGTTATTACTCTTTTAAAGGCGATGTCATCTTAGATCCTTTTGCAGGTTCAGGCACAGTTGGCAGGGCGGCGGCTGGCTTGGGAAGGAGATTTGTCTTATTTGACAATAGCCTTGATTACATTCACATAATCCGAGATGAAATCGTTTCTTGGAAAAATGTCAATCTAAATAATGTAATGTGGATGAATTGCGAACCAGTAAAACCAGTTCATAAGCAAACAGACTTATTTGTGGCGGAGAAAAATGATAATCGATGAATTTTTCCCAGAAAAAGGAAAGTTGGTTCTTACTGCAAACGGCAAAGAATTTATCGAAAGGCTTGGCGTAGAAACTGCCCGTCAAGTTATTCTTGCTGTGTTGCGTGGAGAAAATATTCGCACACAGACAGAGCCATTAACTCGTAGGCGTGTTGCTATTGCAACTGGAGCAATGATTTCTTTGTTCGCAAAGGGTTGGGCGGAAATGGACGGTTTTACAGAAAAGTTGTCTGCCTTAGCCCTTGAACAAATGGATAATACGTCTCAATCAAAAAAGGATACTTTTTGGCCAGCACAATGGCTTATTGGTTTAACTGGAAAAAGTATTCAAAATGTTTTACGTAGCAATCCTGAACTGCGCCAAGGTTATATTCAGGATTTTGAGAATGCTGTTGAAGAAGCGTCTCAACGATGTCGAGAAGATTTTGGCGATATTTCAATGAACTTGGGATATGTTGTTGATGGTGAGTTGAAGCAAAATCCCAGACCTTTGGATTGGAAAGACCTTACTCGTTTGTCTACCGCGATAGGCGCTACTACTTTGACTATTCGTGGTTCTGAAAAATCCACTTATGGCAAATTGTTTGAACGCCTTATCATGGGTTCTGTTTTGACAATACTTGGCTTCCAGCATGTAGAAAGCGCTCAAAGCAACAAACTTGAAAAAGTATTTTGGTTGTCCGACAGTTCTGATGTAAGAAATGTGATGCAACGATTAGATTGCGTCCTGGAAAGTTGGCAAGATTCGACATTGGCTTTATCGGTAAAGGTAATCCTGAAATCATGAAAGACAAGTTAACAAGATATGCTAATGAAATTCAACAAAATGGCATTGCCAATTTTTCGCAGACTTTTATTGTCGTTGACAAAATGCCTGACACAACCAAAACCGCCGATGCCGCTTTAAAATCTGGCACTGAAATTATTCAAATGAGTATGCAATTCTGGGCTTTGGAATTGGCAAAAGGATTGAAAAAACGACTTGGCTATAAAGCCGAAATTCTTTCGATACCTGAAGACGAGTTAAGTGATTATCTTGAACGAAAACTAAAACCTGTGCCAATTCTTAATTTCTTAAACACAACGAATATAACAAGAGGGCGAGTGGTTCGAGATGAAGCACAGCCTTATTTGATAGACACCGTTGAAGATGAAGAAAATTTTGACGATGAGTAACTTGTAAGTAAATGTGCGTCCATGCCTGCTTTGACAGAGATGTCCGCAGGGGTGAATTGTTCTACTTAATGGACTTTGTTCATTAGTGTGCGAAGCGTCCATGCTCTATTGTCGGAGGTGTCTCATGCCCAATCACCAAGCCGCCTACTTCGTTGATCACGTCCTTACAATTGTCATAAAAACCATCTGACTTTCGTCATGGATGCTTCTCAGTCGCTGTTAATCTCGCCATGTACAATCAAAGCGAACAAGCGCAAGGACGCTTTGAAAGATTGAATCGGAGAAACGAATATGAAAATCAACAAATTTGTCATTGGCGGTCTGCTCATTTTGGGCGCGGTCGTCTTTTTGATCTGGAACGCGGCTTCGTCCACTTCGGAATTCTTTATGACCGTGGATGAACTCAACTCAAAGTCATCGGATGTGGTAGATAAGAATCTGCGCGTCTCGGGCGCGGTGATCGGCGACACGATTCAATACGACCCCCAGAGCCTGACCCTGACCTTTGAAGTGGCGCACGTCCCAGCGGATGGTCCTGAGATCGAAACCGAAGGCGGACTCGCCGAAGCCCTGCATCAAGCCGTGATTGACCCGTCGCGCGCGCGCATGACTGTTGTGTACGTCGGCGTCAAGCCCGATCTGTTACGTCACGAAGCGCAAGCCATTGTCACGGGTCATCTCGGCGCGGATGGTATCTTCTATGCCGATGAACTTCTGCTCAAATGCCCCACCCGTTACGAAGAAGCCGTGCCAGACCAGGCTGGTTAAGATCATTTACCACGAAGGACACGAAGGGCACTAAGGTTGGAAGAGTGATGAGTGAATAGCATTTCCGTAGGTTTTCTTTGTGTCCGTAGTGTCCTTTGTGTTAAGCCGATTTTGTTTGAGGAGATTCAATGATAGCGAATTTTGGGTTTGGCATTTTACTCATCACATTTTTCGTCACCGTGTACAGCGCGGTGACGGCTTCGGTTTCAAACCCAAAAGGCTTGGCTCTCTTTTTTCGCGGTATCCCCACAAGACGGACTCGTCTCATTGCAGACTGGCTGGAAAAAAGAGATCATCCTCAACAATCTGCGGCATTGGTGGAGAGCGCGCGCCGCGCCATGTTGCTCGTCTGGCCCCTGCTCACCCTCGCGTCAGGGCTCCTCATTTATCTTCTCATCAATAATCATTTCGAAGTTCAATTTGTTTACGAAGTGACAAGCCGCTCGATGCCCACGTATCTCAAAGTCACCGCGTGGTGGGGTGGGCAGGCTGGCTCGCTTTTATTTTGGTCGTGGTTGATGTCTGCGTTCGCGTCGCTGGTCACCCTCCGCAAATGGGATCGTGACCGCGAATTCCTGCCGTGGGTGATTCTCGTCTTATGTGTCACGCTGGCATTCTTTATCGGCATGACCGTCTTCTTTGAGAATCCGTTTGCGCAACTGTATCAAACTCCAGCTGGGGTGGATGCGTTTCTCATCCAACCTGCGGATGGCATCCTGTTCACTCCCGAAGATGGGCGTGGATTAAATCCGCTCCTTCGCCACCCAGGCATGATCATTCATCCCCCGATGCTTTATCTTGGCTTCGTGTCTTTTGTCGTCCCGTTTGCGTTTGCGATTGCGGCGTTGATCACGGGTCGCACCGATGACCGCTGGATCCGCATCACGCGCCGCTGGACGTTGTGGGCCTGGCTGTTTCTCACACTCGGACTCGTGCTCGGCGGGCGCTGGGCGTATGATGTGCTAGGCTGGGGCGGCTACTGGGGCTGGGACCCCGTGGAGATCGCGGCGTTCATGCCGTGGCTGACTGGCACAGCGTTTTTACATTCGGTGATGATTCAAGAGAAGCGCGGCATGTTGAAACACTGGAACATGTTGCTGATTATTCTGACGTATGACCTCGTCATCTTCGGGACATTCCTCACGCGCTCAGGTGTGCTTTCATCAGTCCATGCGTTCGCGCAGAGTGCGATTGGTCCGCTGTTCTTTGGGTATATTGTGGTCACGTTCGTAGTTTCCGTTGGGCTGATTATCTATCGCTGGGGCAGTTTGAGATCAGAAACGGAGATGACCTCCCTGCTTTCGCGTGAGGCTCTGTTCCTATTTAATAACTTGTTATTCATGAGTATTCTGGTTGTGTGTTTCTGGGGCGTGATCTATCCGTTGACATCAGAACTGTTCACTGGCTCGAAAGTGACGGTTGGTCCTGCCTATTACGAGCGCGCGAACGGACCCTTGTTTGCTACGTTGATGTTCTTGATGGGCATCGCGCCTCTCTCCGCGTGGGGACATTCCACAATGAAAACATTGGGGCGTGCAATTTGGAAACCAACGATTGGAGCGGTGGTGGTCACCGCGATTGTTTTTGCAACGTACACACGCAACGTGTACGCGATCATCGGCTTTTTTCTCGTTGCTCTTGTAATTCTCGTAACTTTGTATGAATACTGGCGCGGCGCAAGGGCGCGGCAGAAAAGCCAAAGTGAGAATATTTTCACGGCGTTATGGAATCTCACCGGGCGTGACCGCCGCCGCTACGGCGGGTACATCATCCACTTGAGTATGATGCTGATGGCGATTGGGATTCTCGGCATTGAACTCTTCCAGGTGGAGACACAGGGAACGCTCGAAGTGAATGAGCAAGCCAGCATCGGCGGTTATGATGTGGTGTATGAGGATATTGCCCGCTTCATCGGTCCTGACGGGCGCGAAGTGACGCGCGCGGTTCTTGGCGTATATCAAGACGGAGCCTATCTCGGTGAACTCAACCCGCGCATTGACTATTACTTCGACGCGCAGCAACAGATGACGATTCCTGGTCAACGCTCGACGATGAAAGATGATTTGTATGTTCTGCTTGTAAGTTGGGAACCCGCCTCCGCCACAGGCGCGACCTTCAAAATTTTTGTCAACCCGCTGGTCAACTGGCTGTGGATGGGAAGTTTGCTCTTCCTCTTTGGCATTGTCATCGCGGCATGGCCCGATAAAGACCCCGAACGCGTCGCTGTGCCAGCCGGGAAACAAATCCGACAGGCGAGCGCGGCGGATTGAGGAAGCAGTAAACACGGAAACAGGTAAACACGTAGGTATAGGTACGTGGATAGGTAAATATGGCAAAGCGACCAATACGCATTACGCAATACGCAATACTTTTCATTGCATTTATGATGATCTTCCTCGCACTATCAATCGTATCTGCTCAAGGTCCCGCCCCCACCGACGATGAGGTGAACAAGATCGCGAAGAAGTTGTATTGCCCCGTTTGTGAGAATACTCCACTCGATGTGTGCCCGACGGAGGCGTGCCGTCAGTGGCGGGAGCAGATCCGCGAGATGTTGAGCGAAGGTAAAACAGAGGATGAGATCATTGATTTTTTCGCCGTCACCTACGGGGAGCGATCCACGGGCGACCCGCGCGATAAATTGAAGGCATATCTTATCCCTGTGGTTGCGATCCTTTTGGGCGCGGCATTGCTCGTCAGCGCGTTGAAGGCGTGGAAAAAGCCCATCGTGACTGAATCAACCCCCCCGACGCGCGAAGCGAAGCAAGTCCATCAGGATGAATATATCGCGAAGATGGAAGAAGAATTAAAGAAGAGAAAATAATCCCTCATCCCCAACCCCTCTCCCCGGGGGCGAGGGGAGCAAGGCGGAAAATTTATGACAGAAACAATCCCCGCGCGACGCGGCGTCGCATTATGGATACAGATCGTCATTTGGGCATTTTTGGTGTGCTTGCTTGCCATCGTCGCCATGGGACTCAGCCGCAGGCAACAAGGCACCGTTCAACCCGGTGAGGTCATTAATAATTTCCCGCTGACTTTTTATAGCGGCTACGAATTTGGTGGGAAGAGCGAAATTAATTTTGAAGATTTGCGCGGCAAAGTAGTGGTGATCAACTTCTGGGCTTCGTGGTGCAAACCTTGTGAACAGGAAGCCGCGGAATTGCAAAAAGCGTGGCTTGAATATGAACCGACGGGTGATGTCGTTTTCCTGGGCGTGGATTATGTGGATACGGAAACCGACGCGCGCGTGTATCTGAAAAAATTTGGGATTACATACGCAAACGGCGCCGATCTTGGCACGAAGATCTCGCAATACTTCCGTATTCAGGGCGTGCCTGAAACATATTTTGTGGACAAAGACGGCGTGTTGCGATATGTGCAGGTGGGTCCTTTCGTGAGCATTGACCAGATCCGCGCGCAGATTGACCCGTTGCTGAAATAACATGGATATCTCCGCAATCTTTTTTACATTGGCAGTTCTCATCCTTGTGGGCATGTATCTCTACGCGCCTTTCACGCAGAAGCGCGCGCGCCGCGTCGTTGAAGAGGATCATGATCTTTCTGCATTGATGGCTGAACGCGACCGTGTGCTCAGTTCGTTGCAGGAACTGGATTTCGATTTCAGATTGGGAAAAATTCCCGATGAAGATTATCCAACCCAACGCGCGAATCTGTTGCAAAAAGGCGCGGACATCTTGAGGAAGTTGGATGGGATGGCACCGGGAAGTACACAAGTAGACACGGAAACATGTATTGAGAAAGCCGTTGCCGCGCAGCGAGTGGATGGATCAAAAGCGAAACCCAAACTCACCGATGAAGACATTGAATCCATGGTTGCATCGCGGCGCAAGGGACGCAAAGGTAAATCTGCCGGCTTTTGCCCCAAGTGCGGCAAACCCGTGATGACGACGGATCGGTTTTGTCCATCGTGCGGGAAGGCGCTCAAGTAAAAAGTAATTCGTAATTGGTAAATTGTTGTGAAGCAACGATTTACCAATTACGAATTACACTTTGAAATCATCATGAAATTACGACACCCAATCCTAGTCACACTGATAGCCATCATTCTCTCCGCCTGCAACTTCACGCTGGCGGAAGATATCACCCCGCCTCCCAACTACGTCCCGCCGACTCCATTGCCAACGCTGGGTCCGTTGTATCCCGCGAAGGCGCCGAGTGTCGCGAATGGCGCGGCGATTTATGTTGAAAAATGTATGCCCTGTCATGGCAAGACCGGGCTTGGCGATGGCGAGCAGGGCATTCAACTTGGCGTCACCGTGCGCGCGTTTGGGCTTGCTGAGATCGCGCGCCCCGCGTCACCGGCGCAATACTACACGGCGGTCACGCGCGGCAACATCGAACGTTTCATGCCTCCGTTTGCCAGCCTCAACGATCAGGAACGCTGGGACGTCACCGCGTTTGTGTTGACTTTGCATACAATGCCGGAGCAAATTGAAAAGGGCAGGCAATTATTTGAATCCAACTGTTCAGAATGTTCAAAGGAATATTTTGAAAATCAGGAAACAATGTCTGCGTTGACCGCTGTTGAATTAGCGCGTATCGTTCGGCAGGGCAACGATGACGTGCAAGCATTCGGATCGGATTTCAGCGACGACGACTTGTGGGCAGTCGCCGCGTACTTGCGGACTCTCTCATTCAACACGTCGCCTCTTTCCACGCCGGAACCTGCTTCGGTTGCCCAGACTCCCGTCTCAGCGGAGGCGACGCCCGTTGGGACGAGTCAGGTTTCGGCGGACGCTGCGCGGGAAGCGACAGCCATCCCTCAACCCGGATTCGGCGCCGTCAGCGGGTTCCTTGAAAATAAAACCGGCACGGATTTGCCATCCGATTTAGCGATCACATTACACGGCTTCGAACACGATGCCAACGACCCGAATGCAGGTCCGGTTGAAGTGATGACCCAGGATGGCATCGTGAATGCGGATGGCACGTTTAGTTTTAACAATATCGAAATTCCAACAGATCGAATCTTTCTTGCAGAAGTAAGATATGAAGGCGTGCCGTTGCAATCGGGGTTTGTGATCGTCGAAGAGGGCGCACAAGCCGTGACACTGCCTGCGCTTGTGTTATATGAAATTACAACGGACACCTCATCGTTGTTAATGGATGATGCGCAATTCATCTTCGAGTATGGATCAGACGCGATTCAAGTCTACGGGCTTTATTCTTTTCGCAACATCACTGAAAAAATTATCTTTGTTCCGTCGGGTGAAAGTGACGAAGTCCCATTCATTAAGTTTCCCGAAGGCTCATCGGGATTCGGTTTTGAACCGATGCAGGACAGCGAAAATTTCATCCCCACTGAAAACGGATTCGCCATCCCGCCGAGTGAAAAAGCGTATGGCTTGATCGCGTTTTCATCGCTGCCAAACACTGCCGAATTGAACTTCTCGCAAACTTTTGTGTTACCCGTCGCTTCGATCAACGTGTATGTGCCGGAGGGAATGAAAGCAGAAAATACGCAAATGGCTGATCTCGGCGTCCAATCCATTCAGGAGTTCAGATATCAAATTTACGAATCCGACGGCGTAGATGCGGGCGGTACGCTTGCCTTTACATTGACAGGCGAATCGCAGGAGGCTTCCTCTTCGGGATTCAATCAAAGCCTTCTGATCGGCGCGGGCGCATTGGGTGTTGCACTTATTCTGGCTGGTGTATGGATGTACCGCCAGGATAAAAAACGGGGAAAGAATGTTGCCATTGAAGAAGATGATTTCCAATCTCCCGAAGAGGTGATGGATGCCATAATCGCTCTCGATGACCTGCATGGCATGAAGAAGATCTCAGAGAAGGCGTATCAGAAGAGGCGCGCGGAATTGAAAGAGATGTTGAGGAGAGAATTGGAAAGATAGAGAATTGGAGAATTCTCCAATTCCCAAATTCTCTGATTGCGATGATCACCGTAAAAAAACTCGTGAAGCGATTTGGATTAAAGACCGTTCTGCGCGGCGTGGACTTTGATGTTCAGCCGGGTGAGTTCGTCGCGTTGCTGGGTCCGAACGGCGCGGGGAAGACCACATTTCTGCGAATCCTTGCATCGTTGTCGCGCCCTTCGTTGGGCGAAGTGACCATCGCGGGATACAAACTTCCGGGCGAAGCCGCGCAGGTTCGCGCCAGGCTTGGGGTGGTTTCGCATCTTCCCCTGTTGTACGGCGATCTCAGCGCGGAAGAAAACCTCCGTTTCTATGCCCGCATGTATGGAATTACGAATTATCAATTACGAATTACTGAAATCTTGGAAATGGTTGGGCTTGAATCACGAAGGCGCGATCTCGTCCGCACATATTCACGCGGCATGCAACAAAGACTCGCCATCGGTCGCGCCGTACTTCACGACCCGGATGTGATGCTCTTCGACGAACCTTACACCGGTTTGGATCAGGATGCATCCACCATGCTCGACGATGTGCTGAAAACCGTCGCGGCGCAGGGACGAACGGTCGTGATGACCTCGCACGATCTCGCCCGCGCCGAGAATCTTGCCACCCGATTCGACATCCTCTCGCGCGGGGTGATCGCGGCTTCGGCTTCGCGCAAGCAATTGAAGAAAACGGACTTGCTCACATTTTACAAACAGGCGCTCGCAGGGTGAAGATGAGAAAAATTTCGGAATCTCACCCTCACCCTAGCCCTTATCATCCCCGAAGGGGGCTCCCTCAGGGAGAGGGGACTCGCTACCTCCAAGCCATCTCTGCCATTGTATGGAAAGACCTGCGCGCAGAGTTCCGTTCCTACGAATTGATTTCATCCATGCTGGTGTTTTCACTGCTTGTGATCCTCATCTTCAACTTCGCGCTCGAACTGGACATCAAAACGCGTCAATCTGTGACTGCGGGCGTACTCTGGGCAACCTTCGCCTTCGCAGGGACTCTGGGACTTAACCGCTCGATGGCTATCGAAAAAGACCGCGGCTGTTTGGATGGTTTATTATTGGCGCCTGTTGACCGTTCAGCGATTTACTTCGGAAAATTTGTCAGCAATCTGGTATTCATGCTGATCGTGGAAGCCATCGTCCTGCCAGTGTACAGTGTTCTCTACAACACCAATTTATTCCAGCCCGGCTTGTTGATAGTCATCCTGCTCGGTTCGATTGGCTACACAGCGGTTGGGACGTTGCTCGCCGCCATGTCCGTGCAAACGCGGACGCGCGATGTCCTGCTCCCCATCCTGCTCTTCCCCGTTGCGTTTGCTGTTTTGCTCGCGGCTGTCAAAGCGAGCGGCGGATTTTTGGATGGCTCGGATTTTGCTGAAATCGCCTTCCCGATCAATTTATTGATCGCCTACGATATTATTTTTATCTCTGTCTCGTTTATGGTGTTTGACAATATTGTTGAAGAATGAACCACCCTCACCCCTACCCCTCTCCCGCTGGGAGAGGGGCTTTACAGGAGCATCTATGAATACCAAACCAATCACCCTCAAAATTCTGGATGTCATCTCGATCATCCTGCTTTTGACATCCGCGTACATCGCAATTTTCGTCGCGCCGACGGAAAAAGTGATGGGAGATGTGCAACGCGTGTTCTACTTCCACATCGGCACGGCGTGGGTCGCGCTGGTCGGATTCGTCTTCACAGCCGGCTTGAGCGTGATCTACCTCGTCACAAAAGATTTGAAATGGGATCGCATTCAGGTCGCGGCAATCGAAGTGAGCCTTGTTTTCTTCCTCATCACGATCATCCTCGGCTCCATTTGGGCGCGCCCGGCGTGGAACACCTGGTGGACGTGGGACCCGCGCCTCACCACTGCCGCGATCACCGAATTAATTTACATCGCCTATTTCATGCTCCGTCAGGGAATTGACGACCCCGATCGCCGCGCAAGATTCGGCGCGGTCTACGCCCTCATTGGCGGACTCAGCGCGCCGATCACTTTCTTTGCCATTCGGTTATTCCGCACGATCCATCCAGTGGTCATCGCTGGCTCGAACTCGGAAGCGGAAGGCGCGTTCAGCATGACACCCGATATGCTCACTGCGTTCTTCTTTGCGTTGTTCGCATTCACCGTCATCTTCATTGACTTGTTCTGGAATCGGATCCGGCTGGAAAATTTGCAGGATGAAGTTGAACAATTGAAAATGAAAGTGACGATGTAAATTCGCGCTGAGCGGAACGAAGTGCAGTCGAAGCGCAGCCCTTCGACTACGGTCTCGACTAGCACTCGACCTCCGCTCAGGGCGAATGAATAGGAGAGACAATATGTTTTTTCAAGAACCCACCCCCGATACCTCAGGCTACATGATCGCCGGTTACGCCATCGCATTCCTCGTCCTTGGGCTGTACGTTGCCAGCATGTACATCCGCAACCGCAACCTCCACCAGGACATGGCAATGCTCGAAGAATTGGGAGAGCCGCTCGCCGCGGTGAAGCCGAAGCCAAAGAAACCAGTCAAAACTGTAACCAAGAAGGACAGGAAAAAATAGGCATAATTGAAAAAGAGTCCGCTATAATGGAGGCGGACTCTATTTATGAGATTGGACAACGGGATTCGGATTGGGCGGAGGATGCGGCTCTTAATGTTGAGCCTGCTCCTCGTCATGGCAGGAAGCGGGTTCGCATCCTCCTCACGAGGAGTTGGCGCGCCTTCCAATGACCCTCCCGGACCCGACAGGTTTTCCGTCACCACAGTGGATTACACTCAGTATTCCTGGTGGATGGTGCGCTGGGGGACAAACCAACTGATTTGCGAAATCGAAATTGACCATGAGGGTCTGCCGACATTCGGGGATATTTACGTGGATTGCCTCGAGGATGATTACGATGACTGGGTGGAACAAAAACCCTGCACCGAGTTTGATATCAACCTATGCAAAGGGAATTATCTTGTGCTGATAAACAGCCAGCCCGCGCAAAAGCAAATTTCAACAAAACTCCCCGCGCCGATCGTGCAGGTAACGCTGGAGAATTGCAGCCCGGTGTACACATCGTCAACGAGTATTTGCGAATTCGACCCGATTTTGGTTTTAACAGGCATCGAACCGTTACCCGATTATCAGATTACACGAATTGAAGGATTGTATGAAGGGCAATCATTCAGTTGTGACGCGGTGTGCCGGTTGAGTCTCCCGATCACCGGCGAGCAGGGATTCAATTTGCAGTTCTGGGCAATCTCAAGTTATGGGGATAGCAGTGAGATTTTCAACGCGCTCGTCCGCGTGGCGACGACAGACGGCGGCAACCCCGATCATTCCTATTGGTATGTGGATGTGTTGAGCAGTCAATGGGCTGGCGTGCCGGTTGCCAGTTGTGTCCAGGCATGGGGAACCCTGCCCCCCATCGGCGGACCTCCCGAATGGATAAGCACTCCCACGCAAAGCGAAACGCTTGGCACGGAGGTGCCATACAATTATTTAGCCGCGAACTTAATTCGCAAAGGCGTGGTGAATGCCAGTGCCTGCGAAAACAACGGCTTGCTTGAGGATGGCGGCGCGTCCGAGTGCGGCATGGAAAAAGCGCGGACAGAAGTTATTGCCTGGCAGAATCAATTTGACGGAATCATTTTGAATGTGGGCAAAGATACGGGCGTGCCGGCGCATTTATTGAAAAATTTATTTGCAAGGGAAAGCCAGTTCTGGCCCGGGACAAGCTTGAAGAACGACGTTGGTTTGGGTCAACTTACCGAGCAGGGCGCAGATACGACCCTGTTGTGGAACCCTCCCTTCTTTAAGCAGTTCTGTCCGCTTGTGATGGATTCGGCGGAATGTAATAAAGGCTATTTGGGGCTGGACTCGGAACAGCAGGAATATGTGCGCCTTTCATTGAACCGGGCGGTCAATGCAACGTGTGAAAATTGTCCGTTGGGGATTGATTTGGAACGCGCCAATTTCAGCATCGGCGTTTTTGCCCATACCCTGCTTGCAAATTGTGAACAGGCTGGTCAACTCGTGGAGAATATCACCGGCGGCACTGCAGGGGATGCCGCAACGTATGAGGATTTGTGGAAGTTCACCCTCGTCAACTACAACGCGGGACCCGGTTGTTTGGGTGACGCGCTGGACCTGGCATTTGGCAGGAAGTTGCCATTGAACTGGGAAAACGTCTCTTCCAATCTTTCGGTGGGATGCGCGGGCGCTGTTGAATATGTCAATACGATCAGCAAGTAATGTGTTGAATTTCATTTGCAAATAAAGCAGAGGCGTGAGTCTCCGCTTTTATTTTCTGTGCTACACTAAAGGCGCTACCTCACCCCTAACCCCTCTACCCTATCGGGCACACGTCCTATAAGGAGAGGGGAACTGTTGCGGAGTTTCCATGCTCACTCTCATTGAAAAAATTCTCTTTGCAGTGGCAACCATCGTATCGTTATATTTCACCTGGCGCGGGACACACCGAATCATCAACAACATCGGAAGTGGTCAGGGGAAAGTGGATTGGTCTCTGGCGTGGAAGCGGATCGGTGAAATCATCGCGAAGGTGGGTTTATTCAAGCCTGTATTTCGCTTTCGCCTGGGCGTGAGTATTTTGCACGGATTCATCGGCTGGGGGTTTTTTACATATTTGCTCATCAACATCGCGGATCTAATTTACGGTTATACAGGTTTCAAACTTCTGGAGAACACGGGTCTTTTCGGCGATGTGTATCGCCTGCTTGCAGATATCCTGGGGGTGGGTATTCTTGTTGGCTTGGCGTCTCTCTCTTTCCGCCGCTACATTCTGAGACCTGCGACTCTGTCCACGCGCGAATCAACGTTGCTCAACCCGAAAGCGCGGACGGGAATTCTGCTTGATTCTGCCATCGTCACCGCGACGTTTTTTACCCATAACTTAATGAGGCTATTGGGAGAATCCTTTCACCTGGCGTTGCAGGGAAAGACCGACAGCTGGCAGCCGATCATTTCAACGGTATCAGGTTTATGGTCGGGGGTTGAGGCGAGTGCGTTGGCCGCGGGAGAGCATGTCGCGTTTTGGATGTCCATTGGCGCGGTGGTAGCGTTCCTTCCGTATTTCCCATATTCAAAACATATTCATTTGTTTATCGCGCCGTTGAATTTTGCATTGAAGCCTGAACGAAAATCCATCGGGCAGTTGAGTTACATCAATCTCGACGATCAATCCATTGAGCAGTTCGGCGCGGCGACGATGAAGGATTTGGGCTGGGAACAGATCATGGATAGCTACGCGTGCATCCAGTGTTTTCGATGCCAGGAAGTTTGCCCCGCGTACAATACTGGAAAGTTATTGTCGCCCGCCGCGTTGGAGATCAATAAACGATATCACTTGAAAGACGGCACGACCGATGTGCCAATGCTGAATTTGATTTCAGAGGAAGCGGTGTGGGCTTGTACAAGTTGCGGCGCGTGCGTGGATATTTGCCCTGTAGGAAATGAACCGATGCGCGACATTTTGGACATCCGCAGAAATCTTTCGATGATGGAAAGCAACTTCCCCAGGCAACTGGAGAACGCGTTCAAAGGCATCGAACGCAACGCGAACCCGTGGAATGTTTCGCAAGCGGACAGAATGAAATGGGCGGAGGGGATGAGCGTTCCCACAATCGAACAGAATCCTGAACCTGAAATTTTATGGTGGGTCGGGTGCGCGCCTGCGACGGATGCGCGCGCACAAAAGACGGCACAGGCGTTCGCCAAAATTTTGAACGCGGCGGGAGTGAACTTCGCGGTGCTTGGACGAAACGAATCCTGCACAGGTGACTCAGCGCGCCGCGCGGGACGCGAGGATATTTTCTTCGCGATGGCTTCGCAGAATGTTGAAATACTTAATGAGGTAAAACCGAAACGGATCATCACGACCTGCCCTCATTGTTTGCACACGATCAAAAATGAATATCCTGCGTTCGGCGGGAACTTCACAGTGATTCATCACACTCAGTTCATCAATGAGTTGGTTGGCGTGGGGAAAATCCAGTTATCAGTGGACAGTGAACAGTTTACCGTAACGTTCCATGACCCGTGTTATTTGGGAAGGCACAATGGGATTACCAATGCTCCGCGTGAGGCGTTGAAATCCACTGGCGCGTTGACGATAGAAATGCCGCGCAACGGAGCCAAGTCATTTTGTTGCGGCGCAGGTGGCGCACAAATGTGGAAGGAAGAGGAAAACGGCACCGCGCGCGTGAACGCCACACGATTTGCAGAAGCAAAAGCGACAGGCGCGGACACTCTCGCGGTGGGCTGTCCGTTTTGCATGGCGATGTTGACGGATGCATCCAAAGCGGATGGAGGAGAGATACAAGTGAAGGATGTGGCAGAGTTGGTAGCTGAACGGATGAAGATAGGTGCGTAAGAGAGCGTTTCTTAAGTCAATTTGTAGCTAATTTCAACATGCGTCGAATGCTGGCGATATAAACAACCGACTCGCTGGATGAAGCGGTGTGTTCAAAATCGCGAGATAAACGACGATAGCGAC
>Ga0247727_10001255_pt1 | contig 61029 bp, 61 predicted proteins | sample WisWelCaveWW1625_FD_202498 | JGI IMG/M metagenome (GOLD analysis project Ga0247727, IMG submission 202498) | Biofilm microbial communities from Wishing Well Cave, Virginia, United States - WW16-25 | ecosystem: Environmental > Aquatic > Deep subsurface > Groundwater > Cave microbial mat | place...
GAAGTCGGTGAGCGCCCACATCGTGTTGCACACGGTGGGCGGGTGCGGCTTGGGGATAGGTATGAGCTGGTCGTCCGCGTGGATGGGCTGCGGCGTCTCGCCCTGGCAGATCGCGATCGACGACACGGACGAGATCAGGCAGCCTCCGTCCAGCACCCCCTCCACCACGGGGAGCACGCTGGGGTGCACCGGCACCTGCTCGAAGCTCTTGCCGTGCACGAGCAGGTTGTAGATGCGGACGGTGTGGCTGCCCTCGAAGTCGTTCGACGCGGGCACGGTGCCGAGGTCGACCTCGAGGTGGCGCAGGTCGTCCGTGAGCGCATCGAGCAGCGCCGGCTCGATGGCGTCCTCGACGATCGTGTACCCGTCCTCCGCAATGCGCTCGAGGTGCGCCGCGAGGTCCGTGGGGGAGAGGGTCGGCACTCCGGGCAAGGTAGTGGCTGTGACGCCGTGGGAGGAGGCCATAGACCGGGTCCTGCGCTCACTCGCGCCGGGGGAGGTGGTCACCTACGGTGAGGTCGCGCTGGAGGCTGGGCGGCCCGGGGCGGCCCGGTCGGTGGGCACCTTCCTGGCCAGTTCAGGCGGCGCTTACCCCTGGTGGCGGGTCGTCAACGCATCCGGACGGCTCGTGCCCGGTCACGAAGCCGAGCAGGCCCGGCGGCTGCGCAAGGAGGGCGTCCCGGTCGACGAAGCCCGCGGGCGGGTGAAGCTCCCGAACCGCCGGTAGGTTGCGGGGATGTCGATCTACGACCACTCGATCAACCGCCTCGACGGCACGTCTCTCGACCTCCACGACTACGAGGACAAGGCGCTGCTCATCGTGAACGTCGCCTCCAAGTGCGGGCTCACCCCCCAGTACGAGGGCCTCGAGAAGATGCACGAGCAGTACGCCTCGAAGGGCTTCTCTGTCCTCGGTGTGCCGTGCAACCAGTTCGGGGAGCAGGAACCAGGGAGCTCCGAGGAGATCGCTACGTTCTGCTCGACCACCTACGGCGTCACCTTCCCGCTCGCGGAGAAGGTCGAGGTGAACGGCGACGGCCGGCATCCGCTCTACGACGAGCTCACCGCGGTGGCCGACGCCGAGGGCCGTGACGGTGACATCCAGTGGAACTTCGAGAAGTTCCTCGTCGCGCCCGGGGGCCAGGTCACCCGGTTCGGTCCGATGGTCACGCCCGAGGACGATGGCCTCGTGAGCGCTGTGGAGTCGGCTCTACCCGGCTGACGTGATGCGGGGCTTGCCAGGCCTCGCCGGTATCGTTGTCGAGAACACCATGGACGACACCGACATCACGACCGCAACCGCCGAGCAGGACGAGCTCACCTTCGAGTCCCTCGGCGTCTCCCCCCGCCTCGTCAAGGTCCTCACTGACCAGGGCATCATCGAACCCTTCGCCATCCAGCGCCTCTCCATCGCCGACGCGCTCGCCGGCCGCGACGTCTGCGGCAAGGCCAAGACCGGTTCCGGCAAGACGCTCGCGTTCGGCCTCCCGCTGCTGGAGCGCCTCGACAAGGCCGAGCCGCGCAAGCCCCGCGGCCTCGTGCTCGTGCCCACCCGCGAGCTGGCGCTCCAGGTGCACGACGTGCTCGCTCCGCTGGCGCAGGCCATCGGCAGCCGCGTGGTCGCGGTCTACGGCGGCGCCGACATGAACAAGCAGATCAAGGCGCTCGCCGACGGCGTGGAGGCGATCATCGCTACCCCCGGGCGCCTGATCGACCTCGTCGACCGCAAGGAGGTGGAGCTCAACGGCCTCGAGATCGTGGTCGTCGACGAAGCCGACCGAATGGCCGACATGGGCTTCCTCCCGCAGGTCGAGTGGCTGCTGCGCCACATCGACGGTCGTCACCAGACGCTGCTCTTCTCCGCCACGCTCGACGGTGTCGTCGACGGGCTCATCAAGCGCTACCAGCACGACCCCGTGTACCACGAGGTCGCCTCCACCACCGTGACCGTCGACGCCATGCTCCATCGCTTCATCGCTGTCCACGAGATGGACAAGGTGAAGGTCGTCGCCGCCATCGCCCGCAACAGCGGCAAGACGCTGGCCTTCACCAACACGAAGCGCGTCGCCGACCGTCTCGCCCGCGCCCTCAACGAGGAGGGCGTGCACGCCGCCGCGATCCACGGCGACCTCCGGCAGGGCCAGCGTGAGGAGGCCCTCAAGAAGTTCAGCGAGGGCAAGCTCAAGGTCCTCGTGGCCACCGACGTCGCCGCCCGCGGGCTCCACATCGACGCGGTCGACGTCGTGATCCACTACGAGCCTGCTCCCGACCACAAGACCTACCTGCACCGCTCCGGTCGTACTGCCCGCGCCGGCTCCAAAGGCCTGGCCGTGACCCTGTCGCTCTGGAACGAGGAGCTGCACATCAAGCGGCTCCAGAAGCGCATCGGCGTGATCCAACCGATCACCGAGATGTTCTCCAACGACCCCCGCCTCGAAGACCTCGTCGCCTGGGCCCCCTGACACCCCCACCGGATCTGTGGACGCTCGCGTCCGCATGGCGAGCGTCAGAGTCCACAGATCGGGTTACGGTCGACCGGCATGGCCGGTGATGTCAGCGCCGAGCTCGATCCGATGCAGGTCGGGCTGTTCTCGTATCTGGTGTTCTCGAAGCTCGAGGGCGCCGTCACCTCGGCGATGGTGCACCTGGGTGACCGGCTCGGGCTCTACCGCGCGCTGGCGGCGGCCGACGGGGCGCTGAGCACGGCCGACCTGGCCGATCGGCTCGGGCTCGACGAGCGGTGGGTGCGGGAGTGGGCGTACAACCAGGGCGCCGCCCAGATCGTGCAGATCGATGCCGACGAGCGCCTCTCGCTGTTGCCCGAGGCGGTCGCGGTGCTCGCCGACCCCGACCACCCGGCCTTCGGGATGGGCAGCTTCCACCACCTGCCCCAGACGATGGCCGCGCTCGAGCTGCTCCCCGAGAGCTTCCGCACCGGCCTCGGGCTCGACTACGACGCCCACGGACCCGAGTGCGCCGAGGGCATCGCCCGCGGCTTCGAGCCGTGGATGCGCGCCAGCCTCTTGCCAACCGTGCTGCCCGCCCTCGACGGGGTCGAGGCCAAGCTCCGAGACGGCGCCACGGTCCTCGACGTCGGATGCGGCGCCGGAGGGGTAGTCCTCGTCCTCGCCACCGCGTTCCCCTCCAGCCATGTCACCGGCTACGACATCTCGCACCACGCGCTCGACCGGGCCCGTGAGCGCCAAGCCGATGCGGGGGTCACGAACGCGTCGTTCGCGGACCCGCGCGAGTCCGCGATGCCGACCGACGGCTCCACCGACCTCGTCGTGACGTTCGACTGCCTCCACGACATGACGGACCCGGCCGGGATGGTCCGGGCCATTCGAGCTGCACTGGCCGACGACGGCACCTGGCTCCTCGTCGACATCAAGGCCCAGGACACCTTCGCCGAGAACGTCCAGCGGAACCCGATGGCCAGCCTCATGTACGGCATCAGCGTGATGAGCTGCATGTCGAGCGCGCTGTCCGAGCCCGCCGGTGCCGGCCTCGGCACCCTCGGTCTGTCCGCGACGAAGGCGGAGCAGCTCGCCCGCGACGCCGGCTTCACGAGGTTCCGCCAGCTCGACATCGACCACCCGATCAACGCGCTCTACGAGATCCGGCCCTAACCCCGAAGATCACTGGCGATCTGGCGCCAGATGTCGGGGTCCGCCGCGTAGGGCGCGTTGAGGGCCACCCGGTCGAGGGTGGTGCCGTAGCGGCGATGGATCTCGGGAGCGACTTGGTCGGGCTCGGCGACGATGGCCACCGCGTGGAGGAGGTCGTCGTGGACGACCTCGGCCATGGCGGTCCAGTCACCCGCTCGGGTCAGGTCCCGCAGCATCGGTTGCAGATCGCCCCAGCCGTGGACGTCGAGGACGACCCGGTAGGCGGGTGTCGAGGCGTAGAACGCGATCTGTGCGCGGACGGCGGCAACGGCCGCCTCCATCGACTGCTCGTCGGGGCCCGTCGCGATCATCGCCGGGAGCGACACCTGGACCGGTGCCGCCACCGCGCCCGCGCGCGCTCGACCGCGCTCTAGTGCAGGCAGGGTCACCTCGAGCAGGGAGCGTTCGGTGCAGAACGGATGGACCATGAAGCCGTCGGCCACCTCGCCGGCGACCTCGGTCATGAGCGGGCCAACGCCGCCGAGCCAGACGCGCGGCGGTCCGACGTCGAGCGGTCCGGGATCGAAGAACGGCGTCATGAGGGTGTGGGTGTAGTGATCGCCCTCGAAGCGCAGTGGCACGCGGTCCTGCCACGTCGACCAGATCGCGCGGATCGCCAGCACGAGCTCGCGCATGCGGGCGGCCGGTGCCGACCACGGCATCGAGAAGCGGCGCTGGATGTGGGGCTTGATCTGGCTGCCGAGCCCGAGGTGGAAGCGGCCCCTCGAGAGGCGCTGCAGGTCCCACGCCTGCGTGGCCATCGTCATCGGGCTGCGGGCGAACGCGATCGCGACCGCAGTCGTCAGCTCCAGGCGCTCGGTGGCATCCGCCGCGAGGACCAGCGGGAGGAACGGATCGTGGGGTCCCTCGAACGTGAAGGCCCCGTCGTAGCCCGCGGCCTCCAAGGCCCGAGCGGCGTTCGCCACCTCGGACAGGGTGGGGGTGACGAGGGGACCGTCGACACGCATCGCCCGACCGTAGCGGGGTGGCTGGGTACGGTCGGCGCCGTGATCGACGAACGAGCCGTCCTCGTGGCCCGGCGGGCCGTCGAGCTGGCCGCCGCCGCGGGCATCGAGCTCTCCGACGACCTCGCCCTGTGGTCACTGTCGGGTGAACGGCCCGTCGCGGCTCCGGCCGCCGGCGAGCCGGAGGACCTGGGGCGGCTGCTCGAGATGTCGTTCGCACCCTCGGAGCGGCAGCGCCAGGGCGCGCACTTCACGCCGACGGCTCTGGCCGATGATCTCGTCGCGCGGGCGCTGGTAGGCCACGAGCACGCGTCGATCGGCGACCCGGCCTGTGGTGGGGGAGCGCTGCTGCTGGCCGCTGCTCGCCACCTCGCGGCCCGGGGCGAGGGCCGGCGCGAGATCGTCGGGCGGCTCTGGGGAGCGGACATCGACCCGCTGGCGGTCGCCACGACCGAGGTGGCCCTGATGCTCTGGGCGGAGTCCCAGCCCCCGGCGGGGAACCTCACGGCGGCCGACGCCCTGCTCGACGACCTCGCCTGGCCGCCGCTCGACGTCGTCGTGGGCAACCCGCCCTTCCTCACGCCGCTCGGCGCCCACGCGGCCCGCGACAGCTCGACCGCCGGCCGGCTCCGCGAGCGCTACGGCCCGGCCGTGCGCGCCTACACCGACGCGGCGGGTCTGTTCCTGCTGCGCGCCTGCCAGCTCGCGCGCCCTGGAGGGACGGTCGCCATGCTGCAACCCCAGTCGGTGCTGGCCGCGCGCGATGCGGCTGGCGTCCGTGACGCGGTCAGCGCGCTCGGCTCCCTGGTCGATGTGCTCATCCCCACGCGTGCCGGCTTCGACGCCGCCGTCGAGGTGTGCGTGCCGATCGTCGACGTCGGCTCGCCCGGCCCGCGGGCCCGCTGGAGCGCGCACCTCGCTACCGCCCATGGCGTGCCTGCCGTCGAGCTGTCCGGCGCCCACAGGTTGGGCGACGAGGCCACCACGACGGCGGGGTTTCGAAGCGAGTACTACGGCATGGTCGACCACGTCCATGAGGAGACCGACCTCCCGGCGGGGACCCCACTGGTCACCTCGGGACTGATCGACCTCGGCCGCTGCGCCTGGGGCGAGCGACCGGCGCGCATCGGCGGACGGCCGTGGCAGCGCCCCGTGCTGGACATCGGCGCGGTCGGCGGTCGTGCGGCCGACTGGGTACGGCGCACCGGCGGCCCAAAGCTCGTCGTCGCGACGCAGACGAGGGTCGTGGAGGTTGTGGTCGACGAGACCGGGCGTTGGGTCGCCGGCGTCCCGCTGGTGGTCGTGCTCGCCCCCGCCGACCGCCTGTGGCCGCTCGCGGCCGCGTTGGCGGCTCCGGCCGTCAGCGCGTGGCTGCTGGCTCGCGCGGCGGGGACGGCCAGGACGCCGCGGTCGCTGAAGGTCACGGCGGCGCTGCTGCGCTCCGTTCCGCTGCCCACGGAGCACGGCGCCTGGGCCGAGGGCACCGATGCGTTCAAGCTCGGCGACCTTCCAGCGTTCGCCTCCGCGATGTCCGCCGCCTACGGCACCGGGCCCGACGTCGGGGCCTGGTGGGGCGAACGCGCGACAACCGTCTGGAGTCCCGTGGCGGCGCGCCGGTAGGATCTCGCCGACATCAGGAGTGGCCCGGGTACCCGGGTCCAGCAACCTGGGACGGACACCCAAGGTGCTCTCCCACCCCTCGGGGTGGGGATGTGGTCCTGGCAACAGGGCAACGAAGTGTTCGGGTCTCGACCCGCCGAGGGTGTCCGCTCCCGCCAAGCGCAGGAGGATGAGTGGCCGCCGTGCCGTCGGGTGACAAGGAGGGGAGCTACGAGCGGGCCGTCGGCCTCCGGCGCGCCCATGCCTCGTTGCTCCCCGCCTCGGGGGCCTGGCGCGAGGGCGACTCGCTTGGTCACCGCCGGCTGTTCTCGTTCGGCGACCGGGCCTTCGCGCTCGAAGGCGGCGGTGTGCTCCGCGACGTCACGATCGCCTACGAGACGTGGGGCACGCTGGCGAGCGACGCGTCCAACGCCGTCCTCGTCTGCCACGCGCTCACCGGTGACAGCCACGCCGCGGGACCGCTCGGCCCCGGCCACCCAACCGCCGGCTGGTGGGATGGGCTCATCGGCCCCGGCCAGCCGATCGACACCGACCGGTGGTTCGTCGTCTGCGCGAACGTCCTCGGCGGGTGCCAGGGGACCACCGGCCCGGCGAGCCCGCACCCCGACGACGGCGAACCCTGGGGCAGCCGGTTCCCGGTCGTCTCCGTGCGCGACTGGGTGCGCAGCCAGGCGGCGCTGGCCGACCACCTCGGGATCCGGCGCTGGCACAGTGTCGTCGGCGGCTCGATGGGCGGGATGCAGGTGCTCGAGTGGGCGGTGATGTACCCCGACCGGGTGGGGTCAGCCGTTCCGATCGCCACCGCCCTGGCCGCCAGCGCCCAGCAGATCGCGTGGTGGTCGACCGGCCGGCGCGTCATACGGATGGATCCACGCTGGCGCGGCGGGGACTACTACGACGCCGCGCCCGGCGACGGGCCTCACGAGTCGCTCTCCGTCGCGCGCATGGTCAGCCAGATCACCTTCCGCAGCGACGACGTCTTCACGCGCAAGTTCGGGCGCGAGGTCGTGGAGCCCCTCGACGGCTTCTCGCTGTGGCAGCGGTTCGAGGTGGAGCGCTACCTCGAGTACCAGGGCGACAAGCTCGTCCGGCGCTTCGACGCCAACTCGTACCTGCTGCTCACCAAGGCGATGGATCTCCACGACGTCGGCCGCGGCCGCGGGGGCACTGATGCCGCGATGAGCCGGGTGCAGGCCCCGGTGCTGGCGATCGGCGTGGAGAGCGACATCCTGTATCCGCTGTACCAGAGCCAGGAGATCGTGGCTGCCGCACGCGCCGCCGGCGTGCCCGCCCGCTCCGTGGAGCTGGACAGCCCGCACGGCCACGACGCCTTCCTCATCGAGCACGATCAGGTAGGCATCCCGCTGAGCGCCTTCCTCGACGATGTGGAGACACCCTGATGGCCGACGAGCCGACCCCCCACCTCGACACCACTGGTGTCACCGCTGGACGGGTCGGCAGCGGCGACTCGCTGGCGCCCCCGCTGTTCCCCTCCACCACGTACTCGGTCGACGCGGTGGCCGAGCACGCCGCCATGGTCGGTGCGCCCCGCTCGACCCGCTTCTACTCGCGCTTCGGCAGCCCCACGGTGCGCGACTTCGAGGACGCTGTCGCCGCGCTCGAGGGCGCCGAGGCGGCGCTGGCAGCTTCCTCCGGCATGGGCACGGTCACCTCGGTCCTCATGGGCCTGTGCTCGTCGGGCGACCACATCGTCGCCACCCGCCAGATCTTCTCCGTCACCTACGGCCTCATGGTGATGCACCTGCCGCGCTTCGGGATCGACGTCACCTTCGTCGACGGCACCGATGCCGCCGCGATCACGTCCGCCATCCGGCCGGGGAAGACGCAGGTGGTGTTCGTCGAGACGCCGGCCAACCCGGCGCTGTCGCTCGTCGACCTCGACGCCATCGGCGCCATCGAGGGACCGATCACCGTCGTCGACTCCACCTTCGCCGGGCCCACCGTGCAGCGGCCACTCGACCACGGCGCCGACCTGGTCCTGCACGCCGCGACGAAGGGGCTCGCCGGCCACAACGACGCGCTGCTCGGCGTGGTGGCCGGGAGCGCGGAGCTGATCGACCCGATCTGGGCATGGCAGTCGGCCATGGGTGCCCAGGCGTCGCCCTTCGACGCGTGGAACGCGATCCGTGGCATCCGCACGCTCGGGGTGCGGTCCCGTCAGCAGGCCGAGACCGCGCTGGCGCTGGCGGCGTTCCTGGAGGGGCACCCGACCGTCGAGTCCGTGTCCTACCCCCACCTGCCGAGCCACCCGCAGCACGACCTCGCCAGGCGCCAGATGCGCACGGGCGGCACGGTCGTGGCGTTCGAGGTGGCGGGCGGCGCCGACGCCACCGTCGCCTTCATCGAGCGCTGCCGTCTGGCGCGCATCGCGTTGTCGCTCGGTGGCCCGGAGACGTTGCTCACGCACCCGGCGACGATCGCCGGCCGCTACACGCCCGCCGAGCGGGCCGAGCTCGGGATCGCCGACGGCCTCGTCCGCATGTCCGTCGGCCTCGAGCACGTCGACGACCTCCAGGCCGACCTCGCCCAAGCCCTAGAGCACTGACCTCGGCCCGGGCATAGGGTCGCCGGCCGTGACGGATGTCAGCGGGTACTACGGCTCGAGCGACCAGCTCACCAAGGTCCGCACGGCGCTCGACCAGCTGGAGCCGGACGGCGGCACGATCCCGCTCGAGTCCCTCGCGGGCTTCGACCACTTCCACACCGGTGGCCCGGTCGCGACGACCGCGCTTGCCAACCTGCTCGACCTCGGTCCTGACAGCACCGTGCTCGACGCGGGCTGCGGGGCGGGCGGCCCGGCCCGCGCCCTGGCGGCGCGGTTCGGGTGCCGCGTGATCGGGGTCGACCTCACGCCGATGTTCGTCGACATCGCCCGTCTCCTCAACGACCGCACGGGCTATTCCGAGCTCGTCGACCCGCGGGTCGGCGACATCATCGAGCTCGACCTCCCCGACGCGTCGGTCGACGCCGTGTTCACGCAGCACGTCGCCATGAACATCGCCGACCGTCCCCGCCTCTACGGTGAGCTGCGGCGCGTGCTCCGCCCCGGTGGGAAGCTCGCCCTGTTCGACGTCGTGGACGGTGGGGGCGGAGAGCTGCGCCTGCCCGTCCCGTGGGCGGCGGTGCCTGGGCACAGCCACCTGGTCACCCGCGACGCGATGCGGGAGCTGCTCACGGACGCCGCCTTCTCGATCGACGTGTGGAAGGACCCCACGGCCCAGATGCTGGGGATGATGCAGGAGCTGCTCCGCGCTTCGCCGCCCTCCGAGCCCCCGCGGCTGGGGTTCCACCTCTACGTCGAGGACATGCCCACCAAGCTCGCGACCTACGTTCGGAACCTCGAGGAGGGCCGGACGGCCCTGCTTATGGCCATCGCCACGGCCGCCTGACCCGCGCGCTCAGCCGAGGAACTGGGCAAGGGCGGCCTGGTTGGCCTCGGAGCCGACCATGCGGACGAACTCGGCGTCCTCTCGCTCGCGGGCGGCGTGCACCGCATCGAGACGACCGGCGACCATGAGGCGCTTGGTGGTCTGGAGTGCGTCGACCGGCATGGCGCCGATCTTGCGCGCCACCTCCATCGCGTCCTCGATCAGCGCCTCGGGAGCGCTGACCTTCCAGGCGAGCCCGCACGCCACCGCCTCGTCGGCGCTCAGCCACTCCGCGGTGAAGATGAAGTGCGCCGCGTCCTGCCAACCCATCCGCTGGGGGAGCAGCAGCGAGCCCGCTGCCTCCGTCGTCACGCCGAGGGTCACGAACGGCACCTTGAGCCGTGCACCCTCGGCGATCCACACGATGTCGCAGTAGGGGAGGATGGTCGCGCCGATGCCGAGTCCGAGCCCGTTGACCGCGGCGAGCAGCGGCTTGTCGAACGCCTCGAGCACCGGGATGAGACCGCGGTACCCGTGGATCTCGTCGTCATCGTGGTGCGGCGGCTCCACCATCTCCGTCAGGTCCTGACCCGCGGTGAACGCCCGACCGGTGCCCGTCAGCACGACGCATCGCAGCTCGGAATCGGCCTTCGCGCCGACCAGGGCATCGCGCGTGGCGTCCCACAGCTCGTCGTTCAGCGCGTTGAGCGCGTCGGGCCGGTTCCAGGTCACCAGCCGGACGCCGTCCGCGTCTGCGATCTCCACCATCGTCATGTCTGACACTGTGGCAGGCGTGCCCGAGATGATCGAGGTGGAGTACTACCGCCTCGTGGCGGAGCGCACGGTCGGCCGAACCGTGCGCACCGTCGTGGCGCCGGACGACTGGTACCTCAAGGGCGGCGCGACCGCTCGGTCCCTGCGCGCCACGGCGACCGGACGGACCGTCACGGGCACCCGCCGAATCGGCAAGCTGCTCCTCCTCGACACGGACGGGCCGACACTGGGCCTGCGGTTCGGGATGACCGGCCGACTCCTCGTGGATGGCGCCGGACCGATCGAGAAGCTCGAGTACTCGAGCGGTCGCGACGACCCGGGCTGGACGCGGTTCGCGCTGCGCATCTCGGACGGGGGCGACCTGCGCATCGTCGACCCGCGTCGCCTCGGCGGCGTCCAGCTCGACCCGGACACCGCGCACCTCGGCATCGACGCGCTGGCCGTGAAGCCCGCCGCGTTCCGTGCCGCGCTCGGCGCCAGCCGGGCGCCCGTCAAGGCCTGGCTGCTCGACCAGGGGCATGTCGCTGGCATCGGCAACCTCCTGGCTGACGAGATCCTCTGGCGGGCGGGGCTCGATCCGGCGCGTCCTGGGCGCACCCTGGATCCGGAGGAGGTGGCGCGCCTGCACCGTCACCTGGGGCGCACCGTCCGCCTGCTCACCCGGCGAGGCGGCAGCCACACCGGCGACCTCCAGGTGGCCAGGGTGCGAGGGGCCGCTTGCCCGCAGGACGGCGCACCGTTGCAGCGGCGCACGATAGGTGGGCGCACCACCTACTCCTGCCCCGTGCACCAGCGCTGAGGTGGCTGGGAGCGGCGCATGGCAGCCAGTACCCTGGCGCCCTCCCCCGAGGCAGGAGCAACAGGGCAGATGAGTGGAGCACGACGAGCACGGCTGGCGGGGCTCATCGCCGCCGTGTTCGTGGGCGGCCTCACGATGCTCGGGGTGATGGTCGCGATGCCGACCGCGGCGGCTCCTACGGGCGGCGACTGCGCGACGACGACGGTTACCGACGAGCCCTGCACAACCACGACCAGCACCACGACCACGCTCTCGACGACCACCACCACGACCGCCCCGGCGACGACCACGACGTTCCAGACCACCACGACGCGCACCCAGACGACCGCGACGACCGAGCGGATCGTCACCACGACCACCACCACGCTCGACGTGTCCACGAGCGTCGACGTGCTCGTGCCGGGCGACGGCACCGAAGGTGCCGAGTCCACCACCACGACGGCGCAGACGCCCACCACGATCAGCAACGACGGCACGAGCGACGGTGCGCTGCTGGCGCTCATCGTGGGGGGACTGGTGCTGCTCGCGGTCGTGGTGTCGATCCTGACCTGGCGGTACTGGGCCGCCACCCGGCCACCCCTGGCGGCGACGGTAGGGTCGGACCATGGCTGAGGCTCTCGATGTGGACGCCATGCTCCAGCGCTTCCGTGACCGGGCCCATGCCGTGCGGAGCCGTCCCCTGCCGCCGGTCGCGGGCGAGGAGCGGACGAGGTTCATCGAGCAGGCGCAGCTCGACTTCCAGGACTTCGCGATCGTGGGCGATGCCACCGCGGAGGTCGACGACGGCGTGCTGGTGCTGCGCATCGATCTTCGTCCCGACGACGCGGGCTGAACCGTGGCCGGCTCACGCTTCGAGCTGGCGATCGAGGCGATCGACGCCGCCAACTCGGACGACCCCCACACGATCGAGGTGCGGGGCGAGGTCCGCCCGAAGGAGCTGGCTCACGCCGCGCTGATGACGGAGTGGCTGGCCCGGCTCGACCCCGGCGCGGACGACGCGCAGCGCCTGGCGGCCCGAGCTCATCACCTACGCCGGTGGACGCTCCCGCGCTCGAGCTACCCGGAGGGGCGGACCGCGTACCTGCGCTGGCGCACGGCGCTCAAGAAGCAGCACGCCGTGGACGTGGCCGCCATCCTCGTCGACGTCGGCTACGACGAGGCGACGATCACCCGGGTGCAGGGCATCATCCGCAAGGAGGGCCTCGCCACCGACCCGGCCGTGCAGACGCACGAGGACGCCCTCTGCCTCGTCTTCCTCGAGACTCAGCTCGCCGCGACCATCGACGACCTCGGAGACGAGAAGATGCTGGAGGTCATCCGCAAGACCGCCGCGAAGATGAGCGATCGGGCTCTGGAGCTGGTCGGTGATCTCCCGATGCGGGCGCGGGATCGGGCCCTGATCAGCCGGGCGCTGGGCGAGCAGTAGCCGCTGATGCGGTTGGGGACGTCCCAGAGGCCCCTGCTATCGTCGCAGGCTCACGCGGACGTGGCTCAGCTGGTAGAGCACAACCTTGCCAAGGTTGGGGTCGCGGGTTCGAATCCCGTCGTCCGCTCCAAGGAAGCCCCTGCAGATGCGGGGGCTTCGCTGGTTTTCTGTTGCGTCGATGCTCGGATGCTCACCGGCGCTCGTCTTGCCCATTGGTGTCGTAGGCCGATCGACGAGGTGAATGTCGCGGGAGGGCCATCGAGCGGGGCGGGTCATCGCACACCGGTCTCGTGGTCGTCAATCGCAGCAGTCGCCGCAGGGTTCAGCACTCGCCTGGCTGGCGACGAGTGCGCTCGGTGGGGTGCAGCACACATCGCCCCGAAGGGCGTTGCGGCCTTCCTTGGCGGCAAGGACGGCGATCCCCAGGCCGGCGATGGGGTCGGCCCAGGCCCAACCCAACGTGGAGTTGAGGACGAGGCCGCCGAGCACGATCGCCGACAGGTAGGTGCACAACAGGGTCTGCTTGGAGTCGGCGATCACGCTCGCGGAGCCGAGCTCGTGGCCGGTGCGGCGCTCCCAGTAGGACATAATCGGCATCAGCACGAGGCTCACCGCGGTCAGCGTCAGACCGATCGGGCTGTGGTCGGGTTCCTGGCCGCCGGCAAGCGTGGTGATCGCGTCGACAGTGACGTAGGCGGCGAGGGCGAAGAAGGACCAGGCGACGATGCGGAGGGCATGGTGCTCACGCTCGGCCGGGGTGTGGTGTGCGTACTGCCAACTGATCGCCAGGGCCGAGGTGACCTCGACGATCGAGTCGAGCCCGAACCCGACCAGCGCGGTCGACCCCGCGATCACGCCGGCGGTCAGCGCGATGGCCGCTTCGAGGGTGTTGTAGACGAGCACGCCCCCGACCAGCAGTCGGACCCGGCGGTTCAGCGTGGCCACGCGGATCGGCGAGGGGGCCATCGCAACGGCGGTCATCAGTCGCAGTCCTCGCACCTGACCGCCACGACCACGTCGAGGAGCTCTCGGATCGCATGGGCGAGGCCGACGTCGGCGAGCTCGTAACGGACCTGACGCCCTTCCGCGGAGGCAGTGACCAGACCACAGCCGCGCAAGCAGGCCAGGTGGTTGCTCATGTTCGACCGACGTAGGCCAAGCGCTTCGGCCAGCTCGCCCGGATACGCCGGCCCGTCCAGCAACGCAACGAGGATGTTGCATCGGCTTGGGTCGGCCAGCGCCCGACCCAGGCGGTGGAGCGCAGCATGGCGGTCGGTAAGCATCAGCATCGAGTGAACTATACAGTCGACGCTGAACCATGGTGGCTCAGGCGGTCACCCGATCGGCCAGCATCGGAAGCCCAGGTCCGGCCAGCTCGCTCAGCGCATCGGCTCGGCCGGCGAGCGCCATGAGCAGCGCTTCGCCGGGGCCGGTGACCTCGGGGCCATCGCCGTGTTGCCAGTCGAGGTCGGTTGCCACCGCCCGTATGCCGGCGACGTTCTTCTTGGAAGGCAGCACCGGCGCCCGCAGCGAGAAGCCGAGGGCTTCCACGAGCCGCTCCTCCGGAACGGCTCGTGGAAGAACCAGGGGTCGGCGGATGTCCTGGTGGTGGATGACGCAGTCCGTGAGGCCGATCGCGCCCCCGAACGCGGCGGTGAAGCCGCGCGGTCGCTCGTGCGCTTGGAGGATTCCGACCAGCTGCGTGGCCGTGCGGTCGCGGTACGCCTCGCTGCGGAGCTCGTTCATCCGCCCGGGCCGGAAGCCAGCACGCACGAGCGTGCCGGCGATGCCCGGGTAGCCGAGCTCCTCGTAGCTGATGAGGTGGGCAACGACATCGCGCACGGTCCACCCCTCGCACAGCGACGGTGCGTTCCATTGCTCTGCGGTGAGGGTGCCGAGGAGGTCTGCGAGATCGCGCCGCTCGGCAGCAGCGAGCTCCATGAGGTCGGCCACGGCGCCGGTCAGCTGCCGTCGTCGACGACGTCGGCGTAGAGCGCCAGGTAGGTCGGCCAACCGCCTTCGTCGGCGATGCCGTCGCGCACGCCTTCCCAGCCGGGGCCGTGACGGTCGAGGTTGCGGTGCTCGAGCTCGACCCGCGTCCGGTTCGGTCCCTCGGGGATGAAACGGACCTCGACCTCGCTGGTGTTGGCCGGGTCGGTCTCCAGCTGCCAGTACGGGCTGATGTCCCAGCTGAACACGACGCGGTCGGGCGGCCCGTAGGCGAGGACCCTGGCCCACCGGCATTCGCTGCCGTCTTCGGCCCGGTCGTAGATGTACCCGCCCACGCGAGGCTCGAACATCGTCTCGGCGATCGGCGAGCCCATGAGGTTGTGCTCCTTGGGCTTGAAGTCGCCGAACTGCTTGGTGAACGCGTCGAACGCTCGCTGCTGCCACGCGTCGACGGTCACTTCCCGGCGGACGACGGTCTCGTCGGTCGTGCTCACTCGGTCTCCTCAGGTTGTTCGGCGATGTCTCGAAAGCTGCCCAGCGCGCGGTTCCAGAACGTGTCGAGCTGGTCGCGCACGGCGAGCACCCCGGTCTCGTTGAGTCGGTAGATCCGGCGCGTTCCCTCCGCCTCCTCGTCGACGAGCCCGGCGTCCTTGAGCACCTTGAGGTGCTGGGATACCGCTGGCCTGCTGACAGGGAGGGCGTCGGCGAGCTTGCCCACTGGGCTCGGCCCTTCGGCGAGCAGCAGGACGATCGACCGGCGGGTCCCGTCGCCGAGTGCCCCCCACGCCTCCTGATCACCGTAAGCCTTCACGAACGGTCACTCTGTACTTACCAATCACAGAAGTCAACCGCTGAAGCTGGAACAACTTCGGTGACCTCAATCAAGGTCGATGGTCCGACCGGCGACTCCCTCTGAGCGTCCGCGCGTTGGGGATCCTCAGTAGACCGCTCTACTACACGGCGGAATCGGGGCTACTGAACGGACAACAGGATGGACGGAAGGCCACGTGGCGGCCCCTGCCGGTACCGGCTGTACGTCCTCAACGACGTTGCCAAGGTTGGGGTCGCGGGTTCGAATCCCGTCGTCCGCTCCAAAGAAGCCCCTGCTGCAGCAGGGGCTTCGCTGGTTTTCTGGTCGCATCGACGCTCCGATGCTCACCGCAGCTGTCAGTCCATTGATGACTTAGGCCCGTGCAGCACGTGTATGTCGCGGGACGGCCGGAGTTGACGTGGCTCAGTGATCCGCGACATTCGCGCCTTGACAGTGAGCCGCCCGACCCTCCACCATTCAACTATGCAACTAGATGAATGGGCTGGCACGTTGCGGTGATCGAGTTCCGCATCGACCCGCGCTCGGGGATGCCACCCTACCGGCAGATCGTCCACCAGGTGCGCCAGGCGCTCCACCTCGGGCTCCTGCGCGAGGGTGACCAACTGCCGACCGTCAAGGACGTCGTCGGGCAGGTGGCCATCAACCCGAACACCGTGCTCAAGGCGTACCGCGAGCTCGAGCACGAGGGGCTGGCCGCTGGTCGGCCGGGCCTCGGGACCTTCATCACAAGGTCACTTGTCGACGCGTCCTTTGCAGCCCACAAGGGCCTCCAGTCCGAGCTGAGCCGATGGTTGGCGAAGGCCCGGCGCGCCGGCCTGGACGACGCAAGCATCGTTGCTCTTTTCGAGTCCACCTTTCACGCTTCGTCCAACAGGGGCGTCGCGTGAGCGCGATCGTCGCTGACGGGCTGGGCAAGCGTTACGGCCGGCGATGGGCGCTCCGCGAGTGCACCCTGGAGGTCCCCGAGGGCTCAGTCGTCGGGCTGGTAGGCGCCAACGGGGCTGGAAAGTCCACGTTCCTCCATCTCGCGGCCGGACTGTTGGAACCGAGCGAGGGGTCTCTCCAGGTGCTCGGCGGTCGACCGGGCTCTGATGCCACGCAGCTGGCCAAGGTCGGGTTCGTCGCGCAGGACGCGCCCGTGTATGGCGGGCTGTCGGTGGCCGACCACCTTCGACTCGGTGCCCGTACGAACCCAGGGTGGGACGAGGCGGGGGCCCAGGCCCGCATCCGATCGCTCGGTCTGGACCTGCGGCAGCGGGCCGGAAAGCTCTCGGGCGGCCAGCGCTCGCAGCTCGCACTCACCCTCGCCATGGGCAAGCGGCCCGAGCTGCTCGTGCTCGACGAACCGGTGTCGAGCCTCGATCCGCTCGCCCGGCGCACCTTTCTTGCCGATGTCATGGAACTGATGGCGGACCACGGGCCGACCGTCGTCTTGTCGTCGCATCTCTTGTCTGACGTCGAGCGCGTCTGCGACCACCTGATCGTCATGGCCGAGGGCCGGGTGCAGCTTGTTGGATCCGTCGACGAGCTCCTCGCGCAGCACAAGCTGCTGACCGGACCGAGACGCGACGAGCGTTTGCTGCCGCGTGACCAGGTCCTGGTTCGAGCGAGCCACACCGAGCGCCAGACGACCGTTCTCGTCCGCACGACCGACTCGATCCTCGACCCCGCCTGGGTGGTCTCCGACATCGGACTCGAGGACCTAGTCCTTGCCTACATGGACCGCCGGGTAGCGGCGCCGACAGAAACCCCGCTCTCTGCGGTGCCGTCATGACCTGGCTCGCCTGGCGACAGGCGCGTGCCCAGGCCCTGGTGGCGATCGTGGCAACTGCCGTGATCGCCGCCGTCCTCGTCGCCACCCGCCGCCACATCGCAGCCACTCCTGAGGCTGACCTGTCGACCTTCTACAAGCAGCTTCAGCTCCTCGGAACGGTCCTGATCGGGCTGCCGGCCGCCATCGGGGCGTTCTGGGGTGCCCCGCTACTGGCGCGCGAGCTCGAGATGGGTACGCACAGGCTCGCATGGACCCAGGGCGTGACCCGCCGCCGCTGGCTGGGAACGCGACTCGGAGTACTGGCCTTGCTCGCCGTCGTCGTGACCGCGGTCTTCGCGACGTTGTTCACGTGGTGGTCGCTGCCGTTCGACACGCACAGCAACCGCATCGGGACGGCCAACTTCGGACAACGGGGCGTCGCGCCGGTCGCCTACGCGCTGTTCGCGTTGGCGTTGGGAGCCTTCGTCGGCACGGTCGTGCGCCGCACGCTGCCGGCGATGGCCATCACCGCCTTCGCGTTCTTCGTCGTGCGCTACGGCTTCCAGCTCGCCGTACGCCCTGGCCTCACAGACACCGTCGAGCTCTCGAGAGGCCTCGCGCTGTTCAGCCCTGGAGCGGGGGATCCGGCTGCAGCCGGCGCGTGGGTCGTGTCGAGCAAGACCGTCGACGGCAATGGCCGGGTCATCCCATCGGGGTCGGTGGATCGGATCCTCGCGGAGGCATGCAACCTCACGCGCACCAGCACCGAAGACGCGTTCCAGCAGTGTGCTCACCGGCTCGGGCTCCACGAGGTGGTTACGGCCCACCCCGCGACCCAGTTCTGGCCCCTGCAGATCTGGGAGTCGCTCGCGTTTTGCGGATTGGGCCTCGTCCTGGTCGCCGCGTGCTTCTGGTGGGTCCGTCACCGCACCTCGTAGAGGGCGCACCAGCCGAGCGGGCCAGAGCGAGATGACCTTCAGTAGAGCGCTCTACTACAGGGCGGAGCCGGGGCCACGGAACAGACGACGGGATGGACGTGCCGCAGGCGGCAGGTGATGCGAGCACGTGGTGGACGGCCCTACCGACGTTGCCACGGCTGCGGTCGCGGGTTCGAATCCCGTCGTCTGCCCCATCAGAACCCCTGCACACGCAGGGTTCCTTGGTTCTCGGGTGCGCGGAAACCCCGACGACGGGATGGGGAGCGTCTGAACGGTTCGAGGCCCACCCGCTGGGACCAAGTCACAGGATCTGGCGGACTGCCACGATGCCGAACGGCGGTCCGGTGCCCAGCGGTGCGCTCACCACGTGGAACTCGATGTGAGCGTGCTTGGTCGCCTCGGCGATGGGTAGGTCGGCAGTGGAGTAGTCGATGATCGGCGGTGGTCCGACGGACTCGAGCTCGGCGCGCCAGACCAGCACCTCGGCCTGAGCGGACAAGGAGGGGTTCGTGGTCTCGATCCAGGCATCGAGTGCGGCGCGCTCGACGTACACGACCCAGTTCGTCACCAGAGCCGACGCCGGTACTACTTGGTCGTGTCGGAGAGACCGAGACGATCGAAGTGGTCAGCCAGCTGCTCCGCCACGGGTGGGGTCTCGTCCCAAAGCGCGCCCTCTGCAGCCCTGCGCTCGATCTCGGCCACCCACTCGGCGGCCTTCCCGGCCTCGGCGCTGTTCTTGGGTCGTGTCGCCATCGTCGTCCCACTCCTGCGCTTCGCTCTCGACGCCACGACCTTACCCCTGTGTCGTGGCGGATCGGACTTAGACGGGTCGCTGACTGACACCGATCGAGAACCTCAGTAGAGCGCTCTACTACAGGGCGGAAACGGGGCCACGGACCGGACAAGGGGATGGACGCGGCCGCAGGCGGGGGGCCGTGTCAGTACGAGATGGACAGCCTCGAGTGAGAAGGTCGACCAAGAGCCGAATGAGCACGTCGGGGTAGGGGCCTTCCCGTAGTGTTTCGAGGTCGATGAAGGCCACCGGACCGCCCTGGGCGATCACCTGCTTCTCGACCACGCGGAGTAGGCTCGACTTCCCCACGCCCCGGCGCCCAAGCACGAAACTGATGCCGGCGTGCGTCCTAATCGCCGCTGAGGTGGCGGTCGAGGTCGATGCCAGCGGCGACGAGGGCAGCGTTGGACTGGTCGCGCCGGCGCCGGTACACGAGCACGTGCAACGCATGGAGCACGGCGCCTTCGATCGCCCGCGACCCGAACCAGTCCGGCCGCGGCGTCGTGGGGTCGTCAGGCACGCGGAGGATGTGGTCGGCGAGCCCGGTCAGGGGCGTTCGGTGCGCTGCGGTGATCAAGCTGATGCTGGCGCCGCTGGCCCGCGCAGCGCGGGCGACGGCGAGGACCTCCGGGCTCCGTGCGGACTCGGAGAGCGCGACGAGCGTACCTGACGGACCGAGGAGTCGAGCGGCGAGGAGCTGCGCCTGCGCGTCGGCGAGCCAGGTCACCCGAAGGCCGAGCTCGAGGAGGTGCAGCGCTAAGTGCTCGGCGAGCACGCTCGAGTTGCCGGCGCCGCTGCAGAGCACGGACTCGGCGGTGACGATCGTGTCCGCGATGGCGGACAGCGTCGTGGTGTCGATCATGCGCGATGCGAGGACGAGGGCGTTGGCGTCGCGGGTCATCAGCTGACGTACGACGGCATCGTCGCTCTCGTCATCGGCGACGGCGGCGCCGCGTAGCCCGAAGGTCATGCCGCTGCTGCGCGCGGCAGCGAGCTTGAGGTCGCGGAACCCAGCGAACCCAAGTCGCCGCGCGGCGCGGACGACCGTCGCCGGGTCGACGCCCGCTTTGCTCGCGATCGACGCGGTGGTCTCCTCATCCAGGTCGGCGAAGGCGTCCATCAGCACCTCAGCGACGCGGCGCTCGGCAGGGGGCAGCGCAGCCGTCCGCATCTGTATTGCAGAACCAGTCTCCACAGCTGCAATATACTTGCGGAGTCGGAGCTGACCTGGGAGGGCTAGTGGTTTCTGATGAACGCATGGCCGAGGAGCTGGGCGGGACGCTGGAGAGCACGTCGTTCGCCCATCTGGGTGCACCGCATCGCGGCAAGGTCCGCGACAGCTACGTCGATGGCGGCATCCGCACGATCGTCACGACCGACCGGCAGTCGGCGTTCGACCGGGTGCTCGGAACGATCCCGTTCAAGGGTCAGGCCCTGAACGAGATCGCGAACTACTGGTTCGCCGCCACTGCTGACATCGTTCCGAACCACCTCGTGGACGTGCCCGACCCGAACGTGATCCGGGCGCGGGAGTGCGAGCTGGTCGCGCTCGAGTTCGTCGTTCGGGCGTACATCACCGGGGTCACGAAGACGTCGCTCTGGTTCAACTACGAGCAGGGTAAGCGCGAGGTTGCCGGCAACAAGCTGAGCGACGGACTCCGCAAGAACGAGCGGCTGCCCCAGCCGATCCTCACACCGACCACCAAGCTCGAAGAGCACGACCGGAACGTGAGTCGGGGGGAGGCCGTTGGCGAGGGGCTGATCGGCGAGGCGCTGTTCGACCGCATCGCGTCGATCAGCTTCGCGCTCTTCGAGCGGGGCACGGAGGTCGCGGCCGAGCGGGGCCTCATCCTGGTCGACACCAAGTACGAGTTCGGGCTGGACGGCGACGAGGTCGTCCTCATCGATGAGGTCCACACGCCCGACAGCTCGCGCTTCTGGTACGCGGACACCTACGACGAGCTGTTCGCGGACGGGAAGGACCAACGCGCCCTGGACAAGGAGCCGTTGCGCGAGTGGTTCGTCGAGCGAGGCTTCCGTGGCGACGGCCCGGCGCCGTCCATCCCCGACGAGGTCCGGATCGCCACGGCCAGCCGGTACATCGCGCTGGCGGAGGAGATCACGCAGCGACCTTTCAGGCCGACCGCGGAGACGGCCAGAGAGCGCGTGTCGGCTCTCCTCGCCAGATGAGCGAATGGATCCGCGAACGCCTCAAGGCTCATCGGAAGGGCCAGGCAGCCGCCATCATGGATGCGAACGCCCGTCTGCGGGAGGAGCTCGGACTCCGTCCGGAGTAGGTGCTCCCCGTGCTGGTCGACTGACGAACAACGCCTGCCCCGGTATCCGGATCGCCGGCTGGGTGGCCCGGTCGGGCTCGATCCAGGAGCCGACTGCTGCCAGACGTAAGCGCGACGCGACGACGGTTCCGGCGGCGCCGAGCCGCACAAGTCGTGTGCTCGATGACGCTTCGCCCGCGGTGACCTGAGGGCGAGCAGATCCACGCGTCGCATGCGGTGCCGGTCAGGCATTCCACTGGTGGTCGCGCAAATCTGTATGTCTGCCGACCGAGTGGGGCGGAAGAATCGCACGATGGAAGCGGCGGAGGCGCGGCGTGCGGTGGATGCAGCGATGTCGGTCGCTGCCGCGCTCGACTTCGCCGTCGATGACGCAGTTGTTCTCAACAACTCCAACCGGCTTGTCGCCCGCCTGCTGCCATGCGACATGGTCGCCCGAGTGTCCCCGATCGGGTGGTTCAGTGCGGCGAGAGAAGTCGAGCTCGCGCGACGCCTCGCGCAGGAGGCAGACGGCCCGGTTGCCGGACTCGATCCACGCGTCGAACCACGAATCGTCCAGCGTGACGGCTTCGAGATCGCCATGTGGACCTACTTCGAACCGGCGCAGTCTCGGGAGCTTCCGCCGGGCGACTATGCGCACGCGCTCGAACGTCTCCATGGCGCCCTGCGGCGGGTCGACATGAGCGCGCCGCACTTCACCGATCGTCTGGCAGAGATCCAACGTTGGCTTGCCGATGGCGACGCCACGCCGGACCTCGCGGATGAGGACCGGAAGCTCCTCCTCGACCGGCTCGAGACCCCGAGGCGGTTGCTCACCGACCGCGGTGCCGCCGAGCAGCTGCTGCACGGCGAGCCGCACCCGTGGAACGTGCTCACCACGAAGAACGGACCGCTCTTCATCGACTTCGAGAACTGCGCCCGCGGGCCGGTCGAGTTCGACATTGCGTGGGTTCCCAACGAGGTCAGCGAGCGCTATCGGGACGCTGACCGGGAGCTGGTCAGCGAGTGCCGGAGGCTCGTACTGGCGCTCATCGCAGCGCACCGCTGGCGTCGAGACGACCAACACCCCAGCGGCAGACAGTCAGGCGTTGCGTTCCTCAACGTCCTGCGGGAGGGCCCGCCGTGGCCGGCACTCGACGCCATTCATTGGTAGCGCCCAGCCGAAGGAATCGCGAGACCGGCGCACTTGGGGCGCGAGACGAACCGATCCGAAGGAAGCGGCAAGTCGCCGGACGCGCGCTCGACAACCCGCTGCCGCCTACCGTGGTGCCAACGGCGCGTAGGCGAGCGGTCGAGTGCCACCTATCGCCCAGCGGGAGCGGACGTCCCGTCTGCCCGCAAACGCCGGGTCCGGGACCGACGTCGTCGAAGACCTCCCTTCGACATCCGCCTGAGCGGTCACTGAGTGGTCCGTGTTCTCGATCCAGGCATCGAGCGCGCCAGGCTCGATGTGCACCACCCAGTTCGCCACCAGAGCCGACGCCGGAACTACTTTGTCGTGTCGGAGAGACCGAGGCGAGCGAAGTGGTCGGCGAGCTGCTCCGCCACGGGAGGAGTTTCCTCCCAGAGCGCGCCTTCAGCGGCCTTACGCTCGATGTCGGCAACCCACTCGGCTGCCTTCCTGGCCTCAGCGCTGTTCTTGGGTCGTGTCGCCATCGTCGTCCCACTCCTGCATCGACACCTGCGTGTCGCGCTCAATGCGATGACCTTACCCCTGCGCTGAGGCGAATCGGACCTGCCCTGGCGGGAGGACGAACGTCGCTAGGAGCGTCATCGATGGAGAGCCAGGAGCAGAATCTCGAGCTCGACTTCCTCGACGAGATGGTTGCCGAGCGGACTGGGGCCAACCCGGCGTGTCCGACGCTCGTCGAGGCCGCCACTCGACGTCGACTTCGGATCACGTCCTCGATTGCTACCACGGCGGACGGCGACGATGGAGATCTTCAGTAGACCGCTCTACTACAGCGCGGAAACAGGCCAACTGAGCGGACAACGGGCTGGACGGGAGCGAACGTGGCGGCACACGCGGAGCCTGGCTGGACGGCGTTGACGACGTTGCCAAGGTTGGGGTCGCGGGTTCGAATCCCGTCGTCCGCTCCAACAAGCGCAGGTCACGGGCTCCCGCGAAGGGCCCGCTGTGAGCACGAGGCGGGTTGCGACGGCTCGAGGCGCGGTCGACTCGAAGGTCCTACGGGCCCAGCATCGCGTCGAGGTCGGCTTCGAGACCGTTCCGCTCGGCCCGTCGATCCTGGTCGTTCGCCCAGTTGTTCAACTCGTCCGGGTCGATGTCGAGGTCGTAGGCCTCGTACCGATCTGGTGAGTCCAGAGGTACGTCAGAACGGAACAGCTTCCGCGTGAGCGTGGTGATGCCGACGGCGCTCGGAGCGGTCCCGAAGTTGACGGCGGGACCCCTGTAATGCAGAAGCTGGCGATCCGCGTATGCCGACGGATTGGCGATCATGTCGCGGAGATCGATGCCGTCGGCGGGAAGACCCGGGGACGCTCCGGCGACCGCAATGACGGTGGCGGTGATGTCCGCGGCGATGGTGACGGGCTCCACCGACACGCCGACCGGAAACCCGGGACCGCGGATGGCGAGCGGCACACGCATACCTGCGTCGTACGCGCAGTTCTTGAATATCCCAGCGAAGGGCAGTCGGTGCTCGCCGTACGTCAGCCCGTTGTCCGATGAGTAGACGACGACCGTGTTGTCGAGCACCGCGGGCGCAAGGCTGCGGATGACGTCGCCGAGCGCCCGATCCAGGCCCGTGGCTTCCCGCAGCTGCCCCCTCGCCGCAGCGCGAAAGCTGGAGAGCGCGTCGTCCGGCAACGGCGGCTGGCTGGCGATCCACGACGGCTTGTCGCTGACGTCGTCTTCGATGACCAGCGACCACCGAACGTCAGACCAGGCGAAGTGGTCCCGCGGGTCCGGATCGAAGGGACCGTGCGGTGAGGTAGGGGTCCACAAGAGGAACCAGGGCTCAGAGCCCTGAGTGAACGCGATGGCCTGGTCGTGCAGGTAGTCGATTTGAAACTGGTCGGGCGTCGACATCGTCACGCCGTCGCACACTTGGTAGCCGAACCCGCCGTATCCGGTGTTCTCGTCGAGCTGCAGCCAGGTGTCCCAACCACCTGGCTTCGGAATCAGAGGTGGGGTGCCGTTCAGGTACTTGCCGATCAGGCCGGTCCGGTAGCCCGCAGCTTGCATCCAGGCCCCGATGGTGTTGCTGTGGTCATGGGTGGGCACCGTCTCCCATGGAACGTCGCCGGCGCCGTGGTGGATCGAGTACTGGCCGGTGAAGAGACTGACGCGCGACGGCTCACACACGGCCACGTTGCAGCGTGCGTGCACGAAATCGCGGCCTTGGAACGCGATCAAGTTGCGCGTGTTCGGCATGTACTCCAGGAAATCGAACCGTTGATCGTCCGCCAGGATGAGGAGGACGTTCGGAGCTGTCACCGTGGTTGCTCGTATCGCAACGCGAAGTAGTCGATGCGGAGGTTGCGCGCCGCCGTCCCCAGGCTCTTCCGGACCATCACGTTCGGCGTGTAGCGATTCGATGACGGCAGCGACGAGGACAGCATCGCCTTCTGCACGTCGTCGATGTAGAAGCGGGCGACGCCCGCGCCAGAGGTGATGCGGAATCGATGGAAGTTGGTGTCGACCACGACATCGGTGGCCGCCGCATTCGGCGCTCCACCGTCTGCGCACGCTGCGAACCAATGCGTGTCGCCAGGGGTGTACCGGAAGTAGAAGCCGCTCGTCGGTTCCAACGCCGCTGTGGCGTTGTGGAGACCGAACCAGCACGAGTACTGGTCGGCCGGGCTGTTGAGGTGTGTGAGCTTGACGCGCCACTCGCACATGAACAGCGGCGCACCGAAGAGGTTGTTGCTGCCGAGGTTGATGCCGTGCCAACCGGACGAAGCGGTACCCGTGCCGATGACGAAGATTCCTGGCTCGCTCGCACCCGCTGCCGCGAAGGCTGTCCCGGTCGCGCCCGACGGCAGTGCCCAGCCCAGCTGCCCGATCGTCCCACTCGTCGCCGTGTTGCCCATGAAGTCGTCGACGAGCGTTGTAGCGACTTGGAGATCCTCGAACATCTGTACCTTGGACAGGCGGCCGTCAAGCTCCGCCAAGGCTTCTTGCGCGTTCGTCTTGGTGATCTCGCCCGTCGGCTCCACGGTCACCTGCGAAGCCGGAATCGTGTCAGGCGGGGTCTGCGCAAGCGCAACGCTCGCCGCAGGCAATGCGGCGGCTGCCGACGCAGCCGGTGCCGCGCTGGCCGCTGGTGCAGTGATGCCGTGTGAGGCACCTGTAGCCACGACGCCGGCGGTGGTGGCCGCCGCGCCCATCAGCACCGTTCGCCGGTCGAGTCCTTCACCCGTCGTGAGTTCCGGCCTACGACGTCGGGGCAGCCAACGCCACCGCGTCCGAAGTGCACCCATGCGATCGCCCTCTCACTCTCGCGAAGCCCGCATCGTAGGACAATGAATCGCCCTGGGTTCCTTGGAGGCTCTGGGGTGCCCTGGGTTCGGTGGACGCGGGTCGGCTTCGTCGTCAGGCGCGCCTCGTGGCGAGGGACACGGGGATGACCCGGTCCGTGCGCTTCTCGTACTCCGCGTACGGCGGGTAGGCGGCGACGGCGCGCTCCCGCCACGCGGCCCGCTCCTCGCCCTCGAGCTCGCGGACGTCGACTGCGAACGGCTCTGGACCGTCCTGCACGAGGATTGAATCGGACTGGGATCGGCGTGTGCTCCAGAGATGCAGGTCAGACGGTGCTGGCTGCGCCAGATGACGAGTGAACCTCGGCGGGGTGACGTGCGTATTGTCAGGCGACCACGCACCCCCAAATGGAGGTCCCCTGTGCCCGTGCGATCCCGTTCCACTCGCGCTCTCGTTGCCCTGGCCGTGCTCGCCCTCGTCGCCGCCGCGTGCGGCAGCGACGACACTGGAGCGAGCAGCACCACCGAGTCGTCGACCACCGAGACCACCGCGGCCAACGCCGCGGCCTCGGTCGAGCTCACTGAGTCCGATCTCGGCCAGATCCTGACCAGCGAGGGGAAGACGCTGTACACCTTCGCTCCCGACAACGGCGGCGCCCCGACCTGCAACGACGACTGTGCCGTGACGTGGCCCCCGCTGGTCGTGGCCGGCGAACCAACGGTGGGCGACGGCCTCGACGCATCCCTCTTCGCATCGGTGACTCGGGACGACGGGGACGACCAGGTGACGGTCAACGGATGGCCGCTGTACTTGTTCTCCGGTGACACCGCTCCCGGCGACGCGAACGGCCAGGGCCTTGGCGGTGTGTGGTACGTCGTCGGCCCCGACGGCGCCAAGATCGACAACGACTAGACATCGGAAGGTGGGTCAGCAGCCCGCCGGTGTTGCGTGCTGCTACTGTCACGCGCTTCGCGGCCTGGCGGTCTGCGTAGGTCGATCAATGGGGGCGGGACATGAAGCAGCGGTCTGCACTCGCTGGGTTCGCGGTGCTCTTGCTGGCCAGCGGAACGCTGACGGCGTTCCCAGCCAGCGCCGGGGCGCAGGCCGTGCCCCCCGAGCCGTCGCGACGGCCGGAGGTCGCCGTCCCCGAGGGCCAGCCCGCCCCGGCCCGCTTCATCCTCTCGTTCCGACCCGGTACCGGGCCGCGGAGCAGCGACGCTGACGCCGAGCGGATCGCGGACGGTGCCGCCGCCAAGGTCGGCGCCCATGCCACGGTCAGCCGCCGGATGACCAGCGGCGCTGCTGTCGTCCGCCTGTCGCGCGCGCTCGTCGCCGCAGACGCCTCGCGGTTCCTCGACGCCGTCTCCTCAGACCCGTCGATCTCCTACGTCGAGCCGGACCTGATGATGCGGGCGACCGCTGTACCGAACGACCCTGACTGGTCGCAGCAGTGGAACTACAACGAGACGACCGGGGGCATCCACCTCGCGGAGGCGCACGACGTCGCCGACGGCACGGGCACGGTCGTGGCCGTGATCGACACGGGTCGGACGCTGCACCCGGATCTCGACGCCAACATGCTCGACGGCTACGACTTCATCAGCTCGGCGTCGGCAGCTCGGGACGGCGACGGCCGCGACCCCGACGAGTCCGACGAGGGCGACTGGGAGACGACGAACCAGTGCGGCTTCCCGGCGCGCAACAGCTCGTGGCACGGCACGCACGTGGCCGGCACCATCGCCGCGGTCACCAACAACGGCATCGGCGTGGCCGGTGTGGCCCCTGGCGCCAAGATCCTGCCGGTCCGCGTGCTCGGGCTCTGCGGTGGCGCGACCTCGGACATCGCCGACGCCATCGTGTGGGCCTCGGGCGGCACGGTGGCCGGCATCCCCGCCAACCCGACCCCCGCCGACGTCATCAACATGAGCCTTGGCGGCACGGGCACCTGCGGGGCCACCTCCGCCTTCCAGGTCGCCATCAACACGGCCGTCGGCAACGGCACGACCGTCGTCGTGTCAGCCGGGAACAGCTCCACCAACGCCTCCGGGTTCACGCCGGCGAGCTGCACCAACACCATCACCGTGGCGTCCACGAACCGGTCCGGCGCTCGAGCCGACTACTCGAACTTCGGCGCCGTGGTCGACCTGGCGGCACCGGGCGGCGACACCACCCCGACCGTGGCCGACGGAATCCTCTCGACGCTCAACACGGGCACCACCGTCGAGGGGTCGCCCACCTACGTCTTCTACCAGGGCACCAGCATGGCGGCGCCGCACGTCTCCGGCGTGGCCGCCCTCGTCCTCAGCCAGCAGAGCATGACGCCGGCCGCGGTCGAAGCGCTGCTCAAGTCCACCACTCGCGCGTTCCCGGGCGTCTGCACCCAGTGCGGCACCGGCCTCCTCGACGCCCAGGCCGCCGTGAGCGGTGGCGGCGCAGGGGTCACCGGGACCATCGGCTTCGCCCTCGCCAAGGTGAAGGTCAACGAGCTGGCGACCTTCGTGGACGTCCAGCTGACCGTGAACCGTCTCGACGGCACCGGCACGGCCACCGTCGACTGGGCGACCGGCGGTGGGACGGCGACGGCAGGTTCGGACTACACGGTCGCGAGCGGCACGCTCACCTTCGCGGCCGGAGCCAGCTCGCAGACGGTGACGGTGCGTGTGCTCGGCGATGGGCTCACCGAGACCGCGGAGTCCATCCGCGTCACGCTCTCCAACGCGACGTCGGGGATCAGCCTCTCCCCCGTGCGATCCACCATCAGCATCAAGGCCAACAGCGTCTGACCCCTCCACCATGACGAGCGCCGATCAGTCGTCCCCACCCGCACCTGGCCGGCAGGCCGTGTGGGACAAGCCCGGACCGGGCACCTGGGAGCTCGACACGTCGCATTGTGGGCCCGCGCCCGGGCCCGTGCAGCGGAGCCTCTACGAGGAAGGCCTCAAGGCGGGGATGGAGGAGGGGTTCGGGCTCTTCGGCGCGCCGCTCAAGGGCCTCGAGATGCGGTGGGTCAACGGGAAGTTCTACCGACGGCTGGTACCGATCGTCGGAGGCGGGCGGGAGCTGCCCGCACCGCCCGCGCCGGTGATGTGGCTGGTCAGCCGCGTGCACCCGGCCTTTCGCCGCCAGGAGAAGAAGGCCCGAGAGAGCTTCGAGAGCAAACGCTGGCGCGTGGAGCTCGCCCGCTGGGAGCAGGAGTGGAAGCCGACCATCACCGCCCGCAACCTCGCGCACACGGACATCGACGTCGGGCCGCTGAGCGATCCAGAGCTCGCGGGTCACCTCGTCGAGGTGCATCGGCACCTGAAGGACACGATCGTGCTCCACTTCCGGCTCCACGTCTCGGACATGGGCCCGCTCGGCGACCTCATGGTGCACCTCGAGGACTGGGGACTGCACCGCGACGACACGTTCCGCGCCCTCGTGCACGCCTCGCCGGCCACCCGCGCGCCGGCGGCACAGCTCCGCCGCCTCGCCGTCGCCCTGCGTGCGGCCGGCGTCGACCCAGGCACGGTCGCGTCGGTCGATGCGGTGCGGGCGGCGTCTCCCGAGGCGGCCGAGCTCCTCGACGACTACCTCCGACACAACGGCTGGCGGCTGACCACCGGGTACGACATCGAGGATCGGTGCCTCGCGGAGATGCCAGACGTGCTCCTCGCCACGATCCGCGCCTCGGCCACGGACGAGGGCGAAGATCTGGCCGACACCGCGGCGCACGACGCGCTGGCCGCGCTGCGCGATGAGGTCCCGTCCGAGCACCGCGCCACCTTCGACGAGCTCGCCGAGGACGCCCGACTCTCGTACGGGTTGCGTGACGAGAACGGTCCGCTCACCTACGAGTGGCCCGCCGGCCTGCTCCGCCGCGGCCTGCTCGAGGCGGGGCGACGCCTCGCGTCGGCCGGGCGGGTGCCGTCGCACAAGGACGTGTTCGAGCTCACGGTGGACGAGGCCGCCTCGATGCTGCGATCGCCGACCGGGCCCGGCATCGAGGAGCTCGCGCGTCGGGCCGACGAGCGCCAGTGGTGGGCGACGCTGCAGCCGCCCGTGCGCCTAGGTCCGGAGGAGACGCCGCCCCCGGTTTCGGTGCTGCCGGAGAACCTCGGCCGGATCACCCGCGTTGTCCTCACGGTCATGGGCTCCCTCGAGGCCGATCCCGCCGGCGCGCCATTGACAGGCACCGGGGTGGGGAGCGAGGCCTACGTCGGGACGGCGCGAGTGGTGCACGACGTCGGTGAGGCCCTGCAGTCCGTCGAGCCCGGCGATGTCGTCGTGGCGCCGTACACGGCACCCACCTACAACGCGGTGCTGGCGATGGCCGGCGCCATCGTCACCGAGGAGGGAGGCCTGCTCTGCCACGCCGCCGTGATCGCACGAGAGCTCGGCCTGCCTGCCGTCATCGGCGCGGTCGACGCGATGGAACGCATCCCGGACGGCGCAACGGTGGAGGTCGACCCCGTCCTCGGTCGCGTGCGGGTGCTGACGTAGCGGCCGCTGCGGACCACCCCCCGCCGGCTCAGCCCGTGAACTCAGGCGCGGCCGCGGTGGGGGTGGCCGGCGGCGCCGAGGAGCCGAGGGCCAGCACGTTGGCGATCGGCGGCGTGGCCCGGCACGGCTGGCCGCGGAGCGACGGGCAGGCAGGGAGCGGCGTAGGGACCGTCAGGCCGCCGAGCACCGGGAGGGCGACGCTCGACGCAGCGACGCCACCGGTGCCGATCAGGTGCCGAACCCCTGGATCGACGGGGAGCAGCTCGTAGGCCCACGTCGGCTGGTCACCGCCGGGGGTGTTCACGGCGATCCGTATGCGGGAGCCGGCTCGGAACGCGTGGCCGAAGGCGGGGATCAGCACGCGCACCTTCGTCCACGCGCCGTGGGACAGGGCCGCGATGTCGGCCTCGCGCCCGAGGTGCACGGGGAGCAGCTCTGTCGAGTCCGGCTCGAGGGCGCGGTAGCTGGTGCGGAGGCGTCCCGACTGCACGAGCATCTCGTGCCCGTCGGGGCGCACCTCCGAGACCACCACCTCGAGGTCGGCGTCGGTGGCATCGGAGCGGACCCACAGGTCGACGCTCCCGGTGCCGAGCATCGTGACCGTGGTCGCGAGCGGGTCGGTCTGGAAGGCGGCCTCCTGGCCCGCCGGACTGGGCTGCCAGTCGAAGCCGGGGAGCGCCTTCCAGATGTCAGAGCTGTTCCCAGACCAGAAGGTGCGGGGGCCCTCGGCGGGGTCCGGCTGGATGCTGACGGCGCTCGGTGAGCCGCCGGTCGGGCCGTCCTGGAGCCCGCCCGCTGCGGTGAGCCACCATCGGCGCGCAGACACGTCGGGGTCTGGCCAGCGGTCGGCGGTGTGCTCGAACGAGCCGACTGGCAGGCCTGCGCCAGCGCCGGCGCCACTTTCGAAGAGGACTCGAACGGTCGGCTCGGCCTCGAAGATGCGGCGGGCGGTGGTGGCGTCTGGCACGCCGAGCCACCGGTCGGGCGGCAGGTTGACCGAGCCGCCGAAGACCGCCTGGGTGAACACCGGGGTGAGGCCGCGGACGAGCGTCGGGATGTGCGGCACCTCGTCGGCGACGTAGAGGTCGAGGAACGCCTCCCACTCGGACAGGATCTGCGGCGCGAAGCCGTCGGCGTGCAGCCCGTTGTAGAGGGTGAAGCGCTTCACCGGTGCGGAGTCGAAGCGGTCGAGAAGCTCCGAGAAGGACGGTCCGGTCTGCTCGTCCTGCCACGCCGACGCGAGGAAGACGGGCACGTCGATGTCGCCGGCGAACCGGCGGACGTCCAGCGGCGCCGCGACGTCGTCCGTGTAGAAGGGGTTGTCGCGGGCCTTGTCCGCCGCGTCGACGTTCTGCAGCCTGAGGTCCTGGTTGGCGGCGCAGGTCGCGTCTCCGCCTGCGATGACCTCCCGCACCCAGGCGGTGCCCGACGGCTCCGCGTTGGCGAGCACCTGCTCTGCCCACGACACGGCAAACCCCGTGTTGAGGATGCCCCCGGGGCGCACCACACCGGTGCCGGTGTCGCCGTACACGGACAGGGGCGTGATGGCGGCCAGGCTCGGAGGCTGCGACTGCGCCACGAAGAGCTGCGACACACCGGGATACGAGAGCCCGACCATGCCGACTCGGTGGCCGGCCACCCAGTCCTGGGCGCCGACGGTCTCGATGACGTCGTAGCCGTCGAGCACCTGCAGCGTCTCGAAGAAGTCGTAGGCGCCGCCGGAGCAGCCGGTTCCGCGGACGTTGACGCCGACCACCGCGAAGCCCGTCAGGCCGGCCAGGAGCGACGCCGGCTCGGCGGGTGCCTTGCACAGGATGGGCAGCTCCCCGCACAACGGCGTCGGGTCGATGTCCCCGCGGAGCACACCGCCGAGACCGACGATGGGGTTCGACGGGTCGTAGCCGCTGTACTCGACGACGGTCGGGTAGGGACCGTCCTCGATCGGCCCGGGGAGCACGATGTTCACCGACAGGTCGGTGCCGTCGCGGGTCTCGAGGTACTGGAAGCCCTCGACGAGGTCCTGTCCGTCGTAGAAGGCCTGCTCGGGCTGGGACGAGTCGGGGGACTCGACGACGAGGCCGTCCGTCGTCGACCCGTCGGCGCGCACCGAGTACCCGCTGCCCGCCTCGAGCAAGCGGAACAGCGCGCTGCCCATGGCATCGGCCGGTGCCGTCTGCACGACCGCCGGTCCGCCCGGGCCCTCGCGCAGGATCTCGACGGAGGTCCCCGGCGAGGCGCCGGTGACCGACAGCTGCTCGACGCTCTCGCGCACTGCGTAGGTGGGGCTCGGGCCGGCCGAGGTGGTCGGCTGGCCGATCGCGATCGAAGCCAGGACGACGACCACCGCCACGCGAGCTCGGATGCCTTTCACCAGGGCTGCCTAGCACGATCTGCCGTGCCGACCACCTCGCGACCCGCCGTTGTCGGGGCGCGCGGGACCAACGGCGGTCACGACGTGACGGTGGGCCCTACCGTTAGAGGACCGTCCACTGGATCGTGACGGCATGGGAGAACGACTCGACGTACCCGACCAGGTCGCTGCCCTCCGACGTGAGATGCAGCGGGACGAGGATGACCGGGCGAGCTGGAGCACCCTCGTCTTCGTGGTGGCGGTGGTCGCCCTCCTCGCCGGCGTGCTCGGCGTGGGGTTGGGTTGGCGCGCTCTGGCCGACTCGAACGGCGGAACGGGTGCCGGCCCGTCGGCTGCACCCAAGACGGTGGCCGTCACCCTCGGCGACCTCCTCGTCCGGCCGAGCGCCATCGAGGTGCCCGCCGGCACGGATCTCACCCTCGAGGTCACCAACACGGGCGCGATGCCGCACGACCTCAAGCTTGCGGGCGAGACGGGCACCGCGCTGCTCGACCCAGGCGCGCGCGAGGTCGTCCACCTCGGTGTGATGGACGCCAGCGCTCAAGCCTGGTGCACGGTGCCCGGCCACAAGGAGGCCGGGATGGTGCTCGACATCACCGTGACCGGCTCCTCTGCGGGTGCGTCCGGCGATGGCGGCGCTGCTGCCGGTGATGGCGCCACCATCGACTTCGCGGCGGAGCCCGCCACTGACTTCACGCCGTATGACCCGATGCTCGCGCCTGCCCCTGGTGGAACGGAGCACAAGCTCACGATGCACGCCACTGAGGTGGTCAAGGAGGTGGCTCCGGGTGTCACCCAGGAGCTGTGGACCTTCAACGACCAGGTGCCCGGGCCTGTGCTGCGCGGCCGGGTCGGGGACCTCTTCACGATCACGCTCGTGAACGACGGGACCCTCGGCCATTCGATCGATCTCCACGCGAGCAAGGTGGCGTGGAACGACGAGATGCGCACGATCGCCCCGGGCGAGTCGCTCGTGTACCAGTTCCAGGCCAAGTTCGCCGGGATCTTCATGTACCACTGCGGTACGGCTCCCGCGCTGCACCACATCGGCAACGGCATGTTCGGCGCGATCATCATCGACCCTCCCAAGCTGGCGCCGGTCGACCACGAGTACGTGTTGGTCCAGTCCGAGCTCTACCTCGGAGCGCAGGGCGCGCCTGGCGACCTCACGAAGATGCAGAACGAGGCCGACGACGCCGTCGTCTTCAACGGCTACGTGAACCAGTACAAGTTCCACCCGATCCGCGTCGAGCCGAACGAGCGGGTGCGCGTGTGGGTGCTCGACGCGGGCCCAAGCGAGAACTCCGCCTTCCACATCGTCGGCACGATCTTCGACACCGTTTTCAAGGAGGGCACCTACGACATCCAACCCGACGGCCGCCAGGCCGGATCGCAGGCGCTCGACCTCCAGCCCTCGCAGGGCGGGTTCGTCGAGTTCTCGTTCGACGAGGCCGGGCTCTACCCGATCGTGACCCACAAGTTCGCCAACGTCGGCAAGGGCGCCCTGGGCCTCTTCCAGGCCGGTGAGGTGGACAGCCCGGCTGGCGCCGGTCACTGAAGCGACGGGTGGGCAGTCGTGCGGCCGACAGGGCAGACTCGACCGCATGGCGACATCGGTGCACGACCTGGAGCTGCCGGAGATCGATCTCATCGACGCCGAGCGCGCCGACGTGATCGAGGCCTTCGAGGAAGCCCGCCGTCACCACTGGTTGTGCCGGGTGCCGATGGGCTACGCGGTGACCCGCCACGAGGACGTGACGGCCATCCTGCGGGAGCGGCGCTTCCACTCGGCTTTGGCGATCCTCCCGCAGCTGTCCGGGGTCGAAGGGCCGATCCAGGAGCGCCAGACGCGCTCGATCCTGGCGATGGAGGGAGCCGAGCACACGCGCCTGCGGCGCCTCGCCTCGCCCGCCTTCACCCCTCGCGCCACCGACCGCCTGCGGCCGTTCATGCGCGACGTGGTCGATGGGCTCGTGGATGCGTTCGTCGACAAGGGCTCGTGCGAGCTCGTCGCGGACGTGTGCGAGCCGTACCCGATCCCCATCATCTGCGAGCTGCTCGGTGCCCCGAAGGAGGACTGGAAGCTCTTCTCCGACTGGGCCACGAACATCTTCCGCATCTTCAACAACGACATCGCGAACGATCTCGCCCTGATCGAGTCGGCGATGGACGGCCTCGACGCGTACGTGCGGGCGATGGTGGATGAGCGCCGCAGCCGTCCCGCCGACGATCTGCTCAGCCACATGATCGCGGTCGAGGAGGAGGGAGATCGGCTCAGCACCGACGAGCTCGTGATGATGACGGAGGCGGTCCTCATGGCCGGCACCGACACCACCCGCAACCAGCTCGCGTGCTCCGTGGCGCTCCTCGCGCAGCACCCGGACCAGTGGGCGCGGCTCGCGGAGGATCCCGAGCTCGCGCCCAGGGCTGTGGAGGAGACCATGCGCTACCTCGGAGCCGTCCGCGGCACCGGTCGCCTTGCTTCGGAGGACATCGAGTACCGGGACGTCACGTTCCCCACCGGCACGCTCGTGCTGACCAACCTCGCTGTGGCCAACCTCGACGACGCGGTGTGGGACGACCCGCATCGCTTCGACATCGAGCGGGAGCAAGGGACCGCGAGCCACATGACGTTCGGCTCCGGCATCCACTTCTGCCTGGGCGCATCGCTCGCGCGGGCGGAGCTGCAGGAGGCCCTGTCCCTCCTGGCCCGCCGCATGCCGGACCTCGAGCTCGACGGTCCCATCGAGTGGAAGCCGGCGAGCGTCGGGATCTGGGGCCCGAGTCGCCTCCCCCTCCGGTTCACGCCGGCGACCACGGCTCCTTGAGGTTGCGGAGCCAGGAGAGCACGTCGCGGCGGCTCAGCGGCCCGCGCGCCTGCCAGGGCTCGATGGCGCCGTCCGCCCGGTAGGACGCCAGGCGCGCCCGAGCCTCGCTCAAACCGTCGGCGTCGATGGCGCAGCGCAGTCCGTCCGGGTCGACGCCGAAGACACGCGCCGCGTTGAGACCGAACACCTTGGCCTTCAGCTCCGGGGTGAGCTCCGGGTAGCCGAAGCGCTCCTGCAGCTCCGGCGCGATCTGAAAGGCGCGGAACGCCATGATCTGCGGCTGCGGTGAGCCGTACCAGACCGCATCGGTGCCCCACATCACGTTGTCGGTGCCCACCCGTGTGAGTAGCTTGCCGAGCATGTGGGCGGCCTCGGTGGGGGAGCTCAACGTCTCGCGCCACGTGGTGCCGAGTTCTGCGTGCACGTTGGCGTTCGGCGGGATGCCATGGTCGTCAAGTGCCTTGATCAGGCTGTTGATGCCGACGGCGGCGTCCGTCGCGTCGTACGGACCCTCCGTCGTCTGCAGCTCGTAGGCGCCGTGGTACACGATGAAGTCCATATCGGGGTACTGCTTGGCGACCGCGACGATGTCCTCGGGGCCGTTGTGGGCCCGGTCGAACTCGAGCAACGGCAGCCCCTTGTGGGCGCAGAACACCCGCACGCCGAGCTCCCGAGCCTTCTCGACGACGGGTAGTCCGATGGAAGGGTCGTCGAGCGCGAAGCCCTGCCCGTTCGGGCCCCACGCGGTGTACACCTTGAACGCCGACACGTCGCCAGTGGCTGCGTTCGCCTCCATCTCGTCGAGGCGCATGGCGAGGTCGCCGAAGTTCGGCGCCAGCACGTCGTGCAGCAGCACGCGCGGCCGCCCGCCGATGGCCAGGGAGTCGGCCAGCTGCTTGGTCTCGCGCTTCTCGGCCCAGGGCACTGGCGCGTCCAGTGGGCCGGAGCTCGGTACGTCCGACAGCAGCGAGATCGTGGTGTCGCTGGCCAGGAACATGTCGTGCAGGTAGGCGGTGCGGTCGAGGCAACGGTAGGGGTCGGCCTCGGTGCAGCCGGCGGGCACGAGGCCGAGGATCATGTCGGCGATCCGCAGCGCGTTCTGGCGCCACGGCCCGTCAGGCACGACATGGTGCGTGTGGATGTCGAAGATGAGCTCGTCGCCCGCGAGCGCTTCCGCGCACGCCTCGACGTCTTCGGGCTCCGGCACCTCGAACGAGCCGCCGCTCGTTGTCGAGGTGTTGGGACGGGTGGTTGTCGGCGCGGCACTCCGGCCGTCGCTGGAGCACGCCGCGGCGTTGAAGGTCGCGAGCAGGGCCGCGACGCCGGCGCTCGTCTGGAGGAACCGGCGACGATCGATGCCGACCCGATCGGCGGCCAGCGCGGCTCGCTCCAAGGCGGCGCGCTCGAGCGCGCGGTCGGCCGCTGTCCGCGGCGGGGGGAGGTACTCGCCGTTGGACGACGGTCCTGGTCGGAGCGGCAGCGAGGGCCAGCAGTCGGGCTCCTGCTCCTGTCGTCGTCGCCACGGACCAGTCATCGATTCGAGGCTACGACCGCTGCCGGTTCGACGACGGCGACTTCGCGTTCCTGGAACAGCTGTGCACCTGACGTGGCACTAGCTGTTCCCGGAACCGTGGACCGGCCGACCTGACGACCACGCGGTGTATACTACCGCATCGGCGTCGCCGCCCCTCCGTAGCTAGCCGGACGTCGCCGCGCCTGGGCGCAAGCGTGTCGGAGCGTGCTCCGTGCACCACGCGCTGGCGGCCGCGGTCAGCACGCAGGTCACCGCGTGTCCGAGCCAGATCACCACGAACAGCACGACGAGCACCACCGGCGCACCCCGCCAGCTCAGCGTGCCGAGCGCTCGCTCGATCGTCCCGTTCGGCTCGGTGAGCGTCTCCCAGCTGTTGAGCCGGGCGACGCGGCCGAGCAGCACGCCCACGGCACAGACCGCGTGGAGGCCGAGCTGGACGCGGCCCACGAGGTGGGATCGACCCTTGCGTGCCAGCCATCCTCCGACCTCGTGGAGGCTGATGGCGTAGGCGCCGAAGCCGAGCGCGATGAAGGTGCCGTAGAGCGGGAGGATGCCGCCGTACACGGTGGCATCGCTCCCCGCCATGACGACGTCGGCACGGAGGTGGACGAGGTCGGTCACGAGGTACGGCGAGTTGGGCAGGAACAGCACGAATGCCACCAGCTCCAGCGTCCAGAGGGCGCCGGTGCGGCGGTGGGGCCGGAAGAGGTGCATCGCGAACAGTGGAGGGACGAGGGCGAGCAGCGCGTTCCAGGACATCCACCACCGGTTGCCCCACGCGATGCCGCCGACGTCGTTCATGAACAACCGGAGCCAGCTCATCCCGGACAGCGTACGAGGACGCGTCAGGCCGCCGGGTGTGGTGTGCTCTACCTCCCACGAGCACTCAGGAGACGCACATGCCCGCCCACCCCCTCAACACGGACGACTTCGGCGGCGAGCTGTACAACCTCGGCATGTCAGAGGGGGCCCGCCCCCTGCTCGACCAGGTGAAGGCCTTCATCGCCGACGAGGTGGAGCCCATCACCGCCGAGTTCTTCCGCCTCGGGGAGGGGCGGGCCGACCGGTGGAGCTTCGCTCCCGGGCAGCTCGAGCTGCTCGACGGTGTGAAGGCGAAGGCGAAGGCGAACGGCCTGTGGAACTTCTTCCTGCCGGACGCCGAGACCGGGCAGGGCCTGAGCAACCTCGACTACGCGTACATCGCGGTCGAGCTCGGGAAGAACCCGCTGGCGTCGGAGTGCCTCAACTGCGCGGCGCCCGACACCGGCAACATGGAGGTGCTCGAGCGCGTGGGCACGCCCGAGCAGAAGAAGCGGTGGCTCGAGCCGCTCCTCAACGGCGAGATCCGCTCGTGCTTCGGCATGACCGAGCCGGGCCTGGCGTCCTCCGACGCCCGCAACATCGCCACCTCGGCCGTGCTCGACGGTGACGAGTGGGTCATCAACGGCGAGAAGTACTACATCTCCGGGGCCGGCGACCCGCGCTGCAAGATCATGATCTGCATGGTGAGGACGAACCCCGACGCCGCCGCCCACCTGCAGCAGTCCCAGATCCTCGTGCCGATGGACGCGCCCGGTCTGGAGATCCTCGGCCCGATGCACGTGTTCGGCCACGACGACGCCCCGCACGGGCACATGCACATCCGCCTCACCGACGTGCGGGTGCCGAAGGACAACATGCTGCTGGGGGAGGGCCGCGGCTTCGAGATCTCCCAGCTCCGCCTCGGCCCCGGCCGCATCCACCACTGCATGCGCTCGATCGGCGCGGCCGAGAAGGCGCTCGCGCTCATGATCGAGCGTGGCCTGAGCCGAGATGCGTTCGGTAAGCCGCTCATCTCGCTCGGCAAGAACACCGAGCTCGTCTCCCGGGCCCGCATCGAGATCGAGGCCATGCGGTTGATGGTCCTGCGCGCGGCCAAGGCCATGGACCTCATGGGCAACGCCGAGGCCCGGGTCTGGGTGAGCGCGGTGAAGGCGATGGTGCCCGAGCGCGTGTGCCAGATCATCGACCAGGCGATCCAGCTGCACGGCGCGACCGGCGTGTCCCAGTGGACGCCGCTGGCGGACATGTACACGAGCCAGCGCACGATCCGGCTCGCCGACGGTCCCGACGAGGTGCACCACATGGTCGTCGGTCGCGCGGAGATCGCTCGCCACCAGCCCACCTGATCCGAGGGGGAGTCCCGTGAAGCAGCTCTCAGGGTTGGACGCCTCCTTCCTCTACATGGAGACGGCGTCCCAGTTCGGGCACGTGTCGAGCCTGTCGATCTACGAGCGGCCCGACGATCCCGACTACGAGCCGCTGTCGTCGTGGCGTCACCAGATCGAACGGCGCCTGCACCTCCTCGAGCCGCTGCGACGACGCCTGCGCGACGTGCCGTTCAACCTCGACCACCCATACTGGGTGGACGACCCGAGCTTCGACATCGACTTCCACGTCCGCCACACCGCGGTGGCGCCACCCGGGAACGACGAGCAGATCGGTGAGCTCGTCGCGCGCATCGTCGGCCGGCCGCTCGATCGGCGGCGGCCGCTGTGGGAGAGCTACGTCATCGAGGGCCTGCCGGACGACCGCTTCGCGATCCTCACCAAGGTGCACCACGCCACGATCGACGGCGCCGCCGGCGCCGAGCTTCTCGTGCTCATGCTCGACGGCGACCCTGAAGGCGACGACATCGAACCGCCGATGGACGAGTGGCGTCCGGAGCGCCTGCCGAACGACAGCGAGGTGCTCACCCGCGCCGCCGCCAACCTGCTGCGCAAGCCGGGCAGGGCGGTGCTCCTCGCCACCCGAACCGTGCGCGAGCTCGGCCGCACGACCCGCAACCCGGTCGTCGTCGCCGCGGCGAACCAGGTGCGCGACGGCCTGCGGGGGCCACTGGGCGCCATCCTGAACGTCGGCCGCGCGCGATCACCGGAGGGCGAGACGGTGGGTCCGCTCCCGACGAACGCCGCGCCGCGCACGCCGTTCAACGCTGCGATCACGGCCCACCGGCGCTTCGCCTTCCGCTCGACCTCGCTCGAGCTCGTGAAGGACATCAAGAACGCCTTGGGCGCCACGGTCAACGACGTCGTGATGGCCGCGTGCGCCGGCGGGCTGCGCACGTGGCTGCAAGCGCACGACGCGCTCCCCGACGCGCCGCTGGTGGCCATGGTCCCGGTGTCTATCCGCACCGGCGCGGAGACCGAGAAGTGGACAAACCGCGTCTCGAGCATCTTCGCCGGGCTCCCGACCGACGAGCCGGACCCGCTCCAGCGGGTCGCGCGGGTGCACGACGCGATGGTCGGCGCCAAGGAGCTGTTCGACGCGGTGCCAGCGGACGCGCTGACCGACTTCGCCCAGTTCCCGCCGCCGGCGGTGTTCGCCCGTGCGATGCGGACGGCCACGCGCCTCTCGACGCGCTTCGCGCTGCCGGTGAACGTCGTGATCTCCAACGTCCCCGGCCCGCGGGTGCCGCTGTACACGGCGGGCGCCAAGCTCCTGCACTACTACCCCGTGTCGACGATCGTCGACGGGCAGGGCCTCAACATCACCGTGCAGAGCTACCTGGACACCCTTGACTTCGGCCTCGTCGCGTGCCGCGAGCTCGTACCGGACCTGTGGAACATGGTCGACGCCATCGTCGACGACCTCGAGGGCCTGGCGAAGGCCGCCGGCGTGGAGCGGGCCTGAGCTATTCGACGATCTCCAGGAAGATGCACTCGCCGGGGCACTCCTCGGCCGCCTCGATCGTGCTGTCGACGTGCGACTGCGGCACCGTCGAGGTGCCCTCGGCCATCTTGTAGACGGGATCCGTGCCGGAGCCGTTGTAGATGTCGGACCAGCCGGCCTCCTTGACGTAGGCCAGGCCGTCGTCGTGCATCGCGAAGATGCCCGGCTGGAGCTCCACGCAGATCCCGTCGCCGGTGCAGAGATCCTGGTCGATCCAAACCTTGAGCGTGCTCATCGAACTGCTGCTACCTCTGCTGGTCGGGGGGCCGGACGGGGCCAGGCTTCCAGTTCGGATCGGTTCCCGTCGAACCGTCGAGCTCGATCCCCAGCTCGCGGCGGAGGTGCGCCCGCACGGCGTCCTCCAGCGCCTGGGGCCACGGGAGGTCGACGAGCGCGGCGATGCGTGGGGCGATCTCGAGGAGGCATGACCCGATGGCGCGGTGCGCGGCGACGAGCTCGTCGCGGGTGGCCTGGGGCCACGGCAGTGCCTCGAGGATGGCGTACTGCTCCTCGGTCACTTGGTAGCGGCCGTGCTTCATGCCCACTGCAGCACGCGGCGCGTTCGCCTGCTGGAACAGCTCCACGAGCCGTCGGCGGATGTGTGCATAGCCCTCCTGCGACAGCAGGTACGCCTGCCGGTCGAGCACAGCCGGAAGGAGCGAGAGGTAGCGGAGGGGCTCTTCGATGGCGGTCTCGACCGCGGTGCGGTCGGGCCCGGGCGGGGTGGGCGGCGGGGAGACGAGCGCGTCGAGGCCGTCGCGGTCGAACACGAGCTCGCGCGGTCCGTAGCCGCTGGTGGGGAGGCTGCCCACACCCTCGACGACCACGTCGAGGCGGAGGCACTCGGGGGTGAGCGCGTACAGGATCCCGGGGATCCAGGGCAGTGGTCGGGCGATGACCGTCGGGGTGATGAGCGCCAGCCACTCCGGCCACGCTGCCCACATCTCCTCGAATGCGTCGTCGGCGACCGCGAGGATCAGGTCGAGGTCCGATGACGAGTCGGCCTCGCCGCGGCCCACCGACCCGTGCACCCACAGGGCCCGCGCCCGCTCGTCGGCGGCGAGCACCTCGACGGCGCGATCGAACAGGTGCTGGTAGCCGTCGGGCAGCACGGCAAGGGCAGATGGGCGACGCACTCCGGTGTCGGACATGGGCGCAGGCTGCCACAGCGGTAGCGTCGGCCGCCGTGGGTGATGCGCACAGCGACTGGGTGGCTCGTGACGAGCGCGTCGTCTGGCACGGCTTCACCCAGATGTCGGACTTCGCGGACAACGCGCCGATCATCGTGGAGCGCGCCGAGGGTCGCGAGCTGATCGACGTCGAGGGGCGCCGCTACCTCGACGCCATCTCGTCCCTGTGGGTGACGACGCTCGGCCACCGCGTCCCCGAGCTCGACGACGCCCTGCGCGCGCAGATCGACAAGGTGGCCCACACCACGATGCTCGGCCACGGCAACACCGCGACGGTCGAGCTGGCGGAGGCGCTCGCCGCGCGGGTGCCGGTCGACCGGCCGCACACCCTCTTCGCGGGGGATGGCGCAGAGGCCGTCGAACAGGCGCTGAAGATCGCGTTCCAGCACTGGACGAACCAGGGCGTGCGCGGTCGGGACCACTACCTGGCCTTCACCGGCGCCTACCACGGCGACTCGATCGGTTCGCTGTCGGTGGGCGCCGGCGGCTTCGGCACCGACGTGTTCGACCCGCTGCGGTTCCCCGTCGTGCGAGCCCCCTACGGTGACCTCGAGGCCACCGTCGCGCTGGTGGCGGAGCACGCCGCCTGCCTGGCGGCCGTCGTGGTCGAGCCGCTCGTGCAGGGAGCCGCCGGGATGGCGCTCTGCACTCCCGCCTTCATCCAAGGCCTCGCCGCCGCCTGCCGGGCCCACGACGTGCTGCTGATCTGCGATGAGGTCGCCACCGGGTTCGGCCGCACCGGGACCCTCTTCGCCGTCGAGCAGTGCGGCATCGAGCCCGACATCCTCTGCCTCGGGAAGGGAATCACAGGGGGCTACCTCGCCCTGTCGGCCACCGTCGTGTCCCAGGCCGTGTACGACGCGTTCCTCGGCCCTGACCTCTCCGACAAGACCCTCTACCACGGGCACTCCTACAGCGGGAACGCCCTCGCCTGCGCGGTGGCGCTGCGACACCTCCAGCTGCTGGACGAGCACGAGGTGCTCGACAACGTGTCGGCGCGCAGCGCACAGCTCGCGACGGCACTGGCCGATCGGGTGGCACCGCTGGGAGCCGTGAACGAGGTGCGCCAGCGGGGCCTGATGACCGGCATCGAGCTGGCGCCACCGGTGGGCGGGCTCCGATGGGGCCGGCGCGTGTCCGCCGCGTGCGTCGAGCGCGGCGTGCTGATCCGTCCGCTGGGCGACGTGATCGTGCTGATGCCCATGCTCACGAGCACGGCCGGCGAGATCGACCGCATCGTCGACGTGGTCGCGGCGTCCATCGCCGAGGTCACGGCCGCCTGATGACCGCCTGGAGGCGCCACATCACCGCCCGACTCGACGGCATCCGGGCCGCCGACCAGTGGCGGTCGATCCGCACGCTCGACGGATCGCTGCCGGAGGCCACCCTCGGTGGGCAGCCTGTCGTCTCCTTCGCGTCGAACGACTACCTCGGTCTCGCGACGCACCCGGCTGTGGCGGCGGCCGCCCAGGAAGCGATCGCACGGTGGGGGACCGGGTCGGGCGCGTCGCGCCTGGTCGTCGGCGGGCGTCCCGTGCACGACGATCTGGAGCTCGAGCTGGCGGACTGGAAGGGCACCGAGGCGGCGCTCCTCTTTCCCACCGGCTTCGCCGCCAACCTGTCCGTCATCGCCACGTTGGCGGCGTCGACCGACGTGCTCGTGGTCAGCGACGAGCTCAACCATGCCTCGATCATCGACGGGTGCCGACTGTCGAGGGGTCGGATTGCCATCGCGCGCCACAACGAACCCGACCACGTCGCGTCCCTGCTCGCCGCCCACGACGGACCCGCGCTCGTGGTCACCGACACGGTCTTCTCGATGGACGGCGACGAAGCAGCCGTGGACGGCCTGGCGGCGGTGTGCCGCACCCACGCGGCGATGCTGGTGCTCGACGAGGCCCACGCCGTGCTCGGGCCCCATCCGGACCTCACGGCGGATGGCTGGGCCGGGCTCGACGTCGTGCGCGTCGGCACGCTGTCCAAGACGCTCGGATCGCTGGGCGGGTTCGTGGCCGCCTCCCGAGACGTCATCGACCTTCTCGTGAACGCCGCCCGGCCGTTCATCTTCACGACGGCCTCGCCCCCCGGTGACGCGGCGGCGGCGCTGGCGGCGCTTCGGATCCTCCGATCGGCCGAAGGCGACGGGCTCGTCGCGCGGCTCCGCTCCCATGTCGACGCGGTCCTCCCCGGCCACCCGTCGCCGATCGTCCCGATCGTGCTGGGGGACGAGCACCGTGCGCTCGCGGCGTCGGCCCGCCTGCTCGACGCAGGACTGCTGGTCCCGGCGATCCGGCCGCCCACGGTCGCGCCCGGCACGAGCCGCCTGCGCGTCGCCCTGTCTGCCGCCCACACCGACGACCAGGTGGAGCGGCTCGTCAAGGCGCTCGCCGACCTCTGATGCTGGTGGTCTGCACAGGCACCGCAACGGAGGTCGGCAAGACGTTCGTGGGCGCGGCGGTGCTCCGCGACCTGCGCGCCCGCGGCTGCACGGTGGCGGCGCGCAAGCCCGCGCAGTCCTACGACCCCGCGGACGACCACCCCCTGGACGCCGTCGTGCTCGCCGACGCCACGGGCGAAGCGACCGACGACGTCTGCCCACCCGCGCGCACCTATGCCCTCGCGATGGCGCCGCCGATGGCCGCGGCGGCCCTCGGGCGACCGGTGCCGTCATTGCAGGACCTGCTCGACGAGACGGTGTGGCCCGACCCGCCCGTCGACGTGTGCTGGCTCGAGACCGTCGGTGGCCCGCGCTCACCCATCGCGGCTGACGCCGACGCCGTCGACGTCGTGGCCGCGGTCGGGCCCGACCGCGTCGTCCTCGTCGCCGACGCCGGGCTGGGCACCGTCAACGCCGTCCTGCTCTCGATCGCGCCGTTCCGGGCCCTCGGCCACGAGCCCACCGTCGTCCTCAACCGCTGCGACCCAGGTGACGACCTGCACCGACGGAACGCAGCGTGGCTGCGGGCGCGCGGCGTGCGCGTGCTCCTCGGTCCGGGCGAGCTCGCAGATGCCCTCCATCCGGGGGTTTGACCCGGGGATCCGTCACCGGGTGTGGTCGGACCACTAATGTTTCAGTTACGTGACGAACCAGACCCCCTGCTGGAGGCCCCCGATGTCCACCCCCGCCGTGCACCGCCCCCCCCGCCGCCGGCGTGCCACCGCCCTCCTCGCCGTGGTGTTCGTGGCCGTCGCGGCGGCGGGCTGCATGCCCGCGGACGCCCGCACCTTCCTCGATCGCACGAACGCCCTGCGCAAGTCGGAGGGCGTCGCCGCCCTCCAGGAGAACGACATCCTCACTAACAAGGCGGAGGCCTGGGCCCAGCACATGGCGTCCACCAGGGTGCTCACGCACTCTGTCCTGAGCGACGGGCTGAGCGGCCTCAGCTGGACGGCCCTGGCCGAGAACATCGGCACCTCGAGCCCGACCTCCGACACGCTGCTCACGATCTACAACCAGTTCGCGAGCTCGCCCCCGCACCGAGCCAACATGGTCAGCTCGACCTACACGCACATGGGCGTCGGCGTCGCCACGGACAAGTACGGGCACGTGTGGGTGGCCGAGGTCTTCGCCCGCCTCTGAGCGAGTCCGGCGATGACCTGACGCCGTGTCAGAATCGGGCGATGCCCGGTCGTCGCCCCAACGTGCTGTTCGTCGTCTCCGACCAGGAGCGGGAGCGGACCTGGCTGCCGTCATCCGTCGGCCTGCCATGGCGTGAACGCCTCATGGCGGAGGGCGTGGAGCTCGCCAACCACTGGACGCACTCGGCGCCCTGCTCGCCGTCGCGGGCCACGATGATGACCGGTCGGTACCTGCCGGGCCACGAGGTCTACGACAACACGGTGTTCAAGTGGCACAAGAGCCTCGACCCCGCGATCCCCACGGTGGGGTCGCAGCTCCGGGGCGGGGGGTACCGCTCGTCGTACATCGGCAAGTGGCACCTCACCGGGGGCCCTACGCCTCCGATGGACCTCTACGGCTACGCCGACTGGGACGGCAACGACCAGCACTTCATGGGCTGGGCCGGTACCGGCGTGCACTTCGACCCAGTGATCGCCGACTCGGCGGCGCGGTGGCTCGACGCCAACGGCGCCCAGGCCGACCCGTGGTTCCTCACGGTGGCGTTGGTGAATCCGCACGACGTGATGTGGTTCCCGATTGACCAACCCGAGTACCAGGCTGCCCACCCGGACGAGCTCGCCGCGTCGGAAGCCCTCCTGAGCGCGGCCAAGTGGAAGGACGGGAACGCCGTGCCGCCGTTCCCCGACGAGTACGACGACGTCGTCGACCACCTGCCGGACAACTTCGACGATGACCTGCTGACGAAGCCGGCCTGCCATCGCCAGTGGCGCTGGGACCAGCAGCACTGGCTCGCCGGCTACCTACCGCCGGACGACCGGGAGCAGTGGCGGCGCCAGCTCGACTACTACGTCAAGCTCCACCAGCTCGCCGACGACAGCCTCGGCACCGTGCTCGCCGCGCTCGAGCGCAGCGGCGCGTGGGACGACACCGTGATCGTGTTCACCTCGGACCACGGCGACATGTGCGGCTCCCATGGCCTGCGCTCGAAGGGCCCGTTCGTCTACGACGAGATCATGCGGGTGCCCTGCTACGTGAAGCCGGCCGCGTCGTCACCCGCAGTGGCATCCGCCGGCCAGCGCAGCGGGTCGCTGTCGTCCCATGTCGACCTGGCCCGCACGATCTGCGCGTTCGCCGAGGTCGAGCCCGACCCCGGCATGCAGGGCGTCGACCTCAGTCCGCTCCTGGTCGATCCCAGCGCGTCCGTCCGCGACCACGTGCTGTTTGCCCACGCCACCGCGCACACCTCGAACATCCGCGCCACGCGGTGGGCGATCCGCGGCGTGTTCGACGGGCGGCACAAGTACGCCCGCTACTACGGCGTCGGCGGCGGGCTCCCCAACGACGACTTCACCGGCGTGCCGACGCCGATGCTCTACGGCCCCGACGCGGCCTTCGAGGACCAGGAGCACGAGTGGTACGACCAGCAGGAGGACCCGCAAGAGCTGGTCAACCTCGCCATGGACAACGGCCGACGCCCGGAGCTGCGCGAGCGCTTCGAGGCGCTTCGCGCGATCGAGGCCTCGGAGCTCATCGGATGACGCAGCGCTACCAGGGGAGCCGGCGCCAGCAGAAGCAGCGCCGTCGCACCCGGATCGTCGCCGCGGTGCTCGCCACCGCGCTCGTCCTGCCGATCATCATCAGCGCCATCGCAGCCATCAGCCGCTGATCAACCCACCTTCGGCCCCGCCAGAGGTGCGGACTATGGTGACCGTTCCCCTGGTGGCGTGGCCGAGTGGCTTAGGCAAGGGCCTGCAAAGCCCTGTACGCGGGTTCGATTCCCGCCGCCACCTCTCCTTGACAGCAGTGCTAACCCCTGTGACCGCGTGCAACCTCCGCGGGTGCCCAAGCGAGAGATGGCGTTCCTCACGTGGGATCAGGCGGTCGACCTCGCGGAGTAGCCAACTACCTCACCGAACCCAATAAACCCACCAACACCGATCCTCATTGGTAGGTTTGTGATGTTCGATGAGGAGCTTCCAACACCCTCGCACCCTGGCGCCCGTGCCGGGCGACGTCGTCGCCCTCCTTCGTCGCGTCGACCTGGCAGCCGGCGGGGAGGCGCGGTACGCCGACCAGCTCCCACAGCTGCTCGATGCGCTTCGGGAGCAGGCGCGCATCGAGTCGATCACCGCCTCGAGTGCGATCGAAGGTGTCCTCGTCGACGAGGCGCGCGTCCCGCGCTTGGTGTCCGGGAAGGCGGAGCGGTTCCGGGACCGAGCGGAAGCCGAGTTCGCCGGGTACACCGCGGCGCTCGACTACCTGAACGACGAGGATCCCAGAGAACTCACCGTCGGTCTGCTCCTGCACCTGCACCGCCTCCTCTTCTCCCACACCGTCGGAGGGGGAGGGGCCTTCAAGCCTGAGGACAACCTCGTCATCGACCGGGATGACGTCGGAACCCGCACCATCCGGTTCAAGCCGGTGAGCTGGCGGGAGACGCCGCACTTCGTCGAGGAGCTGATCGCGCGCACCTCTGACGAGCTGAAGGCCGGCACCCACCATCCGCTGATCGTCACTGCTGCCGCCGCGCTCGACCTGCTCTGCATCCACCCGTTCACCGACGGCAACGGCCGGGTCGCTCGGCTGTTCACCACGTACCTGCTCCAGCGGACGGACTACGGCGTCGGTCGATACGCGAGCATCGAGCAGCTCATCTTCGAGGCCAAGGACGACTACTACGACACCCTCGCCCTCTCGACCGAAGGCTGGTTCGACAACGGGAACCACGTCCTGTGGCCATGGGCCCGATACCTGCTCGAACGGCTCGACGAGGCCTACGGGCGGTTCGGAGAACGGATCGCAGCAGGGACCTCAGGCGGGACCAAGCAGGACCGAGTTCGGGACTACGTCCTCCTGCACGCTCCCGCGACCTTTGCGATCGGCGACATCCGACGCGCGATCCCAGGCATCAGCGACAACACGATCCGGCTTGTGCTCGTCGAGCTGAGGAACGCCGGCCAGATCGTGAACGACGGCACCGGCCGGTCCGCGACTTGGGGGAGGACCTAGCTCTCGCCGATTCCCCATGGGTCCGGTCGGCGCCCGGAAGCTGGTTGGGACCCGGAGCGCGCCGGGGCGGCAGGGCGGCTTATCTGCATTGCCCCAACGCCGCGGCGGGAAGCGATTCTGCTGCTAGATCCGTTGGGCTTGTCACGGAAGTCGGATGATCCAAGCTGTGTTCGGTTCGAAGGCCGCCCCCCCGGTGCCGTAGCAGCAGGTGTCGCCCCACGAGATGAGCTCGCTGCCGGTCCAGACGGCGGTACTCGGCTCGATCGCAGCGTCCGCGAGGTCGATCTGCATCCATGAGTCCGTGGTTGAGTTGTACACGGTGCTGCTACCGCAGCTCTGGACGAGCAGGCGGTTGTCCATTGCCACAGGCCCGGGAGCCCCCTCGCATGAACGAACGTTGTGTGGGGGGAGGTCGCTCCATCGTTCTGTGTTTGGGTCGAGCTCGATGGCTGTGTCGGGTAGCCCGATCGACCACGCCACCAGCCGGCCGTCGCTTACGGTGGCTGACCATTGCGGGTCCGCGTCGGGGACGACGTTCTCGCTGGTCGAGAGCGTCCCGTCCTCGAGACGGGTCCAGCCGTCAGAGACGCGGAGGTTGGCCCTGGCAATCAAGAGCGGCACTCCGGTGTAGGCAGTCGTACCGACGGCGTACAGGCGGTCGCTGGTCGCTCGCAGAGCCCCGGATGTCAGTTGTGCGAGGCCAGTTCCGTCGACCGTGCTCCATGACTCGCTGGTGGCGTCCCACCGCGCCACTCGGTCCGTGGGTGCCTGCCAAACGAAAAGGCCGCCGTCGGCGAAGAGATGGCTCTCCTCTCGATCGCGAACCTCGTAGGCGCCGATGCCGAATGGTGCGTCCTCTAGTCGTCGCCAGGTGTCGGACTCGGGGTCGTACGCCGCGCCGTCGCGACGTCCGTCGCCACCGAACACGACCATCTCGTCGCCGGTCCAGGCAGCGGCGTGGTTCCGTCGAGGGCTCAGCGGGGACGGGGCGATCATTCGCCATGAGTTGGAGGCTGGGTCGTACGCGGCTCCGTCGCCGCGCTTTGTGTTGCCCATCTCGTCGCCCCAGCCACCCCAGACGATCAGCTCATTGCCCGTCCACACGACTGAGTGGCCACCCCGGGGGCTCAGCGGTCCAGCGTCGATCCTTTCAGCAGGGGACTCGCCTCCCTCGTCGAGATCGAGCCGAGCGCCTGCCCAATCGGTCGGATCGCCGAAGACGAACGTGACTGGGGCCAACTCGAACGTGGGTGTCTGAGCGCAGTCCGATGCCGACGGTGTGATCACCACGGCTTGGAACCCTGCGGTGGGTTCGGTCACCACTGCGCCTTCGCGTTCCTCGTAGGCCCACCTGTTCCAGACCCCGAGATAGACCTCTGTTTCTGACTCGGGAGGAACCTGGGTGCGAAGCGATTGCACGGTCGCCTCCGCACCGGCACGCGCCACCTGGCCGACGTGGGGAAGCGCATCCGCGTCTGCGTCGCCGCGCGGGTGACGCGGGGACGGGCACTCCACCGACAGAGGCGGGTCGGGCAGTACGGTTCGCACACCCACAACGGATCCCGTCGGGACCTCGAGTCCCTCGCCCGGTTCAGCAGCGATCACCACCGCCTCGGCGAACGGTGGATCAAACTCCTCTACCGCGAGCTTGAGGTCAGCTTGCGTCAGCATGGTGCGCGCCTCCACGAGCGACGATCCGACGATGTCTGGTACCCGCGTCTTGGCTCCCTCAGGCGCCGTTGACGGACCTCCGTCCGTCGTGCGGTGCTCGGTTGCCGGATCGCGATCGTCCACGCGGGTGGCCACGCCCGCCACCAGGACGGAGACGACGACAACCGCCGCGACGATCACAACGGCGCGGCCGCGAGGTGACCGCGCAGGGTCCGGGGGGACCTCAGCGACAGGAAGCTCGGTGAGGGCGGACCGCAGCCGGCCAGATGCGTCGCGGAGCCGCCGATCAATGGTCACGGCCCGTCCTCCTCTTGGCTTCCCAGCCGTGATGACAGGGTGCGCCGTGCGCGCTCGAGATGCGTCTTCACCGTCTCCTCCGAACAACCAAGGATGACTGCGACCTCGTGACGCGGGAGGTCGTGGAGGTAGTGCAGCGCGATCACCTGCGCCTGACGCTTGGGGAGCCGGCGAACCTCACGCCACAGGTCCACATCGTCCGCGTCGACCGAGGACGACCACTGAGGCGCTGGTCCGCGATGAGTGTGCCTGGCCTCCAGCGCGAGTCGACGGAACCGCGACACGGAACGGTTCGCAACGACCCGCCTGATCCAGGCCGACGGGTCCTCGAGGCGCCCCACCCGTTCCCAGTCTCGGAGCGCGGCAAGGAACGCGTCCTGGGCGAGCTCTTCCGCTGCGGCCCCGCTACCCGAGAGCACAAACGCGAGCCCGACGATCGCGCGCCGCTCGCGACGGTAGAACCCCTCGAACGTCCCGAGCACTGGCTCGTCCTGCTCGTCCATCCGCCTTTCCGTCCCGAGAGTGGTGGGCAACGCCACGCAGAGTCAATCGCACACGGCGGCCTGTTCGGGGGACAACCAGAGCATCGAATTTCAGACAACGTCTGCCACCGCGTCGCAGAGATCGTGTTCGGTAGTCACGGAATGGGAGCCGGGGGGCGAGTCCTGGCCGCTGCTGACAGACGCTCACTTCGCGAGGCGCTCGAGCAGCTCCCGATCCTCCTCGATGATGCGCTTCACCCGGGCCTTGAACTTCGGATCGGCGCTCGAGGCCGAATCCTCGGCCGTGGCCGGGCGGTTCGATCTGCAGGGCTTGGAGGCGCTGTTGGATGGTCGGAGCCGGATCGAGTTCTCGTTCGATGGCGGCGAGGTGAACCCATATCTGGTCGTACAGTTCTTCGGCGTGATCGATGACGGGACGGGTGGCTCCGGTATCCGGCTTGCCGAGCTGGTCGCCGCGTTGTCGCTGACCACCGATCTGGGCCTAGGGCAGCCGCTGGAGCATGTGCTGCGGTCGTCGCTGATCGCGACCCGGTTGGCCGAGGCGGCAGGCTTGGATGAGGAGGAGCGGGCGGTCGTCTTCTACGTATCGCTGCTCGCGTTTGTGGGGTGCAGCGCTGACTCGCACGAGACGGCGGCGATGTTTGGTGATGACATTGCCATCCGCGCCGCCATCCGCGACGTCGACCGGGTTGGAGTGGGTTTCGTAGCCCGTCGCATCGGACGGGGGAGTCCGCCCGTGCGCCGGGCGCTGATGGTGGGCTCGTTCGTTGCAACGGGCGGCCGGGCGATGGCCGAGGCGATGCGGGGTCACTGCGAGGTGACAGGCGAACTGGCTCTGCAACTCGGTTTGGGCCCCGAGGTGCGAGATCCGCTGGAGCAGATGTTCGAGCGGTGGGACGGAAGGGGTCGGCCGGCAGGGCTTCGTGGCGACGAGTTGGCGCCCGCCATCCGCATCGTCCACATCGCTGGCGTTGTGGAGACGTTCCATCATCGGGACGGTGTCGAGGGCGCGATCGAAGTGGCAGATGCACGCCGGGGGACGCAGTTCGACCCCGCACTGATCGATCGATTCTGCCGAGACGCACCAATGTTTCTTGACGGGCTCGGAGAGGTGGGAACGTGGGACGCGGTGATCGACAGCCAGCCCGGGCTCAGGGCGGTGCTGTCTGAACAGGAGTTGGACCTTGCCCTCGAGGCGTTCGCCGACTACGCGGACCTGAAGTCGCCGTACACGGTCGGTCACTCACGTGGAGTCGCGGGTCTGGTCGCTGATGCGGCCAGGGGCTCCGGTCTTCCGGAGGCGGAGGTGACCGAAGTCCGGCGCGCCGCGCTGGTCCATGACATCGGGGCGCTCGGCGTCCCCAGCAGCATCTGGGACAAGCCGTCGCCTCTGTCGCCCGCCGAATGGGAGCGGGTGCGGCTCCACCCCTACCTGGTCGAGCGGACGCTGGCCCGCCCGAAGCAGCTGGCCTCCTTCGCCGCGGTTGCGGCGCTCCACCACGAACGCCTCGATGGGTCGGGCTACCCCCGCGGGCTGGCGGGGCCCGGGCTGTCGCCGCCGGCCAGGCTCCTAGCCTCGGCCGATGTGTGCCACGCCATGTCGGAGCCCCGCCCGTACCGGCCCGCGCTTACGAGACCGGAAGCGGAGCGCGCCCTGAGAGCCGAGGTGCTCGCTGGGCGGCTCGATGGTGATGCGGTCAACGCCGTCCTCGCCGCGGCGGGGCACCGGGTCCGTCGCCGGGCCGAGCAGCCCGCCGGGCTGACCCGACGCGAGTTGGAGGTGCTCGGCTTGCTGGCGCGGGGCCACACCAACCGCAAGATGGCCGAACGCCTGGGCATCTCGGCCAAAACGGTCGGCAACCACATCGAGCACATCTACACCAAGCTCGGCACCTCCACCCGCGCCGGTGCCTGCCTGTTCGCCTCCCGTTACGGCTTCGTCGACGACGCTGACGTCGACGGGTGATCCACGCTGTCCGAGGCCGGCGAATGCGTGGGGTGAATGCCTCATGCGCGGACTGCGTCCAACCCGTATAACGCACTTGCAACCGCGGCCGCGACGGCACTCGGCTCACAGTGGCAGCAGCATCACCGCCGCGTTGCGGACTAGCGGCACGCGTGAGAAGTTGATCGGGCGGGCGGTCACCCCTAGTGAGGAGCTTGACGATGGGACTGCAGATTGGCGACACCGCACCGGACTTCGAGGCCGACACCACCGAGGGCCTGATCAAGTTCCATGACTGGATCGGTGACTCGTGGGCGGTGTTGTTCTCGCACCCCAAGGACTTCACGCCGGTGTGCACGACCGAGCTCGGCTACATGGCCAAGCTCAAGCCCGAGTTCGAACGCCGCGGCGTGAAGGTCATCGGGCTGTCGGTCGATGCCAGCACCGACCACGAGGCCTGGGCCCAGGACATCGAAGAAACGCAGGGCGCCCGGCCCAACTACCCGATGATCGGCGACACCGACTTCAACGTGTCCAAGCTCTACGGGATGCTGCCGGCGAGCACGTCAGGCGACCCCAAGGCCAGGACGCCAGCCGACAACCAGACGGTTCGGAACGTGTTCGTGATCGGGCCTGACAAGAAGGTCAAGCTGATCCTCGTCTATCCGATGACCACGGGGCGAAACTTCGACGAGGTGCTGCGGGTCATCGACTCGCTGCAGCTGACCGCCAAGCATCGGGTGGCGACGCCCGTGAACTGGAAGCAGGGCGAGGACGTGATCATCGCCGGCTCGGTGCCCAACGACGAGGCCAAGGAGATCTTCGGAAGCTGGAAGGAGCCGAAGCCGTACATCCGGATCGTGCCCCAACCCACCTGACGGGCACCGAGCGATGATCTTCACCCAGCACTACCTCGGGTGCTTGTCCCACGCCTCCTACCTGATCGGGGACGAGACCACGGGACGGGCCGTTGTCGTCGATCCACGTCGCGACATCGGCGTGTACCTCGATGAGGCATCGGCCCAGGGGCTGTCCATCGAGCAGGTCATCGAGACTCATGTGCATGCCGACTTCCTGAGTGGACACCTGGAGCTCGCGGCGCGAACGGGTGCAGCCATCTGCTACGGGGAGGGCGCCGAGGTCGAGTTCCCGATCGAGCCCTTGCGCGACGGAAGGCGGCTGTCGCTCGGCGAGGTCACGCTGGAGATCCTCGCGACCCCGGGCCACACCCCTGAGTCGATCTGCATCGTGGTCTACGAGCATGCCGGCGACGACGTCCCGTACGGGGTGCTAACCGGCGACACGCTGTTCGTGGGTGACGTCGGGCGTCCCGATCTGTTGGTCGCGGCCGATCTGTCGGCCGACACATTGGCGCGACACCTCTACCATTCGTTGCACGACAGGGTGCTGCGGCTCCCCGACGCCACGCGCGTCTTCCCGGCGCACGGCGCCGGTTCGTCGTGCGGCAAGCAGATGTCGAGCGAGACCAGCTCGACGGTGGGCGAGCAGCGACTGGTCAACTACGCGCTCCAGCCCATGACCGAGGACGAGTTCGTCGCGGCGGTCACCGAGGGTCAACCTGTCCGGCCGAGCTATTTCGCGTACGACGCGCAGCGCAACCGCGAGGTCCACCCGCTGCTCGACGAGGGGCCCCCGCCGTCTCTCGACGTCGACGCGGTCTTGCGACAGCGAGAAGCGGGGGCTGTACTGCTCGACACTCGTGAACCTGCCGACTTCGCTGCCGGTCACGTCCGCGGCGCGGTCAACGTCGGTCTGCAGGGCCGCTTCGCCGAGTGGGCCGGCGACGTGCTCTCGCCCGACCGCGACGTCGTGCTCGTGGGCGATCCCGCCGCCGCCGCCGAGGCCAGGGTCCGACTCGGCCGCGTTGGCTACGACCGAGTCGTCGGGCAGCTCGGCGATCCTGCCACGCTGTTCGCGAGCCGGGCTGAGCTGATCGAGACGAGCTCACGACTCACGATCGAGCAGCTCGCCGAGCTCCGTGGCCTCGAGGCCGATCTTCAGCTCGTCGACGTCCGCAGCCCGGGCGAGACGGCAGCGGGCACGTTGCCCGGCGCACGGGAGATCCCCCTTCCGGTTCTGATCGACTCGCTCGGCGCTCTCGATCCCAGCGCTCCGGTCGTCATGTACTGCGCGAGCGGGTACCGCTCCGGCATCGCCGCCAGCGTCCTGCTCGATGCCGGCTTCGCGGACGTCTCGGACCTGCTCGGCGGTTACGGCGCATGGGACGGAGCCGGGTTGCCCACGGCGAGCGGTGAGAGCGGCGAGATCGTCGGCACGGCGCCACAGGTGGGTGCGCGGGCGGCCAAGGCACTCGTCGACGCTGGCGCGCTGCTCCTCGACGTGCGGGAGCCTGGCGAGTGGCACGCCGGACATGCACCCGACGCGCTGCTGGTGCCTATGGGGCGGGTGCGAGCACAGCAGGCGGAGCTTCCGCGCGACCGCCGGATCGTCGTGGTGTGCCGCTCGGGTGGACGTTCCGCGGCCGTGACCGAGTCGCTTCGTGGATGGGGGTTCGACGCGGTGAACCTGGCCGGCGGCATGTGCGCCTGGACCGCGGCAGGGCTGACGGTCGTCGCCGCACGCGACGAAGGCCTCATCGTGCATCGAGCCGACCCGCTCAACTGCGAGACGTCGATCGCCGCGCTCGTCGGCGGCGTAGTGATGCCCAACCCACGCTTCTACGTCCGGAACCACTTCGCGACTCCGACCCTCGACCCGAGCACCTGGCGCCTCGCGGTCGGCGGGCTCGTCGAGCATCCGTTGAGCCTGAGCCTGCGTGACCTGCACAACATGCGATCGCACACGCTCGTCGCCACGCTCGAGTGTGCGGGCAACGGGCGCTCCGGGTTCGACCCGCCGGTCGACGGTGAACAGTGGCGCCTGGGCGCGGTGAGCACCGCCGAGTGGACGGGTGTGCCCCTCGTCGAGGTCCTGGACCGCGCGAGCGTGAAGGCGACGGCCTGCGAGATCCTCATGCGCGGCGCCGACCGAGGCACCGTCGAACGAGTGACTGCTCCCATCGCCTTCGAACGGAGCCTGTCGCTCGACGAGGCTCGAGGGTCGGGCGCGCTGCTCGCCTACGCCATGAACGGTGAACCCCTTCCCCTCCAGCACGGCCATCCGCTACGGGTGATCGTTCCCGGGTGGTACGCGGTGAGCTCGGTCAAGTGGCTGACCGACATCGAGGTCATCAGCTCGCCGTTCGAGGGCTACTTCCAAACCGAGCGGTACGTCTACGAATGGGACAGCGACGGCACGATCGTGCGCGAGCCGGTTCGCCTCCAGCAGGTCCGATCCGTGATCACCGACCCCACCGGTGACGAGGAGGTCGTCGCCGGTGATCTCGCGATCCGTGGCGTCGCGTGGTCGGGCGCCGCGTCCATCGCTCGCGTCGACGTGAGCCTCGGCGACGGACCCTGGCGGCAGGCCCAGCTGGTCGGCGAGAGCCACCCCCACAGCTGGCAATGGTGGGAGCTGCTCACCCGGCTCGACGATCGAGGTCCCACAACGTTGCGCGCCCGAGCGACCGATCTCGCCGGCCGCACCCAGCCTCACAGGCCGGAGTGGAATCGCCTGGGCTACGGCGCCAACGCGATCCAGACCGTGGCCCTCCACGTGCGATGACGGTCCGTCCCCGCCGGACCGACGTCGCGGCTCTCTATGACCTCGGCGTCGACGTCTACGACTCGCTGTGGAGTCCCATCATCCTGCCGCCGGCGCAACAGGTGGTTTCGTCACTCGAGCTCGAATCTGGATCACTCGTGCTCGATGTCGGCACAGGGACCGGCGCACTCATCCCGACGATCAGGGCCGCCGCGCCGGCCGCCACCGTCGTCGGGCTCGACGCCGCAGCGGAGATGCTGCGCTTGGCCCAGGCACACACCGGCGCACCTGTGATACGAGCCGATGCTGCCGCGCTGCCGATCGACGAGGCGACCGCCGACGCGGCCCTGCTCGCGTTCGTGTTGTTCCACCTCAACGATCCTGCCCTGGCGATCACGGAGGCGGCCCGCGTTCTTCACGGCGGCGGTCGCGTCGGAACGGTGACCTGGAGACGTGAGTCCACCCTCCGCGCCTACGAGGTGTGGGACGCGGCTCTCACCGAAGCCGGCGCGCCCCCGCTGCCCTCACCGCGCGCCGACGCCGGCCTCGACACCGTGGACGGCATCGCTGCACTGCTCACCACCGCAGGCCTTCAGCCGACGAGGGTCTGGCTCGAACCGCTCAGCCACCAGTGGGAACCATCCGCCTACTGGCAGATGGCCACCGGCTCCGGACTGAACCGGACGCGGCTCCGACGCATCGACGCCGACGCCCGTCCTGAAGTGCTCGCCCGCGCCCGCGAACGGCTCGGGACCCTCCCCCGCGAGGACTACGCATGGTCGGGCGAGGTCGTGTGCGCCGTCGCGATCAAGCCAGACTGAGCCGGCAAGGTCCCCTTCCCGCGGTCGTCGAACGCGAACACCTCGTCGACAGACAACCCCGCGGCAACCCCGACCACGGCGATGTGACCGGCGGCGCGGTCATGTGCATCGCAGGCGTCCACACGCCTGTCTGAACGTCGGCGACAACGCCCAACGCAGAGGCGCTACCCCGCGATCGTTACCGACAGTGCGAGGCGGTGACCAGGGCGAACGCGCCCCCGGACGGCGGCACGAAGACCGCGGTGACCGCGTGTCGGCGATCGGCGACATGGCGTGCCGGCCTTCGGGGATGCGCGACATGCCGCAGGCGGCCGCGTCCTAGGCGCCTGGTTGGGGCGACTTGCCATCCGCCGGCTGCCGCATTCTGGAACGCGCATTCTGTGCGGGTCGCGGTCGTCCCGGTTGAACCAGAGCCCTCGATCTGTCGCGTCGGCGGGGTAGCTCTAGACGGGCTACGCGCACCTCAGCACCGCGCTGGTGCGGGCTCCGAACTGTGAGGAGGAGCGGAGTTGGGCCGGCAACCGCAGGACGTGCCGACTCTAAGCGCGCAGCCACGGCCGATCTGGTTCGGTCAACGAGCGCACGCGAAGTGCCATACCTGCCAGTTCAGCATCCCTGGGTGACGACGGCGGTGGAAGGACCCACCCGGACAAGTCCCTCGCCGAGATGCGGCTTCTCGATGCCCGACTCGGCCTTTCTGGTCCCGTGTTCGGGCGACCAGAACGCATCGACGGAGAACGTCAGAAGCGCCGATCTGTTCGTTGCCGATGAGGATCGCGGGCGGATTCTGGCGCGCCTGATAGGGCGCCTTCCAACGGGCGCACCGGGGGCGGGAGTGTCGATGCGCGCAACGACGCGAGTGAACTGCTCGTGGGCAAGAAGAGGTGCTGACAGAGGGTCAGGGGACCAGCGGGTCGAGGAGTCCGTCGAGCGCCGTGTCGTTCTCGACGAACAGAACCGCCTGGCCACCGCACTGGCGGAACTCGGCGATGTTGGACACCTTGTTGTCGACGAGCAACGTGGTCGTCAGCCCCTCGCTGAGGCCGAGCCATCTTCGGGCTTGCTGAGCCTGCTCGACCTTCGACGCCGACCCGACATCCGCGCTCGTCACGATGAGATCCACCTGCGCGTCGAGACCCGTAGCTGCGGCCACTCCGTGGAATTCGTGCGGGTTCACCGTCACGATCACCTGTACCACTACGCCCTGGAGCCGGGCGAGCCAGCTCGCCGCCGGTTCGAGCATGCGGGGCGATCGCCACGTCGCTCTGAGAAATCGGGCCACCTCGCTGGGAGACATCGGTAATCGCTGGGCGAGTGGAAGCACCAGCTCGTTCATGGACACCGCGCCGAGTCCCCACCGGTCCGCCCAACCGTCCGCTTCCCACAGGCTGTTGATCGCGTCCGTCCACTCCGGAACACCGGGAGGCGGAATCCGCATGAGCTGCTCATCGACCAAGGTGTCGCCGAAGTCCCAGGCCACCATGTCGATCTCAAGCACGCCAGACCTCCCGATCGGCTCCGACGAACCATCTCATGCCAAGGACGGTCGTTCCCCCCGAGCCGACACCCGCCGATCGTGCCGGATCGCGCGGCGCCGTGCGCGCCACATTTCGCCAACGAGGGAACACGCGGGTGTCCCCCAATGCCGGCTCGAGGGGCCGGTGGTTGGGCTCTCCGTGCCACGATGGGCGGCGTGCTGGACGTCGTATCCGTCACGTCGACCATCTGGATGCTCCGCTTTCCAGTTGTGAACGCGTACGCGGTCCGTCTCGGCGCAGGATTCGCCGTCATCGACACCGGTCCGCGCGGCTCCGAGACCGCGATCCTCGACGCGGTGGCACAGCTTGGCGAGGCGCCGGTGATTCGACAGATCGTGCTTACGCATAGCCACAGGGATCACGCTGGGTCAGCGGACGCGCTCGCCAGGTCGACTGGTGCGAAGGTGCTTGCCGGCGACGACGATGCGTCCGTGATTGCAGGTATGGGCGATGAGCTTGCCGCCGTGATCACCGCCGAGGAACGACCCTTCTACGAGAGCATCACCCCGACGATCCCGCCCGCTCCGCCAGTTCGGGTCGATCGCGTCCTGCGAGAAGGCGACGACCTTGGGTGGGGCCTGCTGTCTGAGGTCATCGAAGTCCCTGGCCACACGCCGGGAAGCATCGCTATCCATCTTCCGGCCGAACGGGTGCTGTTCGCCGGGGACAACGTCGCCTCCGTCAACGGTCGACCGATCCTCGGGCCGTTCAATGTCGCCCGGAAGGATGCGATCGCGTCGTTCCGAAGACTGGCCGAGCTGGACGTGGAGATCGCCTGCTTCGGTCACGGCGATCCGATCCTTCGCGATGCGGGACGAGCCTTGCGCGACACGGCCGCCCGGCTCTGAGGTCGGCAAACATCCCGACCCAAGCCGCGAGCCCGTCCTTCCCCGAACGCCCGCTGGTGGGCGCGTCTTTATCACTCCGTGAGCGTCCCGGCTCCCAAGCAGAACTCGTTGCCCTCGGGATCACGCAACACGAGATTGCGATACCGGGTCGTTACGTCGGCTGGGAAGTCCTCCTCCCACGCGACGATGGCGCCGAGCGCAACGAGTCGCTCGACCTCCGTGTCGAGGTCGTCAAACTCTTCAGCAGAGCAGCCGAGGTGGACTCGGTTCTTGACGACCTTGTCCTCGGGGACGCGAACGAACTCGAGATACATCCCACCTTCAGTCGGGCCACAGATGGCGCCGCTGCCGTCGGCAGCTACCGCTGTACCGCCCCAACGAAGGGCCTCGTTCCAGAAGACCGCCAACATTTCCGGGTCATGGCAGTCGACCGTCACGCATGTGATGTTCATGCTCATCATGCTGCCGCACTGACCCCGATCCTCGTTGTTGTCGGCTCGCGGACACCTATCAGCCGACGAACCGAGCGGATCGACGCATGCGCCCGCGTACCTATCCGGCGATAGTTCGCGCAGGTGGACCGTCCCACACTCGCGGACGCGGGAGCCGCGACGGCACCCTCGACGCCGTTCGAGGGCGCGCCGTCATCTGGGGGGCCCTCCGCGCCGGCGACTGCCGGTACGAGCGGCCCGCGTCGACCGCTACCCCGAGCTACCTTCGGCCGTCGCCTTGATGCGGGTCAGGGTTGCCTGCATGTTTTTCTCGAGATCGGCTTTCCGATCCTTGATACGCATGACGTACTTCTCGGTGAAGCTGATGTAGGCAGGCATGTCGTTCATCAGCTCGAACGACTCCGTGAGCTTGGTGCCGTCGCCGTCGGGGTCGAACCGGTAGCTCCACTTGGTGAGGTCCTTGCCGCGCAACTCGGTCGCGAACGCGAACTCGCGCCCTTCGTCGGCCGTCACCACCCGCGGCTTGGTCGACCAGCGGGCGAAGCCGCTGCGGTTGGAGCCCTTGAATCGAGCGCCGACCGCCGGCCCGGTGGCGCCGTCGAGCCACTCACAGTGTCGACACTCCGGACTCCACTCGCCCATGCGGCGAACATCCGACACCAGCTCGTACACCTTCTCCGGCGACGCGTCGATATGGATGCTCGCCTCTCCGGTTGTGCCCTTGTTCATGACCGTCAACCTAGGTGAGGAACCCGAACAGGAACAGTTGTGGGGCGCCCACGACCAAACCCCTGTGCGATTGACGTTGGAACTGACGAGCCGCCGGCCCGGGGCCGGCGGCTCGATCGAAATGGGGGGATGGTGGGGTCAGATCACCCGGACGTTCTGGGCTTCCTCACCCTTGCGGCCGGGGGCGACGTCGAACTCGACGCGCTGGCCCTCGTCGAGTGACTTGTAGCCGTCGCCCTGGATGTTGGAGA
>Ga0247727_10001256_pt1 | contig 61019 bp, 70 predicted proteins | sample WisWelCaveWW1625_FD_202498 | JGI IMG/M metagenome (GOLD analysis project Ga0247727, IMG submission 202498) | Biofilm microbial communities from Wishing Well Cave, Virginia, United States - WW16-25 | ecosystem: Environmental > Aquatic > Deep subsurface > Groundwater > Cave microbial mat | place...
CGGCACAGACGATGGGCGGTGGCGTCCGGCGCGTCGGCGCACTGTCGGACGAGGAGAAGTAGCGTCATGGCCAAACGCTCGTTCAGCGGCGCCCCGACTGCGCCCCGCCACCCGCGCGCGCCGCATGTCGAGGCGGCGCTGTTCCTCTCCAGAGCGGCCCGTCGCTATGCGGAGGACCGCGAGCTGACCAGCGTGGTCGTCGAGGCCTTCGTCGCGTTCCTCGACGCTGCGGATCCGCTCCTCTCCGGCCCGACGCGCACCGGGCTCTTGCTGCGGTTCCCATGGCTCGCCGACGTCGGCCGCGAGGCCAGGAAGGAGTAGGCGATGCCCTGCGACGAGAAGCCAGACGCCGACGGCAAGCTGGTGGGGTTTGTCTGCACGGGGCGAGGAACGCGCGGTTTCTGCGTCTCGTGTTCGCGTCCGTCGTCGAAGCTCTGCGACTGGCCGATCGCCAGGCGGTTCGGCTTCCCGGCCGAGGAGCTGCATCGGTCCGAGGTGCAGACCGCCGACCTCATCGTGGTCGTGACCGAGAAGCGAGACCTGATGCGCGGGCACTGGCGCTGGCCGGTGCAGCAGACACATAGGCCGATGCTGGAGCGGATCGAACCGCTCGCGGCGGAGGCTGCGGAGGAGCTGTTCCTGGCGCGGTTCTTCGAGGTGAGGCCGTGAGCGCGACCACATCAATGGAGTCCATGCTTGTCCAGAATCTTCTTGCGCGTAGTGGTCGCGCGCTCGGCGCCGTCAAGACAGCCGCAAGAAAAACTGGCGTCGATCTCGACCGATACATCGAGCGAGTCGCTGGCGGGGAGAAGTGGTGCACCGGTTGCGGAACATGGCAAGCGCGAAACGCATTCGTTGCCGACCGAAGCCGATGGGACGGGGTGAGCGCAAGCTGTCTTGAGTCAAAGCGCGGTCGACCGCGAGGAAGGCGCGACCCAGATCGCGAGCTGGCGCGACGAGCGGTTGCCGTTGCTGTTCGCTTCAAGAAAATCCCGCGACCGAATGAGCTTGCATGCGTCGACTGCGGGCACACTTGGATCGAAGGCGAGCGGCGACACGAGTACGACCACTACCTAGGCTACGACGTCAAGAGCCACCTCGACGTTCAGCCGGTCTGCACAACGTGCCACGCCGACAGGGAGAAGACGCGCCGTGGGTAAGACAGAGATCGCCTGGACCGATTGGACCTGGTCGCCGATCGTCGGCTGCCGGCGGGTCAGCCCTGGGTGCGAGCACTGCTACGCGGAGAGGCTCGCGGCCACGCGCCTATCTGGCCTCGACAAGTACCGGGGCATGTCGGACTTCACCTTTGGCAGCCCGCGCTGGACGGGGCAGATCCGACTGGTCGAGAAGGAGCTGGAGGCGCCGCTTCGGTGGCGCAAGCCGCGGAAGATCTTCGTCTGCGACATGGGGGATCTTTTCTACGAGGAGGTGCCGGACGAGTGGATCGACCGCGTGTTCGCGGTGATGGCCTTGGCGCCGTGGCACACGTTCCAGGTGCTCACGAAGAGGGCGGCGCGGATGCGCGAGTACCTCAGTCATCCGGCGCGGGGCACCAGCGGTGGCGCGATCTGGTACGCGGCCGAGAAGCTCCGGCCATCGCCGTCACCGAACCATTGGTACCACGCCCCGCGCGGCTTCTCGTGGCCGCTCCCCAACGTCTGGATCGGGGTGAGTGTCGAGGACCAGCAGCGCGCCGACTCGCGCATCCCGCTGCTGCTCCAGACGTCGGCGGCGGTACGGTTCATCAGCGCGGAACCTCTACTCGGTCCGATCCAGCTGACCGGGATCTGTAGCGTGCCCGCCTGCTTCAACGCTCTCTTGCCTGGTCGGTACCCGCGCCTCGACTGGATCATCGCCGGCGGAGAGAGCGGGCCAGGCGCGCGACCATGCGACCTGTCCTGGATACGCTCCATCGTCGAGCAATGCCGCGAGGCGCGTGTGCCGGCGTTCGTGAAGCAGCTCGGGGCATTCCCGGTGACGCCGAACGCGACGGACGGGCTGGCGCGAGTCGTCCAGCGCGGCGTGCCCGCCTACCGCTCCGCGCTCGCGTTGCGTGATCGGAAGGGCGGCGACCCGGCGGAGTGGCCCGAGGATCTGCGGGTCCGCGAGTTCCTCCGACAGCCGGGACCAACGAGTCAGAGGGACGAACGTGCTGAAGCTCGCTGACGGCCTCAAGCTTCCCGTCGACGCGATCACCCAGACCTTCGGCGTCCTAGCAATGCGTGGCGCCGGAAAGAGCAACCTCGCCGCGGTCATGGCCGAGGAGATGTTCGAGGCCGGCCTACCCTTCGTCGTCGTCGACCCGGTCGGCAGCTGGTGGGGGCTGCGCTCGGCCGCCGACGGGAAGCGCCCGGGGCTCGCCGTCCCCATCTTCGGGGGCCAGCATGGCGACGTCCCCCTCGAGAAGACCGGCGGCCAGGTCCTCGCCGACCTGGTGGTCGACGAGCGCGCCTCGTGCGTCCTCGACCTGAGCGACATGTCGGAGGGCGACAAGATCCGGTTCCTCTGCGACTTCGCCGAGCGGCTCTACCGACGCAACCGCGACCCGCTCCACCTCTTCCTCGAGGAGAGCGACGACTACGCCCCGCAGCGCCCGTTCCGCGAGCAGGCCCGGCTCCTGCGTGCCTGGGAGAATGTCGTGCGCCGCGGCCGCGCCCGAGGCCTCGGGATCACGATGATCACCCAGCGCTCCGCGGCGCTGGCCAAGTCGGTCCTCACGCAGATCGAGACCCTCTTCGTCCTGCGCACCACGTCGCCCCAGGATCGCAAGGCGGTGCAGGCCTGGGTCGACTTCCACGGCACGGCCGGGAACGAGGTACTGGAAAGCCTGCCCACCCTGCGTGCCGGAGAGGCCTGGGCCTGGTCGCCGCACTGGCTGGGGGTGACGAAGCGGCTGCAGGTGCGGCGGCGCTGGACGTTCGACAGCGGGGCGACGCCGAAGGACCTCCGGGCCAGGCGGCGCGCTGCGACGCTCGCCGACGTCGATCTCGGCGCGATCCGGGAGCGTATGGCGGCCACGATCGAGCGGGCGAAGGCCGAGGACCCGCGCGAGCTGAAGCGGCGCGTGGCCGAGCTCGAGCTGCAGCTCGCCTCAAGGAGTACTCCGGCGCCGACCAAGGAGCATCGGGTCGAGGTGCCGGTGCTCAAGGAGGGCCAGGTCAAGCGCCTCGAGGCGGCGGCCGTCCGGGCGGAGAAGATCGCGGCCGGGCTGCAGGAGCGGGTCCACGACCTCCGAGAGGAGGCGGCGGCGCTGCGGCAGGTCCTGCGGCAGCCCATACCCGGTTTTACCCGGCCTGCCCGTGAAATCCCGAACACCGGAAGGTTACACAAGATCCGGGCAACTCCAGCCGCGCCAGCAGATAGGTTTAGGTCAGAGCGCCAGCTCGAGCGGTTGCCCGGGAAATCCCAGAACCCGGATTTACCCGGACCGATCGGCGGCGGCCTCCGGCGGATGCTCGTCGCTCTCGCCCAGCGCCCCCAAGGCCTGAGCGCCAGGCAGCTCGGCGTCCGCGCTGGCCTCTCCTCGAGGAGCGGGACCTTCTGCACCTACCTTGCTCGCGCCAGGACGTCGGGCTGGGTCGCTGGCGATCGCGGTCGCCTCACCCTGACCGAGGCCGGGCTCGCGACGTGGCTCGGCGAGCTCGGCGGTGGCGCTGCGCGGATGATCGAGACGCTCGCCTCCGCATACCCGCGGGCGCTCTCGAAGCAGGAGTTGGGCGAGGCCTCGGGGCTCTCGTCTGTCTCGGGAACGTTCTCGACCTACCTGAGCCGGCTCCGCTCGCTCGAGCTGGTCGAGGGCCGAGGCGAGCTGCGCGCGAGCGGCGAGCTGTTCGAGGGAGAACCATCGTAATGCACCACCACCAACGAGAAGGCCGCAGTTCGCGCGGCCGGAGACGAGCGCACATGGCGAAGAGAACGTCGCTGAGTAAGGCAACCCGCTTCGAAGTCTTCAAGCGCGACAAGTTCACCTGCCAGTACTGTGGCCGCACCCCGCCACAGGTCATGCTCCAGGTCGACCACATCGTCGCTGTGGCAAGGGGTGGAAGGTCTGAGATTCTCAACCTGATCACCTCGTGCGCCGAGTGCAACCTGGGCAAGGGAGCACGAGATCTGTCCAGCGCTCCGCCGTCACTGGTTGACCAGATTCAAGAGCGCCGAGAGAGAGAGGAGCAGGCCGAGGAACACAACCGCTTCCTCCTAGAGATCTACCGCAAAACGGACGAGGCCATCGACGATATCGGGCGTCGCTGGTTCAACTACTTTACCAAGCGGAAGAACCGATTCACCTTCGGTCCTGAGCGGCGTCCTTCCATCCGTACTTTTCTCAAGCATCTGACGATCGTCGACCTTCAGGAGGCCATAGAGAAGGCGCACGGCAAGATCCCCGTGGAGCGCGATTGCGATGAGCGGACGTGGAAGTACTTCTGCGGCATCTGTTGGGGAGTGATCAAGGAACGAAATGACCGACAGTCGAAGGGCTAGAAGGCAAGCCGGATGCCGAGTCGGGCTCCAGCCTTCCAGTGGTACAGCGGTGACTGGCTCAAGGATCCAGGAGTTCGGGCCCTCAGCCTCGCCGCACGCGGTCTCTGGGCGGACATGCTGAACCTCATGGACCAGTCCGAGACCCGCGGGTACTTGCGTCACCGGACAGGCGCGCCGGTATCGACGGAACAGCTGGCCAGGATGGTCGGCTCCGGGTTGCCGGAAGTGCGGCGGTGCATCGCCGAGCTCGAGCGCACCGGGGTGTTCTCTCGGGACCAAGATGGTGTCATCTTTTCCAGGCGAATGGTCCGAGACGAGCGCAAGCGCGCGCTGTGCGCTGAGGCCGGGAAAAAAGGCGGGAATCCTGTATTAATGGGCACTTACGAGCAGCTGACCATTAAGGGTGATCCAAAGGGTGCTCCCAAGCCAAACCCAACCCCTTCTTCTTCTTCTTCAGCTTCTGCTTCAAAGCCTTTACCCCCGCTCGCTTCGCTCGCTGCCCCCAAGGGGGCGGCCGACCATACCGAAAACGGCTCGCCTGCGGCTGCGGTGCTCGACGTGGAGCACACGGACGACCAGGCGGCGGTCGGCGCTGAGGCCGATCGCTCCTCGCACGCCGACGTGGGCGTGACGGAGAGGCCGAAGGTGAGGCGGCGCACCCCCCGGAGCAGCGAGAAGACGACCTGGACCCGCGTGCCACCGACCGAGACGCTCGACGTGGAGCGCCGCCGGTTCGCCGTCGAGCTCGGCCTCGACGCCGAGTGGCAGTGGGCGAAGTTCGTCGACCACGAATACCGAGCACCCGGGCACTCCGACGTGGGAGCGACCTGGCGTAACTGGTGCCGTGAGGCGGTCCGGCGCGGCGAGGCACAGGGGCCTCGGCGCGAACCCGATCCGTCACCCCCGCGAGCTGCGACGTGGCAGCTACGGGCGCAGGTGACGGAAGCCGGGCGGGACGCCTGGCACGCGGCCCGAGAAGCGCTTCGCGCGCAGCTCAAGCGCGAGGCATGGGAGATCTGGATCGCGCCGCTCGTGTACGTGGGCGACGGGGAGGGCGTGCTGTACCTGCGAGCGCCTTCGCAGTTGTTCGTCGACTGGCTCGGGGCAAACCACGCGAAGTCGTTCGGCGCGGCGTTGCCTGGCTGGCGCTGGTCGCTCGGCGTCGGCGAGGTCGAGTTCGTAGGCGTGGGCTGATGGCGAATGGCCACCTGATGCGAGTGCGGCGGCTCCTCGAGGCGGAGATCGCGGACGCGCCGCGGATGTACAACCACGCGAGCGCTGCTGCGTCCCTGGAGGCCTTCCGGGAGCTGCTGAAGGGGGTAGGCCTGTGGCCGCTGACCGAGGGTGAAGCGACCGACGCGGAGCGGCGCCGGACTGCGGGCAAGGACGGCACTTGCCGCTGACCGATGCCCAGCGTGCCGAGCTCGGGCGACTTCACGCCCGCCGCAAGGAGTTGCTCGAGCGGATGACGGCGCTGCCGCAGAGCCTCGGAGCCGCTGGGCGTGACCTGCAGCGGATCCTGGTCGAGTTCGGCGAGGTCATCGAGCGCCTCGACGAGCTCGAAGTCATCGAGCACGGCCGCGAGCTCGCGCAGAAGATGGCGCGCGACCGGGCGATGGCCGATGTCGCTGCCTTGCAACTGGACGCCGGCGAGGAGCTGCTCAAGGCGCATCTCGCTACCAGCCGCCAGATGGGGGCTCGGCTTACCGCCCGGGTCGGCAGCCGGCGCGAGGCCTCGGCGCTCATCGATCGCGGGCTGGGCCAGGTTGCCGCGTTCTCCGACGCCCGGATCCGCGCGGTCATACGGCGGACGGGGACCGTGGCGGCCGCGCTCCAGCACGAGCTCGACGTCCGGGTCTTCGGGCGGCGGGTCGACCAGCGTGCCGACGAGGTCGGGGTTGTCCTGGGTGGTGGCATCGAGCGGAAGCTCGTGGAGCGTCTGTGGGATGGGAAGGTCGGCCGCCCCGGGCAGCTCGGACAGCTGTTCCTTGCGAAGGTCGACCGCGCCGCCGTGCTCAGCGCCGGCTACGAGGAGACGGCCGCACGCCTCAAGGCCGAGGTCGACCGGCTGCTCTCGCTCGGCCACAGCGCCCGTACCGCCACCGCGGCGCTCCAGCGCGCGAGCTTCAGCCTCGAGGGGTACGCGAAGTGGGTGGACCAACTGGCGGCCGCAGGCCGTGGGGCCATCCAGGGTGACGCCGGCGCGCGCAAGGGGTTCCAGGCTCTCCTGCGGACGGCCAAGCGCTACGTCCAGCGCCGCGGCGCCACCGAAGTCGCGCTCTCGACCCGCGGGGCGAGCGCCAAGCTCGTGCGCTCGATCGAGAAGGCGGTCCTCGACCTCAGCGAGCAGGCGATCCAGAGCGCGGTCACGCGCTGGGTCGCGAAGAAGGCCAACTACGAGGCCATCACCATGATGCGCACCGTCACCAACGAGACCTACCGCGCGCAGGCACAGCTCGGGATGATCGAGCGGCCATGGATCTACGCGGTGGAGTGGCGCCTCTCGCTCAGCCACCCACGCATCGACGTCTGCAACGCGATGGCCTCGGCCGACCTCGGGCTCGGGCCAGGGCACTACTTCATCGGTCACATCCCGACGGCCCATCCGAGCTGCTTGTGTAGGATCGAGCCCGTCATCGACCAGGACTTCTTCAAGCGCGACGGCCGCCCGCTCGCCTGGACGCCGCCGTCCGACTACGGCAGGAACCTCGACGCGCTCGCCTTCCACGGTGCCTTCGCGGCCGCGGCCAACGGCGCGAAGACCCCGGCCGAGCTGCGGGACCGGATGGCGAGGGGAGGGCTCCTTGCTCAGACGCCGGCGAAGCTCGATCGGGTCTCGCCCCGGAAGGCGACGCCGGCGAACCTTTTGCGAACGCGGATCGAGGCGTCGATGAAAAGGGAAGTTCTTGGGGCGCTTTGATTGGAGGAGCTGGCGCTAGACTATTCAAGAGGGGACTTACAGTTGCCGGACGAACCGAAACTAGCCGAAGAACACAACGACGTGTTCGCGCGGGATGCAAGGCGCGACGGTCCGCTCGGCAGCGTGCAGGACCTGAAGCCAGACCCCGAGAACGCCCGTAAGCACGGCAAGCGCAACGTGGGCATGATGGTCGAGGCGCTCCAGGAGGTCGGGGCGGGCCGCAGCATCGTCATCGACGAGGACGGGGTCATCCTCGCCGGCAACGGCATCGTCCAGGCGGCGGCGGAGGCCGGCATCGAGCGCGTCCAGGTGGTCGAGGCCGACGGCAAGACCATCATCGCCGTGCGGCGGCGCGACCTGACGCCGGAGCAGAAGCGGCGGCTCGCCCTCTACGACAACCGGACCGCGGAGCTGGCGAACTGGGACGCCGAGGTGCTCCAAGCGCTGCACCAGGACGGCGCCCTTTCGGGACTGTGGACCGACGAGGAGCTGGGCGGTCTGCTCGACATCGAGCCCGACGGGGGTCCCGACGACCCCGGCCCCGAACTCGAGCGGGCCGAGGAGCTGCGCGCGAAGTGGGGAGTGGTTGCCGGCCAGGTGTGGCAGCTCGGCGAGCACCGGCTCGCCTGCGGCGACTGCCGCGACACGGCCACCGTCGATGCCGCCACCGCTGGCCGGAAGGCGTGCGCCATGTGGACGGACCCGCCGTACGGCGTCGAGTACCAGGGCGGCACGGGCCTGCGGATCGCGAACGACAACCGGGCCGAGCTGCCCGACCTGCTGCGGGGTGCCTTCGCCACCGCCGATGGGGCGCTCGAGAGCGGCTCGCCCATCTACGTCGCCCATCCGGCCGGGAGCCTGTCGCTCGTCTTCGGCCAGGCATTCCTCGACGTCGGCTGGCACTTCCACGAGACGCTGGTGTGGGTCAAGGACGCGCTGGTCCTCGGCCACTCCGACTACCACTACATGCACGAGCCCATCCTCTACGGCTGGAAGGGCACGATGCGGCGCTGGTACGCGGGCAGGAGCGAGACCTCGGTCTTCCAGATCCCGCGTCCCAGGAAGAGCGAGGACCACCCGACCATGAAGCCGGTCGAGCTGGTCGAGGCGCACCTCAGGAACAGCACCAAGGCCGGCGACCTCGTGTGGGAACCGTTCGGCGGGAGCGGGACGACCCTGGTTGCCTGCGAGCGGCTCCGGCGGCGCTCTGCCTCGAGCGAAATCGACCCGAGGTACGTCGCCGTGGCCCTCGAGCGCTGGGCCGTGATGACGGGCAAGGAGCCATCGCGTGTCGGTTGAGCTGCCGAGCGCCGAGGAGGTCCGGGGCGAGATGACCCGCGAGGGATGGTCTTGAGCGAAGGCCCGAAGAGCCCTGAAGGCGGCTGGCGCGACGACCCCCAGGCCAGGCCCGACACCATCGCGCGGCTCGAGAAGGTGATCGAGATTCTCGCCGTCCACGGGTACGTGGAGACCGCCTGCCGCCAGGCCAAGTGCTCGAAGGACACCTTCTTCGACTTCCGGTCGCGCCATGCCGACTTCGCCGAGGAAGCGGCACAGGCCGTCGAGCGGGCGAGGACGGAGTTGGAGGCGACCGGCTGGGCCTGTGCCCGCAAGGCGCTCACCGACCAGCGCTACCTGCCCGCGCTCATCTTCACGCTCAAGGCCAAGGCGGGCTGGAAGGAGAGCGCGCGGCTCGATCTCAACTCCGACGGCAAGCGGACGAAGGACCCGCGCGACATAAGCGACGAGGAGCTGGTGGCCCTGATCCAGGAGGGCCGCGAGGTGCTCGGTGACGGCCGCCTCGTGCCGAATCGTGCCGACGACGCGCGCGGGGGGGGGGAGGGCAGGGGTGACCGGGTGCCCGAGGAGACGGTGGTGCGCCGCACCGAGTTCGTCCGTCGCGCCGTCGAGCGGGGTTGGCCGGCGAGCAGGGTCCAGGCCGAGCTCGGCATCCACCCCGACACGTACCGCCGCTACCGCCGGCGGGTCCGGAAGGTGCTGCCGCTGCTGATCGAGCCGCGAGTGGTTCGGGCGGACCTCGGGCGCTGCATTCTCAAGTTCGAGACCCAGGAGGACGACATCCTCCGCCGCCTCGAGGCGGTCACGGACCCCCGGGGAGCTGCGATGCTCCTGGGTGAGCTGACCCGGGTCCGCCAGACCCGGATCGCGCTCTACAAGGAGCTCGGGCTCTTCCAGGCACCGGTGACGCGGGAGACCGTCGAGCGCGACCTGCTCGAGCGCTTGCGGAAGCTCCCCGACGCCGAGTTCGAGCTCGAGGCGGCCAGGATCGTCGAGCTCGAGGCAGACACCGCCGACCCCTCACGGTTCGTCCGGCGGCTCGAGGCGGGCCCGCCGAGCACGTAGGCCATGGCCACCGCCCCGGTGCCGGCGCCGGCGGCAGAGCCCGAGCGCCGTATCCCCCAGGAGGTCCTGCGGTGGCGCGAGCGCTGGCAGGACCCCGGTGAGCGGGCCCTCGATCTCGAGCGCTGCCGGCGGAGCCTCCTATGGTGGCAGCACCGCTGGGTCTACACCTTCGACCCGCATGGCCGGCCCAACCGGCGACGTCCGTTCCCGCGCTACCCCTACCTGGTGGATCTCTCGCGGGCTTGGGGGGCCGGTCGCGCCGGTCAGGCCCCGGGCAACATGGGGATCTGGAAGCCACGTGCCCAGGTCGTCTCCTGGTGGTCGATGAGCGTGGCCACGCAGCTCCTCAACTACTCGCTCGAGCCCATCAGCGGCTTCGTGGTGTCCATGACCGTCGACCATGCGGACGACGGGGGGGAGCAGTCGACGCACGAATCGCTGCTCGGGAAGGTGCGCTACATCTGGGAGCAGCTCGAGCCCTGGCACCGGGCGCCCCTCGAGTTCAAGCGCGGCATGGTGCGCAACCCGGTGACGGGCTCCGTCCTCAAGGCGCTGCCGGCCAAGCGCGCCGGGCGCTCCGGCCAGTGGGACTTCGCCTTCCTCGACGAGATGGGGCACGTCGAGAAGTCCGAGCTGGTGATGGCGGCCGCCTCACAGGCCTGTCCCAACGGACAGATCTGGACCGGGACCCCGAACGGCATGCAGGGCGCGCTCTGGGTGCTCTACCAGGAGAAGCGACCCGACATGCAGCGGTTCTTCCTGGACTGGTGGCAGATCCCGGACCGGCGGCGGTGTCGGACCTGCGCGTCCGCCGAGCTCCTCGAGGAGAGCGTCGAGTGGAAGGGTCTTGAGGTGGGCGTGCGGCACCTACGCGACGACTGCGCGCCGACGGACGGCCTCTGGCGCGACCAGGTCCAGGACCGGTGGCGGTCGCCTTGGTTCGACAAGGCGTGCGCCAACCTGCCGAAGGTGCTGGTCTCCCAGGAGCTCGAGCGCGACTTCACCCGCTCCGCGGTCGGCCGCGTCTACGGGGACTTCCGCCGCGCGACCATGTTCCGGCTCGTGAAGCTCGACCGGCAGGCGAAGCACTTCATCTGGCGCGATTTCGGCGTGGGCGATGCGAGCGCCATCCTCTGGGTCCAGGTCCTGGGGGAGCAGGTCCAGATCCTCGAGGTCTACGAGAACAGCGGCGTGTCCGCGGAGCACTACTGCCTCTACGTCGCCTGGTGCCGGGGCGAGATGCAGGACGAGAACGGGAAGCTCTGGATCGGCGAGAAGCTGGCGGCGGAGTTCCGGCGCGCCTGGGGCGAGCCCGGCCGCTACCGAGGCCTCCGCTTCACCGAGGTGGGCGACCCCTCGGGCCGCAACCGCGACGCGATGCTCCAGGGCTGGTTCAAGTACCTGCGCCGCGGCGCCGAGCTGGAGCGAAGCGTCGCCGGCGGCGGGACGGAGACGGTGGTGGTCGGCAAGAGCTACGTCAAGCCGGCCCCGGACGTGAGCATGGACGACCGGATCCTGACGCTCCAGTGGGTGGTCGAGCGCGGCAAGCTGGTGGTGAACAGCGGGACCCACCTGGTGGAGGGCCAAGAGGTGCCGCTCGCGGAGCGTCTGGCGATCTGCCTCGAGAACTACCGCTGGCCGACGAACGAGAGTGGGGCGGTGGTGGCGGCGACGAAGCCGCGACCGGTGCACGACGAGTTCTCGCACTCGACCACCGCGCTCGAGTTCGGGGTGACGTTCCTGTTCGGGGTGCGGCGGTTCCAGGCGGTGGCGATATCCTAGCGGCTGTCGTTTTTCTGCTCGCACGTGGTCGCATTCGAATCCGAATTCTCGCACAGCGCGAACGTCTCGCTCTGCAAATCGTAGCGCCAGCAGAAGGTCAGGGCGCAGGGCTTGAACCCATTGTGATAGCGGATCGTGCCCGAGATGTAGAGGGTATAGAGGCCGATCCGAGCTCCGGAAAGAAAGCTGTCGAGACGACCCGGAAGTAGCTCAACCGCGAAACGGGCGCTGTCACCGGCCGCCAGCGGCCTGTGGTGGCGGGGAATGCCGGTGGAGACGGGATAGGGAGGGTTCTCCCGAGGAACCCCTTTGTCATCACCAAGCTGATACATGGCAGCCAATGATTCAACCACGATGCGGCTGGCAGTGGCATGTCCAGCGTTCTGCAACCCGACCTCAACTGTAGGCTTCTTGGCCGGTGGTGCGCTGTCTGGTGGAATGGCGAAGCCGCCGACGCTCACCGCAGCGAGCTCGGCGCGCTGGCTTGTCTCCAGGGTCTGCATCGCGACGCTCAGAGACCGCTCGGCCGCGGAAAGCGCCCTCCGTGTCAGGCACGCCTGCCACAGCGTAGCAGCTGTGTATACAGCGAGGAGGGCAAGCGTGCCGATCGACACGTAGAGCTTCAAGCGCTCTCTGGCCGTCCCGCACTCCACATGGACCTGCCTGGCTAGCGTCGCGAGCCATCGAAGCCCATCGAACGGATCGGGTGGTTCTTCCTCAACGTCTGGCATGGGCCGTTTCCCGGCATGATAGCTCAGGCTCGGTCGCGCTTGTGCTCGCTTTCAGCGTAAACTGTTTGCATCGGACGAGCGCCGGAGGCCCGTTGGCCGAGCAGGCGCTGGAACTGAAGGACGAGAAGTTCATCGGCATCGTCGCCGACAGCGGCGACGCCAAGAAGCGCTTCTGGGTCGAGCAGACCTACGAGGGCTACGACAAGAACGTTGCCTGGTGGGACCTCCTGGACGAGCTCTGGGAGGGCGGCAAGACCTTCCAGGAAGGCCGCCACCTCGTCCCGCATCGCATCGAGATCGGCGACGACGGGAAGACCACGCAGCGCTACGACCGGCGGCTGGAGCAGAGCTACGAGCCGTACCCGCTCGTGTCCGGCCTCATCGAGCCACTCACGGACTTCGTGGCCGCGCATCCACCGACCGCGGCCGAGCTGCCCCAGGACCTCGCCGATGTCGGTGACGTCGTCGAGGCTGCCGACCCCGGTCGCTCGCAGGACCTGACCGAGCAGTCGCTCGACTTCTCCGAGGGGCTTCTGCGCTACGGCATCTACTACCGCGCCGTCGACACCGAGCTGACCCTCGCGAACCTGCTGCAGCTGGCGCGGCAGGCCGGCCTCGAGGAGCCGACCCTGGACCGGGACGGCAACCTGGTCGTGCCCGAGAGCCTGCGGCGCGAGCTCGGTGACCGAGGGCTCCCGTACAGCTACCTCATCCACCCCTCGTGCGTCCGCTGGGGCCGGCATGATCGGGCGGGGGCGCTCATCGAGGTCATCGTCACGGAGGAGCGGGACCGGGGCGCAACGCTCCAGTCCGGCCAGGCGGGGCGCGAGCTCGTGTACTGGCACCGCTCCACCACCGAGTGGGGGCTCTACCGGATCGACGAGGACGAAAAGGAAGACGTCGGGAGCCCGAACCGCCGCAAGCTCGTCCAGCTCGACGGCGGCACGTTCCCGAAGCCTCGCCCCGTGCCGGTGTACATCGGGCGCCTGCGGAAGACGCGCTCGCCCTGGCGCGGCCGCAGCTACGTCGAGGTCTGGGCGCTGCTCGAGCTGGCGGCCTACAACGTCGCGTCCTCGCTCACGTTCGCGCTCATCGATCAGGCCGCCACCCAGGTGTTCGCCCGGGCGGACCTGGGCCACCTCGACGACGACGAGCTGAAGAAGGCGGTCGCGCGGCTCGAGGACACGCTCGGCAAGCCGGGGATGATCCTCGACACGGTCACCGAGGTCGGCACCATCGACAAGAACTTCGCCAACGCGGCGCTGATGAAGGACCTGATCGATGACTTCCAGCGCTGGGCCTTCCACCAGACCGGGTTCCGCAGCAGGGCGATGGACAGCGCGGCCCCGGAGAGCGGGGTCGCGCAGATCACGCAGTTCCAGCTCGTCAATGCCACCCTCGCTCGGGTCGGTGGCGTGCTCGGGAAGTCCGAGGTCTTCGCGCTGCGGGAGTTCGCGCGGCTCCTCGGCAAGGACCCGGCCAAGGTTCAGCGGAACGCGCGCCAGTACCCCAAGCGCTACGACACGAGGTCCGTCTCCGACCTGGTGATCATGCGCAAGGAACTGGACGGGCTGACCGCCCCCGAGGTCCTCAACGAGATGGTGGTGGAGATCCTGCGGAAGGGCTGGGGCGACCTGCCCCAGGAGCAGCTCGACAAGCTGGTGGAGTCCGCCAGGGTCTGGAAGCCCAGCGAAAGCGCGTTCGGGGCCGTGGAACGCTTCGGCCAGGAGGCGGCGGGAGGCGGCCCAGGAGGACTTCCGGCTGGCGACCGGGACGCTGACGAGGAGGACAACGGCGAGGGGCTGCCAGATTCCGGTGAGGAGCCCGCCGCGTGAGCGTCGCCTTCTTCAGCACTCGGCCGCGCGCGCCCATCGCGCGAGAGCCGGTGCTCGCGTTCTCGGTCGACCCGGCGACGCTGGATATCGTTCCGACGCGACGTAGGCAACCGGCGACCGCGACCAGCGGGGCGTCCGCTGCCACTACCGAGACGCCGGCGCCGGCGATCGCTGGAACGTCGAGGCGCCGGAGGCTCTCGGAGCGGGCGCAACCGGCGTAGGCGGATCGACTAGCGCCTCGAGCCGGACGCCCAGGGCGCGGGCGAGCGCTACCAGCTTCGAACATCGGATGTCGCCGGCGAAACCTCCCTCGACCTTGGCGATGTAGCCCTCGGAGCAGTGGACGCCCAGCGAGCGCATCCGCTCGGCGACCTCCCAGCGCTTCAGCTTGGCTCGCTCTCGGGCGATCCGCACGCGTTGGCCGCTGAGCACGCACCCATTTTAGGCGGGAGAAATATCCTATCCGCAAGAGGCATTCCGAATTAGTGTACGCAATCCTCTTGCGGCGCCGGGCTTGGATCCCGCACGCTGTTCCCATGGCCGAAAAGCCTGGCGTTTCGCCGGAGGGTTCGTCCCATGAGGACCCGCCTGCCGAGCCCGACGCCGATGCGGTGAAGCGCGCCGAAGAGGTTGCGGTTCAAGCCGAGGCCCGCTATCGCAAGCGCTGGAGCGATGCGTTCGGGAGGCTCCGCAAGGAGTTCCCGGACCTCCCCGAGACCGTGAAAGACGAGCGGTCCCTGGCCGAGCACCTGAAGCAGCGCCTCGCGAAGCCCACCCCGGAAGAACCCGAGCCCGAGTCGGACGACGAGCACCCCGAGGAACCATCCCGTAAGCCCCGCACCATCGGATTCGACCGCCACAAGGCCGAGCTCGCCCGCGCCCGGAAGGAAGCCGCTTCCGAGGCCTCGGGCCCGCTCAAGACGGAGCTCGACAAGCTCCGCGCCGAGACCGCTGAGCTGCACAAGAAGCTCCGGCGTGGCGTCGTCTACTCCGAGGTGCGCCGCCTCTGCGAGGACCCCGAGGTCGACCTCGTCCCCGACGGCGTCCTGCGCTACCTCGACGCACCCGATGCGGACGATCCGTTCGAGCTGCGACCCGGAGAGAAGCCGGGCTCGCTCCTCGTCTGGAACCGCAAGGACGACGAGGAAGCGACGGACGCCAAGGGCCAGCGCCTCGACGCGATCGCGTACTTGGCGGGGCTGACGAAGCGGTCCGGCCTCGAGTACCTGAAGCGCACGCGTCTGTCCGGAGGCACGGGCGGCGGGAACGGCGCCAGCGCGGCGACGAATCCCTCCGCGGCCGTACCCAAGAAGCGGACGAACGACCCCTGGGAGATGGAACCCGAGGAGGCCGTCGCCCGCGGCTGGGCCGAGGACGACGCGCGCAAGCAGAGGGCTCGAGCCTAGCTGCCGAAGCAGCCTCACGCAACGACTCGTCGGACGAGCCGTCGTGAGGCACCATGGGAACGCTGCTCACCGAGCTGAGGAAGCTCACGCTCGGGACCAAGGAAGTCGGGCTCTTCAAGCACATCTTCAAGGAGGATCCCCTCCTCGGCGCCCTGCCGACGAAGCGGATCTCGTCCGACCCGTACTACTACCAGCGCGAGAAGACGCGGCCCCCGGTCGGGCCCGTCGGCAGCGAGGGCGAGTTCATCGAGGGCACGCCCGAGTTCGACGAGCTCTCGGTGAAGCTGAAGCGCTTCGGCGGCCAGGTTCCCTACGACGACCTGGACATCAACGCGACCGCCGACGGCGACCCGCGCAGCTCCATCACCGAGCAGCTCGCCATGGCCACGATCGAGGAGGTCTCGCGGCTCCTGATCTACGGCGACGAGTCGACGAACGCCCTGCACTGGAACGGCCTGCGCAAGCTCTCCACGCTGATCCCGGCCACGCAGAAGTACCAGATCGCCGACGCGACCACCAACGTGCTGGCGCTGAGGGACTTCTGGAAGGCCGAGACCCTGCTCCGGGCCGGGAAGGCGGGGGCCTTCTACATGGGGCCGACCGCCTTCATCCCCACCATCAAGGACAAGCTCGGCACGAACACGGCCGCGGCCGAGAAGATGCTACCCAACTTCGGGCGGCCCGTCCTGCACATCGGTCCCTACCCCTACTTCCCGAACGACCACCTGCTGATCACCGAGAACGGCACGGACTCGGCCGCCGGGACTTTCGGGTCGATCTACCTGGTCGGCGCCGGCCCGCAGGCCTTCATGGCCGTCATCCCGAACAGCGGGGACAAGGCAGCGCGCGTCCAGACCATCGGCCCGCGGGAGAAGAAGGGCGGCTCCATCGTCCGCGCCGAGATCCAGATGGGCTTCGCGCTCCACTCCGCCTACGGCATGGTGCGCATGACGGGCATCGACCCGGCCAAGTAACCGCCGAGCTGGCAGGCTGGCAGGAAAGGAGAACTGAGAAATGGCGTTCGCATACGTGGGAACAGGCGGCATCGTCCTCGAGGGCGGCCAGAGCTTCATCGTCACCGCCAAGGCCGGCGTCTCGGGCGAGTGCGGAACGGTACTCGCCGTCGACGGCTCCAACGACGTCGTCCTGGCGCTGGCCACCGTCGGCACCGCGCTCAAGGGGTCCTTCGTCGCGCTGCATCCGTTCGCGGCCGGGGCGAAGGTCCGGGTCTCGCGCACCCCGGTGATCCAGGGCATCGTCTCGGGCGCGACCCCGGGGGCACCGATCTACGTCGCGGAGGGTACCGACTCCGGCAAGCTCACGGTGATCCAGCCCTCGACGATCGGGGACGTGAAGAGCGCGGTCGGCATGACGCCGGCCGCCGACGTCGTCGCCTTCAACTGCCCGAACCCCGACCAGCAGGTCGTCGCGTAACCCAGTCACGGCGCGGGCTCGGTCACGACCGGGCCCGCGCCCCCGTAGAGAGGTGGTCAGGTGGCGTTCAGCTACACGCCGGAGCTGCGAGACCCGGTCTCCCGGGTCCGCGGCCTCCTCGAGGACAAGACCGAGGACCGCGCGCACTGGTCCGATGAGGACATCCGGCTCGCGCTCGCGGAGACCGAGTGGAAGTCCTTCGTCTGGCTGCACTACGACACCACGGCCGACGCCGCCGCCACCTCGGCGAAGGTCGAAATCCGCATCGGAACCACCACCTATGAGCTGGTCCTCACGGTAACCACCGGGCCCAATGCCGGCACCGTGACGTTCGACCTGTCGAGGGATGCACGCTACGACCTCATCCACGAGTTGGTAGACGGGATCAACGCGCTCACGCCCACGTGGGTGGTGGGGCTCGACTCCGGGGAGCGGGTCGTCTGGCTGCCGCGGCCGCTCTCGGGCTGGCCCGGGACCTGGGCGTCATCGGCGGAGTACCGCGACGCGCTCGAGCGCAAATCGATGGACATGGCTTTGACGCCTGGAGCTCTCGAGGCCCTGGGCGTGCCGAACAAGCGCCGCCTCAGCCTCTACCAGCCGAAGGCGGCCTCTCGGCGCCTCCTGCGCCAGGCGCTGTCGAGCCTGGACCACGTCGACAGCATCACCGCCGGCGACGTGTCGCTCTCGAGGACCAACCTCCAGGACCGGCTGCGGCTGCTGAACGTCCCGGTGGCCGCGGGGGTGGCGCTGTGAACCAGAAGGCCAAGTTGAATCGCTCGGCGGCGGGCGGCGGAGCTAACCATGGGCTCGTCCGACACGCGGCTCGCCGTCCGAGCGAGGTTCCCCCTCGAGGAGGTCCTCGCCGATGACCGAGCTCGACCTCCACGAGAAGACCACGCTGGTCATCACCAGGACCTCCATGGTCTCGGTCGATGGCGGCGCCCAGGTCGAGGGCACCCCGAAGGCCATCGTCACCTGTCCAGCGGCCGTCGAGGACAACACCAGCGCCCTCAAGCGCACGCGCAGTGGCACGCGGATCACCCGCGGGGTGAAGGTCTACACGCGCAACTTGGCGGTCGTGCTTCCCGGTGATCGCGCCACCTTCTCCGCGTTCGGCCAGACCAACCTGGCCCTCCTGGTCGATTCGGCCAAGCGCTACGACGTGCCGGGCTACCGCGGCCAGCAGATCCAGCTGGTCGACGAGCTGCGGGAGTAGCTGGCTATGGCGACCATCGTCATCAACAACCGGCAGGAGTGGGAGCAGTTCTCCCGACGCAGCCAGAGCATCTACCGCCAGCACCTGGTGCAGGGCATGACCAAGGCCGCGGACGAGATCGTCCAGGCCGCGCGCTCGGAACAGTACACCACCGGGACCTACCGAGACCGTACCGGGAACCTCCGCAACTCCACGGGCGTGGACACCGTCATCCGCGCCTCCGGAGGACCGCTTAGCCTCGCCGAGGGGCAGGCGCTGGTGCATGAGACCCCAGCCTCCATCCTCATCGTGCTGCCAATCGGCATGGAGTACGCCACGCACGTCGCCGCCCGCGGGCCCTGGCCGGAGAACGTCGTCGAGGGACCGGCCCCCAAGATCATCGACCGGAACTTCCTCGAGTCCATGGACGCCGCGGTGCGCCGCATGGAGGCCGGCGCATGAGGGAGTTCCGCCGCGCCCTCGTCGCCCGGATCGTCGGCGACACCCGCGTCTCCACGGTCGGCGCCGGCTCCACCACCACCGTCGTCCAGCTCGGCGCGGGCCAGGCCGCCTCCTGGGCCGTCGCGGACATCGCCTACCTGGGCACCGACGTCCGGTCCATCACCGTCGTGGACACGGTGCTCGACAAGGTCACCGTCGAGCCGGCCCTCAGCGCGGCGCCGGCGTCTGGCACGCAGCTCAAGGGCGGCTCCCGCGAGTGGCTCCGCTACGAGAGTGCCGCCAAGCCCGGTATCTACGAGTGGGGCTGGGAGCCCTCCCCGGTCGACTCCCTGCGCACCGCCGCCGGCGAGGGCCGGGTGGTGGTCATGTTCGGCCACGCGCCGGCCAGCCGTGAGATGTTCCGGCGCCAGCGCGACGAGCTCGAGCTGCAGCTCTTCGGCCGCAACGTCGAGTTCCTCGAGGGAGCGGTCCAGGCGCTCGAGCGCCTGCTCCACGGGCAGCGTACGGGCCTCGTCGTTACGGCCCACGACGTGTGGGACCTCTCGGTCGAGAGCACGCCCGCGTTCCGAATCGACGAGAAGCTGCGCTCGGCGATCGTCCTGGTGCGCGGCGCGATCGCGCGGAAGGTAGCCTGATGGCGACCATCCCGACCCGCCTCATCACCGCGATCGAGGCCCTCAAGACCCAGCTCGAGACCGACATCGCCGGCAGCTCCGTGCACGTCCTGCTGCGCGACGACGACCCGGTCAAGCTCCTCGAGCCGAGCGTCTGGCCCACCACCAGTCGGACGCTCATCGCCCTCTTGGTCGGCGGCGAGCTGGCCATGGTCGACGAGGATTCCCGCGCGCGCGGGACCCAGCAGCGCTACCACCGCGCCGCCCTCGAGCTGCGCGGCTACGTCTTCGACCCGGTCCTCACCAATGCCTGGAAGACGTTCCTGAACACGCGCCGGTCGGTGCTGAACGCTATCGAGACCGTCCGGCAGACCTACGAGTTCGGTTCCAACGGCTGGTCGGTCGACTGGCAGCCTGCGGCCAAGGGCCTTGCCGAGGTCCCAGCTCCCTACGCCGGCTTCACGGTCCCCTTCGAAGTGCAGATCCACGAGTAGGAGGTCACGTCCATGCCCCTCAAGAAGTATTTCGAGCACCAGCGGGACAACTTCTCGCTCGGGTCGCAGCTCTCCATCTACGTCGTGCAGGAGACGAGCAAGAACACGCTCGAGGAGCCGGCCGCCGCGGACCTGATCCTCGCCGCCGCCGACGTGCAGCCGAACCAGCAGGCCGAGCGCGTCACCTCGGACGCGAGGACCTCCGGCACCCGCTCGCCGGCGAAGACGTTCCTCGGGCGCCTGAACCACGGCGAGACGCCCCTCGAGTTCGAGCTCCGGCCGCCGGGCCAGATGACGGGCACCGACGTCCCCGTAGGGGCCAAGGTCCTCAAGGCGCTCACCGGCAAGCAGGTGATCGCGAACGGGCAGGCCAAGGTCAACATCAACGCGGTCAACGCGCACTCGCGCGCCTACACCGAGATCGACATCACGGATGCGATCGCCGACTGGGCGGTCGGGATGGGCGCCCGCTTCGTCTCGCTCAACAGCGGCAAGTCCAACCAGGCCGACGGACAGCTCTGCCTGGTGACGGTGGCCACGGACATCGGCGGCGGCAGCGTGCGGCTCCGGCTCGAGCCGGGCCTGGTCGCTCGGCCCATCGTCACGGGCACCAAGGACCAGATCCAGGGCGTCAACTGCTGGTACCCGGACGACACGGTCGACTGGAATACGACGTGGACCATGTACGTCCTCGACGGCTTCGACGCGGCCTTCCTCGTCGGCTCGTCCATCGGCAAGAAGCAGCTGACCATCGATGCCAAGTCGCTGCTGAAGCTGCAGGGCACCGTCGGCTTCCGGGAGGCGGTCCGGTGCTCGGAGGACCAGATCGCCGGGAACGGCTCCACGGACACCCTGGCCACCACCGACACCACGCTCAAGGTCGGCGACGCCCGCAAGTTCGACGTCGGCGCTCGGATCAACCTCCTGCAGTACACCGTTTCCTCGGGCGCCCTGGTGGGCACCGAGACCAAGGCGATCGTCACAGCCCGCAACGTGGTTGCCAACACCATCACGGTCACCCGGGGGGCAAGCCCTCGCACCGCGACCGATCTCACCATCGCCACATCGACCCAGGAGGTCGTCGAGACCTACAACACCACCACCACGAACAAGCTCAAGCTGGCGATCGACAACCGGCCCGCGATCGTCGTCAGCCTGACCGCCGGCGCCACGACCACGGCGGCCACCATCGTTACCGACATCAACAACGCGCTGCGGGACAGCGAGCACTACGGCCAGGCGCCGGACGTGCCCTATGGCGGTTTCGACTGGAGCGCCGTCGCTTCGGTCGTCGCCACCAAGGTGCGGCTGACCTCGAAGGCGTTCGGCTCGCAGTCGCGCATCCAGGTCCTCGACGAGGGCACCTCGGCCTCGGCGCACGCCGTCATCTTCACCGGCACCTTCGACATCAAGGCGGTCGACGAGATCCAGATTGCGCCCTGGTCGCCCGGAGGCTCCGTCTCGCTCGATCCCATCCACGGCAAGGACGGCTGGTCCTCGCTCGACGGCAACATCCTCAAGGAGGTCTCGACCGCCGTCAACTTCTCGAACGAGGAGGAGTGGCTCGAGGACGTGCGCAACCGCACCGACCTCCCGGAGGGTTTCATCCCCGGGCTGCGCCGCGCGCTCGACACGACGGTGCAGCTGCCCGCCTACGGATGGACAGGCCGGCTCCAGTACATGGCCCGGCAGGACGAGGTCGGCTTCTTCCACACCCAGGTCGGGAAGGCGGAGGGCAAGAGCTTCGCCATCATCGAGCCGCGCGTGAAGGCGAACCTGCCGACCGTCGAGGGGGAGAACCGGCGTACGAAGAGCGTCGGATTCGCGCCGGAGGAGGACACGGCGAAGGGCCTCAAGGAGATCTACATCATCCAGGGATAGATAACTCTCGGGGCCGGCGGCCCGCTCACCCACCACAGCGTGGTACGGGGCTCGACCTCCTGACGAGCGGGGCGCGCTCGCCGGCTCCACTTCACGCCAGGAGGTGGAGGCGATGGTCTTCAATCTGGCGCCCCGGTGGGCGCCGTTCGAGAAGGACAACGAGCGTCTCTCGGGCTTCGAGATCCAGTGGAAGCCGACCACGCGCGCGCAGTTGAACCAGGCGGCGCGCATGACGGACGCCTCCGACGCCGGCGACGCCCTGCTACGGGACACGGTCACGAGCTGGCGAGGCCTGACGCCAGAGGTCATCCGCGCGCTGGTGGACGACGATGAGCTCGTGGGCGACGCCCAGGTCGAGGCGATGCGGGCCGAGCTGTCGACGAAAGGCCTGACCGAGTACCCGTACACCAAGGAGCGCCTGGTCGAGCTGCTCGACACCGCCCCCCGTTTCCTACGCCGACTCAACGACTTCGTGAACCGGGCCAACCCCTACATCCGTTCGGGGGCCGAGCTGCGAAAAAACGCCTCGGCCTCTGGATCCAGCACTGGCGCATCCGCGGCGGGGAGCTAGATCCGGAGGCCTTCGGCCAGTACTGGGACCAATGCCAGCCACATCCGCCATGCACGAGAGAGGAGCCGAGGCTCGACGCCATCGCCAGACGCGCGGTCGAGATCTACGAGCGCAGGCACTTCACCGACCTGGTGCGAGTCGAGGTGTGGCCGGAGCAGCGGACCATCAAGCGGGACGCCGGATGGGTGAGCGAGCCAGTCACATGCCGGCGCTGGTACCTGGACACGGCGGCCGCTCGCGAGCTGCTCGCCATCTTATTGGTACCGGCGGTCGCGCAGCCGGAGACGCTCGATTACCTCGAGGTGCTCCTGGCCGCGGACCACTACGACGCGATCCACGACCTGCCGGAGGACCTGGTCAAGCTCGCCGACCCGGACGAGCCCTTCCGCGAGCTCGCCGCGCTCGGGATCGAGGGGTGACCCGTGCCCGCTGAGCTGAGGCACGTCTGGCGCATCGAGGTCGACCCCGCAATCCGGGACCAGGGCCGGTTCAACCGGGCCGTCTCTGGTGGGTACGACGCGATCGGGCGTGTCGAGGGCAAGGCCCGCTCCGCGTTCGCCTCGATCGGGAACGTGGCCAAGGCAGCTGCAGGGCTCGCCGGCATCGGATCGATCGGGCTCGCCCTCGCCAAGGCTGCCAGGGACGCAACCGCCTTCGACGCCCAGTTCACGAACGTCGTCACGCTCTTCGGAGACGCCAAGTCCGCGGCCGCGCAGTTCGGCGAGCCGCTCGAGAGCGTCCGCGACCGGTTGAAGGACATGTCGGGGGCGCTTGGCTCCGCCACGGACCTCACGCGCTCCCTCTACCAGACGATCTCCTCCGGCATCCCGGCGGCCAAGGCCTTCGATGTGGTCACCGCCGGCGCCGAGCTCGCCGCGGCCGGCATGGCGGATGCCGAGCTGTCCACGAGTCTGCTCACCACGGTGCTCAACGCCTTCCCGGGCGTCGCCGGCGGCGCCGCGGGTGCGGCGGACCTGCTCTTCAACACCGTGAAGCTCGGCAAGGTCGAGGTTGCGGACCTGGCCCAGGGCTTCGGGAACATCCTGCCGGCGGCGCAGCTCGTCGGCGTGCGCCTCGAGGAAGCGGCCGCCGGCGTCGCGGCGCTGTCGCTGACCCAGCCGGCCGCGATCGCCATGACGAACCTGCAGAACGCGTTCACCTCCATCGCTAAGGAGGCGGACGACTTCAAGAAGGCCGGGATCGACATCATCCAGATCCTCAGGGAGGACGGTCTCGCCGGGGCTCTCAAGGTCCTGCGCGAGCGGTTCGGTGATGACCCGCTGAGCCTGCGCAACATCATCAAGGACCAGCAGGCGATCGCGGGCATCGTCCCGCTCATCACCACCCAGTACAGGGCCTTCACGGACGCGCTGGAAAGCAACAAGAGCGCCGCCGGCGCTGCACACCAGGCCTACCTGCTCCAGGCCCAGAGCCTCTCCGGGCTCTGGAAGGAGCTGAAGGAGCGGGTCAACGTCGCTTTCGTCGATTTCGGCGAGGTCCTCCTGCGAGAGGTCGCTCCAGGAATCCAGAGCCTCACCGAGAGCCTGCGGACCGGCATCGAGTCCGGCCAGGTACGCGACTTCGCCCAGGCGCTCGTCGACGCCGCGCGCGCCGCGGGCGAGTCCTTCGGGCAGATCAGCGCCGTGGTGGACGACTTCACCCAGACCATCCGGATGGTTGGGGACGACGCCTCGATCACTTTCGGCGAGGTGGTCGTCGGCGCCATCCAGTCGGCGGGCGCCACGTTCAACTGGCTCTCGGTGCGGGCCCAGCAGGCGTTCAACCTCATACTCGCGGCCGCGACCGCGACCGGCAGCGCCATATACCAGGCCATCACCTTCTGGTTCCAGAAGGCCGTCGACGTCGTGGCCACGTTGACGGGCGGATTGCTCGAGCGGACCGGCCGCGTGTTCGACCAGTTCGGCGAGCGCTTCGGCGTCGATCTGCTCACGGATCTGGGAGCCGGCCTCCAGCAGGCAGCTCAGCAGGCCGAGCAGAGCATTCGCGGCGTCGCTGAGGCGATCCGCGGCCCCGGGCAGGACCTCGCCGACATCGCGGAAGCGGCTAACGAGAAGATCGTGCTCCTCGAGGGGCGGCTCGTCAACCTGGCGGACGCCGCGGGCCCCGCCGGCATCGCGATCAAGGCAGCCGCGGTACAAATCGAGGTGAGCGCCAGTGCGGCCGGTGAGACCGGTGAGCGTCTGAAGGTTCTCGGCGACGAGCTGAAGCGCCTGAGGGAGCAGGGCAAGGCCGGGACGCCCCAGTACAAGGCGGTCGCCGACGCGATCGAGGAGATCGGCCGTGAGAGCCGGCGTTCCGCGCCTGGCGTCGGCGCCCTCGGCAAGGAGATCGCCCAGATCCGCGACGAGCTGCTCAAGGCCGCCGGGTTCATCTCCACCGCCGACCTCAACACCAAGCTCGCAGGATTCTCCAGCGCTTTTGCGACCCTAAAGGCACAGGGTGGCGCCACCGGGCCCGTCATCCTCAAGCTCTCGAACAACCTCGTCGAGTTCATCAAGGACGCGAAGGCCGGAGGCATTGCGGTGGACCGCTTCCTCACGCCGTCGCTCCGCCGGCTTCTCGCTGTGGGCAGGGAGCTGACCGAGCAAGAACAGATCGGATCGTGGCTCGACCAGAAAGCGGGTGAGGCTCAGGCTCGGGTGGATTTGCAAAACGAGCAGATGCACGCCATCGGGAAGGAGATGGACGAGGCGGATGAGCGCGACCGCGAGCGCGCCAGGCGCGCGCGCAACGAGCGAATCCAGCTCTTCGAGGATGAGATGCACCGTCGAGCGCAGCTCCTCGACGCGGGGATCGACTACGCCGGCTCAAGAATCCGCGAACTGGGCGATGCCATCACATCGGGCCAAGGGATCGGGTCCGCGATCGGCGGTGCGTTCGAGGGTCTGTTGGGCGGCGCGCAGGCAGCGCAGGCGGCGCGTGGACCGGGAGCGTCATTCCTTGACGGGCTGAAGGACGTCGCCAAGAGCGAGGAGTTCCAGAAGGCCGGCCTGGAAATGCTCGCGCAGGTCGGCGCCGGTCTGCAGGCCGCGCAAGGCGCGCTGAAACAGACCCTCGGCGGCGTGATGGTCGGCGCCTCCACATTCATCCAAAACTACAAGGAGACCGGAGATTGGAAGCAGGCCGGCTTTGCCGCCATCGGTGCGGTCGGAGAGGGCATCGCCAAGGGGGCGTACGGCGTCAAGGCGGCGATCGGCGGGGCGATGTCGGGAGCTGCCAAGGGCTTCGTGGTCGCCGGCCCGGTGGGTGCCGTCGCGGGAGCGATCATCGGCGGAATCGCCGGGGCATTCAACAAAAAGCCTGCCTGGCTGAAGGTGAGCGAGGAAGTCCAGAGGAACCTCGGGGTCTCGCTCTCCGAAGGGGCCGCAAAGGCCATCATCGAGCTGAAGCAGGTGGTCGGGCCGCAGACGCGCGCGGTCCGCGAGACCCTCGGGCTCGACATCATCCTCCAAGAGGCGACGGTCGGCGCCGACAACATCGACAAGTTCTCCAACGAGTTCCTGAAGCTCGGACGGATGGCCCAGCAGGGCGGCCGCCTCGGCGAGGAGGCCCTCAAGCACTTCGGGGCCAGCTTCGGTCTCCTGGTGGGCAAGATGCGAGAGGCCGGGCTCTCCGGGTCCAAGGCCTTCGGGGACATCGTGGCGGCCGCCAAGGTGAACGGAGCGCGGCTCCCGGAGGTGACCGAGTTCCTGAAGGGCGCGGTCACCGAGGCCGCGGCCGGGCTCAACATCCTGTTTCAGAACGCCGGACGCGGTGGCGCCGAGGCCTTCGAGCGGCTGGGCACCATCAGCGCCGACGTGTTCGCCGCCATGAAGACCCTCCCGGGCGGGGCGCGCGAGGCGATCGAAGCCCTCGGCCCTGGGCTCGACCGCATCGTCGCCAAGTCGAAGGAGCTCGGGCTCGCCCTCCCGGAGGGGATCGCGGGCATCCTCGGTGAGCGGGCCTTCCTGGAGAAGAACGCCGACCTGTTCGCCACCGTCGAGGGCCTGACCCGCGTCACCAAGGGCCTGGGCGAGGCCGGCTTCTTCACCGCCCAGGGCTTCCAGGCCGTCAACAAGTCGGCCGTCGACACGTTCAACCAGCTGGTGAGCGCCGGCCGCAGCCAGGAGATGGCGCTCACCGATCTGCAGCCGGTCCTGCAGGAGATCGTCAATGAGCATGTGCGCAACGGCAAGGCCATCGACGCCGGCACCCAGAGCCTGATCCAGCAGGCGAGCGAGATGGGGATCATCTCGCTCAAGGGCACCGACCTGGCCTCGACCTTCGAGCGGGTCGGGGACCGGATCATCGGTGCCATCGGGGCCGCACTCGGTAAGAGCGGCGCCGTGTCGAAGTTCATGAGCGAGTCCGCCAACGAGGCCGCCATGGCGGGCCAGAAGATCGGCTCCTCGTTTTCCACGGCTGCTGGCGTCGCGACCCAGTCGTTCCGGGCCGCCAAAAACCTCATCAGCGACGCCGCGGCCGCAGCCGAGGGGTCGGTCGTGCGCATCCAGGGCGCCTTCGAGCGCGCGCGCTTCTGGGGAGAGGACATCCGCCAGCGCCTGGCCGAGCGTGAGGCTGCAGGCGTCGCCGCCGCGGCCGCCCCGGCTCTGCCGCCAGCGGGGACCCCCGTGCCGGCCCCGGGGGTCGGCGCCGGTCACTGGGAGACGCTCCCCGCCGGCAGCCGCAACGAGCGCGGCGGTGTCCGCCGCCAGCCTGAGCGCCGGTGGGTCCCCGGGTTCGCAACCGGCATCGACTTCGTGCCCTACGACATGCACGCCGTCATCCACAAGGGCGAGCGCGTCGTGCCGGCCAAGCAGAACCGCGCCGGGAGCTTCGGCGGCGAGCCCATGCAGCTGATCGTCCAGATCGTGGCAGAGACCGGCGAGGTCCTCCGGGAGATCGTCGTCGACACCGTCAACCGCGAGAGCCGGCGGCGCCGCATCACCATCCCCAAGCTCGCGGTGGTGGCGAGGTAGCGGTCATGGGCTTCCTCGACGTCGAGACAGCGGCTGGCGGCTCGAGCGACTTCTGCTCGATCCCGGCCACGGATGCCATCACCTTCCTCGCGCTCAACCTGCTCAACAACGGGTTCGCCAAGTCGGTCCTGCTCCCCGCGCTGACCAACGTCTTCCCCAACCCCACCTCAGAGCTGCCGTGGGCGCCGGCGACGAACATCCGGGAGGGGCCGCGGCACCGCGCCTGGATCACCGAGGGCTGCTTCGCCTTCGGCGACAGCACTCTGTCGCCCGGTCGCGGCATCGAGATGACCACCGCCACCGGCGGAAACTACAACTTTCGGGTCACCGACAGCGGCGGGACCGCCAACGTGGATATCCGCAGCACCACCCCCACCACGTTTATCAAGTCGGGCGGTTACGGCGTCGCCGCGCAGCTCCAGAGCAAGCTCAACGCCGACACGACGCTCGCCGGCACCTACACCGTCACCTTCAGCGGCCGCAAGGACAGCTCGCCGACCTTCAAGTTCACGATCTCGTGCGCCGAGACCTTCTCGCTCGTTGCGCTTCGAGCGACCGACGTCAACAGTGGCTTTCCCTCGATCGGCTTCACGACGGACCGCTCGGCCGCCTCGAGCTACGTGGGCGACGAGATCGCCATCCACACCGAGGAGGCCCTGGTCATCGACATGGGGCCCACCGGCTGGCAGATCAACAACGCCACGCTCACCGACAAGTGGAGCTGGATCTACCTGGTGGACTGCAACTTCAGCGGGCCCGACGAGACCGACAGCTATGGCGGGAACAAGCTCAACCTGTACCTCGGGAGCACGCTGAGCGCCGTCGACAACAAGGCCGATGCGAACTTCAACCTGCACCGGACCATGTTCCGCCTGGGCCGCACCACCGTGCTCTCGCCCGCGACCCTCGCGAGCCTCGGCAACTGGGAGGGCACCGACACCGGCCTCTACGTGATGCGCTCAGGGGGCGCGGCCGCGGGCGCTTTCCCCAGCCGCCTCTACGCCGCCAACATCCAGCGCTGGCGGGCCGCGAACAACACGGGGGCCAACGCCGAGGCCCCTAACCACCGCTACGTGCGGCTGAAGATCGTCGACCGGAAGAACCCCCAGGGGCAGGTGAAGGTCGGCAAGATCTACATCGGCCCCGGGTTCAGCTTCCTGCGCAATTGGATCTGGCGCTCGCTCTTCAGCCCCGTCGATCGCTCAGAGCGCTCCCAGGGCGTCGATGGCGGCGAGAACCGGCGCTTCCGGGAGCCAGGCCGTCTCGCCGAAGGCACCTGGGGCGATCGCAACCCGCTGACCGAGGTCGAGGCGATGCTGCTCGACTCTCTCGTCCTGCGCTCGCGCCGGGTCGAGCGCGACTCGAGCGGGAACCTGATCGCCACGCCGGGCCTCGACTCCGTCCTTTCGAACCCCAGGGTCATCACCGGGCGTTCGGCGCCCATGGCGGTCATGGACCCGAACTTCCGCCCCACGCTTGCCGACAGCTCGTTCAAGTACGCGGGCCAGATGCTCTACGGCACCGGCACGTTCAGCGACCTGGCGCCGCTGATGACCAACGGCTGGCAGGGTCGCTTCCGGCTCGACTCGGAGGTCCTGTAGATGGCGATCGGAACCCCGAGCATCGCCTCGCCGGTGGACGGCTCCGCCGCCCTGAACTGGCACGAGCCGATCTGCCTGCGCCTCAGCGCCTTCGTGGACACGGCGCCGCCCTCGACCTCGACCGAGCGGCAGAACTGCATCACCGACCTCGACGGCAACTGGACCAACTCGGTGAAGTTCACGAACGGAACCGAGTTCATGGACGACCAGGCGTCCGCAACCGCGATCGGCAAGGCGAACCGCCACGGGTTCTCGGGGCTCAACTTCACCGCGTCACCAACGCTGATCCTTTCCAACCTGCTGCTCACGCTCGACTACCTGGCGGAGTGGACGACCCCGCCCAACTACGCCGGCAACGTCTACTGCAAGGGGCTGCTCAGCTACAAGCAGCGCACGGTTCAGGTCTGCAAGTTCCCGACGCCCACCACGCAGTGGACGAACACGCACACGTCGACGGTGACCTACCGCAAGAAGGTCTCGATCCTGGCGACCGTACGCGACATCCTCGGGAAGCGCAACGTCACGATCGGCGACGTCGAGGGCATCGCCGCCGACCTGCACGTCGTCGTGGCGGTGGCCGGCGCGCGGCACAACTGCACCAACTTCCACGCCGGCCCGCTCTCGCTCGAGGCCGTCTACTACAGCTCGAACCCGCTCACCCAGGTCGCCGTCCAGTGGCAGTTCGCGACCGACACCGGGTTCAGCAGCATCGTGTACGACACAGGCGTCGTGGACACGGTCGAGGACTACCTGTGGCTACCCGCGGATGCCCTGCCCCCGGGCTCTACGCTCTACGCGCGAGTGAAGCAGAAGGCCAGCGACAGCACCTTCTCCTCGTTCTCTGCGACCCGCACGTTCACGACGCTCAGCACCGCTGCGGTCGGCGTGCTCCAGCAGGGCGCGAGCACGGTCCTCGTCGCCGACTTCGAGTTGCGAATGTTCATCGACGGATGTCGGTGGACCGCCGGAGGCCTCAACTCCAACATGTGGTACCTCGACCTGCCTCGGTCTGGGCTCCCCTCACCCGCCTTCCGCGTCCTCGACATCCTCGAGGAGGGCATCGCCAAGGGCTACACGGAGCGGGCGGCGGACACCGACTTCGTCGGGAATGGCGAGTTCGCCTACCCCGTCGGCGTCAACGAACGGCTCTGGGTCCGCACTTCGGATGCTCGTCCGCCAGGCGGCTGCAGCGACCACGGCATCCAGGTCCTCGTCGGCTTCGGGCTCGCGAGCAAGGGGCTCCTCGCCGGGCCCGGCGACACCTACGAATACCGCGGGCTCATCAAGAACCAGCCGGCGATCCAGGATTCGATCGACGACCTGGTGAGCGGCCATGGCGCGATCGCCACCAGCGGCCTCGAGCTGGACAACGCGGACGGGTTCTTCAACGCCTTCCTCGCCAACGTTTCGCCCGACTACGGCTGGATCGCGCACCAGTGCCGGGTGCAGCTCAGCGTAGTCGGATCCCACAGCCTCGGCGTGACCAAGTGGGCGGACCGGCACGTGCTCTGGGACGGGCTCTGCGAGTGGGAGCGCGCCGTGGTCGACGGGACGACCGTACGGCTCGCCCTCGCGTCGCGCAAGGCAGAGACCGAGGCGCGCCTGGGGGTGACCCGGTTCACGAAGGATGAGTACCCGAACCTGCGGGACGCCGACGTCGGCCTGACCATCCCGGAGATGTATGGCGGCTTCGACCAGGTGCGCGTCCCGGCCTACGTCGTCGACTACACCGGCCGCATCCTCCGCCCGGTCGTCAAGGCGACCACGGTGGTGCACTTGTGGGCCGCCGGCGGGTCCGTCGACATGGGGACCAGCGGCACGAAGTGGAGCTTCGACTCCACCACGGGGCACATCAACATCCTCACGGCGGGCAACACCGACTTCGACAACAACAAAGACGGCGACTTCCGCTGCGAGATCTCGGTCGGCGACCGTCTGACCAACAGCCAGAGCGGCAACCTGGCGCAGTGCATCCTGCAGCGCGGCGGCGTGCCGGCCTCGCGCATCGTCTCGGCGAGCTTCGACAAGTACACGAGCGTCGCCCAGCTCTACCTCAGCGAGGAGACCGTGGTGGGGGACCTGCTCCGCCAGCTCGCGGCCGTCGATGGCTTCCACGTGGTGCAGCGCGCGGATCAGATGATCGAAGCTGTCCCCGACGTCCCGGACGGCCCTGAAGCGCGCACGGTGATCATCCTCTCCAAGGACGTGATCTCGCCGCCTCGGTTCTCGATCTCGACCGACCACATGTGCGCGGTCGGCTCGCTGCGGTTCAAGGACCAAAAGCACAACGCCCACAAGAACGTCGAGGACGGCATGAACAGCGGGGCCTACCCCTCGGACCTGCTGCCGACCGCGACGCGTGCCGCCACCCTCTACCAGATCCGGCGCGAGATCGCCGAGGACTCGGCGGCTGACGTCAAAGTCGACATCGGCGAAGAGGTACCCGTGGTCGCCCGCTACTTCGCCGACGCCGATCGGCCGCGGCTGCACCTCGAGGTCGACACGAGCCTGCGCCACGCGCTGGCGATCGCCGGCAACACGGCGCTCGTGAGCCTGGACGAGGCGCTGCTCCCGCCGACGCCGGTCTGGTGGCCTGCCGGCATCCCGCGGCGCTTCGAGTGGGAGCTGTGCAAGGTGCTGAGCCGGACCCGTGGCCGGGACGGGGTGACGCTATCGCTGCGTTGGCTGAAGACGCTTCCGAAGACCATCCAACCGTGAGGACCTCCGCCATGATGACGATCGCCGCCTTGGTCTCGAGCGTCGCACTGAGCGCGACCCTCACCCACGGTCCGCAGGTCGGTGCGCTTGGCCCCACTTCGGTGCGGATCTGGGCCCGGGCCTGCACGCTCTCCGCAAACGGCACGTGTAGCGAGGCCCCCACGGCGGTGCTAGTGCGCTACCGCCAGGCTGGCACCTCCGGGGCATGGTCCATCGCCGGTCCCGTGAGCGCGATCTGGAGCAGCGACTGGACGGCCAGGATCGACGTGACTGGCCTGCTCCCGAGCACGAGCTACGACTACGAAGTGGACGTGGACGGCACGATCCAGGCGGCGGACATGTTCCGGGCGCTCCCGGCTCCTGGGGCCAGCTTCGCGCGCCTCGTTGTCGGTGGGGACCAGTTTACCGGGCTGGACGGTCCGAACGACAACGCGCCGCCGTGGACCAGCTACGACCACGCGCTCGCGCTCGACCCGGATGCGTATTTCTTCATTGGCGACTGGAGCTACCCGAGTGGGACGAGTCTGAGCAAGTACCGCCTCGCCTACCGGACCACGGCGGCAGAGACGCGGATGAGGGCGTTCCTGCGGCGCGTGCCGACGGTCGCCATGTTGGACGACCATGAGATCCGCAACGACTGGGACAGGGGCACGGCCCCGCCCTATCCGACCGCCCTGCGGGCCTGGAACGAGTACCCGGGCAGCCTGCGGCCGGCGCCCTACCGCGCCGGGGTGCTGTACTACACGCTGCGGGTCGGCCCGGCCGAGGTGTTCGTGGCCGACTGCCGTACTCACCGCTCCCTGAACAGCGCGCCGGACGACGCAAACAAGACGATGTTGGGTGCGCAGCAGGAGGCTGATGTCGCGCAGTGGCTCTCCCTGTCGCCAGCGCCGCTCCGGATCTTGGCGCTGCCCGTTCCAATGTTCGACTACCAGTGCGTCCCAGGGGTCAACTGTGCCTGCATCCTATACGCCTCCTGCATCGACCGCTGGACCAACTTCAAGGCCGCTCGCCAGCGCCTACTCGACGCCATCGACGCAGCGGGCAGCACCCCGGTGCTGATCGCATCCGCCGATCTGCACGCGCCGCATGTCGCGCTCTGGACGCTGGCGAGCGGTCGCACCGTCGAGGAGTGGAGCGGGGCGCCGATCGCCGCGTTCTCTGTCACCACCCCGCTCGTCGGGCCGCAGACCGTGTGGAGCGCATCTGGGGCGGGAGCCGCCTGGACGCTGCTCGACGTATCGGTGCAGCTCGGGCAGGTAAGCGTCGCGGCCTCGATCCGCGACAAGCTCGGCGCCATTCGCCACCAGGGGGTGATCACGTGGTGAGGCGCCTCGCTCTGCTCCTCATGCTCCTGCTGCCGCGCGTCGCGGTGGGAGCGATCGCGGTCAGCGAGCCCACAGCCGACATCAACTCGACGGCAAACGCCACGTCCTACGCGATGGCGGCCTTCACCCCGGCGGCGAACTCGTTCCTGGTGGTGATGGTGTGCGCCTCCGCCACGCTGGCCGCGGATACCACGATGAGCGGCGGTAGCCTGACATGGACGCTCCGGCAGCAGCAGGGCTGGGACACCACATCGAGCGCCTACCTCTACACCGCTCCGGTAGGAGGATCGCCAGCGTCCACGACTATTACCTTCTCGTGCGCCTCGGACGCTGCGACCGGCGCGAATATGATCGCGTACGAGTTCACCGGCAGAGACCCCACCACGCCGATCGTGCAGTCGGCGAAGAACGGCGGCACCTCCGCGAACCCGACGATCACCTTCGCGTCGGCGCTGAATACGAACAACGGGTACGCGTTCGCGGTCTGCGAGTTCCTCAACCCGCCGGCTGGTACGCCTCCGACGAGCTGGACCGAAATCGCCGATGCCGGGCACGGCACCCCGACGGCGGGAGCTGCGGGGGCCTACCGCGCAGGAGGCGAGACGGGCACGACGTACACCTACACGGTCGCGAGCGCCGTCTGGGCCTCTCTCGGCATCGAGATCGCCGTTGAGCCGCCGAGCGTGGGCCAGCCGACGATGCGCCGGTGGGAGCAGGTGCCCGGCATGCCGAGCGGCCGAGGCCGCGGCGGGATCACCAGGTACCGAGACGAGCTCCCATGCCTCGGGCAGGGATGCGAGGTAGAACCATGAGACGGCGAGCGCTCCTTCCTCCTGCGCGACCCGGGCACGCCACCGCGTCAACCGCGTCCGGGGTCAGCTCCCGGCGCCCGATTTCTACCTCCGCGGTGGCGCGCTTCCTTTTCCTCGCGCTCTTCCTCTTTGCGCCGAGCGGCGTCGAGGCGGCGGCCAGCGACGCGAGGCCGGTTCCAATCAAGAATGCGGCGTTCCGGATCACGCTGCCGATCCTGGATGCGGATGGCGATCTCGTGACGGGGGCCGCGACGCCTGACTCCGAGTGCTCCTGTGATGGCGGGACGTTCGCAGATTGCACCAACGAAATAACGGAGGTCGCCACCGCCTCCGGTGTGTACACCATCGACCTCACGGCTGGGGAGATGAACTGCGACACAACCGCCGTGATCGTGAAGACGGCGACGGCCGGCGCGAAGACGACGCCGATCGTGCTCTACCCGGCAACCTCAACCGGCGAGGAGATCCCGGTGGACACACGGGCTGTGGCCGGCACAGCGCAAACAGCGCGGGACCTCGGCGCGAGCGTGTTGTTGTCGGACGGGACGGGCGCTGGCCAGATCGACCTCAACGCTGGCGCGGTGGTCAGCGTCACGACGGCGACCACCTGCAGCACGGCGACGACGTGCACGAACGTGACGAACGTCTCCAGCGGCGGCATCACGGAGGCGTCGATCGCCGACGGGGCGATCAACCGCGCGACCTTCGCCGCGGACACAGGCCTCCAGACCGCCCGGAGCAACACCGCCCAGGCGGGCGCCGCGACCTCGATCACCCTGGACGCCGGGGCCAGCGCGACCACGGACTTCTACGCCCCGAGCATCGTCTACCTGACCGGCGGCACGGGGGCTGGCCAGGGATCCCGCATCGGGACGGCCTACAACGGCACCAGCAAGGTGCTCACGGTGACGCCGGCGTGGGCGACGAACCCGGACGCGACCAGCACGTTCGCCGTCCTTCCGATCGGCGCGGCGACGCTGGAGGCGTGGCTGCGCGCCGTGCCGAATGCCCTCATTGCCGCCCGCGTGGACGCGAACGCGCAGGCGATGGGGGTCGACGTGGTTGGCCCCAGCCAGATCGCCGCGGGGGCCATCACCAGCAGCGAGGCGCCGAACCTGGACGCGGCGATGACCACCAGGATGGCGACGTACACCCAGCCGGCCGGCTTCCTGGCGGCGACCTTCCCGAGCGGCACCGTCGCCAGCACGACCAACATCACCGCCGGGACGATCACCACCTGCTCGGCGCTTACCACGAACAACGACAAGACCGGCTACGCGCTCACCGAGGCCGACAAGGACGCCATCCAGTGGCTCCGCACGGGCACGGCTGACTCTGGCACCAGCTCCACCTTCGTCGATGCTGCCTTGACGGAGGCGGACACCGACTACTTCCACGACATCGCGGTGTGCTTCACGAGCGGCAACATCCTCGACCAGTGCGCGCTGGTGACTGGCTTCACCCCGGCGAGCGACACCGTGGCCTTCGCGCCGCCGGTCACCCAGGCGGTCGGCACCCACACGTACGGCTTCGCGGCAGCCTCGGCGGTGAACGTGGAGCGGTGGCGCCAGGCGCAGCCGCTGGCGCTCGCCTCCGGGCGCCCACAGGTTGAGGTGGACGCCTACGACGCGGCCGTGGACACGTTCACCAGGATCGGCGCCCCGGCTGGCGCCTCGATTGCCGCGGACCTCGCCGCCATCCAGGGCGATACCAACCTCTACGACGCCGACGCCGAGCACTGCACCGCGGTCTGGGGATGCGACGCGACGTCGCAGCAGACCCAGGGCAGCTTCGGCGGGACGCTCGGGGACCAAGCGGCGGACACCGACGACGTGTGGGCGCTCTCGAACAGCTTCATGGGCGACACCTTCGCCGAGCCAGGCCAGGGGACACCGGCCGCGACCGCGACGCTGGCGACCAAGATCAACTGGTTGTACGTCGCGTGGAGGAACAAGAAGACCCAGACATCCACGCTCTTCAAGCTGTTCGCCGATGACACCACGACCGTGGTCACCAAGGCCACGGTCAGCGACGACGCGACCACCACGACCGTGAACGAGCAGGAGACCGGGCCATGAGGCGCCTTCTCGTGTTCCTCTTCGTCGCTGGCCTGGCCTCGCCCGCTGGCGCCGACCTCGATACGAAGCAGAAGCGCGGCTCGGTCGTGAGCATGGGTCAGCCCGGCCGGCCCTGGCTCGCCGAGCCGGACGGGACGCTCGCGAGCACCGACCGCATGTCGCTCATGACCTACGCCGCTGCCGTTGCGCCGGCGGCGCCTGGAGGCGTGACGGTACCGCCGAAGGTCTACTACTACGAGCAGCTGCGAGCGCAGGAGGGGCAGCCGTGAAGATCGTCTGGCGAAACTGCCCGGATTGCGGCGTCCGGCTGATGCACTACGGCTACTCGATGCACCGGCAGACGTGCCTGACCGCATCGCCTGGCTCTCGCGTCTTCTACGCGCGTAACCGCCGCTGGCCTATCACGGTCGCCGAGTTCCACGAGGCCAGGAGGCTCAACACGCGGAGGCGCAAGCGATGAGGAAGCTCCTTGCGGTCGGCCTGTCGCTGGCTCTGGCGGCGCCCGCTGGACCAGCGTGCGTCCTGAAGCAGAGCACGGCGAAGACCATCCGCGTCGGTCCCTTCGTGGACAAGACGGACGGCGTGACCGAGGAGGTCGGCCTCGCCACCACGGGCACCGAGCTGTCGAAGGACGGCGGCGCCTATGCGGCCGGTCCGACGCTCGGGACGCACGACGCCGAGGGCTGGTACCCGCTGGCCCTGACCAGCGGCAACACGGACACGCTCGGGGAGCTGCTGATCAAGGTCCACGACGTCGCCACGCACCTGCCTCTGTGGCGGAGCTGCACCGTGCTGACGGCCAACGTCTTCGACTCGCTCTACGGCACCGGCGATGTGCTCGACGTGAGCACCATCCAGTTCAACGGGAGCGCCGTGATCCAGTCCGGCGGCCGGCCGGAGGTGAACACGACGCACTGGGCTGGCGGCGCGACGGCCACCGACGACGTGGCTCTCGCGACGGCGCCGACCAACTTCGCCCTGTTCGAGGTCAACGCCTCCGGGCAGGTAGACGTCTACCAGATCGAGAACGTGGACGCCACGAACCAGATCAACTCCGAGGTGGACGTCGCCCTCGACACGGCCATCCCGACCACGCCGACGACAGACTCCATCAACGAGCGAGTCAAGACCCTCGACGACAACTACACGGCCGCGCGCGCGCCCAAGCTCGACAACGCCGACGTGGCGACGTCGACCAGGGCCACGCCGGCCCAGGTCGGCACCGAGCTCGACAACCGGCGGCTGGACGAGCTGGCCTCCGCCGACTCGGATCTAGACGGCGCGCAGCCCCCTGCGGTGGGCAGCTACTTCTTCGAGCTCATGTCGAAGTCGACCGGGAGCTTCACCTTCGACCAGACCACGGAGTCGACCGAAGCGCTGCGGGACCAGCTCTCCACCTACGCCGGCGGCGACACCGCGGGCACCACCACCCTGCTCTCGAGGATCCCCGGCGTCGTCCAGCCGCAGACGGGCGACTCCTACGCGCGCCTGGGGGTGCCCACGGGCGCGTCGACTGCGGCTGACATCGCGGCGGTGAAGACCGACACCGGCAACCTGGTGACCCGCATCCCCGATGGCGACCTCGACATCATGTCCAACCGCTGGCTCTCCATGATCCAGCTCGACGGCGCCGACTACGAGTACAAGCCGAGCGCCCTCGAGGAGGCACCGGGCGCGAGCGACCCGACGGTGCTGCAGAGCACGGTCATCGCGACCCTGGGGAGCCAGACCAGCCTCACCCTGACGGCCGGGTCGGGGGACGACAACGCCTACAACGAGGCGATCGCCATCTTCGTCGACGCCTCAACCCCGACCCAGAAGGCGGCCGTGGCGGTGCTCGACTACACGGGCTCGACCAAGACGGTCACCTTGGCCGAGGCGCCGGCGTTCACGATCGCGGCCGGGGACACCATCCACCTAGTCGCGACCGGCCAGCCGTGGGACGTCGCCATGGCGGACCACCTGCTCGCGAACTCAACCGGGTCGAAGCTGAACTCGGCCGCGGCCGCAGGCGACCCTCTTTCCGCCAGCTGTCCAGGCGCGTACACCGGCAACCAGGTCGGCGCGCTCATCTGCTCCAAGCTGCCGCAGATCGGCTCGCTCGAGGTGAGCTGGACCGGTCCGTACACCGAGACCGGGGAGGTCGTCGTCACCAAGGGCGACGACACTACTCTCGACTGGGTGAACTCGACCGGGAACTGGGACACGCTGACCGGCGCCAGCATCACGCTCTACGTCTACCGCGGCCAAGTCCTGGTCCTGCAGAAGACCGGGAGCATCATCTTGCCGACGGGCGCACCAAAGCAGGTGCGGGTGACCCTGACCAACACCGAGACTGCGAGCTTCACCCCCGACAAGCACGACTACGTGGTAAAGGCCACGTGGACGGGTCCCGTCATCAAGACCCTCGCCCGAGGCGACTGGCAAGTGATCTGGCCATGACCGAGACGACCCGTCCCCTCGAGGTCGCCCGCGCGGACGCGGTGGTCGAGGCGCGCTCGCTCGAGCGCGAGAGCCGGGGTCATCACGTCTCCGAGGTCGACCGCCTGATGTGGCGGATCGAGGAGGTGTGGCTGGGCATGCGGGGCCGGCTCCGGGGGCTCGTCGACGACGCGAAGGCGAGGCGCGGATGACGCCGGCCGAGGTCGCGCTCGGTGCGGCCGGCATCCTGCTCAACACCTTCTTGGCGCTCGTGGCCCTGGTCTACTCGCGCCGGGACAAGGGCAGCCAGGACCGCGAGGACCTGCGCAAGGCCATCGACGCGGTGGCAAAGGATCTCCATGACCACCAGCTCGCCTACGAGAAGCGGGTCGGCCGGTTCGTTGAGCGCTCCGAACTCGATCGTTGGGACGACTGTTTCGACGTGCTCACGGCCTCGATCGCCAGGCTCCGCGAGATCCTTGCGGCGCAACGCGGACGTGCCGACGAGGTCGCGCACCCTCGGCGTGCACCCAAGGGGGGAGGGGACCTGGATGAACCCTGAGGTCCCCCGCCTGCTCATCGTCGCCAGCGGTGTCCTCGGCGCGGCCGCCATGGCGACGCTCGCCCTGCTCTGCCGCAACGGTACGGACCCGGCGCGCGCGGCGTTCCGCCGGCTCTTCTGGGTCTGCTCGCTGTCGTTCCTGCTCAGCGTCGCGCTCCGGCTGTTCGCGTCGACCTGGTACTGGGGCGGCGTGGTCAACCTGTGGCTGCCGGCGCTCGCGGCCGCAGCGACGGTCCATGCGCTGCGCGGAGGTCGGTCGTGACGGTCGACGAACTGCTTGCCCGCGCGCGCGCCCAGGTCGGGCACAAGGCCCGCAGCCTCCAGGAGCCGCAGGCTGGAGAGCGTGCGATCTACCAGCTCGGCGCCGGCGCTCTCGACCCCAGCGCCCCACACCCCTGGGGCGAGGGCGAGGACGGCGCCTGCGACTGCTCGGCGTTCTCCTGCTGGTGCTTGGGCGTCTCGAAGCTGCAGCGCGGCTTCCGCTGGCTCGTACAGCTCAACGGCGGGTGGCTCAACACCGACGGGATCTGGACGGACGCGCAGCACGAGAGCGGGTTCTTCGAACGGCTCGAGCGGCCGCTCGTCGGCTGCGCGCTCGTCTACCCGAGCGCCAAGGTCGCGAAGCTCCCCGGCACCCCACCGATCGGACACGTCGGGATCGTGACCGCGCTCGACGCCCAGGGCCGCGCTGCAAAGGTCATCCACTGCAGCTCGGGCAACTATCGCAAGACCGGGGACGCCATTCAGGAGACCGACGCCACCGTGTTCAGCCGGGTTGGAGCCACGCTCGCCGCCTGGTGCGCCACCGTCGAGCGTCCCGAGCAGGCCCGACCCAAGAAGGAGGCTCCATGCAGACCTATCTCCGCGCCCTTGTCCTGATCCTGGCCGCCGCGCTCGCCGGCTGCAGCGACGAGTCGCCGACCGGACCCTTCCCAACCCCGACACCCGCCCCGGGCTGCCCGTTCACTCTCGAGGCCGTGCCCATAGCCGGCGCGGCCGGCTTCTACCACGTCCAGCCCAACCCGGCCGGGGACTACGTGCTCTTCGTCAACGGCTCGAGCACGTCGCTCGAGTTCGGCGTCATTTTCACCGCGGCGAGCGGAGACGTGATCTCCGGCTGCCGCCCCTGCGGCTGCACGACCCCCGTCACGCTGCGCTGAGAGAGGAGGACCATGGTCCGCGCCAAGTTCAGGCTCAACAAGATCGAGACCTCGGAGCACACCAGGTCGCACCCGACCATCGACGGCAAGTACACGAGCGAGGTCCTCGAACTGCGCACCCTCATCTTCTCGCCCGTCTACAGCAGCGACCCCGAGAGCGAGAACCGCCACTTCTGGGATGCGACCCCGAGCGGCGAGATCCGGCTCGGCTGCGTGAACCGGGAGGCCTGGGAGAAGTTCCAGCTCGGTCACGAGTACTACCTCGACTTCACGCCGGCGCCGGCGATGGCCACCCCATGAAAGGAGAATCCTCAATGAAGTCCCGCCTGCTCCTCACGCTGCTCCTGCCCCTGCTCGTCATCCTCGCCGCCTGCGACTGCTCCAAGTGGTACGGCAAGTACCGCGCCGGCTACAGCTTCGTCTCGGGCGCGGTCTACGGCGTGCTCGATCCACTTGCCGGCGTCGACCCAGGCATCGGAGCCCGCTACAACCCGCTCAAGACGGCGCTCGAGGCCGCGAACAGCCTCATCGACCGGCTCTGCGCGGCCGACCCCGGCGCGAAGGAGCAGCAGGACCTGGCGGCGGCGATCGCCAACGGGGCCCAGCTCGTGTCCGAGATCGCCAAGGTCTACGGCGACGTCGTGCGGCCGCGCGACCTCGAGGAGGCCAGGGCCTGGAAGGAGACGGTCGCCGAGATGGAGGGTCTGCAGGCGGAGATCCAGCAGGCGGCCGAGCGAGGCACCAGGTAGCTCCATGCTGTCGAAGCGCCCGCGCTCCTGGACCGCCGGCGAGCTCGCCGACCAGGTCGAGGTCCGCGTCGCCGGCGAACGCCGGAAGGTGCCCCGCCGTCTGCTCGACCTGATGGCCGGGCCACGGCCGCCAGTGGACTGCGAGTCCAACGGCTGCGGGCCGAAGCTCTCGGCGGTGCCGTGCCTGGGGCGCCTCGTCTCCTGGCTCGTGCCCGACGTGCTTCACGGCTGGCCGATCTGGATCGGATGCCACTGGCACGACTACCACTACGGGCCACACCGCCCGCTCGGAGGAACCTGGGCCTCGCGGCGGCAGGCCGACTTCCTGCTCGCCCGCAACATCCTGACCGTGATCGCTGAGGCCGGCGTCTGCAGCTGGCCGCGCGCCGCTACGGTGGCCGGGCTCTACTGGCTGGGCGTCCGCCTCGGCGGGTGGTGCGCGTTCAGCTACGGACCCGGAGAGGCCCCGCGCTCCGCCCTCGAGCGCGTCCGGGAGCGGACCGGGCTTTTCCGTCGCGCAGTGGGGAGCGTGACCTGATGGGCTGGTTCCGCAACTTCCTGGCGTGGCTGCGGGACGATGACGTCCCCGCGCCGGCACTCGCCTCGTCGCCGTCGCCGGTGACCGCTGAAGGTCGCCGCCTCACCATCGGCGTCGGCGTCAACGAGTACCTCGGCTCGCCTGAGAACGCGCTCCGCGGCTGCGTCAACGACTCGGTCAACGTCCGCCACGAGCTCGAGCAGCGGGGATGGGAGGCACCGGCCGAGCTGCTCTTCGACCACGAGGCGACGAAGCGCCGCACCCTCGAGGTCATTGGCAATACCTGCGCGAGCCTGCGCACCGGCGACACGCTGCTCGTCCAGTGGTCGAGCCACGGGACACGTATCCATGATCCGGCGGAGGCCGACGGGCTCCTCGAGGCGATTTGCCCGACCGACGCCATGGCCGACTGGCCACGGAACCTGGTGACGGTCCTGGACCTCGCCCGGATCTTGCGCGAGCAGGTGGCTCCCGGGGCGCTGGTGCTCCTCCTGGTCGACGCCTGCCACAGCGGGGTGCGGGGCGCGGATGCGGGCAACTACGCCCGGGCGCTGAACCCGCTCTACCGGCGGGCGCGCGTCCTCCTGGGGCCCGTGGCGGCCGGCGGGACACGGGTCCGGGGACTCAGCGGCGCTGTCACCGGGCAGGTGGCGACCCCCTGGTCGAGGACGGTGCTCCTGTCCGGCTGCCGCTCCGACCAGGTCTCGCTCGACACGTGCATCGCCGGCGAGTACCAGGGCGCGATGACCTGGGCGTTCCTGCGCGCGCTGCGCTGGACCCGGTCCGAGCGGACGCTCCGGGAGCTCCACGTCCACATGCGGCAGATCCTGACGGCGCAGGGGTACGCCCAGGAGCCGCAGCTCCTCGGGTCGCCGCCGCAGCTCGAGCGCCGGGTGTTCGGATGACGCCGGCGACGGTCGCCGCCGCGGACTCCTACCGGGAGCATCTCCGTACGCTGGGCGACGTCGAGCTGGCCAAGGAGATGCGGCGGTGCCTGGCCGAGGTCGCAGTGGTGCTGCGGGACACCGAGCCAACGGAAGGCCTGGTGCGGAGGTTGCGCGCTTGGCTCGAGGGACGGCGCCACCTCAATGTCGTGGTGACGCCCACCGGTAGGCCCGCAGTCAGGGCTTTCGTAGAGCGGTGCACAACGCCGCCACGAGCGAATCCGCCCTAGTCGAGTCCGCCTGGCGCGCGCTTCTCTCTCGAAAGAACGTAGCGCAGCGCCCAGCCGATGGTCTGGAGCCCACTCCGCACACGTCGCAGCGACCGCAGGAAGTCGCTGCGTCGCAAGTCCTCGACGCACAGAGGATCGGCGACCCGCACCCGTTGGAGCGGCAGGGCGACACCACCGAAGTCGACGCCGAGGGCCGTCAGCCGATTGCAGATCTCGTAGAAGAGCCACTCGCGTGCATGCTCGGGAAGGTTGACGACCATCTCCTGGTGCTGTGGCTCGAGCGTCAGGCCTCCACCTATCAGAAGCTCGTCGGGGTCGTGGGCGCCCTGGCCGACCTCGATGGTTGGTCCATCTGGTGGCTTCGCCATCACCGACCAGGCAGCCGAGGGATTCGACGACGTCAGTGATGACGAACTGCTCGGCGCGCAGCCAGGCAAGTACCCTCTCGCGGGTGGCACTGAACCGTTCGTCCATGGTGGAGTTGGTGACGGCGGACGAGAGCTGAAAGGAGGTCACGTTGGGGCAATTATACCCCTCGACCCGTCCTCTCCAGTTCGCGTCCACCCTACGCGGCGTTCTTCGGCTTGGTGCACACCGGCGGGTCGCAGACCGAGCACGGCGTGTAGCTCTTGGCCGCCTCGCAGAGCTTCATCGCGATCTTCGACTTGGCCAGGTGCCGGCAGCCGTCGGCGTGGTACTTGGAGCCGGTCTTGGTGACGTAGACGGTGGGCTCGGTTCCCGCGAGGAGTAGCGCCGGTAAAACAAGCAGGAAGACGACTAGAGCAACAGAGCGATTCCGACTTTTTACTCCATGCGGCATGGTTCCCTCCAGGCTAATGTTGGGGCGGCTTGCAGTTCGTGCAAGGACGACGAGCACGCCTCGCCTCATCGAGACTCGTCGACCGTGCTCCAGGCTTGACGTATTTGCAGTCGTCGAAGTGGTAGGCCTCCCCTTGCAGGTTGACGTAGTAGCGCACCCCTGCCGGGAAGGGCCAGGATTTGGTGATGCCCTCCATGGTGATCGCGCCGGCCTGGTCATCGGAGATTCCATACTTCGCGCGCACGGCCGCGAGCCGCTTGTCGGCCAGCCTTTCCTTCAAGTTCGCCTGCGCTGCGAGGACCTTTCCCATCTCCGCTTTGTTCATCGGGCCACGGCTGAGGTCAGGCGTCGGGATCCGTCCCTCGGCCTCGGCGCCGGCCCTGGCGCTCGCGGCGTACAGCGCCTGGTAGATCTCGATGCGCTTCGCCTCCGTCACCTCGGCCGCGGTAACCTGGCTGGAAAGGTAGAGCAAGAGAGCCGCAGCCCTCAACATAGCGGTCCAGGACAGCGGACGCAGCGCAGACCTCCGTGGCTCGAGCAGGTGCCAGATTGATTCTGCGAGCAGGTGCCCATCCCGTCGTTGCAGATGCCGGTCACGTCGCGGCAGCCTTGGAGGCCGCTCGACGGCAGGATGCCGCAGACAGGAAGTCCGGATGGCCCCGGTGTTACGGATGGCGTAGGCGTAGGTTGCGGCGTTCCTCCCCCAGGGGGCGGAGTTGGGGTAGGCAGTCCGGCGCCAGCCACGATCGCGACCGTGGTCGAGGCTGAAAGCCCACGGCCCCGCGAGTCGGTTGCGGTGACAGCAATGTCGAGTCGGCCATCAGCTCTCCCGTTGTTGAAGGTGTAGACCAGGCCATCCTGAAGTTGGAAGACGCCACCTGGCGGTATGGCGTTGGCGCCCAACGCCAGAAGGTCCGCGGAGGTCAGCGTGATCGAGCCGACGTTGGCCCCGTCGGAGTTGAAGAGGGTCTTCGTGACCGACTGAATCGTCGCGCCATCCCCCGTGCTGAGCGTGGCGGTCAGAGTCCAGAGGGCCGCGAAGCTGAAGCCCGCCGTCGGCGAGGCGGTTGCCGAGATTGGGCTCGGGGTGACGGCGAGGATGAGACTTCCGAGGGGGGAGGTTGGCGACCCACCACCGCCGCAGCCTAGGAGGGAGAGGGCCGCAAGCCCCGCGAAGATGCGTCGCATGTATCTCCTTTCAAGTGCGGGGAATGCCCGACCCGCCGCTCTACGGCGGCTGGATCGTTGCGGTTTATCCTTCGGTGAAGTTCACTGCGGCACCACGTCGTAGTAGCAAGCTGGCGACGTGGCCTCGACCGCCCAGACCTCGAGCCGGTATGTGGTCTCGGCGCCAGGCAGATCGTTGTACACGTAGTCCTTGGTGATCGAGCAGGTGCCGTCGCGGTAGACCTTGGCCACGCTCTGCCAGGCGGATCCGTTCCAGCGCCTGAGCTGGTAGGATTCCACCGCGGCGGTCTCGTCGTCGGTTGACCAGGTCGCGCGAATCCCGTCCGCCTCGATGGTGCCGACGAAGCTCGCGGAGACGCCGGCGCAAGTGTCCGTGACGCCGCAGGGGTTCGCAAGCGCAGGGACGAGCAGGACCGCAAGGATTGCCGAAAGGGTTTGCCTCATCAGGTCTCCTTCTTCGCCCAGGCCGGGTCTGGCCGCCACATCAGCATGAACGCGTACCCGGCGAGCGGCTTCCTGATCGTAACCCGAGCCTGGCTTCCAGGTGGAGCATCGAGGTGCCAGCTCTCGCAGGAGCCTCGATCGGCCAGATCCTCCTCGACGATCTCCGCAGCACCAGGAAATGCGGCACGGAACGTCCACTCCGGGGAATGGTAGCCCACCGGGAAGCTCATCGAGATCGTGAAATCCGTCAAGTGCTGACGCGGGATATAGCTGAACCGCTGGAACGCGGGTTCCGAGGCTGGATCTTGTCGCACCAGGAGGCCGGGAACCGCGCCGCTCACGAGACACCCGACTCCCGCGGCCGGCCAGGTCCCTCCCTTCGGCTCGATCTCGTGCCAGCGCCATCCGCCGGGACCGTCCGCTGTATGATGCTCGAAGAGGATCGCTGGGTTGTCGGAGACGACGGCATAGGAGGCGATGGTTGGAATCACCGCGCACTGCGCTGCAAGGATGCGCTCTCGGAATTCGATCTTGGCCTTGTCCCGCAACGGTCTGGCAGCGGCCCAGTGCCGAGTCAGCAGGGCGGCGCCGCTTGGTTCAACGGTCAGGAAGACGCTTAGGGAGGCGGCCTCCACGGTCAGCTGCTCGCGCTGCAGGAGCCAAGCCGACTCGAAGTGGTCGTGCCAGTCGACGCTCGCGGAGTGGGCCGGGGGCCCTTCCGCGATCCGGGCCAGTTCGGCCACCACCTCGACGTCGAGCTCGTGCGGCGGCTTGCGGAGCAGGCGCGAGACGTAGGAGGCGGACTTGCCGAGGCGCCGGGCGACCTCGCGGACCCCGAGAGCGCGGGCCAGCACTACGACGTCGGCTGGCTCGATATGGGGAGCGGCGGTGTCCACGGGCCCTACTCTAATCCAGGCGGCGAGAACGGTCAAGGTCAGCGGCAGGCAACAGGTACGGCACAGGCAGGCAACGACCGCTAGGTAGCGGCTGGAACGCCTCGGTGTTGCCGGTGTTACCGAGCGCTGGCATTTCCGGCAACGCCGGCAACACCTGACGGGGCAGACCGCGGCACAAAGCAACGCGTGAACGTTGACGGCGGTTTGACACCGTGGTACCTTTGTGGCCATGGTCGACCAGGCCAAACGCGCGAAGCGGAGCAAGAAGGCGCTGCGCGACCGGTGGCTAAAGTTCCGGGCGACCGACGACGAGATCGAGCTCGTCAGACGCGGGGCGGCGGCGGAAGACCGGCGCCTCAGCGACTTCATGCGGGTTGCTGCGAAGGAACGGGCTCGCCAAGCCATCGAAGCCACGCGGAACTAGGCCCCGCCAGCCCGGCCCACAAGCACGTCGAGCGATCACCAGATCCTCGCGACTTGACTTGACCCTACGGCGTGGGTACAATGGGGTCGCAATGGACGGGACGCTCTGGAAGGTTTCCGACGTCGCGGCGTACCTTGCGGTCTCGGTCGCCTGGGTCTACGAGCGCGTCGAGCGCGGCGACATCCCGCACATGAAGATCGGCGCGCACGTCCGCTTCAAGCGCCAGGAGATCGAGGGCTGGGCGGAAGAGCACCGCCGGCCGCAGCCCGCCGCATCCGGGGGCTCGCGATGACTCTAGCTTCCTCGGCGCTGTGGTACCCTGCCCCGCGTGGTGTTCTACAAGCGGGGCAGGACCTGGTACGCGGACCTCGGTCGGCGCAACGGCCGACGCCTGGTCGTCTCGCTGCGAACCACCGAGCGGGAGAAGGCGGAGAGCCTCTACCTCGAGCTGGCGCGCCAGCGGCGGATCCGCGGCCTCGCCCTCGACGAAGCAATCCTCACCGAGAGGCAGCAGCCCCGGGACCCCGTCACCGTGGCCGCGGCGATCGCCGACTTCCTGTCCTACTCGCAGAAGCACCACTCTCCGACCACGATCGAGCGCAACCAGCGGATCAGCCGGTCGCACCTGGTCCCGCAGATGGGAACGCTGGTGCTCGGAGGCATCAGCCTCGAGGCGATCGAGCACTACAAGGCGAAGCGGCTCCACGATGGAGCGAAGCCGGAGACGGTCAACCGGGAGCTGCAGGTCCTGCGCAAGGCCCTCAACCACCAGGTGGCGCTCGGCAAGATGCCGTCGAACCCGCTCCAGCGGTTCAAGCTCCTGCCGGTCGTCCGCTCCGAGGTCCCGGTGCACCTGTTGCCGGAGCAATACCGAGCTCTCGTCGAGCTCGCCGAGGAGCCGTTGCGCACCATGATCGTCGTGGCCGTCCAGACCGGGTTGCGCAAGACGGAGCTGTTCCAGCTGACCTGGACACGGGTCGATCTCCAGCGCCGCTTCATCTTGGTCGACGCCAACGACGGGGAATGGCGGCCGAAGGGGCGGAAGGCTCGACCGTTACCGCTCAACGAGGAGGCCTACGCCGCGCTCAAGGAGCACCAGGCGCGGACCCGGCTTCGGTCTCGGTACGTCTTCTGCGGCCGCACAGGCCGCCCGCTTACCACGCTCAAGACCTCCTGGACCACGCTCCGGCGAAAGACCGGCGTGAAGGTGCGCTGGCATGACCTGCGCCACACGTTCTGCTCGTGGGCGATCCAGGACGGGGTCCCGGTCCAGGCCGTCGCGGAGCTGCTCGGCCATGCCGATCTCCAGATGGTCAAGCGCTACACCCACTTGCGGCCGGAGCACCTGCGGGCAGCGGTCGACACCGTTGCGCGGGCCAGCAAGCGGGTACATAATGGCGACAGTCGTGAGGCGTCGCCGAAGCCGCCAACCTCCTGAAGCCCCATCGCACCGTGGTAGCAGGGGCGGGACTCGAACCCGCGACCCCGGCATTATGAGTGCGGTGGGCAGTGAGTTGCCCACTTGCCGTTCCTGAGTGTTGCCGCCGAAAACCGCGTCCATACGGTCAGTTCCGCTCAGGGTGAATCCTGCTCATTTCGCGCCGGTTCCAGGCGCTCCTGGCGACAGATCGGGGACAGAATCCCGACAGGTGCCTGTGCCGGCCTGGTCGGCAACACGGGACGGGCAACACCGCGTCGCGCCGGCGCCAGACCTCGTGAACACCCGGCAACACTTTCACGTCGGTCCGGGGCAGCAGCGGCAACAGCTGGAGGGGGCCACCGATGATGCCCCTCCTGCTTGCGCTCTCCCTCGCGGGCGCTGACCATCTGCCAAAGGCGCTCGCCTACAACCGGACGCTGCCGGCCTACGTCCGCCTGGTCGAGATCCTCGGCACCGAGGAGGTCATCTGGGCGAGCCGGCGCGAATCCGAGCGCCGGCGCCGCGAGACGCCCTCCTTGGTCGCCTACGTCGACGGGCCCGTGGTGCGGGTCATCCGCCGGCGCTGGCCGCTCGAGGCGGTGCGTGAGAGGGAGCCGAAGCCCACCGACTTCTCGAGCGCGACCTGGGGCGGACTCGCCGGCATCCTTCGGCACGAGCTCGGGCACCAGCTCTACTACCTGGTGCTCTCTGAGGCGGAGCGCGCCCGGGTCGACCTCGCGGTCGCCCCTGTCACGACCTACGCAAGGACCTCGAAGCACGAGGCCTTCGCCGAGGCGGTCGCCCTGCTCACCCACCCGCGCTACCGGCCCGACCGGTTCGCGCCCGAGGCGCGGCGCTACCTGGACGAGGTCGAGGCTGTGCTGGCGGGGAGAGGCATCCTGCCAGCGCGGCCGCTGCTCCTTGCGGAGGACCTGGCATGGCGCTGAAGACGGCAGAAGAGACCTGCGGCTGCGGGCGGCCGCGATCGCACGGCGGCCTGTGCAAGGTGAGAGCTGCAGCCCTGCGTGAGCGGCGCAAGCGCGGGAAGGAGGAACCGCCCGCGAAGCCGAAAGCCGAGGCCAAGGCGGCGCGGGCGAGGACGAGGCCCTCCGTTGTAGACCGCGCGATCGAGGGGCTCGAGCGCCAGCGCGCGCGCCTGCGCCAGCGGCGCGCCCCGCTCGAACGTCGCATCCAGGACCTGCAGGAGAGGATCGGCGAGATCCAGCTTGCGGAGCAGCCGTTCTCGCGTGCGATCGAGGCGCTGCGCGGCAAGGCCTCCGCGCTGCCCCCCGGTGCGCAGGGCGCGCGAGGCCGACGACGAGCCCGAGCCGACGCTGTCCGAGGCGCTCCCTGCCGAGGAGCTGCTCGCGCTGCGCGCCGTCAGGACATTGAAGCCCGATGCGCGCGGCGTCACGCTCCCCGACATCCACGAGGCGGCACGCAAGCTCGGCTACGACCAGGGCGGCGCGCGCCTCGACCGGCTGCTGAAGCAGCTCGTCTCCCGCGCGGTGGCCGAAGCGGCGTTCGCGGAACTCGAAGCGATCGAGCGCGAGGCCATCGAGGCGGCGCACACCTCGAACTGCCACGCCTGGACGGTGCCGCTCACCACCCCGGAGCCGCGGCGCTCCGAGGTGATGGCCGAGCGGTGCGACTGCCGGACGAGGGAGGTGGCCCGTGGGTAGCGCCCGCGTCCACCCGTCCGCGATCCTCGCCGGCGGCCTCAACGACCGAGCTGAGCGCAACGCCCACCTGGATCTCGCACGTCTGCGCAAGGCCACCGCGATCGCCGCTGCCATCCGCGAACAGGAGCAGCGCCAGGGCGTCCGCATGACCCGTGAGGCGGTCCGGCTCATCTCGCCCGAGGGGCGGCGGCAACTCGAGCGCGCGGCCCGGGTCAACGTCTCGAGCGAGGAGACCTGGGCCCTCGTCGCCGAGCAGTTCCCTTGGTCGGAAGGGCAGTCGTGGTCGGAGGCGCAGGCGTGACCTACCACCAGAGCACCTGGGACGACGCCTTCGCCGCCCTCGCCTCGCTCCGCGACCAGGTGGGCGACGATGACCGCCGCGCCAGCGATGCCATCGCCGATCTGATCCAGGCCGCGCGCGCCGCCGAGCGCGAGGTACGCTCCGCCTGGGTCGAGCACAACCACAACCACGAGCGAGAACGGGCCGCCCATCTGGCGTTGCTCACCGCGCTCGCTACCACCACCGCTCGGCTACGGGCCGCCAAGCTGGCGCTGCTCGCCACGCTCGCCACCATCAACGAACCGGCCGCGACGGATGCGGCCTGAGAACGGAGGAACCATGGAACGACTCGACACGATCGCGGAGCGGATCCTGATGCCGCCCCGTCCCCGTACCTGCTCGGAACCGAGCTGCGCGCTCGTTCCTGGTCATACCGGGCCCTGCCGGGACACCCTCGGCCGGGACCTCGCGCGGACCGCGGCGGCGGAGCGGGTGCAGACCTCGCTTGGTGTCCGCCAGGAGGCGGAACGCCGGCTCCAGGTCTGCGGCCTGGTCTGCGAGGGCATCCCCACGCGGAGGCTCGCCGACCTCGGGCCGGGCGGGCTGCACCGGGTCATCGAGGCCGTGCGTGCGGCCGAGCGTTCGCGCTCGCAGGTCGACGTCGCCGGCGCCTTCGCGGCGATCCAGGGCGCGGCGCTGCTCCTGGGCGTCGCCGAGCACACCGGGGAGCAGGGCTCGGAGCGGGCCGAGGGAGGGGCGTGATGCCTGGTCCCTACTCGATCACCGAGCTGCTCTGCGCCTGCGGGAAGCGCGCCACCAACCAGGTCCTCGCCGACGGCAAGGTGCACTCGACCCGCTGCCGCGCCTGTGCGATGCGGGAGCTGCGAGACCTGACCCGGGCCGAAGCGCAGGCGCGCCGGGAGGCGGCCGCGAAGGCCGCGGCGAAGTAGGAAGAGGGACGAGGTCGCTGGAACGACCTCGCCCCCCGGAACGAAGCGCCGGCTGGGAAGCCGGCATGGATGGTCACGAGCAGTATAACGCGCCCGCAGGGGCGCGGAGGTAGCAACGATGTCGACTCAGGCGGCGGCCGTGACGGTCGCCCAACAGAAGAAGGACGCCCTCACCCAGTTCGAGGGGCAGCTGAAGAAGATGCTGCCGCGGATCGGAGAACTTCTGCCGCGGCGGGCGGGCGACCCGCACCGGTTCGTGCGCATGGTGATGATGGCCTGCGTCCGCACGCCGAATCTGCTGAACGCCGACCGCAACACGCTTCTACTCGCGGTCATGAACGCCGCCGAGCTCGGGCTCTCCTGTTCCGGTGGCCCGGCGAGTCGGGCTCACCTGGTGCCGTTCAAGGGAAAGGTCACCTGTATCCCCGACTTCAAGGGCCTGATCGACATCGCCCTCGACTCCGGCAAGGTCGACTCGATCGAGGCGGAGACGGTCCACCAGGGCGACGAGTTCGAGTACCGGCGCGGGACGGACCCGATCCTCAAGCACGTCCCAAAGCTCACCGAGCGGGGGGAGATGATTGCCGTCTATGCCGTGGCGTGGCCGCATGGTGCCGTGCGGCCGGTCTGGGTCGTGATGTCCCGCGCGGAGGTCGAGGGCATCCGCGACAACTCGCCGGCGTACCGGTTCGCCAAGGACAAGGGCGGCGATACCCCCTGGATCAAGAGCTTCGGCGAGATGGCGAAGAAGACCGCGATCCGCCGGCTTTACAAGTGGCTGCCGACCACGGCCGAGATGCAGCGCGCTGAGGAGATCGACACCGCCGCGGACAGCGAGGACCTCGCCACGCTGGAGGCGATCGCGGCCGAGGGCTCGCAGCTTACGGAGGGCGAGAAGGAGGAGCGCCTGCTTCTCCTGAAGGCGATCGCGGCCAAGCGCGTGCAGGACCCGGACGCCGTGGTGAAGGCGTGCATCGATCTCGGTATGGACGACGGCGAGGCGCCGGATCACCTGCACCTCGTCGCTCTGCGGGACCTCGCGAACAACCTGGGGATCGGCGGTGGCGCGCCTCCTCCGGCAAACCCGCCGGCGGCCGCCGGTCAGGGATCACTACTCGACCCCACAGCCAAGAAGGGACGGTGAGCCATGCCGCGCATCGTCCAGCTGCACTACGCCGGCCTCAAGGCGCGTGACGCCTCGCTCTCCCTGCGCGATCCCCTCACGCTGCTGCTCGGTCCGGTTGGCGCCGGGAAGTCCAGTGCGGAGGAGGCGCTCCGCTTCGCCGCCCTCGGCTTCGTGCCGGCTCTCGGCCGCTCCGAGGCCGCGACCGCTCGCCTCCTGCGCCACGACCGGCTCGACGTCGAGGTCCACCTCGACGACGGCCGCCATTTCACGCGCGGCCTCGTCCGCGAGGGGGCGAAGCTCCGGAGCGAAGCGTTCGCCTCGTGGTTGCCGGCGAAGACGGGCGCTACCGAGGCGGGCGCCGCCATCACCGCGCTCTTCGGCGCTTCGTCGCTCGAGGCGGCGGAGGGGCTCGACCTGCGCGAGCTGCTGACCGCGACGCCGGCGACGCGCTCGAAGCGCATCGAGCAGCTCCTCGACTCCTCGGGTCTCGCGCCCGAGGTCCTGGCGCGCCGCGGCTGGGCCCTGACGCTGCTGCGCCTCGCCGAGCTGCCGTCCGAGCGGATCCCGCCCGAGGCGGAGGCGGCCGCCACCCTGGCTGCTGCATGCGAGGCGACGATTCCCAAGGAGATCCAGGGCGCGGCCCGCGCGGTCACGCGCGAGATCGAGGAGTTACTGCGCGCGGCTGGGCTCGCCGTCGCCCAGGAGCGGGTCCGCCAGGCGAAGCTGGACGCGACGGCGGCTGTCCGCTCGAAGGTGGCGGCGCGCGGCGAGATCGAGGATCGCGCCGTCGCGGCCGCTTCTGGACCGACCGATACGGTGCAGGTCCTGCAGGTGAAGCGCGACGCCCTGGCAACCGCGAAGGCGCGGGCGGAGCGCGACCTGGAGGAGGGGGCGCGCGCCCAGCGGACCCGGCTCGAGACCGAGGAGGCCCTCCCCGCGCTCCGGGAGGCGGTGGCCGTCGCCGAGCGCGCCCAGGCGGCCGCTCTCGAGGCGCTGCCGCGCGCCGAACAGGCGCGCCGGGAGGCGGCGGCACTGGTCGATCCCCCGGACGTGGTGGCGCCGGCGGCGATGCCGCCCGACCCGGCCGAGATCGCGGAGGCGGACCGGTTCCTGCTGGAGGCGCAGGCGAGCTACCAGGCCGGCCAAGCGGTCGTGCTGCCGGAGCGGCTCAGTGCCGAGCGCGAGAAGGTCACCCTCGAGGTGGCCGAGGAGAAGCTGCGTGCAGCCGAGAAGAGCCCGTGGCGTCGAGTGGAGCAGATCGCCGATGAACTGGATGAGCTTGGCGGCCGCCAGATTGCGAACCAGCTGCGCGAACTCGCGGACGAGCACGGTGGCAGCGTCTTCAATCTGGCCCGAGTCCTCGATCAGGCCCGACAGCAGCTGAAGGAGGCCCGAGCCCAGATCGAGGCCCGCGACGGGGAGATCGCGACCGCGAAGGCGGAGCGCGCCCGGCTCCTGGCCAGCGCCGAGGAGCTGCGAGCCCGGGCGCTCGGGACGCGCAGCGCCGCGGTGGCCGCGGCCCAGTCGGCGGAGCGGCTGGCCCGCGGCACCTATGCCGAGGCTTTCGCCGCGCGCGCCCGGCAAGTCGAGCTGAACCGCCAGCATCGCAACCGGCTCCTCCAGGAGGCGTCCTATCACGAGGAGTCCGCGCGAGCGGCGCAGATGGCGCGCGACCGGGCCCGGACCGACCTGCAGGGGGTCGAGCAGCGGCTTGCCGGGATCGCCTCGGTGTCCGTGGACCTGGACGGGGCCGCGAAGGCGCTCGAGACCTCGCGCCAGGAGCTGGTGCTACTCGACGCGCGCCTGGTCGAGCTGCGCAAGGCCGAGGCCCGGCGCCAGGAGATGGCGGCACTGCTCCAGGAGATCGACCGTGCGACGGCGCTCCAGCGCGCCTACGCGGCAGCCGAGTGGGCGTGCGAGCGGCTCCGCGGCGAGGACCTGGCGGCGCGCGCCACGGGGATCGAGGGCCGGATGCGGGGGTTCCTGCAGGCGGCGGGGCGCACCGAGGAGCCGTACTTGCGCGCCAACAAGGGCGGTGCGGAGTTCGGGCTGCGGCGCGACGGTCACGAGATCGCGGTCGAGGCGCTGTCGGGGGGCGAGCACGTGCTCTACTGTGCGGCGCTCGCCGCGACGGTGATCGCGCTGCGGGCCCCGGCGGTCCGGGTGCTCCTGGTCGAGGCGGCCGAGCTCGGGGCTGGTGAGGTGGCGCAGGCGCTGCTCCGGGGCTGCACGGCGATCGCCGGCGAGCTCCAGGTGGTGGTGGCCACGAACGCGGCCATCGAGCCACCGGAGGGGTGGTCGGTCCTCCGTTGCGGTGCGGAGACCGCGGCCGAGGTCGTGGCATGAGGACATCGGACATGCCGGAGCCGTACGCCCTCGCGGCGGTGGAGAGGGCCGGCTGATGTCCGACCTCCTCTCCACCCTCACCGACGAGCAGCGCGCCGCCGTCGAAGCAAGGGACGCCGAGGTCCACGTCCAGGCTGGGCCCGGATCCGGAAAGACGCTGGTGCTGGCTGGCCGCATCGTCCACCTGATCGCCTCGGGCGTCGACCCGCGCTCGATTCTCGCGCTGACTTTCACGCGCGCGGCCTGTGCCGAGATCCGCGACCGCGTGATCAGAGCGCTCGGGTTCGAGGTGGCGCCGCGCATCGAGACGTTCCACGGCTACGCCGCGTCGGTCGTCGTGTCACCCGGCCAGCGGGTGGCAACGGAGGCCGAGGCGGAGGCCGCCCTGCGATCGCTCTTTGAGGGGCCGATGCGACGTCCGCCGCGCGCGCTCCCGGGTATCGAGACGCTCCGCGAGGCGATTGTCAGCTACGAAGCCGAGGGGGTGTCACCTGGCAACGCCATGCGCCTGCGCCTGGTGCTCTCCCGGCTGACGTACGCCAACCTGGTACCGACCTGGGACCTGGTTCCGAGTGCGGTTGCAGGGGCGGTTGAGCTGACGAGCCGGTACCGGCACGTCCTAGTGGATGAGGCTCAGGATACCACTCACCAGGAGGAGCGTCTCGCCATCCGCGCCGTGGTTGGCGGGGGGGCCGTCTTCGCCGTCGGCGACCCGCGGCAAGCGATCTTCGGCTGGCGTTGGGCCACAGGCTGGAAGGGCGAAGTGACCCACCGCCTCACGCGCACCTTCCGGTTTGGCCACGGGATTGCCGCAATGGCCAACTCGATCGCGGCGCGTTGCGACGGAGAGCTGATCGAGGGGGCGCAAGACGTCAGCAGCGAGGCCGTGCGCCTTGACTACGGTCCTAGCCCCGGGGAGTTCGGGGCCGCGCTACACCAGGAGATCCTCGGCGGGCACGTCATCAGGCCCGCTGGCCAAGTCCTCATCTTGGCGCGGACCAACCGGGAGTGCGAGGCGATCGAGCAGATCCTGGGCAACGGCACGGCGAGACACGTCCAGCGCAACCCGCTCGATCCCCTCTCGTCGGAGTCGGATCGGTTCGTTCAGGTGTGGGCGGACGGGCGTGCGGTCATCAGCACGATTCACGCCGCCAAGGGTAAGGAATCCGACCGCGTCGTACTCGTTCGCGACCTGGAGCGCGAGGAGAAGGACCCGGAGGAGCGCCGCGTCGACTACGTCGCGTGCACCAGGGCGCGCCGCCGGTTGGCAATCCTGCGGGAGGCAAGGCGATGAGGGGCATCCTGTTCTGGCTGGTTTGGCATATGCCGCTGGGGCGGCTGGCGCCATGGATGCTCGGGCTCGCGCTCGGACAACGCCCGAGAAAGGTGCGGCGGGAGGTGGAGCGGTGAAGCTCTCAGAGATCCGGCCGTGCGACGCGTGCGGCGGCGCCATCGCCACCGGCTCCTACCTGCTGCGCCTTTCCCTTCTGGTTGTCAGTCCGCGGGCGGTCAACCAGGTCCTCGGGCTCAACCAGATCTTCGGCGGCGCGCTGAAGCTCGCCGAGGCGTTCGCTCCCGACGACAACCCGGTCAAGGTCGCCGGCGAGGAGGACCCATCGCTCTGGACCGATGCGCTGGTGTGCCAGCGGTGCGCGCTCGGGGCGCCGATTGACCTGGGCCTGCTGCTGGCGAAGCGGGCGGAGGAAGGGGTGTCTCGTGCCTGACTATCGCGGCCGCGCGGCCGCCGGTGGTCCGGTCGTCGAGCGAACGCACGAATGGGGTCGGAGCCGATGACCGAACCCATCGTCATTCGGCTGCCCGGAGAACCCCACGCCCAAGGGCGCGGCCGCGCCGGCGTCGTTTTCGGCAAGGGCGGCAAGCCCGTGATGGTCAACGGTCGTCCCATCGTACGCGTCCACGACCCTGTCGAGTCGCGCAACTGGAAGGCGGCGGCGGCTGACCACTTCCTGCAAGCCATGAGCGGGCGGTCTCCGCTCACCGGCGGCGTCGCGGTCGAGATCGAGGCCGTGTTCACCTGTCCGCGCTCGGCCTGGAAGAAATGTTCGATGACGCCACGGCGCTGGAAACTCGGCAAGCCAGACCTCGAGAACGTCGCGAAGGCGGTCCTCGATGCTGGCTCCGGGATCTGCTACATCGACGACCGCCAGGTGGTCGAGCTGCGGCTGCGGAAATTGGTAGGCGCCCAGGGCGAGGCACCCTACGTGCTCGTCCGCATCGAGGAGCTGCCGGAGCTGGTCGCCAGCGCTGCCAACCTGCACCGGCCCGCGCGCGAGCTCGCCGGCGCCTCGGTGCACAGCGAGGGGTCCCTGTTCGGGACCGTGGAAGGAGACGCATAGATGCAGATCCTCGTCTCGAAAGTGGTCATCAGCACCAAGCAGAACCGCGTCCTGTATGCCGTGACGGCCAGCCTCACGGAACCGGAACGCTGGGCCGAGGCCGTCGCTCTCGCGGGCGACGAGGTCCTCGTGGAGGCCGCCCGGGCGGGCATCCTGGAATCCGTCACGATCTCGGGTGCCCAGGGCAACCACAAGCTCACGCTGACCGGCCGCTGCAAGTGGGGCAAGAAGCTCGCCTCCCTCTTCGAGAAGGAGGGCGAGGTGGTCGAGAGTGCCGAGCTGAGGTTCGGCGCAGACGCGCGCGCGAAGGAGTGGATCGGCCAGGATCTGGAGCTCGAGCCCGCCCAGGCCGTGCTCGCGTTCGGCGGGAAGGGGTAGGAAACGATGCCCTCGCTGACTGTCGTCTTCATCCGCTTCCTCTTCGCCGCCGGGCTCGGGCTCGGGGCGCTTTTCACGCTCGGCATGTTCGCGACGCTCAACGACAAGCGGGAGGCGGGGGCCGCTGCGATCGCGGCGGTGAGCTGCTGGGCGCTCGCCTGGGCCGCCTGGGGGCAGTGGTGAGCGTGCCGCCCATCTGGATTCAGGTGCCGACGTCCGCTCCGACGCCGGAGGAGGAGATCCGCCGTTTGCGGCGCGACCTGCGGGACGCGCAGGCGCAGACCCACCGGCAGATCGCCGTGACGCTTGACTTGCTCAACGCCTTGGACGCGGCGCAGCTCGCGCTCAGCAAGTACGAGATCCAGGCGGCAGTGTTGCGCGCCGACGTCGAGCGGCTGAAGCAGGAGGCGGAGCGCGGCGTCCGGGTGAACGCGCTCTGCTACCACTGCTCGGCGGTGGTCCGGCTCATGCCGGGGCCCGAGGGGGTAGCGTGAAGAGCCCTCGATCCGTTCCGCGCCGCGAGAAGATGCGCCGGTACCTGGTGACCATCGCGACGCGCGGCACCTGGGCGCAGCTGCAGGAGGCCTACCAGGTCGGCGAAGTGGTGACCTACGGCCTCATCGAGAACGACGACCTGGAGGTCGTCATCAAGGACATCCGGGAGGAGAGCCGGAAGCCGGCGCCCCGCGGACGCAGGAGGCTGCGGTGAGCTGGTACCCCAAGCGCGAGAAGCCCTGCCAGGACTGCGGCAAGCCCTTTGTCGGCGGGCCGCCCGCGCGCTATGGGCCGTGCTGCCGCTGGAAGCACCGCGGCAGGGTGAAGAAGTACTCGTGGACGCCGGAGCGCGACCAGCTGTTGCGCGACCGGTATGACAGCCGCATCCGAAACCGAGCGGGGGAGATCGCCGTCGAGCTCGGCTGGCCAGGCTGGGCGGTGAAGCGCCGCGCCCAAGAGCTCGGGCTCAGCGTGTCCTGGCCGGCGGACCGGCGCGATTGGACTCAGGAGGAAGAGGGGTTCCTGCTCGAGCACGCCGGCAGCCGTCACGTCAACTGGATGGCGAAGAAGCTCAAGCGCTCCCTCACGTCGGTCGTGGTCAAGCTCAAGCGCATGCAGATCTCGCGGCGCTGGCGCGAGGGGTACACCCTGCAGGAGCTCCAGCTGTGCTTCGGCACCGACCATCACGTCATCGACCGCTGGATCCGAGAGGGGAAGCTCGTCGGGCGCCGGCGAGGAACCGAGCGCAACGGCACGGGCGGGCGTGACGGTGGGCCCGCCGACGCCTGGGTGTTCACCGACGAGGACCTGGTCACGTTCATCCGGAACCACCCGATGGCCTTCGAGCTGCGCAAGGTCGACCAGCTGTGGTTCATGGACTTGCTGCTCGCTGGCGGGCTCATCCAGAGAGCGCTCGAGGCCGCGCGCGAGGGAGAGGCGCCCGCGGCCTGAGCGCCGCGGCGACAGGAGGACGAAGATGGCGAAGAGGAAGAGCAGTGAGACGGCGGAGCAGCATGGCGGCGGGACGGCGGCGGCGATCGCGGAGGCGCCCCCGCCTGGCGCACAGCAGCTCATCCCTCTCGAAGCCATCCGCATCGGCGGCGCGAACCCGCGCCGGCACTTCGACGAGGCGAAGATGGCCGAGCTGACCGAGAGCGTCCGCCGGCACGGCGTCCTGCAGCCGGTGCTCGTCCGGCACTGGCCCGACCCGGGGAGCGACCGCTACGAGCTCGTCGCCGGCGAGCGCCGCTACCGAGCCGCGAGCAAGGCCGGCCTCTCCGAGATCCCGACGCTCATCCGGGAGCTCTCCGACGCCCAGGCTCTCGAGCTTCAGGTGATCGAGAACCTCCAGCGCGAAGACCTGCACCCGCTCGAGGAGGCTGAGGGCTACCGTCAGCTCCACGAGGTCCACGGCTACGCCGTCGAGGACCTGGCCGCCAAGGTCGGCAAGTCCCGGATGTACATCTACGGCCGGCTCAAGCTCTGCGCCCTCTCGAAGCCGGCCAAGGAAGCCTTCCTCGAAGGGCAGTTCAGCGCCTCGATCGCGCTCCTGCTCACTCGACTACAGGAGCCGCAGCAGGCCGACGCGCTCAAGGAGCTGAAGCGCTGGGGCGAGGACGGTCCGTCGTATCGCGACTTCGCTGACCATGTGCAGAGCAAGTACATGCTCCGTCTCGACGGCGTGCCCTGGAAGCTCGATGATGCCGACCTAGTCCCGAAGGCCGGGCCGTGCACGACCTGTCCCAAGCGCACCGGCAACCAGCCGGAGCTCTTCTCGGACGTCCGGAGTAAAGACGTCTGTACGGACCCGGGCTGCTATCGAGACAAGCAGGCCGCGACCTGGATGCAGGTGCAGGCCGAGGCGGAGTCCGAAGGCCTCGAGGTCCTCGGCGAGAAGGAGGTGAAGAAGGCCTTCCCGTACGGCGACCGTCCGGGCCACAACAGCGGCTTCGTCGCCATCACCGAACGGTGCGACGAGTCCCCGAAGGGCGAGAGCTGGCAGAAGACACTTGGCAAGGCAGCGCCGCCCGCGGTCGTGGCGTGGACGCCTGGCGGCGCCGTGGTCAAGCTCTACCGCGAGAAGGAGGCGCTCGACGCGGCTCGCGGCAAGGGCTACAAGTGGGCGCAGGCGCACCGTTCGGATGCCGGCTCGGGATCGAGCGACGCGGCCGACCGCCGGCGCATGGCGGAGCAGCGGTTGAAGGGTGCGGCGCGTCGTGAGGCGATCGGCCGGCTAGTCGCCGCTGCGGAGAAGAGGGAGCCGCCTGCCTCGATCTGGCGCGAGATCGCCGGCGCCATCATGGGCGCGGTCTGGGCGCAAGTCTCGCGCGAGATCGCCCAGCGTCGCGGCATCGAGGCAAAGGGCGGAGGCTTCGGCGCCCAAGAAGCGATCAAGAAGCTCCTGGCGAAGATGACACCTGGGCAGGCCCGAGGCCTCGCCCTCGAGGTCCTGGTTGTGCGCGGCCTGCTGGACTTCGGGAATCGGCACGATGGCGCGCGGCAGCTCCTCCGCGCGTTCCACATCGACCTCAAGGCAATCGAGAACCAGCTCAAGGTCCAGCAGAGGGCGAAGGCCAAGGAGCCCCGCAAGACTCCCTCTCAACGCCAGCGCGAGGCCGGGGAAGCCGCAAAGGAGGCAGCCGACCAGGCCGATCTCGCCAAGCTGCCCGACAAGATCCCGGCGCTGGTCGAGGACTACCGCCGTACGCTGCAGGCCCGGCACAACTTCATGCTCAAGGGCAAGGTCAAGCAGGCGCAGGAGGCGACCCGGCGCCTCGACCTGCTCCAGGCGAAGGCCAACGGCGGCAGGAGCTTTGGCTCCGGCGTCGAGACATCGCCAGCGGAGACGCTGCGCAGGCAGACCGCGGCCCCCATCGGGCAGGAGCCGCTCTGGGGCCAGCTGGGCGTCTTCCGTGTCGAGGTCGACGGCGTCCCCTACTTGGTCGAGCACGACACGTCGATGCACTTGGCCCTCCACGCCGAGCAGGCCTCCATGCGCTGCATCTCCGAGACCGGGTTTCATAGCTTCTTCCCAGCCACGCCCGGGTCCGACGAGGAGGTGCGCGCTTCCGTCGCCGACTACGTGGTGGAGCTCATCCGTGAAGAGGTCGCCACGGTCCCGAACCGCTCGGGCGCGCAGCGCGTGCCGCGCCCGGCGAGCAAGCCCCTGCCCTACCCGGAGCGGGTCTACCGCCTGCCGAAGAAGGGCGAGGGGAGGAAGCTCATCGAGCTTGCGGTGAAGGGCGGCCGGTCCGACGAGGTGCCGACGGCGCCGGCCAAGCACCCGGCCCGTTGCGCGCTGCGCCCCGCCGTCGGCGCGACCAAGGGCAACCACGCGCCTTGCACGCTCGAGCCCGGCCACAAGGCCAAGCACAAGAACCAGACCGAGAGCTGGACGAGGTGCGAGAAGCCGGCCGGCCTCCCGGGTGTTCCGCCGAGGGCGGTTCGTTGCCGCGCCTGCAAGGCGAAGCCCGGCTTCCCATGCACCGGCCACACCGGCGGCCGCAACTCGAAGTTCCACAAGGTCCGCGAGCAGGACGCGACGCGGGTCAGACAGGCCACGCCCGGGATCTGCTGCCGCTGCGGGTGCGTCGAGGCAGCCGCCTGCCCCGGCGGCTGCGCCTGGGTCAATGCCGACCGGACGGTCTGCAGTTCCTGCGCGACGCCCGAGGAGCTGCGGGCGGCACAGACGATGGGCGGTGGCGTCCGGCGCGTCGGCGCACTGTCGGACGAGGAGAAGTAGCGTCATGGCCAAACGCTCGTTCAGCGGCGCCCCGACTGCGCCCCGCCACCCGCGCGCGGCCGTGGGTAAGACAGAGATCGCCTGGACCGATTGGACCTGGTCGCCGATCGTCGGCTGCCGGCGGGTCAGCCCTGGGTGCGAGCACTGCTACGCGGAGAGGCTCGCGGCCACGCGCCT
>Ga0247727_10001257_pt1 | contig 61010 bp, 44 predicted proteins | sample WisWelCaveWW1625_FD_202498 | JGI IMG/M metagenome (GOLD analysis project Ga0247727, IMG submission 202498) | Biofilm microbial communities from Wishing Well Cave, Virginia, United States - WW16-25 | ecosystem: Environmental > Aquatic > Deep subsurface > Groundwater > Cave microbial mat | place...
AGATCTTCCGGTCAAAGCTGGACAGGGCATTCGGCAACCGCCTCTTCATGGGCGTCTAGGCTGCGGGCGCCGATACGGGGGCTGCGGCGGGCCTTCTCGGCCCGGCCTCCTCGGCGTACGAAAAGGTACGCCTCCGTCGGCCGGTCCTCCGGGGCTCCGCCTCGCTCCCCGTCTCGGCGCCCTCGCCTGCACGCGTCAAACAGGGACCTCGGTCGAGGGGGACACCGACCCGTGTGCGCCCGGACACGCGCGGCGCCCTCCCCCTCCCGTAACCCCCCGAAACCACTCGGTCGGCCAAAACCGTGACGGGGCGGCATCGGTATTGTAGGTTGACCGAGGGCATGAAGCTTCGTCCCTCCGCGCTCTTGTTTCTCCTCATCTTCACCTACCAGGCTTGCCAGGCGGATGCCCCGCGGCCTCGGCCCGAGACCGCGGCGCCAGAGCCGGTGACCGCCGCGCCCCTGCCGGAGCCGGAGCCGCCGGACCCGACGGACCCGGTCCAGGTCTTCGAGAACGGAACGTCGCGGGTCCTCGATCGCGCGGACGCGGAGAGCCAGGGGTTCACGGTCATCGACCTCGGCGACGAGTGGACGCCGTACGTCCTGTCCGAGTGCGAGGCCGACGGAACGGTCTGCAAGGCCAACGCCTACAGGCCCATCTACCTGGCGCTCGCGAACGAGCGTGAGCCCCCACCCGAGGCGCACGACGTGCACGACGGCAGGTTCCTCGAGCTCTACGGCATCGCGCCGACGCCGCGCGTGATCCGGCAGCGCATCCTCGACGACGAGGCCAAGGCCTGCTGGGCCGAGGTGACGTACGACGCGCTCGCCGAGTTCGACGGCTTCATGCAGTTCTCGCGCAACGTCGATACGGACGCCGCGATGCGGACCTTCCGCGCCATCGACAACGAGGCGCGCCGGATGGCGGAGCGCGAAGACCTCGCCGATCAGATGGAGCTCGAGCACGTGCCGGGCAAGCAGCGGTTCTTCGAGCGCTACCGGCGCGTGCGCGCCCGCGCGATGGCGCTGGTCGAGACGCAGCGCCGCCTCGCCTGCGAGGGGCTCTATCGCGAGAACGTCCGCATGCGCGAGGGACACTTCGACTGGGGGACGCACGAAGCCCTCGCCCTCTTCGAGCGCAAGAACCGGGTGTTCGGCTGGGGGTTCATCGGCCGCGAAACACTGGTCGCACTGCGTCGCCCCCCCCTCGATATGCATTACGAGGCGTTCCTGCGGATCGTCGAGGAGCGCGCGGCGTCCGCGGCGGGGTTCGTCGAGGACGGGTCCGGTTCGGAGGCGCCCGGCGGGATGGATTCCTACCGGACGGCGGACGGCCGCACCGAGCCCCTGCGCAACCTGATCGCCGAGGCGCGAGCGGCCGTCGTCGCCGCGCTCGGGATCCCGACGCCGCAGTCCCTGCGGGACTTCCTCGCCGGCAAGACCGAGGAGGAGGTCTCTCGGTTGCTCGTCGCAGTGAAGCTCCCGGCCCTGCCCGCGTACTACGGGCCGGACATGGACCTGCACGTCGTCGTGGACCGGGGCGACGTCTGGTACGACTTCCCCTACGACGCGGAGGGCCACGAGGTCCACCAGGCCGTCTCCCGGCGCCCGCACAACACGCTCTTCGTCCGCTACGAGGGCCAGGACATCCCGATCGGCTACTGGGGCACGACCATCGGGGGATGGCGCAGCGAGATGGTCGACGGGCTCGAGTACTACTCGTACAAGAACTCCGACGTCGGCGAGCGAGTGTGGCGCGACATCGTCGCCGCGCCGGTCTGGATCCCGCCCGACTCGACGCCGCAGCGCGAACTGCTCCGCCGCGAGGGCGGCCCGGGCCAGCGTGCCCGGACGATCGTCAACTACCCCGAATTCGGGCCCGGCTACGCGTCGGCGTACGGGCTCGTCATGGCGCCGCACGTGCGGGAGATCGTCCGCGGCGACGGGACGATCCTCCCTATCGACAACGGGATCCGCACGCACGGATCGTTCGACTACATGTCGATCATGCAGCGGCACTCCCACGGCTGCCACCGTCTGTACAACCACATCGCGATCCGGCTCTTCGGGTTCGTCCTGCGACACCGCGCCCACGAGCGCATCGGGCAGGTCCCGGTCAATTTCTCCAGACGATTCGAGGTCGACGACGTGGCGTACGGCATCGACCTGACCACGCGCGGGTACTCGTACCGGCTGCAGGAGGCGATCCCGGTCGTCGTGACGCGCGGACGTGTCCGCGGCATCGCGCAGGATCCGATCGAGACGCCGATGCGCAAGCCGGACGTGGACTACGGCGACGACGCAGGCGTCCCCGACGGAGGGCTGCCTCCCGTCGAGGCGGCGGCCCCAGCCGCCGCGTCTGCAGCGCCCGCCGCCGGCTAGGGAGCGCGCAGGGCCTGGCCGTCGAGAAGCAACAGGCGACAGGCAACAGGCAACAGGCAACGGGCAACAGGCAACGGGCGACAGGCAATTGGAAACCGCTCGCGCCGAGCGGCAAGGTGTTCCGCATCGCCTGTTGCCCGTTGCCCGTTGCCTGTTGCCTGTTGCCTGTTGCCTGTTGCTTCTCGAAACTGGCCTTGCTCTGGAGAAAGCCGGTTCCCCTTGGTTAGCCTTTCTCCTCTTCCGCCACCGTCGGTGCGACTGGCGGGTACGGCGAACCCTCGGGCAAGACGTCCTCGAGGTCAGGGCCCTCGGGCGGATAGAGGCGCGGCGAGCTCGCCACCGCCTTGCGCGACTCGGGCTCGTCGCTCTCGATCTGCCGGCGCACGTCGCGCATGGAACCCTCCATGTCGATCTGCGCGCGCAGCTCGTTGGTCGCGCGGCGGAACTCGCGGATCGCGCGGCCGACGGCCTTGAGCGTCACGGGCAGCCGGTCCGGCCCGAGCACGAGCAGCGCGACCACGGCGATCAGCACGAACTCGCCGAAGCCGATGTCGAACATCCGCTAGCTGCGACTGGTACGGATCGCGGACGTACTGTCGCGGGCTCGCTCGACGGCCGCGCCGCGCAGGCGGGCCGTCACGTCCCGGACGCGGTCGAGGGCGGCCGTGATCTGCCGGAGGTTCCCCTCCTGCGCGCGCGCGATCTCCTCGATCCGCGCCGCGGCGGCGAGCATCTGCTCGTTGCCGCGCGACTGCGACCGGTGCGAGAGGTTGAGCTGGTTGACCCCCTTCGAGATCGACTCGATCGCCTGCGTGATCTGCCGCCCGCCGCGCGCCTGCTCCTGGCTCGAGCGCTCCACGTGCTGGGTGATGAGGCGCATCTTCTCCGCGCTCTTCATGATGAGCTCGCTGCCGCGCGCCTGCTCGCTCGTCGCGGCCGCGATCTGGGTCACGGTCTCGGCGATGCGGCCGATCGAGTCGGTCACCTGTTTCGACCCGCGGGCCTGCTCGACGGTCGCGCGGGCGATGGCGCGCATCATGTGCGTCGACTTCTGGCTCGACTCGAGGATCTTGCGCAGCGCGCGCTCGGCCGAGTAGGACACCTCGACGCCGCGGTCGACGTTGAGCGCGCCGCGCTCGACGGCGCCGATCGCGTTGCGCGACTCCATCTGGATCGTCTTGATGAGATCCGCGATCTCCTTCGTGGACAGGCCGGTGCGCTCGGCGAGGTCCTTGATCTCGTCGGCGACGACGGCGAAGCCCTTTCCGTGCTCGCCCGCTTGCGCCGCGATGATCGCCGCGTTCAAGGCGAGCAGGTTCGTCTGCTCTGCGACGTCGTCGATGACGTTCAGGATCTGACCGATCGCGTCGATCTTGCCGCCCAGGTTCGAGATGACCTGCACCGCCTCCAGCGACGATTCCTTGATGCGGTTGATCTCGCTGGTCGTCTTCGAGATCGCCTCCGCACCGACCTCCGCGTCGTGCGCGACCTCCTCCGACAGCTTCGCGGTCTCGTTCGCGTTCGTCTGGACCTGGTCGATGCTGACGTCCATCTCGTTCATCGACGAGGACGTCTCCTCCGCGGTCTGCGAGAGCGCGTCGACGTTCTTCGCGACCTCCTTGATCGAGTACGCCATCTCCTCGATCGACGACACGGTCTCGCGAACGCTGGACGCCAGGTTCCCGATGTTCTCCGCGACCTCGTCGTTCGTGGCCGTCATCTCCAGGATCGAGGAGGAGGATTCCTCCGCCGAGGACGCGAGCACCTCGACGTGCTGGGCGATCTCGCGCAGCGCGGCGGCCATCTCCTTCATGGACCGCGACGTCTGGTCCACCGCCGCCAGCTGCTCGCCGATGCCGGAAGACAGCCGCCCGAGAGATTCCTGGACGCTCTCGTCCGACCGCCGTAGCTCGGTGTGTCCTTCGCCGATTGCCTTCTCCCGGTCGCGCAGCTGCGTCGCGAGCCGCGAGAGCGCGTCGAAGGCCTCCTGCGCCTCGGGCGGAGGGGAGGCCGGCAACTCCATCACGCCCTGACTCAGCCGCCGCGCCGCCTCGGCGGTGGCCGCGACCGCGGCCCGGGCGCCTTGCAGGGCGACGACGACGCCCAGGACGCCCAGCGCGCCGGCGACCGCGCCGAGCTGCCAGTTCCCCGCGGTCCCGAATCCGACCGCGACCCCGCCTCCCGCCGCGAGCGCGACGCCCAGCAAGGTCCCCGGAGATCGAAGGATTCCAGCCATTTGCTCGCGGTGCGACGCATCGTAGAAGTGCGCGGAGGCACGGTCAAGCGACGCTTTCCGACGCGGGCGCCGGACCGCTCCACGGCAGCCACACGATGAAGGTCGTTCCCCCGCCGCTCGCGGAGGAAACGGTGATGCGGCCCGAGTGGTCGGTCACGATGCGATGCGCGATCGCGAGACCAAGCCCCGTGCCCTGTGTCTTCGTCGTGAAGTAGGGCTCGAAGAGCCGCTCGCGCGCTTCGGCCGACAGCCCCGCGCCGCCGTCCTTCACCTCGATGCGCAGCCCCGCGCCGTCCGAACGGGCGACGACGTCCACGCCCGCGCCAGCAACCGCCCGACACGCGTCGATCCCGTTCTGGACGAGGTTGACCAGGACCTGCACGAGTTGCTCCCGATCCGCTCGCAAGGGCGGCAACGGCTCCGGCGGCTGCAGGCGGACCGGCACGTCGCCGCCGGCGTGCAGGCCGACCGCGTGGCCGAGCAGGTCCGCCACGTCGACGTCCGACGGCCGCGGACGCGGCATCCGTGCGAACTGCGAGAACTCCGTGACGATCCGCTTGAGCCGCTCGACTTCTTCGAGAATGGTGGTCGCGCTCTCCTCGAAGATCTCGTCGAACAGGGGCAGGTTCTGGCGCTTCGCCTTGCGCAGCGTCTCGATCGACGTCTGGATCGGCGACAGCGGGTTCTTGATCTCGTGCGCGATCCGGCGCGCGATCTCGCGCCAGGCGGCGATCCTCTCCGAGCGCAGGAGGCTCTGGCGGGTCTGGGCGAGGTCCTCGATCATCTGGTTGAACGCACGGACCAGCGATCCGACCTCCCCACCCGCGCGGACGTCGATGCGCACGTCGGGCTCGCCCGCGGCGACCGCCTTCGCGCCCTCCACCAGCTCCGACAGGGGCCTCGTGATCTTGCCGGAGATCGCCGCGGCGAGCAGCCAGGCGAGAAGCACCACCGAGATCGCCAGGAGTCCGCCCGCGAGCCACATCCGGTCCAGCGTCTCTTCGAGCTTGGTGTTCTTCACGACCACCACGAACGCCGGGCCCGAGGGCTCCGATTCCAGGATCGGGACCCTCGTGTGCCCTTGCAGGGACAGGGCGGCCCCGGCCGTCTCCTCGAGGACGAGGCGGGCGCGCCGCGTCGGATCGGTGTCGCCGGAGAAGGACACGCCCACGGCGCGTCCGGCGACGACCGCCACGCGCGTCGACTCGTACTCCTCGGCGATGCAGGCGGACAGGACGACCGCCGTGGCGCGGCCGCCGACGCGGCGCACCTCGTTCTGCAGGCGATGGGCCGCGCGGCCCGCCTGGCGGAACGCGCCCGCCTCGCGCTTTCCGGCGCGGCGCGGATCGCTGGAGACGAGGATCCGATCGTCCGTTCCGACGATCTCGAGCGAGTCGATCTCGAGGTCGCGAAGCACTCCCGGGACGGCCGCGCCCACCGCATCGCGCTCGCGGCGGTCGAACGTCCCCTCGTGCAGATCCTGCAGGACCTGATCGACCATCCGGTGGCCGTCGCAGACTGGACGCACACGGTCCGCGAGGGCCGCGAGCCGGACGTCGATGTCCCGGCGGAGCGATCGGGCAACGTCGTTCTCCTCGCGCCGACGCTCCCTCTCGGTCAGATCCTCGAGATAGGTGCGGACCCCCCAGGCGGCGACGCCCACGGGCGCGACCGCAACCAGCGCGAGGACGAGGAACAGGCGAACGCGCAAGCTCATCTATCAAAGACCCGCGGTGCCCGGCGACACGGTGGCAGGTGCAGGAACCGGCGCTCCGCCCTCCTGCAGGAGGAAGTCCTCGGGCGTCGTCACGTCGGGCGGCGTCGCGTGCTCGGTCGGCGCCGTGCCGGACAGGAACCACTCGTCGATCGTGTCCGTCTGCCCTTCCCACGCGAGCAGGCCGCTCGCCGGATCGATCCGCGCGGACTCCACGCCCTCGGGAACGCGGAACGCCGTCGCCGCGCGCCCCGCCGTCGCGGCGCGCATGACGTCCAGCCAGATAGGGAGCGCCGTGCGCCCGCCGGCCTCGCGACGGCCGAGCGGGCGATGGTCGTCGTATCCGACCCACACGCCGCAGACGAGCTCGGGTGTGTAGCCGACGAACCACGCGTCCCGGGCGTCGTTGGACGTCCCCGTCTTTCCGGCGACGGGCCTTCGCAGGGCGCGCGCCGCAGACGCGGTGCCGGACTGCACGACGCTCTCGAGCAGGCTCGTGACGAGGAAAGCCTCGGCCTCCTCCATCACGCGCTGCGAGCCGTCGTCGTCCGCGCCGCGCAGCAGGCGCCGGTCCGGACCGCGCACACCGGCGACGAGGCGCGGACGCCCCGCGAGGCCGTAGGAGGCGAACGCGCCATAGGCGCCGACGAGCTCGAGCAGGGTGACCTCCGAGGCGCCGAGCGCGAGCGCGAGGTCCGGCTGGAGCGTCGACTCGATGCCGAGGTCGTGCGCGAAGTCGACGACGCTCTCCGGCCCGACGTCCCGCATGACGCGGACGGCCACGAGGTTGACCGACTGTGCGACGGCCTCGCGCACGCGGATCGGTCCGCGGAACGACCAGGTCTCGAAGTTCTGGGGACGCCACCGGTCGAAGACCTCGGGGGCGTCCGCGACGATCGTCGCGGGCGTGACCATGCGGCGCCGCAGGGCCTGCGCGTAGACGAACGGCTTGAACGCGCTGCCCGGCTGGCGGCGCGCGGACATGGCCCGGTCGAACCCGAGCGCCGGCACCTCCCAGCCGCCCGCGAGCGCGAGGACGTCGCGGGTGCGCACGTCGAGGACGACGACCGCTCCCTGCGGGCCGAGGTCGAACGCGAACTCGGCGCTCTCGCCTTCTCGCGCCTCCCGCACGAGGGCGAGGCGGACGTGCGCGCCCTTTTCGGCAAAGCGCGATGCCGGGAGCTTCGCAGGATTCCAGCGGCGCCCGGAGGCGAGCGGCGCGAACCCACGTACGCCGCCGACCTCGACCTCGATTCGCTCCGCGGCGTCGTCCGAGCCCACGACGACCCCGACGTGCGTGCGGCCGGCGCGCGGAAGTTGCTTCGTGACGCGAAGCCTCTTCGTCCCGGCGATCGTGAGCGGCGCGCGGTCGCCGTTGCGCGCGTCGAGCGCCTCGAGTCCCTTGCGAAGGGCGGCGCGGGTCGCGCGCTGGATCGCCGCGTCGATCGTCGTCTCGACCGTGAAGCCGCCGCGACGCAGCTTCTCGGGCGCGGCGACGTCGGCGAGCGCACCCCGCGCGACCGCGATCATCTCGGGCGCCAGGCTCCCGGCCTCGGCGTCGTGGGCGACGACCCGCAGCGGCGCCTGCTCGGCCGCCCGCGCGTCCGCCTCGGGCAGCAGGCCCTGGGTCACCATCTGCCGCAGGACGTAGGCGCGCCGCTCCCGAGCTCGGACCGGATCGCGGATCGGCGAGTAGTGCGACGGGGCCTTCGGGATCCCGGCGAGCATGGCCGCCTCGGCGAGATCGAGATCCGCGACGTGCTTGCCGAAGTAGTGGCGCGCGGCCTCCTCGACGCCGTAGCGGCCGTCCCCGAAGTTGATGTGGTTCAGGTACAGCGCGAGGATCTCGTCCTTCTCGAGCGATTGCTCCATCTCGCGGGCGAGGAGCAGCTCCTTGAACTTGCGTTCGAGCGTCTGCTCGGGACTGAGCAGCAGGTTCTTGACGACCTGCTGCGTGATCGTGGAACCGCCCTGGACGTACCCGCCCGCGACGAGGTTCGCCCACAGCGCGCGCAGCAGGCCCGGGTAGTCGAGCCCCTCGTGCCGGTAGAAGTCGGCGTCCTCCGCGGCGACGACCGCCTTGAGCAGCACGGGCGGCATCTGATCGAACGCGACGCGCGTCCTGCGCTGCTGAAAGACCTCCCCGAGGACCGTCTCGTGGTCGCGCGCGAGGACGCGCGTCACCTGGGGCGGATCGTAGGCCGCGAGCGCAACCTCGAGGTCCGGCAGGTCCCGCCCGTACCAGACCAGCAGGACCGCGAAGAGCGCGAACGCGGCGGCGATGCCCAGGGACCAGAGCCAGAGCACGCGTCCGAGCCAGACTCGCCATCGGGGGCGACGCACCCTTGCAGGGCTGCGGCCCGCCCGCGCCGCTCGGGGCTCGGCGCCGGATCGTCTGCGCTCGCCCATTTCCGGTCATCCTAGAACAATCGAGCTGCATTCGTGGATTCCGCACCCGCGCCGATCCGACGCGCGGCCGTGAGAAGCGGTCGAGTCCGGAGATTCCGCTGTCCCTGTTCCGTCCGTCTCCGCCCTAAACTCCTGCCCCGCTCGACCGTTCGATCGGATCGATGGACCCGCTCGCACACGCCCTCCCGCTCGCGGAACGGTGGCTGGCCGACGACCGGACGAGCGCGCTCGTCGAGATGACGCGCCTGCTCGCCTCCTGCACGACCGCGGAGGCGGGCTTCGCCGTGGTCGGCGCCTGCGCGCGCCGCACCTTTCCCCGATCCCCGGGCGCCCTGTACATCCTCGACGACGCCCGTACGAGCCTGCATGCGGCATGCTCCTGGGGCGAGCCGCCGCCTCGGAGCCTCGCGTTCGACCCGGCGGGGTGTTGGGCGATGCGCCGCCGCAGGCTGCACGCGGGCTTTCCCGGCGACGATCTCGTATGCGGCCATCTCGGCGCCACGGAGCGATCGGACTCCATCTGCGTCCCCGTCATGCCGGGCGACGATCCCATCGGCGTGGCGCACCTGCGGCCTTCTCCCGGCGCCTTCGCCGAGGACCTGGCGCGGATCGCTTCCTTCGCCGAGCGAGTAGGCCTCGCGCTCCAGAACCTGACGCTGCGCACCCGACTGCACGAGCAGGAGATCAAGGACACGCTGACCGGGATGCTCAACCGTCACTGCATGGAGGAGACGTTGACGCGCGAGGTCCTGCGGGCGCGCCGCAAGGAGCGGACCGTGTCGATCATCCTGCTCGGACTCGACCGCTTCGCCCGCGTCAACGAGGCCCACGGGCCCGCCGTGGGCGACGCCGTCCTGCGCTCTCTAGGATCGCTCCTGCGGGCCGGCGTGCGTGCGGACGACGTCGCCTGCCGGTACGGCGGCGATCAGGCGCTCCTCGTCCTTCCCGAGGCGACCGTCGAGGACGCCGTCCGCCGCGCCGAGCAGCTGCGCTCCGCGATCGCCGACCTCGTGGAGAACCTCTCGGCGTCGGCCGGAGTCGCTGCCTTCCCCGACCACGGCGACTCCCCCGCGCGGATCCTCGCCCAGGCGGAGAGAGCGCTGTGGCTCGCGAAGAGCGCAGGCCGAGGCCGCGTCGTCGTTGCCCCGACCGCCGTCGCTCCGTAGCCCCGAGTACTCCCTTCCGCAAGTTCGGTGACGTATTCGTTCACCGCAGAGCACGCAGAGATCGCAGAGTTTTTTTCGTTCTCTGCGGCCTCTGCGTGCTCCGCGGTGATTCGTCTTCGTATTCCCGGAATCGAGTACTAGGTCGCGGCGACGATCCGGTCCACGTAGTCTTTCAACCGCGGGCAGCGCAGGCCGCGCGGCTCGAGCGCCGCGGTCGTGTTCGACACGTCGTAGTCGTGCGGCTGGTCGAGGTAGGTCAGGAAGTCCACGCGCAGGCCCATCCGACGCAGCAAGGGCGAGAGGACCGGGACGGACGCCACGCCAGAAAGCGCCCGGGCGACCGGCAGCCGCACCCGGGGCTTCGGCGCGCCGACGCGATCGGCGATCAGGGCCAGCAGGTCGTTGATCGACGGCGCGTCGGGCTCGACCAGGCAGTAGGTGCGACCCGCGGGCGCTTCGACGTCCACCAGCGCGCGGATCGCGTCCACGACGAAGTCCACGGGCACGACCGGGTAGCGGCTGCGCGGCAGGAACGGCGCGGGCAGCGGCGTCCACCGCGGCAGCCCCGCGAGTCGGCGCACGGCGTGGATCGCGGTGACCAGCGTGGTCGTGCCCCAGGCCTCCCCGGTCCTCGAGTCGCCGACGACGCTGCCGGGCCGCACGACGACCGTCGGCAGGTCCCGCGCCTCCCGCACCCGCGCCTCGCCCTCGTACTTCGATCGCGCGTAGAAGCTGCGGAACTTCTGCCCGACGTCGAGCCAGTCCTCGTAGAACCGCGAGCCGTAGTCGCCCGCGACGGCGATGGAGCTGACGTGCACGAACCTGCGCAAGGCCGGAAGTCGGCGGGCGACTTCCATCGCGGCGACCGTTCCCTCGACGTTCGTCCGCGTTCCCTCCTCCCGGCTCGGCACTCGCAGGCGCGCCGCCGCGTGGACCATGACGGTCGTCTCCCGCGCGAGCTTCGTCAGGACGTCGGAGCGAAGCCCGCACAGCGGCGACTCCACGTCGCCGTCGACGATCTGCACGCGCGCGGAGGCGCCGGGCGAGTCCGCCTCCACGGCCGCGACGAGCCGGCGCATCCGGTCGTGCGACGTCGGTCGGGCGACGACCGTCACGGCCGTCCCCGCGGCGGCGAGCCCTCGGACGAGCCAGCCGCCGACGAAGCCGGTGCCTCCCGTGACGAGCCAGTGGTCCGTCATGCTCCGGTCACTACGCGAAGGAGCTTTCGGTAGTGGTCCTCCACGGCCGGAAGGTGCATCCCGGCGAGGAACGTCGAGTAGCCCATCCACACGGCGATGCCGTTGAGGTCCCGGAACGGCGGCGGCAGGAACTTCGGCGGCAAGACCGTCCGGTCGCGCGATCGCTCCCACAGCGCCGGGATGTCCTCGAGGGCGAGCTTGCCGACGAACAGGAACGGGATCAGCTCGGGCCGGCCCAGGCGGATCGCGCTGCGGATGAAGTTGTAGGTCTGCACCAGGCCCGTGCAGTAGGTCAGGTCCTTCGTGAACGGCGCGCCGCCCTCGACCAGCCCGCCGCGGAAGATCCGGCGCGTGCTCGCGAAGCACTCGGACTCCTCGTATCCCTCCGTGCGGAACCACTCGAAGACGTCGGCGAAGCTGGCGCCGTCCTCGGCCTTGTTCACGGAGAGGATCCGGTCGTTGAGCCTGCGCGCGCGACGAGGGTAGCTGCGGAAGGTGAGCGTCTCGACGAGCGACGCGAGGCCCTCCTGCACGCTCGCCGCCCGCGGCGGGCCCTTGGCGAGCCAGCGGGCGACGGGCTGCGACTGGCCGTTGAGCGCGGTGCCGACGTGGACCCACCCCTCGTGCACCTCGAGCAGATCGAGGTCTCGGAGGCTGAACGACGCGCCCTCGCGCAGCTTCACGTAGTCCGCGCCGGCGGCCGCGTCCGCGACGATGCCGTCGTCCAGCTTCGTCATGACGACCTCTTCGCCGAAGACCGCCGCGAACCGGTCGTTGAGGATCCGCACGCCGGCCGCCGCGTCGAGATCGCGCGGCGGGACCGGCCCGAGCGCATCCACGTCGAGGTTCGTCAGGATCTCGTACTGGAGCATGCCCAGGTCGCGGACGGTCGTCTTCCCGTCCGCGAAGGTGTCCCGGCTCGATCCGTAGAGGGTGCGCGACAGCTCGTAGAACTCCTTCGTGCCGCGGACCTCGACCATCCGGCAGACCTGACGGTACTCGTCGCAGGTCTCGGCGAGGATCCGCCCGATGTCGTCGGTGTCACCCAGCTCGCGGACGACGTCTGCGCGCAGATCGGCGAACGTCGCCCCGAGGCCGACCGGATCGAACCCCGGATCGTTCGCCTCGTAGAACGCGCGATCGACCGGCGGGAGGCCCTTCCACTTCTGCCTGCGCAGCTCGGCTTCGACCTCCGGGCCCCAGCGGATCGAGTTCAGCAGGCGGATCGGACGCTGGGCATCGACGACGCGCTGCGACAGCCCCGCGACCTTCTCCTTGTAGCTACGCCAAGGCCCGGACTCGCTCATCCGCGTGGGAATGTAACGGAAAACCGCGTACCCTGTTCCCGGTCGTCGCTCTGCTACGCTCGGGTCGGCGGCGACTGACCCTCACGCCCGCACACCGCGGCGCGCGAGGATCGCGTCGGCGGCGCGGACGCTGCGGCGGTACCAGGCGGCCCGCAGGCGGGCTCGCTGCAGATCGGAAAGGTCGCCCGCCCTGCCCTGCGCCGCGGCGCCGAGGGACAGCGCGACGGCGACCGAGACGTTGAAGCTCTCGACGAACCCGCGCATGGGAATCGAGAACGCGCCGTCGGCGGCAGCGCGCAGGACCGGGTCGACGCCGTCGTGCTCGTTGCCGAAGACGAGGGCGAGCCGCCCGCCCGGCGGCAGCTCCCAGGCCGAGCCCTGCGCGCCCGCCGCGGCCACGTGAAGCGAGAAGCCCTCCGACTTCAATGCCCGGACCGCCTCGGCCGGCCCCGAATGGCGAACGACGTCCACCCACTTGTCCGCGCCCTGCGTCGCCCGGCGCGCCACGGCGAACGGCTCGACCGTCTCGACGGCGTGGACCGCGGCGAGCCCGAACGCGTCCGCGCTGCGCAGGACCGCCCCCGCGTTGTGCGGATCGTGGAACCGGTCGAGCACAAGCGTCAGCGACGCGAGCCGCGACGCGAGCACCTCCTCGATGCGCGCCGCGCGCTCGTCGGTGACCTGCGGTCGGAGCGCCTCGACGACGGCCGCCGCCGTCTGCTCGTCGAGCGGTGGGATCGGATCGAGCCGGACGTCCGCGAGGCTGCGTCGCACGGCCGGAGCGTACACTCGCTCCGGCGGCTCATTCCGACTTCCATGCGAGGACGAGGTCGTCGAAGAGCGCAGGCAGACCGATCATGAGCTGAAGCGCAACGGGCGCGATCCAGTCTTGCCTGCAACCGGCCGGAGGCATTCCACACGCGCCGCTGAAGGCGACGGCTGTCAACGCCATCGCGGTGAGGAGAGGACCCATCAGGCGCGAGTAGAGGCTGCCCAGGGCGCAGTCGCGTTCCCCGTTCGCCAGGTGCGCCGAGGCCGCACCGAGGACCTGTCCCCCGAAGAGCCCCCACTTCGCCGTCGAATCCCCCGCGAACCAGAAAGCGGAGTGCGTGATCGCGTCTCCGACGAGGAGCTGCCATCCGTACCACCGTGACCCGCGAGATACAGGTTGTTCCCGCGAGGAAGCGGGCGAGGAAGCGGGCGAAGATGAGTCCTCGGCTTCCGGCAGATGGGTAGGGCTCGCGATCGCGAGGATTCCCGCGAGTGAAGCGGCGCAGAGGACCGCCAGGAGCTCCGCGGTCCTAGTCGGACCGTGCATCGGGGATCAGGCTGGCGAGGGACCGCCCGTGTGCCTCCATCGCTTCGAGACGTTCGAGGGGGCTCAGCGAGAGCATCCAGTCGATGAGCGACAGGTCGACGCCGGCCTCGTCGAACGCCGCCGCCTGCGATTCGGCGAGGGAGGCGTCGCCGGGGTCGTGTATCCAGTGTTTCCCGCCATGCATCGCGAGGTCGATCCTACTTTCACCCGCGAACGTCGTCCACGGCCTCGTCACTCGCGGCGCCGGATCGAGGGCGCGAGGCAGAGGGCGGCGACGACGGCGAAGCCGAGCAGGACGAGGAACACGGCGTTCCAGCCGTAGGCCTGGCTGACTGCGACCGTGAGAAAGCTCTGCAGGATCGCGCCGATCGATCCGACGCCGTTGACGAATCCGACGGCCGTCGCAGCGGCGTGCTTGCCGCCGAGGTCCTGCGCGGCGGCGCCGGCGAGCAGCGAATCGGGTCCGAAGAGCATGAAGCCGACCAGCGACATCCCCGCGAAGTTGGCCATGCCTCCCACGGAGGCGATGCGCGTGTAGAGAAGGAGGGACGCGGCGAGGGCCAGCAGGCCCAGCGCGGCGATCGCGGAGCGCGGGAGGCGGACGCGGTCCGACAGCAGGCCGAAGCAGATGGCACCGCCGAGCCCGCCGACCTCGAACGACACGGAGTGGTAGCCCGCGCGCGTACCGTAGCCGAGCTCGTGCTCGAGGTAGTACGGAAGCCACAGCAAGATCGTGTAGCGGATCGCCTTCACGCAGAAGTACGACATCGCGTAGCTCCAGGCCTGGGGAGACCGGTAGATGCGCGACCGCTCCGCGCGCACGAGCGCGGGATCGAGCGGAACAGACAGGCGCTCCTCGGGCGTGGCCCCCGGCCGCGCGGGCAGAAAGAGAAGGACGACGACGCCCACGCACGCGACCCATCCGGCCGGACCGAAGAACGCGGCGCGCCAGCCGATGGCGACCAGGAGGAACGCTGCGATGGGGTTCGCGGCGAGTCCACCCGCCTGGTAGCAGGTGCTCCAGAAGCCCATGACGGTCCCGCGCTCCTCGGGCGCGAACCACGCGGCCATCGCCTTCGTGTTGCCGGGCCATCCGGTCGACTGCGCGAGGCCGTTGAATGCGAAGATCACCAGGAAAAGAACCGCGGCACTCGACGCGCCGAAGAGCGCGCAGGCCGCGGCGGAAGCGAGCATCCCGAAGCCGACCAGCCGGCGTGCCCCGATCCGATCGCCCAGAACGCCGCTTCCGAACTGGCCTGCCGCGTAGGCGACGAGGTACGCGGTGTCGATGGCCGCCTGCCACCAGGGCGACAGGTGCAGGACCCGCTCGAGCGTCGCCTTGGCGACGGCGAAGTTCTTGCGGCACAGGTAGTAAGACGCGTAGGAGACCCACGTCAGGGCGAAGACCAGGGGCCTTCCCCGGCGGGCTTCCACCGGCGGCAGGTTACGCTACAATGCGTGGCACCGGCGCGTACACGGGCGCGACGGGGGAAGGCAGCCCCTTCATGCGCTTCGTCTCGGTCGTTCTCGCCTTGCTGGCGACGGGTTGTAGCTGCGGTGCACCTCCGCACGGAACCGACGGCACGTCCGACGGCGACGAGTGCGTCGACTTCGACCTCGACGGCTTCGGCGAGAACTGCCCTGCCGGCGAGGACTGTCGCGACGACGATCCGACGATCGGGACCGAGTGTCCCGACTGTGACAGGGACCCGACGGCGACTGGCTGTCCGTGCACGGAGCTCGAGCCGCAGGTCTGCTACACGGGCCCGGCCGGGACGCTGGGTGTGGGGCCGTGCACCTCGGGGCTGCGAAGCTGCAACGACGGGTTCTGGGGGCCCTGCTCGGGGGAGGTGACGCCGCAGGAAGAGATCGGCGGCAGCGAGGGAGTCGACGACGACTGCAACGGGCTGCAGGACGACCGGCTCTGCGGCGACGAGGACGACTGTAACGGCGAGTGCTGCGCGGAGGGCCAGGTCTGCCTCGGCTCGTACTGCGGCATCCCCGGCGAGTGCGGGAAGGAAGCGGACTGCACGAACGACTCGCACTGCGAGCCCGAGGGCTGCGTGCCGTGGGGCGAGGGCGAGACGGACGAGGACTGCATCGGCGAGGTCATCGTGCCCGTTCCCGAGTTCGAGCCCGACCTGCAGTGCGAGTGGACGGGCGGAAGCGTGTGGGTGCCGCCGCTGGTCGTCGAGCTCGACGACCCGCTCGACGACACCTGGGAGCCGGAGCTGGTCTTCTCCTTCTTCGGGGCGGGCTTCGGCGGCTCGGGCGGCGTCGTGGCGATCAGCGGCGTGGACTGCGAGGAGCGGTGGCGCACGGCGGGCCCCGCGGTGCACGACTGGTCGCCGATGGCGGCCGGAGACCTCGAGGGCGACGGACACGTGGAGTTCGCGTCCAAGAAGGCGGCCGGCGGCATCGTCGTCTTCGACGACGAGGGCGAGATCAAGTGCGAGGGGGGACCGACCACGCCGTTCAACGCGTTGCCGGCCGCGTTCGCGAACCTCGACGGCGAAGGCGACTCCGAGGTCCTGATCGGCCTGTACGTCTACGACTCGAACTGCGAGGAGATCTGGAGCGACGCGGAGAGCCTGTCGCCGTGGGGGAACGTCCCGGCGATCGCCGACGTCGACCTCGACGGAGAGCTGGAGGTCGTCACGGGCGACCGGATCTTCGACGGCGCGACCGGGGACGTGGAGGAGGACTTCGGCCTCGCGAACGGACTGCCGGGGATCGCGGACTTCGACAAGTCGACGCCGGAACCGGAGATCGCGGTGATCTCGCCCGACGGCGCGCGGATCCAGACGATATCGGGCGACGTGATCTTCGGGCCGTACGACAACCTTCTGGCCGGCGGCGGCTTCGGAGGCCACTGGGGCGGGCCCCCGACGGTCGCCGACTTCGACGGGGACGGCGAGGCCGAGTTCGGCGCGGCCGGACCGGACAACTACGTCGTCTTCGATCCCGACTGCGAGGACGGCTGGGCGCGCGACGGAGTGTGCGCGGGCGGCGCGGACGGCGTCTTGTGGGCCAAGGACACGCAGGACGGGTCGAGCGGGGCGACAGGCTCGTCCGTCTTCGACTTCGACGCCGACGGGATCAACGAGGTCGTCTACGGCGACGAGTGCTTCACGCGGATCTACGACGGGCAGACGGGCGACACGCGTTTCATCGTGCCGAACGCGAACGGCACCGCGTACGAGTACCCGACGATCGCGGACATGGACGGCGACGGAGGGAGCGAGATCGCGATCCCCGGCTGGGGGACCTTCGGCTCGTGCGGCGCGGCGGATCCGGACACCGGCGAGCCCTACGCGGCGCAGAACCCCGGCGTGCACATCTGGCAGGACCCCGAGGACCGCTGGGCGCCCTCGCGGCGCATGTGGAACCAGCACGCCTACTCGGTCACGAACGTCAACGAGAACGGCACGATCCCGGACGTCCCCGAGAACAACTGGAGCGTCGCGGGACTCAACAACTTCCGCGTCAACACGCAGGACGACCCGACGGCGACCGAGCAGGGAGTGGACCTGACCGCGCGCGGCGACGATTGGGACGACCTGTGTCCGGAGCGGATCGTCCTGCGGGCGCGCATCGCGAACCGCGGGACCCGGGACGCGCCGCGCGGCATGTCGGTCGGCTTCTACTCGGGAGGACCGCCCGAGCTCGGCGGTGTGCTCGTGTGCGAGGGGCGGACGGAGGACGAGATCCCGCCCGGCGGGACCGTGGTCGTCACCTGCGACTGGCTCGACCCCGGCGACGAGGTCGTCGACGTGTGGGTGCGAGCGGACAACCGCGGCGTCCTCGCAGAGTGCGAGGAGGACAACAACGACGGCGTCATCCCCGAAGTCCACTGCGACATCATCGGTTGATGCATATGTCCACCGCCCGATCCGCGCCCGTCCTTGCCTCCCTGCTGCTCGCCCTCGGCTGTGGCGCGAAAGTCGATCGGCCTCACGGCTCCCTCGGCGACTCAGACTCCGACACCGACGCCGACTCCGGCTCGGACTCCGCCTCGGACTCCGACACCACCCTCCTCCCCCCCGCCCTCTCCATCTCCGGCGTCGTCCCCGACCACGGCCCCACCGCGGGCGGCAACGAGGTGGAGATCCGAGGCGACGGTTTCGGCGGGGCCTTCTTCCTCGACTACATCACCATCACGATCGGGGGCCGCAGCGTCCTGTTGCCCGACTTCGAGATCACGAGTCCGCGCAACCTTCGCGTCCTCGTGATGCCGCCCGGCGAGGTCGGCCCCGCCGACGTCGAGGTCGCGACGAACTTCCCCGGCGAACCGGCCCAGGTGGCCATCCTGCCCGCCGGCTACACGTACGATTCTTTCTACGTGGACCCGCCCCGCGGGAGTGTCGGCGGCGGGACCCGCGTCTCGCTGTACGGCTCCGGGACGCGCTGGGACGCCTCCGCACGAGTCACCTTCGATGCCGCCGCCGCGACGGACTGCACGGTTCTCGGCGCGACGCGGATCGACTGCCGCACGCCGCCGGGAGCGGAAGGCGACGCGGACGTCCGCGTGGAGGACGCCTCCGGCGAGCTTCACTACGCCGACGAGGTCGAGGACGCCTACGCCTACTACAACGCGGCCGATCCGATCGGCGGCGGCCTCGGTGGCGGTCCGCTCGACGGCCAGATGAACGTCACCGTCCTGAACGACTTCTCGCGGCGCCCCGTGGTCGGGGCGTTCGTGATGGTCGGCACCGACGCCGACACGCTGCACCAGGGCCTGACGAACGCGCTCGGCCAGATCGTCTTCGAGGGAGACGACCTCGTCGGCCGGCACCAGGTCTCGGCGGGCGCCGAGGGCTACGACTCGGGCGGATTCGTCGCGTTCGACGCGCGCGACGTCACGATCTTCTTGCGTCCGCTGCCGGACCCCGGGAACCCACGCCCCGGCATCATCCGGATGCCCTCCACGATCCAGGGCGAGCTGATCTTCGACGGCCCCGCCGAGTTCGGTCCGAACCCCTGGCTCATCGTCCCTGACCCGGTCGGTCCCGACGAGATCAAGCGGTGCGAGGTCGCGACGACGCAGGCGGACGTCTTCCGTCCGAACTTCAGTGCCGGATCCGACCGCGTTGTGACGGAGGACGAGATCAACCCGGACGGTGACGGCTACCCGTACCAGATCGCCTCGCGCGCGGCCGCGCTGTCGGTCTGGGCCATCTGCGGGATCTACGACGAGAAGACGTTCCAGTTCCTCCCGTACGCGATGGGCGTGACGCGCGACGTCTTCGTCGGCCCGGAGGAAGTCGTCGTCGACATCGACATCCGGATCGACATCCCGCTCGACCACCTCACGGTCGCCGAGCTCGCGGACGCGCCCCTGCGCGCCGAGTCGGGGCCCGACCACTACCGCGTCGACATCTATCTCGACCTCGGCGGCGAGGGCGTCGTCGCGCGCGACGACCGCAGCCTGTCGGCCATCCACCCGTTCGGCGACTTCCGCTTCGTCGCGCAGCCGCCGCTCATCGGAACGATCGACGACGCCCAGTGGACGTTCATGGCCGGCGCATACTCCGGCGAGGGCGACACCGTGCCGCTCTCGGCGGTCCTGCTCAAGGGCGTGCTCGACACGATCGATCCCGTCGTCCTCGATGATTTCCTCGGCGTCCCGGTGCTCGAGGATCCCGAGTACGGAGGCACCGTCGTCGACGGCCGCATCTCGTGGACCGCCGACGGCGCGATCCCCACCTTCAACGCCGTCACGATCGACAAGCCCGGCCTGGTGCCGACCCCGATCTGGCGAGTCTTCTCGAACGGCGAGGTGACGGAGATCGTCCTGCCCGACCTGCCCGCCATCGGCGGCATCCCCGAGCCGCCGAGCGGACCCGTCATCGCGCGCATCGACGCCCTGCGCACCCCCGTCGCCCCCTTCGACGACTTCAGCTACCTCTACCTGCGCCAGAGCTACTGGCAAGCCTGGGCGCAGGACGTGGTGACGGTGGAACTGCCGTGATCGCCTGGTGAGGGGCGCCCCACTTCCACGCACACCTCTCGCTCCTGTCGGATCGACTGGTACACTGACAGCGTGGTGGCCCGGGGACAGGTCGCAACGAGAAGGGGAATGACGGCGACGGAGTACCTCGCCCTTGAACGCGCATCCGACGCGAAGCACGAATTTTTGGACGGGGACCTGTTCGCGATGTCGGGCGGCACGCACGAACACAACCTCGTCTCGGCAAACTTCGTGGCAGCGCTCCATGCGGCACTGCGCGGACGCCCCTGCATCGTCTACACGTCGGACATGCGCGTAAGGAGTCCCAGGGGCCTGTACGCCTATCCGGACGTATCCGCCCTCTGCGGACGCCCCGAGTTCGAGGACGACACGCGGGACGCGCTTCTGAACCCTGCGGTCCTCGTCGAGGTACTTTCGGACTCGACCGAGGCCTACGACAGGGGAAGGAAGTTCGACCTGTACCGGGCGATGCCGTCCCTGCGAGACTATGTCCTCGCATCCCAGCACGAGCCGCTCGTGGAACACTTCTGGCGGCAGCCTGACGGATCGTGGGTCCTGCGCGCCCTGCACCCGGGCGACTCGCTGCAGCTCGCATCCCTGGGCTGCGAGGTCGCGGTCGCGGATCTCTACCTGCGAGTCTTCGAGACTCCGACGGACGGATAGATTTTCCGGTGCCGGGGCGGGGGAGCCGCCAAGAACGGGGAGGAGGCGAGTTGGCGAGGGCGGCGGAGATGGATTCGGCGGCGCGCCCCGACCCGGACGAGCAGCTCGCCCGGTGCCGGGCGGGGGAGTCCGACGCCTGGCGCGCCCTGTACCTCGAGCACCACGAGGGGCTCTTCCGCTTCGTAGAGCGCATGGGCACGGCGCCGGCGGACGTTCCCGACGTCGTCCAGGAGGTCTTCGTGGTCCTGCACCGCCGCATCGGGGACTTCGACGGCCGCGTCGCCTTCCGCACGTGGCTCTTCGGGATCGCCGTCCGGATCGTCAAGAACCACCGTCGCAAGACCTGGCAGCGCAGGCTCGCGCGCCTCGTGGGCTTCGGACCGACTCTTTCGGAGGACGGCGCCGACGCCGAGTCCCTGCTGTCGCGCAGCGAGGCCGCGGTGGTCGTCGACGGAATCCTGTCGCAGATGAAGGAGAAGCACCGCGCGGTGTTCGTCCTCTTCGAGGTCGAGGGCCTCGACGGGCACGCCATCTCGCAGATTCTCGCCTGTCCGGTCCCGACGGTCTGGTCGCGCCTGCAGGCGGCGCGCACCGAGTACCACCGGCTCGTGCGGCAGTGGCGCATGGTCCGTGGAGAGGAGGCGTCCGGATGAGCAGGCGCATGCTGGCGGCGCCGCGGCGCCTCGTGGAGACCGAGGGCGAGACCGAGATCGAACGCGACGGCCGCGCGCTGCTCTCGGAGTCGATGGACCCCGTGCCCGCGATCGCGCGCGACCGCGCGTACTTCGGGTTCGTCCGCCGCGTGCAGGCGAGGCCGTCCCCTCGTCGGCGCGCGTGGACCGCGATCGCCGTCGGGGCGGCGACTGCGGCCATGCTCTTCGCGCTCGCACTGCGGCCGGTCGCGCCCGCCCGCATCGTGGACGTCTCGGGCCGCGTGCGGGTCGAGTCCTTCGGCGAGCGCCGCACCGCCCGTGCCGACGACGCGTACGCGCTTCCCGTGCGCATCGAGGTCGACCGCGACTCGTCCGCCCAGATCGCGCTCGCGCGCGGGGTCGGGATCGTCCTGCAGGGCCCGGCGGCGCTGGCCGTCGCCGCGGACGAGGTCCGGCTCGAGTCCGGTCGCGCGGAGCACGACGTCACGCCGGGGCGTGGGCGGTTCGTCGTGCGGCTCGGTGACTACCGGGTCGTCGTGAAGGGGACCCGGTTCTGGACGGCGACCGAGGGCGACGAGGCTGCGGTGTGTCTCTACGAGGGCGCCGTGGACGTCGTCGGTCCGCGCGGACGACTTGCGACGCTCGAGCCGGGGGAAGGCTGGCGGTCGTCGGAGGACGCGCCGGACGCGCCGACGGAGGCACCCTGCGAGATGCCGCGCGCACAGGTGACGACCGTCGTGACTTCGCCCGAAGCTGCACCGGCGGAGCCGAGCCCCTTGGAGGAAGCCGCGGAGCCCGCGGTCCGCGCGCACACGACGCGCCAGCAGGACACCGTCGAGGACGTGGCGTCCGCGGCGGCTGCGCCCGCCCCAGCCGAGCCTGCCCGGCCCGAGTCCTGCGACGAAGCTCCGCGCCCGCAGGAATGCCTGCGCCGGATCGCGGACGGCACCGGCCTCGCCGCCGAGACGGCGCTCTACCGGCTCGGGCAACTCTTCCAGGCGCGCGGCGACCGTCAGGGCGCGCTCGACGCGTGGCTGGAGTACCGGGAGCGCTTCCCGAACGGCGCGCTCGGGCAGGAGGCCGACCTGTCCATCATCGACCTGCGACTCGCGCTCGGCTCTCCTTTGGCGCTGCGCGCGGCCGAGCGGTTCCTCGACGTCCACCCCGGCAGCGAGCACGAGGGAGAGGTCCGCGCGATCCGCGGAGTGCTCCGCCACCGCGCGGGCGACGCCGCGGGGGCGCTCGCCGACTACGAGGCCGCGCTAGCCGCCCGAACGACTCGGGCCCGTCGCGAGGAATCGCTGTTCGGTCGCGCCGCCTGCCTCGACGTGCTGGGCCGGACCGAAGAGGCGGCGTCTGCGTACCGCGCGTACCTCGAAGCGTTCCCGTCCGGCCGCTTCGCCGGGCGGGCTTCCCTGGCGCTGCCACAGGACGGCGAGCGCGCTCCGTGATCCGGTCCGCGACGATCGTCGCGGCGCTCGCGGCGTGCCCGGGCTGCTACGAGTCGGAGCGGCCCGGCCCTACCGACACCGCGGCGCCGGACGACGCCGGGGACGACGGTCGTCCCTGTCCCCCCTCGTCCGCGCGCACTCCGCTCGACCTCGGAACGGCTTGCGGAGGCCGCGACACGGTCGGCCACGGCGACGTCATCGAGGTGCGCGTCGTGGACGACCGTCACTCTCGCGGAGCCGGCGACCCGGTCGGAGGCGTGCGCGTGGTCGCGGTCGATTCCGGCGGGTCGCGCGAGGCGACGACCTGCGACGACGGAACGACGCGTCTCGGTGGCCTCGACCTCGCGGGCGACCCGCCGGACCTCACGTTCTCGGCCGATGGATTTCCGGTGCTGACCATCACGAGCCTCGGATCGACCGGCCCCGTCCCCGAGCCGCTCGAGGTCGGCCTGGGCTCGCTCGACTTCTGCTGAGGTCGTCGAGATCCCGGCCTCGAGCCTCGGCGACGCGGAGAACCGTTTCTGTTGGCGGCGCCACCGCGGCCCTTCCCTGCAGGAGCACCGGCTCGTCCCGTCCGACGTCCGCGTCTATCACGAGTCGCCCGTCACGCTGGGACGCTCGGCCGATCGGGTGCTGGATGCGTTCGGCGTCCGGACCGTCGAAGCGGTCGACGCGTTCATCGACAGATACCTGCGGTCCGGGATCGCCGCGCTCACGCTCTTCGCGCGCACGGCCCGGCAAGGCCCGCACGGCCCCGAGGGCCTCGACTACGCGAACGTCTGGCTCGACAAGGACTGCCTCGTCTCGCCCGACGGGGCCCTTCATTTCGCCGATCTCGAGGGCCTCGACTGGACTGCGGCCGCTGCCGGCTGGACCGTCGAGGATCGCGTCCGCGAGCAGTTCGATCGGAACGCCTACGAGCTCTTCTACGGACTGCACGCGCTGCTGCGGGAGAGCGAGCGAATCCGCGGCACGCGTCTCACCCAGCCGCAGAGGCGCCGCGACGCGATGCTCCGGCTGGAGCTGGCGCTGGCGGCGGACCCATTCGTCGGCGTCGAGGTGGGCGAAGACGGCCTGGACCTCGTCGTGCGGACGGGGCTCGACTCTGCCGGAGTGACCCGGATCCGGGGGATCGATCGGTGACGATGAACTGCACGCAGATCGCCGAGCTGCTCTCGAGGCTCCAGCCCGGATCGGATCCGGAAACCCTCGAGCTGTCCGCCGCCGAGCAGGCCGCGCTGAGGCTGCTCGGGGAGCGCGGCCTCGTGCGCACGGTCGCGCCCGTCCCTTCCGACACCGGCGCCATGGGCGCGCTGCGCGGAGAGCTCGTCGGCCTCGAGCGGACGCGCCTCGACCTGGTCGCGCAGCTCGACCTCGACAGCGCGGTCGACGTGGATGACGACAGCCTTCTCTCGCAGATTGCCGCGATCGACGGGCGCGCCCAGGCGCTGCGGACGAAGATCCTGGAGGCCGGCGAGGCCATCGCGCGCGCGCAGGAGGGAGTGACCCTGCAGGACGGATCGAAGGTCGCCGTCACGTTCCGGGGACGCGCGCTCCTCGTGGACCTCCACCCACGGCTCGATCGGTTCGGCGGCGGGGACCTCGCCGCGTTCGAGTCGGAGATGCGCTGGCTGCGCGACTCCTTCGGCGTCCGGGCGACCCGCGCCCGGACCATCCTGCAGGCAATCCGGACCTCGCTCCCTCTCCTTCCCGAGAAGGAGCTGGTGTCCGCCGCGGTGGGGCTCGGAGGCAGGCCCCTCGATCCGGAGGCGGGCGCGCGGCGCTTCATCGATGCGTACCGCGTGCTCGCCAGCGGCGCGCTCACGCAGCAGGACGCGGTGCTCGCGGCGGAGTGCCTCGCCGCCGGCGCCTCGCCGATCCAGGAGGCCTGCGCGGACTTCCAGGGCGTTCTCACCGGTCCGCTTTCCACGTACCAGATCAGCCCCGCGGAACGGGTCGCCTGCGCGGTCCTCGTGCAGCCTCTCGATTCGCTCGGGTCCGCGCAGGCGCTCCTCGAAGCGGTCCGGCTCGGCTCGAACCAGCCGCCGGGCCGCACGATCCCGGAGCTCTCGCCGTTCGTGCTGCTCGCGATCGAGCTGGCTGGCGCGGATCCGGGAGCAGCCGAGCGATTCTGGGCCCTCGACGCGGCGGTGCGCCAGCGAGCCGGCGAGGGACCGCACGCGGCGATGGCGGCGGCGATCGGGACGCTCGGTCGCGTACCGCACGAGGAGATGCTCCGTCGCTTCTCGCTCGCGTACGACTACCTCTCCCGGCTTTCCGCCCAGGGCATGGTGATCCCTGCCGCGCTGCTTGGCCTGCTCGACGCGGACGTGGACGAGACGCTCGACAACCTCCGCCTCGCGTCCACCGCGGTCGAGGCCGAACGACTCGCACACGGCGGGACGGAGAACCTCCTGCTCGCCGTGAAGCTCCTCCTGCAGACGGCCCTTGCGACGGCGCCCTCGGCGCCGGCAGAGCCCGGCTACCGCGACGCGCCCGCCGAGGCCGCCACGGGCCACTCGCTCGGACTCCTCGGCCTCGCGGTGGCGCTCCCCGTCGCCGCCTCGAGCGTCTCCTTCTTCCACGAGGTCACGCTGCGCGAGCTGTCGGTTCTCGACTTCCACCCGGTCCACACGCACTACTCGTACGGGGACGGAGGCGACGACTACCGACCGCGCAGACCCGGGTGGGGCTGACCTCGACGCCGGCGCCGATCCGTGGTGCAATGCTCTTGCACGGGCGGGAGGTTGTTTCCATGGGTCGGCTCTTCCCCGCCATCGCCCTGTCCTTCGTCTCGGGCTGCGACTGCACCGGCCCCGAGACACCACCGACGCCCGACGAAGGCGACGGCGCCGCCGACTGCCCGGATCTCGACTCGGACGGGCACCGCGACTCGGCCTGCGGCGGGTGGGACTGCGACGATCGGGATCCGTCGATATGGGAGGAGGCGGAATGCACCGCGAGGTGCAGCGAGGACGCCCACGCGACGGGTTGCCCGTGCGAGGTGAGCGACTTCCCGGAGCCGGAGATTTGCTACTCGGCCCCGGCACAGACGCTGGGCGTCGGTGAGTGCCGCGCGGGACTGCGGCTCTGTCGGGACGACGAGTGGTCCGTCTGCGACGGACAGGTCGTTCCCACGGACGAGGTGTGCGACGAACGAGACAACACCTGCGACGGCGAGGTGGACGAAGGCGTCCAGTCCAAGTGCGGGAACTGCTCGGGCGACTGCGACCTCGACTGCTGGGGGGACGGCTGCCAGAGCTGGGGAGACGACGTCGACGGCCTGCAGGAGGACGCGGACGGCGATCTCGTGATCGGCGACGTCGGCGCGGCGCACCAGGGCGTGTGGATCGCGCGCACGGCGATCGGCGACCTCTTCCGGATCGACGCGGAGGCCGCGCGCGTCGACGCGATCTACTGGACGGGGCCGACCCACGGGGAGGCCGGCCTGGGCAGAGACCCGGCCGGCGCGGACGGTCCCTCGCGGGTCACGGTCGACGCCGCGGGAGACGCCATCGTCACGAACCGCGGGATCGGGATCGCGGGGAGCGTCGCGAAGTTCGGGTCCGAAGGCGCGTGCGTGGACTCGAACGGCGACGGGCGCGTGGAGACGAACGAGGGACCGGACGACGAGGTCCTCCGGTTCGGCGACGACGAGTGCCTGCTGTGGGGAGTGGACGTGGGCGACGTCGGCGAGGAACCGCTCGCGATCGCGCTCACCGAGGTCCCGGGCCTGGACGGCGTCCTCGAAGGTCGCGCCTGGGTCGGCCTGCGGGCCGGAGAGCGGCTGGTCGCCCTCGACACGGAGTTCGGTGAGGAAATCGGGCTCGAGCTCGCGACGCCGGCATGCGAAGCGTCCGACGCCGCGATCGACGCCGATGGACTGGGCGTGGTCGCTTGCGGCGCCGCCGGTGTCGCGGTCTTCGACGCGTGGGACGCCGACGACGATCCGACGATGGTGCAGCTCCCCGACGAGGGCGCCGCGACGGCCGCCGTCGTGGACGAGACGGGGGCTTTCTGGATCGCGGGGTCCGATCTGTATCGCGGGGAACACGGTCTGGAGTCGTTCGAACGGGTCGGGCTGGGCGCGCCCCAGGCAGTCGGCGCTCTGGCGTCGGACGGGGCCGGATCGGTGTGGGTCGGCTCCGCGGGAGCGGAAGAGCGCGTGCGTCGCGTCGAGGTCGAGGGCGAGGCGGTGGAGGTCGTCGAGACGCCCGGGACCGCCGCGCTCGGCGTGACGGTCGACTTCGCGGGCCGGCTCTGGGCGGTCGGCTCGGACGAATGGACTCACGCGGCGATCGTCGACGGAGGAGACGTCGAGGTCGCGCTCGACGACTGCGCCGGGGCCGACTGCCTGTCGTGGCCGTCGAGCGGCGCGGACGCCACGGGGCGCAACCTGTGGAACTCGGTGGAGCCGCGCGGGACCTGGACGACGGTCGTCGACGCCTGCGGCTACGGCGGGAAGGCCGTGATGTGGGGGGACGTGTCGATCGACGCGACGATTCCCGACGGCACATCCATCGACGTCGAGGCGCGGGCCGGCAACTCCGTGGGCGATCTCGCCGGCGCTCCGTGGATCGCGGTCGGGACGGCGCCCCGGGACGGGCTGGACATGGACCTCGGCGACGCGTTCGAGGCGGCGGGCTGGGATCACGGAGACGCGTTGCTCATGCAGGTCCGCCTGACCCTGAGGTCGGAGCAGCCGGGCGTGACCCCGACCCTGCAGAGGGTGGAGGTCTCTTACGACTGCGGCTGGGGCGACATGGCGTAGGCGGTTCTCTCTAGATCCCCAGCTCCACGAAGGGATCGATCACCTCCGCCACGCCATCCGCGAGCCAGGTTTCCCAGAAGCGGTGCACCTGCGCCACGCCGACCGGATTCGAGTGGATGTCGGTGTGCTGAGCCGGCTCCAGCGTCACCCCGTCCTCCCCGAGCTGCTCGGCGAACTGGTACAGAATCGCAGTCCGACCGTCGACGTTTCCGGATACCGGCAAGTCGCCCGTGCGGTCGAGCCCGACGACCTCCTGGTGGAACGGAGGCGCGTGCTCCACGCCGAGCGCGCGCGCGAGGGCGCGCGTCGTCAGGTTCGGGATGATCGTGTCGTCGACGACCTGGCCGACCAGGACGTCGCGCTCGCCGTCGAGCACGTGCGGCGCCCAGTTGATCGGGTCGCCGCGTTCGATCGCCGTCTGCAAGAGCGGGAAGAAACGGTCCACGTCGCCGTCCGAGACGCCGAACGGCCGCATCGTCTCGACGAGGAGCGCAAACGTCTCCCCCTCGCGGATGATGTCTGCGACGCGGCCTCCCGGCACCGAGAAGTCCCCGGCGCGCACGCTCCGGTCGAGCGCGAGGAGCGCCGGTCCCATCAACCCTCCGAGCGAGTGTCCGCCGTAGATCAGGCGCGTCCCGTCGAGGTCGCCGACCGCATCGCCCGTCAGGTCCACACCGGCGCGGATCGCGGCCGCGAGCTGGACCTTGTCCCAGGTCGCCGCGCGGAAATGGTCGCGCAGCTTCGCCCCGTCCAGCACCTGCACGATCGGATCCACGCCGAGGAACTCGAAGATCTCGAAGAGCCTCTCGCCGGACGCCGTGGGGTGGCCGCCGTGCTTGGGCGCGTCGATCGCCACGACCGCGATCCCCAGGTCGGCGAGATCGCGCGCGTAGCCCCCTCCCCCGCCGCGATCGCCGCCGAGCCCATGGCCGTAGATGGCGACGGGGAACGGACCGCCGGTGCCGTCGCCCGGAAGCCAGATGGAGACGGGCAGGTCGTAGGTCCGCACGGGCGTGGGCGCCTCGCCGAAGGCGAGCACCATCGTCTCGTCCTCGCCCACGAAGTCCTGCGCTGCGAGCGTCGCCGGACATTCGACGACGCCCCCGCTCGGCGCGGCGCAGGGCCCCGTGGGGACGAGGACCGCCCCCGCCGGGATCGCGGAGACCACGGCATCGTCCTCGGCCGTGATGGACTGCGTCGTCCACACCGTCGCCGCGGCCACGGACCCTGCATCGAGGCCTGCGGCGGCCAGCAGATCCGCGTACCGATCGTGCAGCGCAGCGAGGCGAGCTTCCTCGCTCGTTCCCGCGAGCAACCCGGCAAGAGCCGGTGACGCAGCCACCGGGCCTCCCGCGCAATCGTGGACGTCGTTGGTCACCACGACGCCGTATCGCGTGCCCTCCGCGAGCGGGAAGAGCGGATAGACGATGACGCCCGCGCCATCGTCCTGCCACTCGAGCTCCCAACCGACCTCTGCGCCCGAGCCGACCTCGACGATCTTCACGTTCGCGGGCGTGAACGTCGCGGGATCGAGCGGCGCCGTGAACCGCAGGATGATCCCGGCCGACGTCCCGAACCCGTCGAGCGATTCGAGCAGGTCCAGCATCGCGAACCCCTCGGGCATGCGCTTCTCCAGGCCCGCGCGCGCTTCGTCCACGAACCGCAGCGCGATCCCCGTCGCGCTCGCCGGCTCCGCCGCCGTGTGCAGCTCGTCCGGAAACGTCGTGAACTCCACGAAGGGGTCGTACCAGTACGACGTCCCTTCCGGCGGCACCTCGCAGTTGCCCGCGTCGCCGTCGCCTGGGCCGCCGTCCGTCGGAGCGGCAGACGTCGTCCGCCCCTCGTCGCAGGAGCACCCCGCCAGCAGGACCGCCCACCCGAACCGCATCGGGGGGAGAGGGTACTACTCCTCGGGGATCGCCTCCGCGCCGTCCGCGCCCATCTCGACCGCAGAGTCCGTCCGCGCGTTCGTGGAGCGCGGCTGCCGCGCCCAGGATCGCCCGCCGTTGCTCGTCCGATGGATGTCGCCGTTGGAGTCGAGCGCCCAGCCGCTCTCGCCGTCGAAGAACCGCGGCGGACCCGGCGGCGTGTTCAGCACCGTCCAGTGGAGCCCGCCGTCCACGGTCTTGCGGAAGTCCCGCTCGCCGTAGGCCCAGCCGATCGATCCGTCCACGAAGACGAGGTGCGTGACCTGCGCGCTCGTGCCGAGGTCGTGCTCGAACCAGTGCGCGCCGCCGTCGAAGGTCTGCAGGACCTTGCCGCCGCCGGCGCCCCACGCGTACCGGCCGCCGTGGCACGCGACCGCCGTCAGTCCCTCCGCGGGCTTCTTCTGCGTCCAGGTTCCGCCGCCGTCCGTCGTGACGGACAGCCCGGCGCCGTCCGCGATCCAGCCACGCTCCTCGGTCGAGAAGCAGTAGTCCGCGACCGTCGCCGGCTGGTCCACGACCGCCGCCCAGTTCCCACCGCCGTTCGTGGTGCGCAGCAGCGTCGGCCCTTCGGTCCCGTGCTTGACCGGCGGCATGCCGATCGCGAAGCCGTGCCCGCCGGCGAACGACATCTTCGACATCTCGTACGGCGTCCGCTGGCGTCCCCAGGTCCGACCGCCGTTCGTCGTCCGGAAGTAGCGGTTCGCGGCGGACACGACGCCGTTCGAATCCGACGTCATCCAGATCCCCTCGAGGTCCACCTCGCGGACGAAGGTCCACAGGATCTGCCAGGTGTTCCCGCCATCCGTCGTCTTGACGACGTTGATGCGCGGCTCGCCGGCGACGAGGTCGGCGAGCGCCCAGCCCTTGTCGCGGTCGACGAAGTGCGCCGAGAAGACGCGCCCGAGGTCGACGGCGTTCTGCGCCATCGCGGGACCGCGCCCTCTGCGGGCGCCGGCCGGCCCGGCCAGCGCGAGAGACCCGGCGACCACTGCGACGAAACCCAGGGGGACCCACGTCCTCTTCATGCGCACCCTCTCCTCGTCGCGTGCGTAGACACCCGTGGCGGCCTCGTTAGACTGCGCCCCATGCGAGAATATTCGTGGATCATCGTGACGGTCGTTGGATTTTCCGGCTGCGGCGGGGAGGAAGCCCCCCCTGCCGAGACCCTTGACCCGGAGACGAGCGCCCCGGAGACGGCCGCTCCGGCTCCGGCGAAGGCCGTCGACCCCTCCGAGGAGGCCTGCGCGGCCCAGATCCTGGTCACGTATGCCGGCGCGGAGAAGGCGCCGGACACGGTGAGGCGCTCGAAGGACGAGGCCCGCACTCGCGCGGGGGAGCTGCTCGCCAAGGTCCACGGCGGCGCCCCCTTCGAGGTGGTCGTGCGCACCGACACCGACCACGAGGCCTCGCGGGCGAACGGGGGGGTCATCGGCACGCGCCCGCGTGCGACGTGGCCGCCCGAGATGGCCGAAGCAATCTTCTCTCTGGACGTCGGCTCCATGTCCCCTGCGCCCGTGGAGACCCCCCGGGGATACCACATTTTCAAGAGGCTTCCCGTGGAGAAGGTGCGGGCCCGGCACATCCTCGTGCGCTACCGGGGCTCCAAGAACGACCGGGGCGCGACCCGGTCGAAGGCAGATGCCGAGCGCATGGCGCGACGGATCCGCGCCGACGTGACGAAGGCGGGGGCGGACTTCGCCGCCATCGCGCGTGAGAGGAGCGAGGACGGCTCGGCGTCCCGGGGCGGAGACCTCGGAGAGTTCGGCCGAGGCCAGATGGTTCCGTCCTTCGACGCCGCCGTCTTCCAGCTCGAAGCGAACGCGGTCTCCGAGGTCGTCGAGTCCGACTTCGGCTTCCACGTGATCCAGCGGCTGTGACTCCGAGCCCGTGAGAACGGACCTTCTGTCGGTCTGCCTGGCGTGCAGGATGCGAATGCGCACGTCCCACAGGGCCTGCCCGAAGTGCGGCGGGACCGAACTGTGGACAGCCACCGAGGCCGGGGCTCGGATTCCGTTTGGGCGGCCGTTCGCCGATCGCCTCTTCTACGCGAGCCTCGTCCCGAGCATGGTCGGTGGCGCCGGTCTGGGCGTCTGGCTGTGCGGGACGACGCTTCAGGGACGGCTCCACACTCCCGTGTCCACCGGCGACAAGGTCTTTTCCTGGATCGTCGGAACGATCATCGGGATCCCGATCGGCGCGGCCGGCGGCATGCTCGTGCTCATGCTCGTCGTCGCCGCCCTCGCCTGGACGTTCCACACGTTGTTCGGATGGCGGCAGGTCCCCGCGCGCCCGTCGGCCGGCACGTCGCTCGAGCCGATCGACGCGGTGCACGGCGGCGAGATCGTCCGTGGCCGCGTCGTGCTCGCCGGCCCGACCCTCGCCTCGCCATCGGGCGGCGCTGCGTGCGTCGCGTTCCGGATCGAAGGCGAGGTCGACGGTCACCCCGTCGACGACTCGGCCGCCGTGCCGTTCCTGATCGAGACTCCGGACGGCGAACGTGTCGCCGTCGAGAGCCCGCCATGCACGCTCCAGATCCCGACCGGCGAGCGCAGGACGCCGGACCCGGCCGTCATCGATGCCCTTCGCGCTTTCCTCTCCGTCCGCGGCCTCGACATCGGGGTCGGCAAGGTCCGACTCGCGGTCGGCATCCTGAGCGCCGGAGACGAGGTCGAGGCCTCCGGCGCGACCCGGGCCCGGCCCGACCCCGATGCGGCCGCGGGGTTCCGGCAGGCCGCACTGCGCACCGCGATCGTCGAGACGCCGGAGACGCCGCTCGTCGTCGTCACACTTGCGCAGGCGGTGGAGTCGGCAACATCGCCGCGGCGAGCGCCGGGGTGACGAGGAGCGAGCTCGCGAGACACGCGGCGACGCCGAGTGCGGCGGTGACGCCCATGCCCCGGATGCCGTCGAAGTCGCAGAACGCGAGCGCGCCGAAGCCCGCGAGCGTCGTCAGCGACGTCGTCACGATCGCTCGGCCCGCGCCCGCGAGCGCGGCGGAGGTCCGCATGGCGGCGTCGCCCTCGGAGCGTTGCCAGCGCTCGACGAGGAACACGTTCTCGTCGACGGAGATCCCGACGAGGACGGGCAGGACGATCAGGTTGTACGCGGTCCAGCGCACGCCGGCGGCGTGCAGCACGACGACGAGCGCACTGAGCCCCACCCACATGCCGATGAACGACACGAGGACGGGCCGCAGCCGCCGGTAGTGAAGGACGAGCGCAAGAAGGACCAGAACCAGCGCGATCCCGCCCACCCTCGCCAGATCCTTCGGCAAGAGTCGTCGGACCTCGTGCTCGAGCAGCGGATATCCGGTGAGCACGACGCCGGGCACCGCGCGGCGCAGTGCGCTCGCGAGCCGCTCTGGATCCGCGCCCTCGGCCGGCCGGACGAACGTCGCGACGACCGCCCGCCCTTTCCGGAGCCCCGCTCGTATGCGAAGGTGTCGGCGCACGACGAGATCGGAGTCGGGCGACGGACGGACGATCGCCTCGTCGGGCGTGCGCAGCGCCTCGATCGCCGGCGCGAACGGACGAAGCGCGAACCCGTGCCGGACGAGCGCTGCCTGCAGGCGCAGCGCGGCATCGGCCGGCCCGAGCGCCTTCCAGCGGACCAGACGCTCGGCCTGGGCCCTGCCCGAAGGCCACACCGAGGAGAGCGTGTCGAATCCCGCGACCGTCCCCTGCCGCGCCATCCGGCCGAGCGCCCAGGCCAGGCGCTCGCTGGCCTGCAGCGCACCGTCGAGACTGCGCGCCCTTTGCAACGCGATCCACTGGCCCGGCGTTCCGCCGAAAGTCTCGAACAGCCGATCCTGCGTCCGCAGCGACGGCATCCGGGACGGACGCACGACGACGACGCGATCGGCGAGCGCCGGCAGGCCGAGGACCCCGGCGACCGCCACGACGGCGGCGGCGGCGAGGAGCACCGCGCGCCTTCGCACCGCGACCCACGCACCCAGATGCGCGAGCCAATCCTGGAGGAAGCCGGCGCGCGTGGCGACCGGACGCTGGGCGCGCGAAAGAACCGCCCCGAGGACGAGCCACGCGACGAGGAAGGTCGCGACGACGCCGACCGCCGCGAGCAGGCCCAGCTCGCGAAGCGCGCGCAGGCTCGAAGCGCCGAGCGCCGCGAACGCGAGCGCGGCCGTCGAGGCGGCGGCGAGCGCGGCGGGCCCCACCTCGGCGAGCCCGCGCTCCGTCGCCTCGCGCGGCCCAAGGCCCGCCCGCCGGTGGTCGGACACGGCGACGAGAAGGTGAACGGACGCGTCGTCTCCCAGGCCCAGGACGATCGCGGCGAACCCCACCGAGATGGCGGACAGGCCGGCGAGCGCGAGGCTCGCGAAGCCCGTGGTCCACAGAGCGCCGAGCGCGAGGGGCGCCGCGAGGAGCAGCACCGCGCGGGGACGCCCGAAGGAGAGCAAGAGCACCGTCAAGATCGCGATGCCGGACAGGACGCTGGATCGGCCGAGATCGCCCCGGATCATCCGCTCCGTGTCGCGCGCGACCACGTGCGGACCGGTCCACGCGACGCGCGCATGCGGGTCCGTGCCCGCGGCGGCGCGCCGCAGGTCGCCCTCCAGCGCGCGGACGAAGCGCGCGTCGAAGGGCGATCCGCGCGGGCGAACGAGCACGACCGCCGCACGGCCGTCGGCGGTCACGAACCGGCGCGTGGCCGGATCGACGCGCAGGCCCGCGCCCAGTCGCTCGTACGCACCGGCGAGGAGATCGCGCAGGCGGAGGGGATCGGCGCGGACGGCATCGCCGATCCCTCCTGCGCCGGGAGCGAGCAGCAGCGCGCGCGCACGGCCGACGGCCGCTTCGATCTCGGCCTCGCGCAGGCGCTCCCCGGCGCGGGCGACTGCGTCCGCGTCCAGACGGCGCCAGAGATCCGCGATTCGATCCCATCGGCCGACGTCGTCCACGAGCCTGTCCTGCGCCTCCCGGACGCGAGGGGCTGTCTGCAGGCGAAGGGCGAGCCGGGTCGCGGCCGCCTCCACGACCGCGGGGTCCTCCGCCTCGACCAGCGCCGACACGGGCTCCGCGTCCGCGAAGAGCTCGCGGAAGAGGCGCAGGCCGCGCGCCGACGTCACCGCCGTGGGGACCAGCTCCGTCAGATCGGAGCGGAAGGAGACGCGCAGCGTCGCGGCCGCGGCGACGACCGTCACGATCGCGGCCACGCCGAGTGCCGCGCGCGGCCGCCGGGCCGGCCACCCCCAGATCATCGTTCCGGGAAGATCCCGACGTAGAACGGCCTCGACGCCGGGCTCGCGTCGGCGATCTCCAAGACGACGATCTCCGTTCCGACGTCTCGCATCAGCACTGTGTTGGACGGATGGTACGCGAGCGAACGACCGACGACGCTCGCGGGGCCGACCGTGCTCGACGCGAGCGACTGAACGTACTGGTAGACCGGATCGCTGGGCGGGACCGGGGTCGAGTTGCGCAGCATCCCGAGGATCGTCTGGAGTTGCACGGTCTCTTGCGGGCTCGACGGTGTGACCTCGCCGTAGCGCACACCGTCGGGCCGCAGGATGACGTAGCTGACCTCTTCCTCGTTCGTCGCGCCCGGCGCGGATGCGCTGCGTCCGCGCTGCGCGTGCAGCGAGCCGCCGAGGATCGGAGTGGGCAACGGGGTCGCCGGCGAGCCGGCCGCGAACCGGTCCAGCGCACTGCACCAACGCTGCTCGACACCCTGACAGTCGAGGGAACCGCGAAGCGCCGCAAGAGTCGCCGCATCGACGTCGGCCAGGGCCGCGGGAGCCCCGCCGCCGCCGCGCTCCGGGGCGAAGCCGCGCCGGCCCTGCAGGATGAACACGAGCGTCGCCGGGTTCGCCGCAGAGACGATCGCGAGGACCGGGCCCGATCGCAGGATCTCGTCCGGATGCTGGCTCGTGGGCGCCGGACCGCCCCACAGCTGCGCGCCGGCGATCCCCGCGGCGGAGATCGCCTCGGCGTCCGTTGCGAACGCGAACGTGTACACGGCGCCCGCAGCCCCGCCGCACAGGAAGTTCTGCTTCGCCTTGCCGCCCGCCGGCGTCGGCATCATCGAGACCTGGTACAGCACGTTCGCGTGAAGCGACCCCGCCTCGATCGCGGTCGGCTCGCAGAGAGGAAAGACGTCGGCTGGCCCGAGCTGCGCGGATGCGAGGTCCCGCGCCTGGATCGGCGCCGAGGTGATCGGAAACGGCGCCGGCGTCATGACGGGCAGCGACGTCATGCCCGGCAGGACGGGCATGCCCGGAAATGCGGTCGCGGGCTGCGCCGGCTGCCCGCATCCGGCGAACGCCAGCCACAGAATCGCCACGCGCATGGCGCTACCACCGTGTCGGGGCAGGGGCAAGTCGTGTAGCGTCTCGCCACCTTGGAGATCGGCTGGGGGATCTTCGCCGCCTACGCCGGCGAGCTGGTGTGGTCGACGATGCTGTGGGGGGGGTACAGCGGGGCTCTGGGCCTGTGCGTCGGGATCGGGCTGTGCGTCGCCCTCTCGAAGGGCGGCGCGCTGGGCGTGACGTTCCGGGGCGCCGGAGTCGCGCGCGGCGTCGTCTACTTCCTCGTCGCGAGTGCGGCGACGGTCGGCGCCGGCGCGATGGGCGCCGCGCAGGGCGCAGTCCGCGGCGCCCTGGAGATCGTACGATCGCCGGCGTTCACCTCGGAAGTGCTCCGGCCGGCCGCGCTGCCGCTGACGGTCGGCGTCGTCCACGCGGTCGCAGTCCAGACGCGCACGGACGTCGCGGCGATGCTCGCCGGCACGGCGCCGGTCCCGGTGGCGCCGCTGCGAGCCATCCTGACGGAACCGACCGGAACCGCATTCGTGGCGGGGCTGAGGCGCGTCCCCGAGCTCGACGGGGCCGTCGACAACCCGATCGTCGCCGGCCTGGCCTCCACCCTCGGCGAGGAGCTCGCGGGCGAGCATGCCGCGGGCGTGCTGGAGGCGGCAGGAATCCGCGCAGGGATGGACGCCCTCGCGGCGGCGCTCCCCACGGCTCCGACCATGCCCGTCGGACAGCTTCGCCAAGGCATCGAGGCGCAGTTCCTCCCGGCGTTCACGGGCGTGTGGCTCGGCAAGGTCGGGGGGCAAGTCCGCATGGCGGTCCTCGTTCCGACTCTCGCGACCATCGCGATCCCCGTGGGACTGCTCTGGGCGATCGAGGGCCTGGTCAGGCTCGTCCGTGGCCCGGCGTCGAAAAATCGTGCTGGGCCCGGATCGGCCGTATAGAGGAAGCGTGGACGAACGGCTCCTCTTCGTGATCAGCGCGCCGCGATCGGGATCGACCTTGCTCGAGCGGATGCTCGCCTCGCACTCGCTCGTGTACGGCCGGCCCGAGCCGCACCTGCTCACTCCGCTCGCGCATCTCGGGGTCTTCGAGAAGGTCGACAAGGCCCCGTACGACGCGATCCTCGCCGCCGAGGCGCAGAGGGAGTTCGTCGCGGATCTGCCCAGGGGCGAGGAGGACTACCTCGACGCATGCCGCGCCTACATGAACCTCCTCTACGACCGGATGCTCGAAACAGCGCCGGGCAAGAGGATCTTCCTCGACAAGACGCCCGCGTACGCGCTGAGCCTGGACTTCATCTGCAGGGTGCATCCGAAGGCGCGCTACGTCGTGCTCACGCGCCACCCGCTCGCGGTCTTCTCGAGCTATGCGGAGTCGTTCTTCGACGGCGACTACGCGGCGGCGCACGCGTACAACCCGATCCTCGAACGGTACGTCCCGGCGATCGCGAAGTTCCTGCGCGAGAAGAAGGCGCCGACCGTCCACGTGGTCTACGAGAAGCTCGTGCAGGATCCGGAAGCGCACCTGCGCGAGATCTTCGAGTTCGTCGGAATCCCGCACGAGCCGGGCGCCGTCGACTACGGCAAGCACTCCCACGAGGGGAAGGGTCTCGGAGACCCCATCGGCGTCCAGAAGCACTCGAGGCCGACGACCGAGTCCGTCGACAAGTGGGCGGTCGAGATCGCGACGAATCCCTCACGCCTGCAGCTCTGCCGCGAGATGGTGTCGCGGCTCGACCCGGCGGACCTCGAAACGTGGGGCCACCCCATGCAGACCCTCTGGGCGCCGCTCGAGGCCGCGGGCGCGTCGGGCCGCCGCCCGCCGAAGAAGGGCCTGACCCGCTACCGCCTGCAGCGAAAAGCGATCGTCCTCTTGCGCGACTGGGTGCGCCACAGCCGCGTTCTACAGAAGCTCCTGAAAACGATGCGTCTCGGCGCCGACGTCCTGCTGCGCGAGTAGACGACGCAGTCACGGGGCGGGGACGACCTGCATCCGGCCGTGGTTCGCGGCGACCACCACAATGCCGTCGGGCGTCACTGCGAACTGCTCGGCGTCGACGAGGCCGAGCGCGCCGCCGAGCCGCGCATCGCGCACGGGCTCGTCCACCCGCCGGCCGTCGGGCGAGACTCGAAGTACCACCGCGTAGGCGTCGCCGCGCGGGTTGCGATGCTCGGCGAGAACGTAAGCACGGCCCTCGCGATCGCAGCATGGACGCTTCGTCTCGACGATGTCGTCGATTGGCAAGTGCATCGCGAAGATCCGCTCTCCGCGCGGATCGAACCGGGCCAGACCGCTCCGACCAACGAGCCCCTTCGTTCGCAGGACGAGCGAGCCGTCGGGACCCGCGCCCAGCACGGGGTACGCGTTCCACGCGACAGCGAGGGGACGCGAGGGGATCGCCCGGATGTCGAAGCCTCGCCAGTCGTAGCCGTGGACCTCCGCCGCATCGAGCGCACGCCGCTGGAGCGCGACGTCCCACTTCTGCGCGTCGGTCGTGGGACGCGTCGGACACGGGCGATAGAGCGGCGCCGGCTCGGAGCGCCGGTCCGACCAAAGGTCCACGCCGATCCCGTCGCGACCGAACCGCAGCAGGCGTTCCTGGAAGATCGCGACGAACATGCCGTCCGGAAGGGCCGTGAGCGCATGCATCCCGAGGAGGTCGAGGTGGTGACCGTTCGCGCCCGCGGGCTCGACCCCTCCGAACCGGCCGAGGACCGCGCCGGACTCGGCGGACAGCACCCAACCGGCGTGATCCTGCGGGCTCCATGCGAGCAGGTGTCCGTCCGCCGTCACGGCCAGGCCGTTGCCGCGGTTCGCCGCGAGCTCCACCGACGCGCACCAGCGCTCCTCGCCCGCGAGATCCATCGACCACACGCGCCCACCCGCATCCAGCCCGAACACCGCGCCGGCCGCATCCGTGACGACGTCCGCGAGCATCCCCCAATGCGCCCGCGTCACCGCACGATCTCCGCGACGAGCACGCCGTACCCCACCAGCTCGGCCGGCACCGGATCGATCGGCGTGCAGTCGTCCCAGCGGCGGGCGACGTCGCCCACGGCCATGCCCAGCACGTCGTACAGGTTCGCGCGGACGAGGTCCGCCGTCGGGTTCACAAAAAGGACGACGCTGCGGTCGCCCTTCGTCCAGCGGCGCCACTCGATCCCGTTCGTCTCGCCCATCTCCTCCGTCGCGTCGGAGTAGAGGACGGGGATCAGCGAGTCCTCGAGCGCGTTCATCCGCGTCCACGCGGCCCAGCCGTCGGCGTCGTCCGCGGCGAACCAGCCGTCCCGTCCCGCGAACGTCGGCTGGTCGCCGATCAGGTTGTAGTGGAACGCGCCCTTGGCGCCGTGCACGAGCGAAGACGCGACGAGCGCCTCGATCTGCGCGGGCCTCGGGTGCGACAGCCCCATGATCGGGATGCCGAGCATCTGCAGCACCGGGAGCACCGGCGCGCCCTCGCCTTCCACGGCCGACACGCGCCAGGTGCCCCACCGTCCGTCGTTCGCGGCATGCGAGCCGCTCTCGTACGGGTACGCGATCGGCAACAGCACGTCGTAGACGTTCGTCCCCTCGGCGAGCCCCCAGTCCCACGCGAGAGCCGCTCCGTACGGAAGTCCGTTCGGGTCGTGCGCGGGCTCGCCCTCGGGCAGGTACGGCGCGCCGCCCGGGTCGTAGCGGCCCGCGAGCAGCGAGTCGAGGTCTGCGTCCTCTCCGAAGAGGATCCGGCGGATCCCCGCGGCCATCGGGAAGTTGTCGTTGAGGTCCACCTCGTCCGGCCCGAACCACATGACGACCTCGGGGTCGGCGGCTGCGGGCTCGATCTCGGCGACGAGCGCGTCGTGCCCTTCGATCGTGAACGGATCGCTCCACAGCAGGTGCGCGATCCGGATCCGGTCCTCGCGGCCGATCGCGTCCGTCAGCTCCGCGGTGAACCGCGATCGCTCCATGACCAGATTGAAGCCGCCGTCGCCCAGGATCCGCAGGTAGTCGTCGACGTCCGTGGGCGTCGTTGCCTGACAGGCTTCGCCCGCCGGGCAGTTGTCCAGGAGCCGCGCCCATTCGAAGCCGCCGTTGTATACGCCGCGCGGGATGAAAGGCTCGCCGTCCACCCAGAAGCGGCGGCGATCGTCGATGCAGGTGCGCTTGCCGTCGCACGCCGCAGGCAGCGCGAAGGTCCAGACGCCTTCGCGGTCCGCGGGACAGCCCGGACCTCCGGCGTCCGTCCCGGCATCGCCGCCGGCGTCGCCTCCGGCGTCCGCGCCGCCTCCGGCGTCCGCACCGGCGTCCCGCGCCCTGCGCGATGGCGACGAACACGAGACCAGCAGAACGAGGGGCGCGACGCGCACGCCTCGATGTTCTCACGGTTCGACGAGCTACGACTGAAGTCCGCCGAGACGTCCCGAGTCGAGAAGGTCACGGATCGCGGCGGACAGGGCCTTCGGCGCCGCGAACTCCGGGTGCTCGCACAGGACGTCCGCAGCGCGGCGGAAGAGGTCCGGCCCGGAGACGACCGGGAGGCTGCGGCCCTGCCCACGGCGCGGCCGACCCGCGTGCTGCAGCTCGTCCTGACGGACGACGCCCGCGGCGAGCGCGACCGGCACCTGCCGACGGCACGAGCACGGGTTCGCCGGGTTCATCACGCCGCAGTTCTTCTGCATGAACGTCGAGAGCCTCTCCCGCGCGCGCGACACGCGCTTTCGGAAGGCCGCCGGCTGGATCTCGAGGATCGCCGCGGCCTCCTCGCCGTCCAGGTCGAAGGCCTCGGAGAGGATCCACGCGACGCGGTGGTCGCGATCCATCGAGAGGAGCATCGCCTCGTTGCAGGTCGCGCGGATCTCCTCGATGAGGACCTCGATCTCCGCCTCCTGCAGGTCCGGCATCGGGGGGTTGGCGTTGCCCGCCTCGCACAAGCCCTCGATCGCCTCGAACGACATCTGCGCCTCCCACGCCCCCTTGCGCGCGCGCACCAGGTGGCGCGTCGCGATCCGCCAGACCCACGTCCGCAGGCTGCTTTCCCCTCTGAACTCCGACAGGTGCGTGATCACCTGGATGAGGATGTCCTGCGCCGCGTCCTCGGCGTCGCCGTGCCGGCCGAGCATCCGGTACGCGAGGTTGTAGACGTCATCCTGCAGACGCTCGACGACGGCTTCCAGCGCGGCGCGGTCTCCCCCGACGGCCTTCTGCGCCAGAACCTCGAGGGTCGGTTCGGTCATGACGAGCATGCTACCCCCCGTCCGCTTCGCGCAGGAACTCGCGCACGACCTCGAGATATCGGTCCGTCTCCTCCAGGTGCTTGAGGTGCGATCCGTTCTCGAACACCACGAGCCTCGAACCCGGCAGGCGCGCCTGGTATGCGGCCGCCGTCGCTGGAGTGACCTCGTCGTGGCGCCCGCTGAGCAGGAGTGACCGCGCGCGGATCTCCCCGAGTCGATCCTCCCGCTCGTAGGAGCCGAGACTGCCCGTCACCAGGAACTCCGACGGGCCCCACATCGAGGCGTACACAGGGTCGCCCGCTCCCTCGAGGGTCCGCATCACGGACGCGGGGAAGGGATCGATCCGGAGCAGGTGGCGCTTGATGTACTCCATGTACGCGGCCTTGAACTCGTCAGTGTCGTACGTTCCCGCGGCTTCGCTTCGATCGATGACCGCGCGGACTTCCTCGGGGAGCTGAGCGCGCAGCGCGTTCGCGTCCACGAGGAAGCGCCTCATCGAGAGGACCGGGCTGTCGAGAATCACGCCGTCGACGCCGGCCCCGTGCGCCAGCAGGTAGTCCGTCGCGAGCATGCTGCCCCACGAGTGCCCGAGGACGTGCATCTTCGTCAGCCCCAGCGCCTCGCGCAGCGTGTGCAGCTCCTCGACGAATCGATCGATCCTCCACAGATCCGGGTCCGCCGGCCGATCCGATCGCCCACATCCGAGTTGGTCGTAGAAGATCACGGGCCGCTCGTCGGCGAGCGCCTCGAGGGGCTCGAGGTAGTCGTGCGGGTGGCCGGGGCCTCCGTGCAGCAGGACGAGCGGCGTCCCGTCGCCGTCGCCCACGACGCGCCACCACACCCTGCCCCCTTCGACCTCGGTGAGCCCTTCACGCACGCGCGGCCCTTCCCGGCCTGCCGCCTCCGGCTCCGGGCGCGCCGCCCCCTGTGCGCACCCCGCCACCGCAACCGCCACCGCCAGCATTCCGACGTCTTCCATCGCGCGCTCCTCCGTTCTTGAAGAGATGGAGGCGCCCGGCGCCCACCGTGTGACCCGAAATCGACATCACTCCAGGAAATCGAGGGGTTACGACGCCTCGCCTCCCATCCGGTATCCTCGGGCGCGTGCGAGCGCTCGCGTTCTTGCTCCTGCTGCCATCCTGCGGCGACCCGGCACGACGCTTGCTTTCTTCGACGTGCATGCGCCTCACCGCCACCTTGCTCACGTCGATCCTGGCGATTGGAAGCCCGGCGGCTCTGCCCGAAGCCGATGCGGCCGTCCCGCGTGCTTCATCCAGGGAACAGCGTGTCTCGCGCGGGCCACGTTGGTACGGGTGGCAGCTCCTCATCGGAGACGCGGTCACGCACTCAGCCTTCTGGTTCGCCGAGGACCGCCGGGCGAGATGGGGACTCTTCGGCATCCAGCTGTTCGGGGCGGCCTCGGCGCACCTGGCGAACGGGCAGCGGGATCAGGCGCTGGGCAGCCTCTACTCGCGCCTGAGGGGTCCCCTGGCGACCGCGGGACTGCTGACCGCTGTCGCCTTCAGTGGAGCGCGCGGCATGCCGCCGACCGGTTGCAGGCAGGCGTGGATACCGCCCGTCGCGTTGCAGCTCATGATCGGCCTGCCGGCGATCTTCGACGACATCTTCCTCGCGTGGAAGTCGGAATGAGCAGCGTAGCCTCATCGCGCCTGACTGAGCGTGAACACTCTCAGGGCACGACGAGGTACGAGACGACCAGTCCGAACTCGGCCTCCGCCTCGAGGCCCTCGGCGCCCACCACGGGCGCCACCTCCCGCCCGAGCGTCACACCTGACACCGCGGCCAACGGCGACCTGCGCCCTCCGCTCGTGACGCGCACCCACACCCACCCCCCATCCGCCCTCCCATTTCATCCGCAGGTCCTCATGCCGCCCTACTTCGTGTAGGCTTTCTTGTAAACGCATGGACGGACTGTTCCAGGTAGGGCCGGACGGGATGAGGGCGTTCGTGCTGCCTACCCTCTCTCAGCCAGTTAGAGATCGCCGGTGAAGTGGTAAGCGAACGGAAAGCACGTCGGACGAGCTTGAAACGCGACTCCTACGGATGAGGAGAGACCGTCCACTGCGAAAGAGCGCGTTTCGAGCCGAAAGATGTAGACGTCTCCGTCCCTTCCGAGGATGTCCCGCGGGAGAGAGGCCGCCCCGTCGTCCGAGAAACGACAGGTCCAGCGATGACCCGTGTAGTCGCACGCCCCGATCGTGCACGAGGCCTCGATACTTTCGTAGAGGACGATGACGTCTTCACCCGACGACGGGCTCCAGGACAGCGACAGGTCGGCCGCCGTTTCCCACAGTTCGCACGGCTTCGAGTTATCGCAGTAGTCGCCGCAGTACTTGCCCTCACAACCGGGAGGAACCTCGCAATCCCATTCGACCGGAGCGATCAGATCGAGCGCAGGCGCCGTGATTGCGGTTTCGAATCGCCCGAAGCTCGACCTACCCGAACCGGACAGGGAGTGCGGCTCGCTCGGTACGAACGGCGTGCCCCCCACCGCGAGGTAGATGCCTTCTTCGGCGTCTCGTTCGATGACCACGGTTCCGGCCGGGCTCGAGAACTCGAGCTCGCCCATATCGACGTACTTGGTCGACTCCACGGGCCCCTCGTCAACGCGATGCACGCATGTGTCGAGGGGGACGCCGGAGAATCCAGCCTCGGCATCGCTCCACGTGGCCAGCAAGCCGATCCTGCCGTCCCATGCTGTCGATCCAGTCTGCAACCACGTCGCCGTACCGTCCCGCGGCTCGTCAAAGAAACGAGCCTCCAGGTCCAGTCGCGACGCTCGATAGGAGTCGCCCGCCGATCCGCTGATCAGTACGACCCCCCCGAGGTCACCTGCCGGATCGCCGCAGGCGAATTGAAGGACAGCGAACGTAGCAACGAGCGGGAGCCGCCCTGGGCCGACGCGCGGCACATTGCACGCGACGCGCACCCTACAGCACGCGGCCATGGGTTCGAACTGACGTGAAGGACCTGACACGGCGCATCTGCTGTAACCTACACCCAAGGGGCCGCGCGCGCATCGAGTCCCACCCCGACAAGGATCCGGCCAAGGATCCGGCCCGAAGGTCATGGCGACCGAGCCTCGAATCTCAAGGATCCGGCCCGAAGGTCATGGCGACCGAGCCTGGATTCTCCGGGCTCGGCCGGCGGTGCCCGGTCGCGGGAGCTTGAGCGCCGGCGCCGGGCGGAGGGATCCGGCCGCGGACGGAGATCGATTAGTCAGCGAGATCACTGCATTCGCGACAGAAACTCCCGGGCGAGCGCCGCGACCTCGGCGCCTTCCGCGACGGCCTCGCCGGCCTCCTCGTGGACGTCGATCGCCGCCTCGGGCAGTCCGTCCAGGAAACGCGAGGGCGCCTGCGCCGCGAGGCGGCCGCGCAGGAGCTTCGCCTTCGGGCGCGTCACGTACAGACGGTCGCGGGCGCGGGTGACGCCGACGTAGAAGAGGCGTCGCTCCTCCTCGACGTCCGTCGGCGCCGCGTCCGTCACCCTCGGATCCACGGTTCGCGCGTGCGGGAGGACCCCCTCCACGCAGCCGATCAGGAAGACGACACCGAACTCCAGGCCCTTGGCCGCGTGCAGCGTCGAGAGGGTGACGACGTCCCCCTTCTCGACCACCTCCTCGTTCGAGTCCGTGGTGATCCGCTGCAGGAACCCGAGGATCGAGGGCTTCTCGGCGGACTCGCTGCGCTCGTAGCGGGCGAGCGCGCCGAGGAGGAACTCGACGTTCTCCTCGCGACGAGCGGACGATCCGCCGTCCGCCGCGTCTCGCAGCGCCGCGACGAGCCCGACCTTCTGCAGCAGCGTACGGGCGACGTCCGTCAGCGCTCGGCTCCGGCGGAAGGCGCTGCGGGCTTCGGACAGCGCGCCCTGGAGCGCCCGTGCGCCGCTCCTCGCCGCGTCGGGGATGCCCTGGACGTCGTCGATCGACGCGACCGCATCGGCGAACGTCGCTTTCCGAGATTTCGCGAAGGCCTCGACGCGCTCGACCGTCGTCTCGCCGATCCCCCGCGCCGGGTAGTTGAGGATCCGTCGCAGGGAGATCTCGTCCTTCGGGTTGACGACCGAACGCAGGTACGCCGCGGCGTCCTTGATCTCCTTCTTGTCGAAGATCTGCGTCCCGCCGAAGACGCGGTACGGGACGCCGAGCGCCCGCAGCTCCTCCTCGACGCCGCGCGCGAGGACGCTCGACCGGTAGAGGACCGCGACGTCGCGAGGGCGGATTCCCTCTCCCCGCAGGCGCAGGGTCTCCTTCGCGACCCATTTCGCCTCGGCCGGCGGATCCGAGAGGACGACGAGCCGGACGCGGTCGCCCTCGCCGCGGGCAGCTCGCAGGGTCTTGGGGCGAAGACGCCGGGGACTCTGCGCGATGGCGGCATTGGCGACGGCGAGGATCGGCGCCCTGGATCGGTAGTTGTCCTCCAGCGCGACGACCCTCGCGCCGGGGAAGTGGGACTCGAACTCGATCACGTTCGAGACGTCCGCGCCGCGCCAGCCGTAGATCGACTGATCGTCGTCGCCCACGACACAGACGTTGCGTTTCTCGTTCGCCAGCAGCTTGCACAGCTCGAGCTGCGCGCGGTTCGTGTCCTGGAACTCGTCGACGAGCAGGTGTCGGATGCGCTTCTGCCACTTGCCGCGAAGCCGCGCGTCGCCCGCCAGGAGCCGGACCGGCAGGACGACGAGGTCGTCGAAGTCGAGCGCGGACATCGCGCGCAACCTCGCCTCGTAGCGCGGATACACCTCCCGGGCCGCGCCGTCGTACTCGTCGTCCGAGTCGGGCGTCTCCGGCACGTCGTCGGGGCCCAGGAAGCGGTTCTTCCACAGCGAGATGCGCGCGTGGATGGCCGCGGGATCGAGCCGGCGGATGCCGGAGCGGCGCAGTCGCAAGAGCGATTCGCGAACGACGCCGAGCGCGTCGCCCTGATCGAAGATGGTGAAGCGGCCGCCGAACCCGGTGGCGGACTTCTCCTCGGTCAGCAGGCGCACGCCGAACGAATGAAAGGTCGACATTCCGAGGCGCGCGGCCAGGTCCGCCCCGACGAGCGCGGCCATGCGCATCCGCATCTCGCCGGCGGCCTTGTTCGTGAAGGAGACGGCGAGGATCGCTTCCGGCGCGGTCCCGCGATCCAACAGCCGCGCGATCCGGTGCGTGATCACGCGCGTCTTGCCGCTGCCCGCGCCTGCCAGCACCAGCAGCGGCCCGTCCCCGTGCTCGACCGCGCGCTTCTGCGAGGGGTTGAGGCCCGGCACGGGGCGGGAGACTACACTCCCCGCCGGATGGAGCCGGGGACCCTCTTCGCGGAGCGCTTCGAGATCGAGCGCGAGGCGGGGCGCGGCGGGATGGGGACGGTCTACCGCGCGCGCGACCGGCTCGACGGCGCGGCCGTCGCGGTCAAGCTCGTGCACGGCGCCACGGTCGATGACGCGCCGCGGTTCCTGCGTGAGGGCCGCGTCCTGGCGGAGCTGCGTCACCCCGGCATCGTCCGGTACGTCGCGCACGGCGTCGCGCCCTCCGGAGAGCTGTACCTCGCGATGGAGTGGCTCGACGGGGAGGACCTCGCCGCACGGCTCGCGCGCGCCCTCCCGTCGATCGCCGAGAGCCTCGACCTGGCGCGCCGGATTGCCGAGGTGCTCGGCATCGCCCACGCGAAGGGAATCGTGCACCGCGACGTCAAGCCGTCGAACGTCTTCCTCGCCGACGGACGCCTCGACCGCGTCAAGCTGCTGGACTTCGGCGTCGCGCGGGTCGTGGGCGGGACGCACGCGACGCAGACCGGCGCGATGCTGGGCACCCCCGCATACATGGCACCCGAGCAGGCGCGCGGAGACCGCGCCGTCGACGCGCGCGCGGACGTGTTCGCGCTCGGCTGCGTGCTCTTCGAGTGTCTGACCGGCCAGCCGCCGTTCCGCGGCGATCACGTGATGGCGGTGCTCGCGAAGATTCTCCTCGAGGAGGCGCCGCGCCTGTCGGACGTCCGCACCGGCGTCCCCGAGGTGATCGAAGACCTCGTCGGACGGATGCTCGCGAAGGAGCCGGGCGGCAGACCCAAAGGCGGAGCCGCCGTCGCGCGCGAGATCGAGGCGCTCGGAGCGATCGACGAGGTCCCCTTCACGCCGAGCTCGCCGCCACCCGCGGCCCTGACGACCGGGGAGAAGAAGCTGCTCTCGGTCGTCCTGCTCGGTGCGGCGCCCGCGCGCGACGCGCATCGAACGTTGCTGCCTTCGGAAGACGAGTCACCGCTCGTCACGCTGCACGCGACTGCACAGGCCTACGGCGCACGCCTCGAGCGTCTCGCCGGAGGGAACCTCGTCGCGACGTTGCTCGGTTCGGGCGCCGCGACGGACCAGGCCGCCCGCGCCGCCCGGCTGGCCCTTGCGATGAACGCCGTCCTGCGGGACCGGCCCATCGCCCTCGTCGTGGGTCTCGGCGAGGTCGCCGGGCGGTGGCCGGTCGGCGAGTCCGTCGAGCGCAGCGCCGCGGTCCTGCGCGGCGCGACCGGCGAAGGCGTCCGCCTCGACGAGGCGACGGCCGGGCTCCTCGGCGGCCGCTTCGACGTCCGTCGCGACGGCGAGGGCATCCTGCTCCTCGGCGAGCGTGTCTCCGAGGCGACGCGCACGCTGCTCGGCAAGGAAACCCCGTGCGTCGGGCGCGATCGCGAGCTGTCCGTGCTCGAGGGCCTCTTCGCCGAGTGCAGGGCGGAGCCCGCCGCCCGCCCGGTGCTCGTCGTGGCCGCTCCGGGCGTGGGCAAGTCCCGCGTGCGCTACGAGCTCGTCCGGCGCCTGCGCGAATCGCAGGACGTGGAGATCTGGATGGGAAGCGGGGACGCGCTCTCCGCCGGCTCGCCGTTCGGCCTCCTCGGACGCGCGCTTCGCGCGGCGTGCGGCATCCAGGGCGCCGAGCCCCTCGCCGTGCGCCGCAGCAAGCTTCGCGCGCGCGTCGCGAGGCACGTGGCCGCGCCGGACCACCAGCGGGTCACGGAGTTCGTCGGCGAGCTGTGCGGCGTTTCCTTCCCCGACGACGAGAGCGTTCCGCTGCGCGCCGCGCGCCAGAGCCCGATCGTGATGGGCGACCAGATGCGCCGCGCCTGGGAGGACTTCCTGCTCGCGGAGACCGCCGTGCGCCCGGTCGTCCTGGTGCTCGAGGACCTTCACTGGGGAGACCTGCCGACCGTCGGCTTCGTCGACGCCGCGCTGCGCAATCTGCGCGACTCGCCGCTCTTCGTCGTCGCGACCGCTCGCCCCGAGGTGTACGACCTCTTCCCGAAGCTCTGGGCCGAACGGCGCCTGCAGGAGATCCGCCTCGACGAGCTGTCGAAGCGCGCCGGCGAGAAGCTCGTCAAGGCCGCACTCCCGCAGGCGACGCAGGGCACCGTGGCGCGCCTCGTCGACCGCGCCGCCGGCAACGCCTTCTTCCTCGAGGAGCTCGTCCGTGCCGAAGCGCACGACGCTGGCGCCGACACCCCCGGTTCGGTGCTCGCGATGGTCCAGGCGCGCCTGGAATCGCTTCCACCCGAGGCGCGACGCGTGCTGCGCGCCGCCAGCGTGTTCGGCGTCGTGTCGTGGAAGGGAGGCGTCGCGGCCCTGCTCGGAGGCGACGAGCGCGATGCGTCGGAGTGGCTCACGCTGCTCGTCGACCGCGAGATCCTCTTCCGCCGCGGCGAGGGACGCTTCCCGGGAGAGGAGGAGTTCGGCTTCCGCCACGCGCTCGTGCGAGACGCGGCCTACGACGCCTTCACGGACGCCGATCGCGTGCTCGGGCACCGTCTCGCGGGCGATTGGCTGCAGCGGGCCGGCGAGACCGACGCCGTGGTCCTCGCCGAGCACTTCGAGCGGGGCCAGGAGCCCGCGCGCGCCGTCGACTCCTGGCGCCGCGCGGCCGGCGACGCCCTCGAAGGAAACGACTTCGCGGGCTGCATCGCACGGGCCGATCGCGGCATCGCGTGCGGCGCCGCCGGCGAGCCGCTCGGGGCCCTTCGCCTGCTGCAGGCGGAGGCGCACCGGTGGAACGGCGCGTACCCGGATGCCGAGCGGGCCGCACGCGGCGCGGTACTCGCCCTCCCGGAGGGATCCGATCCGTGGTTCGCGGCGCAGGGCGAGATCGCGGTCGCGTCCGGGCATCTGGGCCTGCACGACGCCCTCGAGCAGCTCGGACGGTCGTTGCTCGACGGTTCGCCAGGCGTGGCGTGGGTCGGCGCGGCCGCGCGCGCGGCGACCCAGCTCTTCCATGCCGGCCGGCACGAGCTCGCGGAGCAGCTCGTCTTGCGGACCGAGGAGCGCCTGCCCGACGCCGCCCGCCTCGCGCCGGCCTTCGCGGCCTGGGCCGAGTTCGCGGGCGCGCTGCAGTGCTCGTTCGCGGGCGACGTCGGCGGTTACCTGCGACGCTGCCAGGCCGCCGCCGAACGCGCGGAGCAGGCCGGAGACCTGCGCTACTCGTGCCTGATGCGGCAGAACGCGGGCTTCGCGCTCATGGAGGTCGGCGCGAACGAGGAGGCCGTCGCGGCGCTCTCCGCGGTGATCCCCCAGGCCGAGCGCCTCGGCGTCTCGCAGTTCGTCGCCGCGGCGAAGCACAACCTGGGGCTCGCCTTGTCCCGCGTCGGACGCATCGTCGAAGGCGCCGCGCTCGAGTCGGAGGCCGCCCTTGCGTTCGCGGACCGCATGCCTCGCATGGAGTGTCTGTCGCTCGCGTACCTCGCCGCGATCCACCTGGCGGGCGACGACGCCCACGCCGCGCTGAAGGAGGCGACGGCCGCCGCAGCCCTCCTGGACGGTGCGCCCGCGCTCGCTCCCCTGGTCCTCGGTACGCGCGCGCAAGCATTGCTCGCGCTCGGCCGGACCGACGAGGCGTGCGCCGCCGCCCAGGACGCCGTCCGTCGCCTCGACGCCCTGGGCGGCGTCAACGAGGGCGAGTCGCGCGCCCGCCTCGCGCTCGCCGAGGCGCTGCACGCCGCCGGGGACCTCGCCAGGGCGCGTGCCGCGCTCGCCCTCGCGCGCGAGCGTCTCGAAGCCCGCGCCGCGAAGATCCGCGACGAGGCGCTGCGCCGCTCGTTCCTGGACGGCGTCCCCGAGAACGCGCGGACCCTCGCGCTCGCGCGCTAGCCCCCCTCAGGGTCTCACGCCGCCGGCGAAGACGATCGGGATGCCCGCGGAGTGCGTGTTCCCGGCGAAGACGACGTTCCCGTCGTCCGCGATCGCGACGGCCCCGAGCGCGTCGTCGGCGCTGCCGCTCGCGTCCTGTTCGTCCACGACCGCGTGCCAGCGCGAGGCGCCGTCAAGATCCCACGCCGCGACGAGGCCGTCGACCCTGTCCGCCCCCGCGAGGAGAACGGAGACGGCCTCGACCTCGTCGTCGAGCCGCAGGCGCCCGGAGAAGCTGCCGACCGCGACGATCGAGTCGCCCTGCGCGGCGACCGCGTCGAGCCGGGCGCCCTCTCCGCCGGACAGGACGCGGTCCCATTGCCACGCGCCGACCGCGTCGAACCGCGCGAGGAACGGATCGCCGGGGCCGAAGCCCGCGTCGCGCGGACCGCCCCCGAAGTCGGTGCCCGCCGTGAACCGCCCGGCCACGACGACCGCGCCCGCGCCGTCGACCGCGACGCCGGCGACCTCCTCGATCCCGCTGCCCGAGGACCCGGCGAAGGTCTTCTGCCAGGCCGGCGCTCCGTCCTCGAAGCGGACGACCAGGGCGTCGTTGCCGGCGATCCCCCCGACGTAGATCGCGCCGTCAGCCGCGACGGCCACCGCGTTCGCGCACTCGCGGCCTGCCGTCCCGTACAGGGCGTCCTCCACGTACCCGCCGCCCGCATCGAGCACGAGGACGAACAGGTCGTCGTCGCCAGCGCTCGTGCGCTCGCCTCCGCCGAAATCCACCGCCCCGCTCCAGCACCCGGCCACCACGACGCGCCCGCCCGGGTCGACGGCGATCGCGCGCAGGTCCACGCGGATCCACGACAGCAGGACGTCCCACCGGAACCCCCCCTCGGAGTCGTAGCTCGCAACGAACCTCGTCGCGGGCCGCACGCCGCCGCCGAGGTCCGCGGCCGCCGTGACGACGCCCGCCACGTAGACGTTGCCCGCGGCGTCCGCGGCGATTCCGACCGCCTCGTCGTCGAACTCCGAGTCGATCGCCAGCGGCCACCGCTCGACGCCCGCCGCGTCGAGCGCGAAGACCATCCCCGCTTCCATCCCGAGCCACGGGACCGTGCCGGAGACGGCGACGCGGCCCGCCCCGTCCACGGCGACTCCGGTCGCCCGGCCTTCGCGCATCCGGGCGCGCCACGAGGTGTCGAGCCCGCCGCCGCCGCCCGCGTCATCGGGATCACCCGCGTCGACGGCCACGGACGCGTCGGACCCGGGCGCGTTCGATCCCGGTCCTCCGGAGCAGGCCGCGACCAGCGCTCCGAACAGGGCCGGGACGCTCGACGCCGTCGCCACGCGTCCGTGCACCACGCACGGGAGGATACCGCGAGGCTGCCTCGGCTGCCGGACCGCGAGCGGGCAGCGAGTCGAGCCGTCTCGCCGGTTTCGGGGTACGTTTTCCCCACGATGCGCCCGACCGTCGTCGCCCTCGCCGCCCTCTTCGCGTCCAGCTGCTCCTGCGGCGACGACCGTCCCGCCTCGCGACGCGTGGAGCAGGTCGTCGGCCGGGCTGGCGGCGCCGTGGAGTCCGCCGACGGACGTCTGACGATCCGGATCCCGCCCGACGCCCTGGAAGGCGACGTCGAGATCTCGATCGAGCCCTCCGATGCCGAGGGCCCGCCGGGATCGATCGGCGGCGTCTACGACATCGGCCCCGAGGGAACGACCTTCGAGGAGCCGGTCACGATCGAGATCTCCTACACCGACGAGGACCTCGCCGGCAGCTCGCCGCAGGGCCTGCACGTCTCCTTCTCCATCGACGAGGTCTGGGGGTGCCTGCCGATGTCCGCCGCGCACACCGGCCCGCACACCGTCGTCGGCGTCACGATGCACCTCTCTTCCTGGACGTTGCGCTTCAACCCCTGCGACGACGGGCCCGGCTGCCTGCGCCCCGAGACCTGCGCCGAGGACGCCTTCTGCGCGATCGCGTGCGTGGACGACGGCGAGTGCCCGTTCCCGCTGCTGTGCGACGCGGACGCCGGCGTGTGCACCGGCGACCCCTGCGAGGCGGGCGCAGGCTGCGAGGACGCAACGACCGCCTGCGCGTCCTCCGACGGACGCAGCCTGTGCCTGCCGTCGTGCCCGGGCGGCGCGGACGGCGTCGGCGCCACGTGCGGCGATCCCCCCGAGCAGATGGAGTGCACCTTCGGAGGCAAGTGCGTCTTCGAGGAGGAGTGCCCCGAGGAGACCCAGGAGATCGATTGCGATCCGCTCGGCCGTGTCTGCATCCACGGCTGGTGCCTGCCGGCCGGCGCGGGCGACTCCGACTCCGACACCGACTCCGACTCCGACACCGACACCGACACCGACACCGACACCGACACCGACACCGGCGCCCCGGTCGGCTACTGCGTCATTCCCTGCGCCGGCGACCCGGACGAGTGCTGCGGGGGCGTGCCCGGCTGCTCCGCGGCGGACGGCAACCGCTGGCTCTGCCACGAAGGCGCGTGCTTCTTCCAGGGCTGCCTCGACGACGTCGAGTGCGACCGCTTCTCGATCGGCACGCAGTGCTTCCAGCTCGCGAACGACCCCACGACCGCGGGCCCGTGGCTCCTCGGCCTGTGCGCCCTGGCCTGCGCGGACGATGCGGGGTGCGCCGGGCTCAACTGCCACTCCGACCCGCTCGCGCTGGAGCTCGGCCTGCTCCACGGCGGCGAGAGCTTCTGCGGCTACGAGGCCTGCGACGAAGGCGGCGCTTGCGGTGCGCTCGGCTGCGATCCCGTGAGCCACCGCTGCGTGTGCGCCGTCGACGAGGACTGCGCCGCGGGCGCCGCCGGCGTCTGCCTCGCGACCGAATGCGGCGACTCCGTCCCGACGCGCGGCTTCGTCGCCGACCCCTGCTACACCGACTTCCAGTGCCGCAGCGGCCACTGCTGCGTCGAGTTCCCCGGCGACTGCGCCGACGAGACGGCCCAGTGCTCGTGCGTCCCTTAAGCCTGGAATTCGCGCGTCCCGCTCGCTCCGGCGGCGTCCTGCGCCACGATCCACCGGCATCTGATCGGGGTGCGGGCTCGCTTCGCTCGCGCACCCCTCGGATGCGCCGTGCTCACCATGGCTCTGCCATGGTTCCGCGCGCCGCACACGCATCTACCGGTGCCTCGTGACGCAGGACGCTCGGCGTGCTCGGGGACGCGCAAATTCCAGGCTTACGCGGGACGCGACGCTCTCCGGACCCGCGCAGGACCGCACCGGCGCGCTCGCGCCGGGAAGCGTCTTCGTGGACCGCTTCGACGTCGATCGCGTCGCCGGCGCGGGCGGGATGGGGACGGTCTACCGCGCGCGCGATCGCGAGACCGGCGAGACCGTCGCGCTCAAGCTGCTCCACGCCGACGGCGCCGAGGAGACGAAGCGGTTCGTGCGCGAGGCGACCCTCCTCGCCGATCTCGCCCACCCGGGCATCGTCCGTCACGTCGCGCACGGCGTGTCGTCGGACGGCGTGCCCTGGCTCGCGATGGCATGGCTCGAAGGCTGCGACCTCGCGACCGCGCTCGCGCGCGGGCCAACGCCGGCCCAGTCCGTCGCGCTCGTGCTGCGCGCCGCCGAGATCCTGGGTGCGGCCCACGCGCGCGGGATCGTCCACCGCGACGTGAAGCCCTCGAACCTGTTCCTGGAAGGCGGCCGCCTCGACCGCGTGCTCGTCCTCGACTTCGGGGTGGCGCACCGCGACGATTGGTCGCGCGCGACCCGGACCGGAACGATGCTCGGGACGCCCGCCTACATGTCGCCCGAGCAGGCGAAGGGCGAGCGCGGCGTCGACGCGCGCACCGACGTCTACGCGCTCGGCTGCGTCCTCTTCGAGTGCCTGACCGGGCGCCCACCCCTCTTCGCCGACACGCTCATGGCGCTGCTCGCGAAGGTGCTCCTCGAGGAGCCGCCGCGCGCGAGCGAGCTTCGACCCGGAATCCCCGCGGCGCTCGACGACCTCGTCCTTCGTTGCCTCTCCAAGCGCCCGGACGATCGCCCTCGCGACGGCGCGGACCTCGCCGCCGCACTCGCGGCCCTCGGCGAGGTCGCGGACCTCCCGCCCGCGCCGGCGAAGCACGCGCCCTCCATGACGCCCGACGAGCGGCGACTCCTGTCGGTCGTGCTCCTCGCCGGCCCCGCCGACGCCGGCATCGACCTGTCGCGCACGCTGACGCCCGAAGAAGATGCCGCCGCGCTCGCCGCGCTGCGCTCCGTCGCGAAGGCGTACGGCGGCGATCTCGAAGGCCTCGCCGACGGCTCCGTCGTCGTGACGATCGCGGGCTCCGGCCCCGCGACCGACCAGGCCGCCCGCGCCGCCCGCGCCGCGCTCGCCCTGCACGCGATCGCGTCCGCGACGCCGATCGCCCTCGTCACCGGATTCGGCGAGATCTCCGGCCGCTGGCCCGTCGGCCCCGCCGTCGAGCGCGCGGCCGCACTCGTCTCCCGCGCCGGCGCCGAGGTCCGCCTCGACGACGAGACCGCCGGACTGCTCGCCGGCCGTTTCCTCCTCCGGCGCGATCCCGACGGCACGCAGCTGATCGCCGAGCGCTCCGCCACGGAAGGCCCTCGCTCCGTCCTCGGCGTCCGGACCCCGTGCGTCGGCCGCGACCGCGAGCTGCGCGTCCTGCACGGCCTGTGGGAGGAGTGCGCCGCCGAGCCGGCTTCTCGCGCGGTGCTCGTCGTCGCCCCGCCGGGCGTCGGAAAGTCGCGCCTTCGAACCGAGCTCGCGGCGCGCATCGAGGCCGCCGGGCCCTGCGAGATCTGGATCGGCCGCGCCGACCCGGTCTCCGCGGGCTCGCCCTTCGCGATGCTCGCGCCCGCGATCCGCGGCGCCTGCGGCGTGCGCGACTCCGACCCGGCCGCCGTCCGCACCGCGAAGGTCCGCACCGCCCTGCCCGGACCGCAGGCCGCGTTCCTCGGCGAGCTCTGCGGCGTGCCGTTCCCCGACGGCGACGATCCGCAGCTCGCCGCCGCGCGCCGCAGCCCCATCCTCCTCGGCGACCGGATGCGCGCCGCCTGGGAGGACTTCGTCCGCGCGCGCACCGGGCGTGGCCCGGTCTTGCTCGTCCTCGAAGACCTGCAGTGGGGCGACCTGCCGACGGTCGCGTACGTCGACGCCGCGCTGCGCGCCCTTGCCGACAGTCCGCTGATGGTCCTGGGCCTCGCGCGCCCCGAGGTCGAGAAGACCTTCCCGCGCCTCTGGGCCGACCGCCGCGTGCAGGAGATCCGCCTCGATCCGATCGGCAAGCGCGCCGGGGCCGAGCTCGTCCGCGCGGTTCTTCCCGACGCCGCGGCGGACGTCGTCTCGCGCATCGTCGACCGCGCCGCCGGCAACGCGTTCTTCCTCGAGGAGCTGCTGCGCGCCGCGGCCGCCGGGAGCGACACGCCCGGAAGCGTCCTCGCGATGCTGCACGCGCGGCTCGAGCGCCTCCCCGCCGAGGCCCGGCTCGTGCTTCGCGCCGCGAGCGTCTTCGGCGAGGTCGCCTGGACCGGCGGCGTCGCCGCCCTCGTGGGCGAGGCCGTGGACGACGTTCGCCGGCGGCTCTCGGACCTCGCCCGCGAGGAATTCCTCGTCGAGCGGCCCGACGCCCGCTTCGCCGGCGAGACCGAGTGGACCTTCCGGCACGGCCTCGTCCGCGACGCGGCCGCCGCGACCCTCACCGACAAGGGCCGCGCGATCGCCCACGCCCTCGCCGCCGAGTGGCTGATCTCCGCGGGCGAGACAGACGCCGTCGTCCTCGCGGAGCACTTCGAGCGGGGAGGCGTCCCCCTGCGCGCGGTCCCCTTCTGGCGACGCGCCGCCCAGGCCGCCCTCGAAGGCAACGATTTCGACGCGGTCGTCGCCCGCGCCGCCCGCTGCGCCGCCTGCGGTGCGACGGGCGAGGACAAGGCCGCCTCGCGGCTTCTCGAAGCCGAGGCGGAACGCTGGCGCGGCCGCTACCCCGAAGCCGAGAACGCCGCGACCGAAGCGATGGCGCTCGCCACGCGCGAGTCGGACGCATGGTACCGCGCGATCACGGAGGTGGCGCTGGCGCTCGGGTGGCAGGGCAAGGGCGAGGGGATCGAAGCCCTCGCGAAGCAGCTGCTCGACTCGGATCCTCCGCGCTCGCCGGCCGCCGCGGGCGCAACGGCCCGCGTCGCGGCCCAGTGCCTGCACTCCGGCCGCGCGGCGATCGGCGGAGAGCTCCTGGCGCGAGTCGACGAATCGGTCACGTTGGGACCGCTCGAGTCGTCCGTACTCGATTACGCCCGCGCCGTGCGGTCGAAGCTCGAGGGCGACCTGGGCGCGTACAGCTTCTTTCTCGACCGGGCGGCGGCTTCCGCAGAATCGGTGGGCGACATCCGCACCGCCTGCTCCCCCCGCGTCAACCTCGGCTACGCACTGTGCGAGGTGGGCGACCACGGGCGTGCCGAAGGGGTCTTGAAGGAAGCCCTTGCGATCGCCCTGCGCGTCGGCCTGGCTGCCCCCGCGACCGCGTCGAAGAACAACCTCGGTCTCGCTCTGGGACGGCTCGGCCGGATCGAGGAGGCCATCGAGGTCGAACAGCAGGCCGTCACCGAAGCGGCTGGGCAGGGCGCGTTCCGCATCGAGGGAGTCTCCCGCGGATACCTCGCCTGGCTTCTTGCCCTCGCGGGTCGCATGGACGATGCCGAGAGCGAGGCACGCAGGGCGGTGAGCCTCCTCGACGTCGCCCCTCCCCTGCGCCCCGAGGCGCTCGCGACACTCGCGCGCATTCTTCTCTTGCGCGGCAGTCACGCCGAGGCGCTGGCTGTCGCGAAGACGGCGGACGAGGCGCTCGATTCGATGCCTGGCGTGAACGCCGGCGAGTCGTCGGTCCGCTTGGTCCGTGCCGAGGCCGAACACGCCGCGGGCAATGCGCAGGCGGCGCGCGATCTCCTGGCTCGCGCGCGCGACCAGTTGCTGGAGCGTGCCGCACGCATCGGCGACGAGCGCATGCGCGGGACCTTCCTGCAGGCCGTCCCCGAGAACGCGCGGACGCTGGACTTGCACCGCGAATGGACTGCGGTTGCCGCAGGACGAGAGGGAGGATAGGACAGTGCACGTGAGATTCGTCGGCTTGATCGGCGTCCTGCTTTGCGGCGGCCTGACATCCTCCTGCGGCTGCGAGGAAGACCGGAGGCAGCGGGCGTCGGCGGCGATCGGACCCGAGGGAGGCTCCGTCTCCTCAGCTGACGGACAGGTCACGGTCTCGGTGCCCGCCGGCGCGCTCGGGAGCGCGACGACGCTGACGATCGAGGAGTCCAAGGTGCCGCCACCCGACGGTGCGCTCGGACCCGCCTACGAAATCAGTCCCTCGGCCGGCGGTTTCGGCGAGCCCGTGACCCTCGAGTTCCGCTACGACGACGCCGACCTCGCGGGCCGGCCCCCCGAGGCGATCCGCGTCGGCGCGCTGGTGGACGACGTCTGGATCTGCATCCCTTACTCCGCCGCGCACCCCGAAGCCTCCGTCGTCGTCACCGCCGTCTCCCACTTCTCGACCTACGCGATTCACTTCAACGACTGCGCGCGCCACGCCGAGTGCACCGGTCCCGAGGCCTGCCTCGCCTCGGAGGTCTGCGGCATCCCGTGCATCTCGGCGGCCGACTGCCCCTCCCCGCTCGCGTGCCTGGACTCGGGCCTGTGCGGCGCCGTCGCCTGCGAGGACGACGCCGGGTGCGGCGCCGGCACCGTCTGCGCGCACCACGTCGTCCGCAGCCTCTGCCTACCCTCCTGCGACGCCGATCCCTGCGGCGATCCCGCGGAGCAGATGCGCTGCACGCGCGGCGGCAAGTGCGTGTTCGAGCAGGAGTGCCCGGACGTCCCCGAGGAGATCGACTGCGACCCGCTCGGGCGCACGTGCCTGCACCAGTGGTGCGTCGATCCCGATCTCGGCTGCGACTGCGCAGATCCCGACTGCCGCTGCATCCCCGCCGGCGGCGACGCCGACACGGATTCGGACACCGACACGGGCACGGACACCGAAACCGACACCGACACGGCCTCCGAGACGGAGATCGCGCGCTGCGAACAGGACTGCGTCGCCGCGGACGACTGCTGCGGCTTCGCGGGCTGCTCGCGCTCCCAGAACGCCCAGTGGGCGTGCCTCGGACGACACTGCCGCTTCCTCGGCTGCGCCGACGACGGCGAGTGCGGCTTCTACGGAGCCGGCGCCCGCTGCTACCAGCGAATCGGCTACCTCTACGGCCAGTGCGCGAACCCCTGCCCCTGCGCCGACTACATGGATTGCCTCGACGCCTACGGCGGCGAGACCTTCTGCGGCTTCGACTACGCCGGCTGCGCGGGCGACGCGGACTGCAAGGGCCTCGACTGCGTGAAGGGCGACTGCGTCTGCACCGACGATCCGCAGTGCGAGGCTGCGCACGGGGCAGGCTACGGCTGCGTGCAGCAGACCTGCGAGGACGTGATCGAGGGCCTCGGCGCGCGGGGAGAAGCCTGCGCCGCCGACACCGACTGCGACTCCAACGACTGCTGCCTCTCGGCCCCGAACGACTGCGCCCTCGAGTGGCTCTGCCGCTGCGAATGACTATCCCCCGAGCTGCAGGCCCACGGTGAACCGGTACTGCCGGTACGTGAGCGGCGCGCCCGTCAGGTGGGGAACCGACAGCGCGATGTCGCCCGGCTCGACGAGCAGCCGCCATGCGTGGTTCACCTTGAACTCGACGCCGATGAAGCTCACCCCCGCGTACGGGCCGAAGGTCCCGGCCGGCGCGCCGTAGAGGCTGAAGAGAAGCGCGGAGACGCCGAGGTGCGCGGTGGTTCGAAGCGTCACGAAGTCGTTGATCGGCCAGCGGCGGATGATGGTGGCGTACGCGTTGAACGTCCCGGGACGGACGCGTTTCGACTCGAGCGACACCCACGGGTTGAACTCGGCGTCGACGCCCGCGATCCAGTAGGGATTCAACCGGTAGCGCCCGCCGGCCGATGCGGCGAGGGCAGCGTGATCGAGCGACGCCCCGAACGCCGTGTGCAGTCCGAAGGGCGATCGGCGAGGCTCCGCCTCGAAGAAGTCGCCTCCCTCCTCCTCGGTCGACACGTCGCAGCCGGTGCAATCCCCGTAGCTGCGGCCGTCGTCCGCGCAGCGCTGCGCGCCCTGCTCCCCCTCCGGGCAAGGGCAAGGGACCTGACGACCGGGCATGCACGACGGGCCGCGCGCGGCCGGCGCGGCAGGGGAGTCCGGCGAGGTCGGCCCCGGCGGACTGTCGTCCTCGGTCGCCGCAGACTCGGTGGCCGGCGGGTCGGGTACCTGCGCGTGCGCGGCGCCGCCCGCACCGAGGACCAGCAGACCCACGATCGCGCCGGGAAGACGGCGACGCCTGCGACGACCCCACAGGGCAAGCAGGACGAGTCCTCCGAGCAGGGCGCCGCCAGCGCCCACCCCTCCCGCGGAGCAGCCGCAACCGGTCGGATCCCGGTACGCGTTCTCCGGCGCGTCGCACCACCGCGTGAGGAAGTCGCACATGGGTTTGCGGGCCGTCAGGTACCGGTCGAGAACTAAGTCGATGTCCCGGATTCGGTCCGGCACGGCCCGCGTGGGGTTCGCGGCGGTCAGGAGCAGATCGGTCGACGCATCGACCGCTACCCTGCGGCGATCGTCCAGAAACGAATCGACGCCCTCGCAGCGGTCGAGGCCCGTCATGTGCGGCGGACCGTCCCGCCGCTCGACGAGCTTGCCGTCCACGAAGTCCTGCCAGTTCAGGAGCACCGACACGCGCATGTGCGACCCGACCGAGTCCGCGGGACCGGAGTCTGCTGGGCCCGCGTCCTGCCACTGATCCGGCCCGTCTCCCGTGCGGAACGCGTGCGTGAAGGAATCCTGCAGCGTGTGCATCGCTTGCCCCATGTAGACCCAGAAGACCGGAAGCGACGCCTGGACGCGACCGGCGAGGGAAAGGTGCACGTCGACGTAGGTCCGCAGACCACGATCCGGCAGACCGTCGTCGCCGATCCCGAACTCCACGGCGTGCTTCGCCATCTCGGCGATGTACGCTTTGCACTCCTCGAGCGCCTCGAGACTCCCGCCGGGCTCGTCCTGGTTCCCGCGCCGCAAGCAGTGCTCGCGCTGCCCCTCGGGGTCTCCGTGGACGGTCGCGAGCTCGTGCGAGTCGATGCCGTGGCGCCCCTTGAGGTCGTTGTCGCGCACGCCGATCAGCAGGGACGCACCGTCGAAGTCGTCGACGTCGTTCTCGATCTCGAACGGCAGGTCGTTGAGCAGCGCCTCGTCCTGTCCTCCGACGTCGGCGGCCCGCGGCAGTCCCAGCTCGGCACGCACGCGACGCAACGCCTCCGACGTGATCCGCTCGTGGCACCCGTCGGAGACGATGGACTCGTACGTATAGGCCTGCGCGACGCACGGCCACGCGGCGCAAGTCCAGAAGACGACGACGCCCACCCCCACCCCCCTGCATCCCATGCCGGGGACCATCCCCGGACAACCTGACCGGCGTCAACCCTCCGAAAACGAGGAGGGGCGGTGAATCGCCCCGATCGGCGGCATCATAGGCACATGGGCGCGAGAATCCTTGCGGTATTGGCCGGGCTGATGGGGGGGGGCTGCCTGGGAGTCGACAGCTCCGGGGGCGGGGGAGGCGACGGGGACACGGACGCCGATGCCGATGCCGACGCCGACACTGACGCCGACGCGGATACGGACGCCGACACCGACACCGACACCGACTCGGGCACCGACACCGGCACCGGCGAGGATCCGGTCGATTCCGACGGCGACGGGTTCCTGGACACCGAGGAGACCGACTGCGGGAGCGACCCCGACGACATCGCCTCGACCTGCTACGCCTGCGGCTGGCGCCGCGGCGACCCGGGCGATCTCGTCGCCACCGGCAACCAGGAGGGCGACACCATCGAGAACCTCACGATGATCGACCAGTGCGGAGAGGAGGTGCCGCTCTGGGACATGGCGGGCGAGTACCACATCCTCTTCATGACAGCCGCCTGGTGAGGCGCTTGCCTCGGGGAAGCCGTGCGCTTCCGCCAGATGATGAAGGACTTCGAAGTCGAGGGAATCCCGTTCTCGCACATGGTCGCGCTCTACGAGTCGCAGTCGGGTGGCCTGCCGACGGCCGACGACGCCGACTACTACGCCGGCGCGATGGGCGTCACGACGCCCGTCTTCGCGGACCCGACGCAGGCGATCCTCGACGCGACGCCCTTCGGGGGCCTGCCGACGCGCTGCGCCCTGACGCCCCGCATGGAGAT